>Ga0184633_10000535_pt1 | contig 14090 bp, 13 predicted proteins | sample PLM31_170_b1_FD_133156 | JGI IMG/M metagenome (GOLD analysis project Ga0184633, IMG submission 133156) | Groundwater sediment microbial communities from an aquifer in East River, Colorado, USA - PLM3-1_170_b1 | ecosystem: Environmental > Terrestrial > Soil > Riparian zone | place: USA: East...
ATCACGGACGTGATCGTCCTGGCGCAGTACAACCCGCGCTCGCTGAACGACCACATCGGAGCGGGCCGGCCGTGGGACCTCGACCGGAACCTCGGCGGGATCCGCGTCCTGCAGCCCTACATCACGCGCGGCAAGACGACCGACTGGTACCGCGGCCCCGCCGACGCCGTGTACCAGAACCTCAACGTGATCGAGCAGAGCGGGGCGGACACCATCGTCATCCTGGCCGGCGACCACGTCTACAAGATGGATTACCGGCCCTTCATCACCCTCCACCGGCGGCGCCGCGCCGAAGTCACCATCGCGGTGCGAGCCGTCCCCGCCGACGACGCCCGCCGCTTCGGCATCCTCGCCCTCGATCCGGAGGACCGTGTCGTCGACTGGCAGGAGAAGCCGGCCCAGCCGAAGAGCAACCTCGCGTCGATGGGCATCTACGTCTTCTCGCGGCGCGCCCTGGCCGAGTGGCTGGGCGACGCGCGCCACGACTTCGGGCACGACGTCATCCCCGCCATGCTCGAGGGTCGCGCCCGGGTGGTCGGCTATCGCTACGGCGGCTACTGGCAGGACGTCGGGACCGTGCACAGTTACTGGCAGGCCCACATGGACCTGCTCGACGAGCGGCCGGAGCTCGACCTGTACGACAAGGAATGGCTCATCCATACCCGCAGTGAGGAGCGGGCCCCGGCGAAGGTCGGGCCGACGGCCTCGGTTCATCGGAGCCTGGTCAGCCACGGTTGCGTGATCTACGGGACGGTCGAGCGGTCGGTCCTCTCCCCCGGCGTGCGCGTCGAGGTCGGCGCGGTCGTGCGCGACTCGATCGTCATGTTCGACACGATCGTGCGGGCCGGCGCGGTGGTCGATCGCGCGATCCTCGATAAGGAGGTCTCGGTCGGGCCGAACGCGGTGATCGGAGAAGGCACCGACGACACGGCCAACCGGTCGGACCCGCGCCTCAACACCGGGATCACGCTCGTCGGGAAGCGCGCGGTCGTGCCGCGCAGCGTGCGCGTCGGGCGGAACGTGCGCATCGACGAGGGCGTCCGCGCGCTCGATTTCCCGCGTCGCCAGATCCGCAGCGGCACGACCATCTCGCCGCGCGCCAGGGGACGCGCGCCCGTCGCCGCGATCGTCGAGCAGGTCGCCGGCGCGCTGGGAGCCCGCGTCTCGAGGTGAGCGTCGCGCCGCCGGAGAGGCGAGCCGTGGGGCGCTGGCTGCGAGAGTTCGGCCTGAAGCCTGGGAAGCCGCAGGAACGGGACGGCGTGGTCTCGTGGGACCTGCACTGTGACGGCCGGAGGCGGACCGCCATCCCGGTGACGATCATCCTCGCCCCCGGCCTCGGCGGCGTGGTCTGGATCCCTTTCGCGCCGCCGCTGCGCGACGAGTTCCGCAAGAGCTACCGGCGGCTGCTCCGCTGGAACGAGGAGTATCCCTTCGTCAAGTTCGGGGTCACCGAGGACGAGCGCCCGGTCCTGAGCACGGAGATCCCCTTCGCCGAGCTCGAGCAGGAGCGCCTCGGCGAGGCGCTGGCCCGCTGTGTCGCGGTCTGCGACCTGCTCCACGACGAGACCGCGCGCTGGCTCGCCGGGGGCCGTCCGCCAGGCGGGCCCAGCCCATCGGCCGTCGGGCTCCTCGAACGCTACGCCGACCGGCTCGGGGAGCTCCTCACCGCTTCCTGAGGAACGCCGCCGGCCCGCTGCTACACTCGCCGTCTCGCGCGAGGAGTGGAGGAGAGAGGGAGCGTGACCGACGTCCTCGGCGGTTCGCGGCGCCAGCTCCCCGAGGCGGTCCTCTCAGGCGACGCCGCCGACGTCTACTTCATGCGCGCCACCGAGATCCTCGAGCGCGAGGGACTCGATCCGCTCGTGGTCATGGAGATCTTCTCGCGCGCCGCGGGGGTGATCGCCGGGATCGACGAGGCGAAATCGCTCCTCGCCACGGTGCTGGCCGGCGCGCTGCCCGAGGAGGCCGTGGTGGAGGCGCTGAGCGACGGCGACACCTTCTCGCCCAAGGAGGTCGTGCTGCGCATCCGGGCGCGCTACCGCCGCTTTGGGCTGCACGAGACGGCGATCCTCGGGATGATCGCCCAGGCGACCGGCTGGGCGACCGCGGCGCGCGAGTGCGTCGCGGCTGCGGCGCCGCAACCGGTCATCAGCTTCGGCGCCCGCCACGTCCATCCGACCGTCAGCGACGTGCTCGACTACGCGGCCATCGTGGGCGGCTGCGTCGGCGCGTCCACGCCTGCCGGCGCCCGCCTGGCCGGGATCTCCCCGACGGGGACGATGCCCCATTCGCTCGTCCTCATCTTCGGTGACACCGTCCGGGCCGCTGAGGCGTTCGACCGCCATCTCGGGCCGGACGTCCCGCGTATCGTGCTGGTCGACACCTTCAGGGACGAGACCGAGGAATCGCTCCGCGTGGCCGAGGCCCTCGGCGACCGGCTCTACGGGGTCCGCCTCGACACCCCGGTCGAGCGGGGGCGGGTAACTCCCGACCTGGTCCAGGAGGTGCGCGTGCGCCTCGATCAGGCCGGCTACGGGCATGTCCGCATCATCGTCTCGGGCGGCCTCGATCCCGAGCGGATACGGCACTTCAAGGAGGCCGGGGCACCGGTCGATTCGTTCGCGGTGGGTGGCTACATCGCCAGCGCCGCGCCAATCGATTTCACCGGCGACATCAAGGAGATCGACGGTCGCCCGATCGCCAAGCGGGGACGCCTGCCCGGCATCACGGCGAACGATCGTCTCCGCCCCGTCGACCTGGAGGCCCCGCGCGTCCCCTGATCCCCCAGGGGCCGCACGACAGCATCCGTGGTCGGTGGCACCATCCGGGCATGGCCGACGCCGTGCCATCCGACGATCGGGAGGGCGCCTATGCGCTCCTGCAGCGCGGGCACGAGCTCCTGCGCCGGCGCCACCACGCCCAGGCGGCGGTGGTCCTCGAGCGTGCCCGCAAGCTCGAAGCGGGCCGCGGGTCCATCATGGAGGCGCTCGGCCGGGCGTATTACAACAGCGGCGATTACGAGCGGGCGGCCGAGGCCTTCGGCCGTCTGGTCGAGATCGATCCCGTCGCGGCGTACGGGCACTTCGGCCTCGGGCTGAGCCTCAAGCGGCTGGGGCGGCCCGATCGTGCGCGCGGTCACCTCCGTCTCGCGGTGGCGATGGCCCCGCAGTCGGAGCTGTTCCGTCACGCCCTGCGCCGCCTGGAGCGATCGCGCGCTCCATGAGCCGGGCGAGCCAGAGGACGCCGACGATGGACTTTGCGTCGGCGATCGTGCCCTCCTCCACCATCTCCAGGGCCCGCCGCCACCCGACGCGCTCGACCGCGATGCGCTCGTCCTCGGCCGCTTGTGCATCCTCGGCCGGCGCGAGGTCGGTGGCGAGGTAGAGGTCCATCGTCTCGGTCGCGAAGCCGGGCGCGGTCCAGAAGGTTGCGAGGTGCCGCCAGGTGGCCGCCCGCAGGCCCGTCTCCTCGGCCAGCTCGCGCGCGGCCGTGACTCCCGGGTCTTCGACCGTCCCGTTGGGCCGGCGGTCGCGCGTCCCGGCGGGGATCTCCAGGAGGACCCGCCCGGCGGGAGCGCGGTGCTGGCGGACCAGCACGACGTCTTCGCCGTCCAGCGCCACGATCGCCACGGCGCCGGGATGGTCGACGATCTCACGCTCGCGCCGCGACCCGTCGGCGAACTCCACGGTCTCGATGCGCAGCCCGATGACACGACCCTTGTAGACCGTGCGCTCCGCCACCCGCCGGGCATCCAGGCGCTCGTCCATCGGGCCGTACTATAGGGACCGTGCTCCCCGGCGCCGGCCCGGCCGATCATCCCGGCGCGCCCGAGGGCGCCTTCCAGAGCCCCGGCGCCCTCCACGTCCACTCCACCTTCTCGTGGGACGGGCACGGCGAGGCCGACGCGATAGCCGCGGCGGCCCGTGCCGCCGGCCTGCAATGGATCGGCATGACCGATCACGACACGCTGGGCGCCCGGTACGCCGGATTCGAGGGCCTGCGCGAGGGCGCCCACGTGGTCGTCGGCTACGAATGGTCGCCCCGTGGCGGGGACCACGCGCTCATGTACGGCGAGGCGGAAGCCGTCCCCGAAACGCTCCCGAACACGCTCCCCCCGGCGGAGGCGATCCGCATCGTCACCGCCCGCGGTGGCATGACCTTCGTCGCCCACCCCGACGAGGGCCGTACCGCGCTGCGCAGCCTGCCACCCCTGCCGTGGCACGACTGGTCGGTCCGGGCCTTCACGGGGATCGAGCTGTGGAACTACATGAGCGAGTGGGCCGAGCACCTGACCACCTGGAACGCGCTGCATCACGCGCTGCGGCCGAGCGCGCGGATGCGCGGGCCCACCGCCCGCACGCTGGCCTGGTGGGACGCCCTCAACCGCCCGCAGCAGGGCGGTGCGTACGAGGGCGGAGCCCGCCTGACCGTCGGGGTCAGCGGCGTCGATGCCCACGGCGAGGGCATCCGGGTCCTCGGGCGGCGCTGGACGGTCTTTCCCTACGAGCGCGTCTTCCGCACCTTCACCAACGTCCTGCTCCTCGACGCCCCGCTCCCCGGGGAGCCGTTCGCGGCGCGCGCGGCCATCCTGGCGGCGATCCGCGAGGGGCGCCTGCTCTTCGCCGACCGCACGCGCGGCGATCCGCTCGGGGCGCGGTTCGAGGCCTCGCTCCCGAGCGGCCGGCTGGGCGTCGGCGGCAGAGGGGTGCTCCCGCCGCGCGGCGTCGCGGAGCTCCGTGCGAGCCTCCCCCTGGGGGCCGAGATCCTCCTCCTCCGCGACGGCGAGCGGGTCGCCGCAACGCGGGGCAGGGAACTTGCAGCGTCCGCCAGCGAGCCCGGCGCGTACCGCATCGAGGCCCGCCGGTCGGGCCGGGAGTGGCTCTTCAGCAACCCCATCGTCCTCGCCCGCGAGTAGGAGACGGGCCTACGCCGCTCCGCCCGTTCGGTCGGGATCGAGGGGACCCGGCGCTACAATCGGCAGGATGTTGGATCAGGTGCGCGAGTTCCTCGGCAGCCTGGACATCGGCCTGCCCACCATCGTCGACATCGGGCTCACCGCCCTCCTCATCTACTGGTTGTTCGTCCTCATCCGGGGCACCCGCGCGCTGCGTCTCGTGTTCGGGCTGATCATCCTGTACTTCGTGTACGTGGCGGCCCAGTTCCTGGGCCTCCAGCTCCTCAGCCAGATCCTCCAGACCGGTGCCGTCATCGGCCTCCTCGCCATCGTCGTGATTTTCCAGCCCGAGCTCCGTCGCGCCCTCGACCGTATCGGACGGGTGGGCACGCTGCGATGGCTGGCGCCGACCCCGGCCGGCGTGGTCGAGCACATCGCGACCGAGATCGCCGGGGCCGCCGGCGCGCTCGGCGCCGCGGGCCACGGCGCGCTCGTCGTCATCGAGCGCCATACCCCGCTGGGGGACATCGCCGAAACGGGCGTCGCCCTCAACGCCGATCTTTCGGCCGACCTCCTGCGCACGATCTTCGAGCCCAAGAGCGAGCTCCACGATCGGGCCGTCATCGTGCGCGGCGAGATCATCCTGGCCGCCGGCGCGCTCCTGCCGATGCCCGAGACCATGGCCCCCGGGAGGCGCGGCACCCGCCATCGCGCCGCCCAGGGGATCACCGAGCAGACCGACGCGGTGGCCGTGGTGGTTTCGGAGGAGACCGGCGCGCTCTCGGTCGCCGAGCGGGGCCGCATCGAGCGCGTGGCCGACGTCGAGCGGCTTGAAGAGCGGCTCGAGGAGCTGCTCCACGAGGGCTCGCCGCCGGCGTCATGGTGGTCGCTCCGGCTCGAGCGGCTGCAGTCCCCAGCGGGTCTGCGGCCACCCCTGCGTCGTCGGGGAGCGGAGCCGCAGGCCCCCCGGCGGTGAGCCGGATGCTGGGCATCCTTACGAGGAACGCCCCGCTCAAGCTGGGAGCCCTCGCGCTCGCGAGCGTCCTGTATGCGGGCCTGGTCTTCAGCCAGAACGTGCGCGTCTGGCCGGGGCCCATCCCGATCGAGCCCTTCGGCCAGGGGGGTGACGCCTTCCTGCTCGACATCTCGCCCCAGGCGGTGACCAACATCCGCTTCGTGGCTCCGGGCGGGGCCGCCGCCTCGGTGAGCGGCCAGTCCTTCCGGGCGACGGTCGACCTGAGAGGCCTGACGCCCTCGCCCGATGGGGCTCCACTCACCGCCCCCGTGCAGGTTGAAGCGCTCGACCCGGAGGTCCAGGTCACCGGCTGGTCGCCGACCTTCGTGTCGGTCCGCCTCGATGCGGTGACCACGCGCAGCGTGCCGATCCGGGTCGATCGGGGAACGGTGCCGGAAGGCCTGAGCGCCGGGGATCCCGAGGTCGACGCAGCGGTCGCCACGATTCGCGGGCCGCAGTCGGTCGTCGAGCGCGTCGAGGCAGCGGCGGCGCGCGTGCTCATCGACGCCTCGGGCGTCGACGTCGACGAGGACGTAGACCTCGTGGCCGTCGATGCGCGGGGCGATCGGCTCAGCCCCGTGGACTTCGATCCACCCCGCGTCCACGTGCGCATCGCGGTGAGCGTGGCGGGCACGACCCGCACCGTGCCGGTCGTGCCGATCCTGCGTGGCACCCCGGCGATCGGCTATGCGGTCGCCGGGGTGCGGGTCGTGCCCGTGTCGGTCGTCATCGCCGGACCGCGCACGGCCCTCCAGGGCATCGACCACCTCGAGACGATGGAGGTGGACGTGGCCGGTGCGCGTGCCGACGTCAACACCGACGCGCCGCTCGTCCTGCCGGAGGGCGTGACCGTGGAGGACGGGGCGACCACGGTCCGCGTCGGCGTCTCCGTCGTGCCACTCACCGGGAGCCGCACGTACAACGTGGCGATCGTCCTGACGGGCACCTCGGGCGGGTCGACGTACGAGCTCTCCACGGGCTCGACGTTGGCCGTCATCAGTGGCCCGCTCACCATCCTGAACGGCCTGGACGGTGCGGCCCTCCAGGCCGTCGCCGACGTTTCGGGCCTCGGGCCCGGCACGGACACGGTGACCCTGAGGGTACCCGTGCCCAGCGGTCTGACGGTGACCTCGCTCTCACCGCCGCAGGTCACGGTCACGATCGAGAGCGTCCCGAGCCCGACCGCGACACCGACGGCCGCGCCCTAGCCGATGGGCCGCCTCTTCGGCACCGACGGGATCCGCGGGGTCGCCAACGTCGATCTCCGCCCGCCCCTCGCCTACGCCCTCGGGCGGGCCGTTGCCCACCGTCTTGCGCCCGCCGGCGGGTCGATCGTCGTCGGCCAGGACACTCGCCGCTCATGCGACATGCTCGTCGCCGCGATCGTGGCCGGGGCGACCTCGATGGGCGCGAACGTGCACCGCCTCGGCGTCGTCCCGACGCCTGCGCTCGCCCACGTCGCCGCGTCCGGGGAGTTCCGGGCCGCGGTCATGGTCTCCGCCTCGCACAATCCCGCGGACGACAACGGCCTCAAGGTCCTCGACGAGCACGGCCTCAAGCTGGACGACCGCGTGGAGGACGAGCTCGAGCGCCTCATCCTCGGCGCCGACGAGCTGCCCTCACCGACCAACGGTGGCCTGGGCCGCGAGATCGCGGCGCCGCAGCTGGTCGATGCGTACGTAGCCCACCGGGAAGGGCTGGCCGAGCGGATCGGTTGCCAGCTGCACATCGTGCTCGACTGCGCCAACGGATCGGCAGGCACCGTCGCGCCGGCCGTCCTGTCCAAGGCGGGCGCCCGGGTCGAGACCATCTTCAACCAACCGGACGGCACGAACATCAACCTCGACTGCGGCGCCACCGCCCCGCAGGCCCTCGCCCGCGAGGTCGTCGCCCGCGGGGCGGACATCGGCTTCGCCCTCGACGGCGACGGGGATCGCCTCATCGCGGTCGATCGCGATGGCGGGATCGTGGACGGCGACCGCATCCTCGGCATCCTGGCTCTCGATCGCCTCGCCCGCGGCGCGTTGCCCGGTGGCGTGCTCGTTGCGAGCATCCTGTCGAACGGCGGCCTGGTCGCCGCGGTCGCGAAGGCCGGGGGCACCGTGGTGCGCACGCCGGTGGGCGACAAGTACATCCTGGAGGGCATGCTCGTCGAGGGGGCCGGCCTGGGCGGGGAGAAGAGCGGCCACGTTATCGTGCGCGAGCACTCGACCAGCGGGGACGGCGTGCTCACGGCGCTCCAGGTCCTCGACGTCATGGCCCGCACGGGGCGCTCTCTCGCCGAGCTTGCGGCGACCATCCCTCTCTTCCCGCAGGAGCAACGCAGCGTCGCCGTACGTCACAGGGACCAGTGGGAGAGCGACCCGACGCTCCGGAGCGCCATGATCGAGGCTGAGCGGCGGCTCGCCGGGCGGGGACGTGTGGTCGTCCGCCCCTCGGGCACCGAACCGGCGCTGCGGGTCATGGTCGAGGGCGAGGATGAGCGCATCGTGGCTGAACTGGCGGACTCGCTCGCGGCCGTCGCGGGCGAGCGGCTAAACTGACGGACCCTTTGGCAGGAGGTTGAGACAGGACCGATGTGCGGCATCGTCGGCTACACCGGGCCGCGGGAAGCGGGCCCCATCCTCCTCGAGGGCCTGGCCCGACTCGAATACCGCGGCTACGACTCGGCGGGCATCGCCCTGGTCACGCCGGACGGCGAGCTCTTCGTCGAGAAGCGGGCCGGCAAGCTCGACCGCCTGCGCGCCGCCCTCGCCGAGGGCACGCCGCGCGCTGGGGTCGGCCTGGCCCACACCCGCTGGGCGACCCACGGACGGCCGAACGACCTGAACGCGCATCCCCACGTCGACTGCGGCGGCCGCATCACCGTCATCCACAACGGGATCATCGAGAACTTCCGCGAGCTGAGGGATGGCCTCGAGGAGCGCGGCCACCGCCTTGTCTCGGAGACCGACACCGAGGCGATCGCGCACCTCGTCGAGGAGGCATACGAGGGCGACATCGGCGAGGCGGTCCGCCGCGCGCTGCGGCGCGTCGAGGGCGCCTACGCCATCGCCGTCATGCACCGCGATGAACCGGAGCGGATCGTTGGGGCGCGTCTGAACGTGCCCCTCGTGGTCGGCGTCGGCAAGGGCGAGAACTTCCTCGCCTCGGACGTCGCCGCCCTGCTCGCCCATACGGACCGGGTCGTCTTCCTCGAGGAGGGCGACGTGGCGGAGCTGGACCCGCGGGGTGTGCGCATCACGGCGCTCGACGGGACGCCGCGCGACCGGGCCGTCCACACCATCGACTGGACCATCGAGGCGGCCGAGAAGGGCGGCTACCCCCATTTCATGCTCAAGGAGATGCACGAGCAGCCCGAGGCGATCCGCGCCTCGCTGGCCGGACGCCTCCTCCACGACTCGATCGTCGTCGAGGAGCTCGCCCCGATCGCCGATCGGCTGGGGTCGATCGAGCGGGTCGAGCTGGTCGCCTGCGGGAGCGCGCACTACGCCGCCTCGGTCGGCGCGATGCTCATCCAGGAGTGGATCGGGCTGCCGGCCCGCAGTACCGTCGGCTCGGAGTTCCGTTACGCGCCCCCGCCGCTCGATGGACGGACGCTCGTGATCGCGGTGACCCAGTCGGGCGAGACCGCCGACACGATCGCCCCGACCCGCTACGCGCGCGAGCAGGGCTGTCCCGTCGTCGCGGTCACCAACACGATCGGGTCGGCCATCACGCGCGAGGCCGACGCCGTGGTCTTCCAGCAGGCCGGCCCGGAGATCGCGGTGGTGGCCACGAAGACCTTCGTCTCGCAGGTCACGACGCTGACCGTGCTCGTGGCCGCCATCGCCAAGGGCCGCGGCCGTCTCGATCGGGAGCGCGAACGGGAGATCGTGGCGGCCCTGCGCGCCCTGCCCGACATGGCCCGCCGGGCGATTGAGCTGGCGGCCCCGACCAAGGACCTCGCCCGCCGTTACGTCAACAGCCGCGGCTTCATGTTCGTCGGCCGCCGCTTCGGCTACCCGGTCGCCCTGGAGGGCGCCCTGAAACTGAAGGAGATCAGCTACGTCCACGCCGAGGGCTACGCGGCCGGCGAGCTGAAGCACGGGCCGATCTCGCTGCTCGACGCCGAGGTGCCCCTCGTCGCCGTGGCCACCCGTTCGGCGGTCTACGACAAGCTCATCAGCAACGTCATGGAGGGGCGCGCCCGGGATGCCCGCGTCCTGGCCGTGGCGAGCGAGGGCGACGAGGCGATCGCGCGCCATGCCGATGACGTCCTGTGGGTCCCGGACACGCTCGAGGAACTGTCACCCGTGCTCGCGGTCATCCCGCTCCAGTTCTTCGCCTATCACACGGCCGTCGCTCGCGGCACCGACGTCGATCAGCCCCGCAACCTCGCCAAGTCGGTCACGGTCGAGTAACGTCGGCGCATGGCCGACGTCCCGCATGCGCCCGCGGGAACCACCGAGCTGGGCATCGACATCATCAAGGTCGATCGGATCCGCGAGACCTTGCGGCGCTTCGGCGCCCGCTTCGCCGGCCGCGTCCTCACCGAGCGCGAAGCGGCCTACGTGCGCGGCCGTCCGGAGACCCTTGCCGGGCGATGGGCGGCCAAGGAGGCGGTGAGCAAGGTCCTCGGCCTCGGGGTGCGGGGCGTGGGGTGGCGGGAGATCGAGATCGTGCGCCTGCCGACGGGTCAGCCCGCCGTCTCGCTCTCGGGCCGGGCCCTCGGGCGTGCGCAGCAGCTGGGCATGGGTCGCATCGCCGTTTCCATCAGTCACGAGCGGGAGTACGCCGTGGCCATCGCCTTCGGCATCCGGGCCGAGAGCGGCGCCTTCGTCTTCCCGCCCGGGCTGGAAGAACGACTGGGCGAGCGGGAGCGGCGCCTCACCGAACGATTGATGCGCCTCCGCGCCTCGGAACGGGCCGGCCCGCGACCGGATGAGCCGAACGACCGCCATGACGGCTGATCGGGAGGGCTACCGACCCGGCATCGAGGCAGGAGCGGCCGTCCTGCTCGACGACACCGCCGCGGCGGCCCTCGTACCCGAGCGCCCGGCGCGGGGCCATAAGGGCACCTTCGGCCGGCTGCTCGTGCTTGCCGGCTCGCTCGACCATACCGGGGCCGCCCTGCTCGTGGCGGGCGCCGCGACGCGGACCGGAGCTGGGCTCGTGACCCTCGCCGTCCCGACCTCGCTCCAGCCGGTCTTCGCGGGGCGTGTCCTCGAGGTGACCACGCTGGGCCTGCCGGAACGCGAGCCGGGCATCGTCGACCCGTCCGGGGCCGTCGCGGCCCTGGCGCGGCGGCCCCACGAGGCCCTCGTCGTGGGGCCGGGACTGCGAGCCGGTCCGGCGACCGACGAGCTCGTGGCCCGGGTCCTCGCCGGGGAGGGCGACCGCCAACGGGAGGCCGAGCCCTCAGCCGTGCCCGCGGGTGACGGCGGTCAGGCAGCCGTGCCCGCCGTGGTCGACGCCGAGGCGCTCAACGGTCTGGCGGCACGTCCGGGGTGGTGGCGAGAGGCAGTCCGCCCGGCGATCCTGACGCCCCATCCCGGCGAGTTCGGCCGGCTCGCATCCGCGGACCCCGAGCTGGCCGGGGCGCTCCCCGCCGGACGGGACACCGAGCGTGTGGCGGCCGCGGTTGGCGCGGCCCGGCGCTGGGGCGTCGTTGTCGTCCTCAAGGGTGCCCGGACGGTCATCGCCTCGCCCGACGGGGCCGCGGCGGTCGCCCCGTTCGAAAACCCGGCCCTCGCCTCGGCCGGCACGGGTGACGTCCTCGCCGGGGTGATCGGGGCGCTCCTCGCCCAGGGGCTCTCCCCGTGGAACGCGGCCCGCCTCGGGGTGTACCTCCACGGCATGGCCGGCGAGGCCGTCCGCGAGGCGCTCGGCGACGGCGGCGCCATCGCCTCGGACCTGCTCGTCCAGCTCCCCATGGCGCGCCGCCGGCTCGTCGCCATCGGCGAGCGCGCCCGACGGCCGCTCGGCTTTGCCACGTGACCTGGGGAACGATCCTGACGCTCCCCCCGACACGCCTCCCCCGAAGCGCCTGGCTGGAGGTCGATCTCGACGCCCTGGGCGGGAACCTCGCCGCGCTGCGCAGCCTCGTCTCGCCGACGACCGTGTGCTGGCCGGTGGTGAAGGCCGACGCCTACGGTCACGGCGCTGTCCCGGTGGCCGAGGCGCTCGTGGCCGCCGGGGCGGATGGTCTGTGCGTGGCCGCGCTCGACGAGGCGCTCGAGCTGCGCCAGGCGGGCGTCGATGGCGAGATCCTGGTGCTCTACCCCGTTCCGCCGGCGAGGCTCGCCGATGCCGCCCGGGCGCGGCTCGCTGTGGCCGTCACGACCGAGGCGTCGGCCGAGGGACTGGTCCACGCCGCCGCCGAACTTCCGGGCGCCCGGCGCGTCGGCGTGCACCTGGAGATCGAGACCGGCCTGACGCGCGACGGTGTACGGCCGGAACGTGCGGCCGTGGTGTGCGCACGCATCGCCGGCGAGGCGCACCTCCGCCTCGCCGGGATCTGGTCGCACCTCGCGAGCCCGGAGGACGACGAGGCGACGCGCCGCCAGGTGGCGCGGTTCGATGCCGCGATCGACGCCCTCCGGCAGGCGGGCATCGAGGTCCCGACCCGCCACATCGCCACGACCGGCGGCCTGCTCACCGGCCGGGCGCCGGCGTACGAAGCGGTCCGCCCGGGCCTCGCGGTGTACGGCGTGATCCCCGCGGGACTGCCCATCGCCCCCGCTGCGGCGGGAGCTGCGGCCGCGTTGCGCCCCGCGATGCGGCTGATCGCGCGGGCCGTGCGCATCGAGGAGGTACCGGCCGGGACGGGGGTGAGCTACGGGGCCACGTGGGTGGCCGCCCGGCCCTCGCGCATCGCGACGCTCCCCGTGGGCTATGGCGACGGGTTCGTCCGGGCGTACGGCGGGCGCGCCGGCGCGCTCGTTCGGGGACGGCGCGCCCCGCTGGTCGGCGTCGTGGCCATGGACGCCGCGATGGTCGACGTGACCGAAGTGCCCGGCGTCGGCGAGGAGGACGAGTTCGTCCTGCTCGGGCGGCAGGGTGACGAGGAGATCACCGTCGCGGAGCTCGCTGAGGCGCGCGGCACGATCGCCTGGGAGGTGCTCGCCACGATGGCGCGGCGCCTACCCCGGGTGTACTATGCGGCGGCCCGCGCGGTCCGGGTGCGGACGCTCGAGGAGGATCGACCGGCGTGAGCCAGCAGATGTCCGAGTCGCCCGACGAACAGCGCGAGGAACTCGTCGAGTTCGTGGCCCGCGAGATTCAGCTTCGTGGCCTGACCGCCCCGGCGGTCCACTTCCTCGAAGCGAGCCGCACGCGCCACTCGCTGGGCAGCCAGGCGATGCTCTTCTTCGACCCGGTCCTGCGCGGCGTCTTCGGGGGCGACGTGGCCGAGGCCCAGTGGCTCCTCGCCGACGACACGGGCATCGAGCGCCTCATCGAGCGGCTCGAAGAGCTCGACGAGGATGCCCGCTGGGACGCCTAGGGCACCACCAGCGCCCGCGCGCGATCGTGAACATCGGCCTCGCGTGACCCCTGCGCCGTGACGCCCCGCTTCCTCATCGATCGCGGCACGGCGACCCTCTCGGCCGCGCTCATCGCTCGCCTCGACGGGCGCTGGCGCCTCGTCGCCGCGGGCTCCTTCCCCGCGTCGATCGACACCGACGCGGCCCTCGGATCGGTCGCCGAGCGTGCGGCCGGGCTCCTCGATGACGCACCGGAGCTCGAGCAGGCGTTCGACGGATGGCGGGACCGCGAGCGCATCGAGGCCGTATCCGCCCCGCCCAAGCGGATCGCCCTGCTTGCGCCGAACGCCCGGCGCGCCGCCGACCTGGAGGCAGCGGCCTCGCAGGCCGGTTGGCTGGTCAGCGCACGACTGACGCCGGAGCGCGGCGAAGCCCTGGCGGTGAGCGCCGCGTTGGCCGACCTCGAGCTGGACGCCCTTGCCCTCGCGGCATCGGACCCACCCCGCTCGGACGAGCGGGATGCCGTCGCCGACCTGGCCGCGATCGCCGCTGCCATCGTCGCCCGGCGGCCGGACCTGCTCACGGTCCTGGCGGGCGCGGCCGCGGAAGAGGTCGACCGCTTCCCCGTCGAGCAGGTCGTCCTGGCGCCCGCGCCTCCGGCGGTCGGCACCCTCCGCGCGGGGAACGACCTGACCCGCCTCCTGATGGCCCTTGC
>Ga0184633_10000536_pt1 | contig 14090 bp, 11 predicted proteins | sample PLM31_170_b1_FD_133156 | JGI IMG/M metagenome (GOLD analysis project Ga0184633, IMG submission 133156) | Groundwater sediment microbial communities from an aquifer in East River, Colorado, USA - PLM3-1_170_b1 | ecosystem: Environmental > Terrestrial > Soil > Riparian zone | place: USA: East...
GAATGGAGGCGCCCGTCAGGCGCCGCGTATGTAGCCTTCGAGGAGATCGCGCGCGATCAGCTCCGGATCGCGCTCGGCCGGCGGCCCGTAGCCGCCGCCACCCGGGAGCCGAACCTCCACGAGCGCGCCAGGGGGCACGAGCTGCTCGGCCTTCGGATTCGCCGGCGCCACGCCGTCGATCAGGACGGCGCCCCGCGCACCCGGCCCGCCGCCGCGGAATCCGGCGGCCGGATGCACTGTGCGATCGCAGAGGATCGAGGCGGCGAACGGCTCGCGCGTGCGCACGCGGAAGGCGATGGTCTGGCCCAGGCCCCCGCGGTATTTCCCCGGGCCGCCCGAGTCGTCGCGCAGGCACTTCTTCTCGACGATCAGCGGCGACAGGTTCTCGATGACCTCGACCGGGGTGCCGAGGACGCCGGACGGGAACGCGGTCGCCGAGAGCCCGTCCTTGATGGCGCGCGCCCCGGTCCCGCCCGAGGAGAAGAAGATGTAGCTGAAGGGCTCGCCCGCGAGGTCCTTGCCCGACACTTGAATGCCCCAGATGTTCGCCGAGCCCTCGGCCATGACGCGGTCGGGCACCGCCTGGCCGAGGGCGCCCGCGATGACGTGGGGCAGGAAGTGGCCGACGATGTGCCGGGCGGCCACGGCCGCCGGCCGCTGCACGTTGAGGATCGAGCCCGTCGGCGCCGTGATGCGCAGCGGCCGGAACGCGCCCTCGTTGTTGGGCACGTCCGGGCTCACGATCACCTTCACACCGTAGGTCGTGTACGCCTCGGTGTAGTTCATGACGACGTTCACGCCGCGCCGGCTCGCGGGCGAGGAGCCGGCATAATCCACGAGCAGCTCGTCGCCGCGAATCTCGCAGCGCGCGCGGATCGTGATCGGCTCGTCGAACCCGTCCGAGGTGATCTCGTTCGTGTAGACGCCGGGTCGGAGCGCGCGGATCGCCTCGCGCATGGCGCGCTCCGTGCGCCCGATGATCTCGTCGGCCAGCGGCTCGAGCCGGTCGAGCCCGAATTCCGCCATGAACTCCAGGAGCCGCTCGCCGCCCACGGCGCCCCCCGCGATCTGCGCGTGGAAGTCGCCCAGCACCATCTCGGGCAGGCGCGTGTTGGCACGGATGATCGCGATCAGCGCCTCGTTCGGCCGTCCGGCCTCGTAGAGCTTCATGATCGGGATCTGCAGGCCTTCCTCGTACACCTCGCGTGCCTCGGCCGAGAGCACGTGCCCGCCGATGTCCGCCGTGTGGCAAGTCGAGGCGAAGAAGGCGATGCACTCCTCGCCGCGGAAGATCGGCGAGCAGATCGTGACGTCGTTGAGATGGCCCGACGTGAGCCAGGGATCGTTCGTGATCAAGACGTCGCCCGGCCGGAGCGTCTCGAGCGGGCACGCGGCCAGGAAGTGCTTCATCGCGAGCGCCATGGAGTTGATGTGCCCGGGCGTGCCCGTCACCGCCTGGGCAACCATGAAGCCGCGACGGTCGAAGACGCCCGCCGAGAGGTCGCCCGCCTCGCGCACGATCGAGGTGAAGGACGTCCGCTGGAGCGCCGCGGCTTGCTCATTGACGACGCCGACGAGGCGGTTCCAGCAGATCTCCAGGGTGATCGGGTTTGTTGGAGCGGGGGCCGTGAGGCCGGCTTTGACCGAGGGTGGCCTGAGAGAGGCGCGGCGTGGCTCCACACGCCCGGTCTTGCCCGGGGAGCGGCGTCGCACCGTCACGGCGTCATCTCCACGATGAGGGCGAGGCCTGCGTCCACCCGGGCGCGCCCTCCGGGCCCGATCACCGCGGTCGACTCGCGCTCCTCGACTATCGCGGGCCCGGTCAGCGTCATCCCCGCAGCGAGAGCATAGCGGTCATACACGGGGGTCTCGGCGAAGCCGCCGGCCTCCGCGAAGTACGCTCTGCGTGCTCCCTTGATCGCGCGTACGGCGCCACGCCGCGCCTCTCTCAGGCCACCCCCGGTCAAAGCCGGCCTCACGGCCCCCGCTACAACAGCCCGGCGTGGCTCCGGACGTCCGATCAATCGGATTTTTGGGTCAGGTCCCGCGACCTTCACGCGCCAGTTCAGCGCCTCGATCGGCACGCCCTGCGGCAGGCGGTGATAGAGCGCGCGATACGCCGCCTCGAAGCTCGCCGTGATCATCGGGAGGCTTTCGGCGGAGAGGTTGCCGAGCGGCACCGCGGCCTCGACCTCATGCCCCTGGCCGAGGTAACGCATCTCGGCGATGCGCGCGACCGCGACGTCGCTCGCGGCGACGCCGGCCCGCGCGAGCAGCGCGCGGCCGTCGGCTTCCATCTCGGTGAAGAGCCTCATGATCGCGGTCCAGTCGGCGCCGTCGAGGCGCTGGCGGCCGGTCCGCACGAAGTCGAAGGCCAGCGGCGCGGCCAGGAGGCCGTAGGCGGACATCGCCCCGGCGCCGAAGGGAAGCAGGATGCGCGGCACTTTCAGAATGTGCGCGACCTGCCAGCAGTGGACGGGGCCGGCGCCGCCGAAGGCGAAGAGCGGATACGAGCGCAGGTCTTTCCCCCGCTCGATCCCGTGGATGCGCGCGGCGGCGGCCATGTTCTCGTTGACGACGCGATGGATGCCCCAGGCGGCTTGCGTGACGTCGAGACCGAGGGGCCGGGCGACGTGCTCCTCGATGGCGCGGTGGGCGGCCGCGCGATCGAGCCGCATGCGCCCGCCCAGGAAGAACTCGGCGTCGAGGTAGCCGAGCAGCAGATCGGCGTCGGTCACCGTGGGCTGGCGGCCGCCCAGGTTGTAGCAGGCGGGGCCGGGGTCGGCGCCCGCGCTGTCGGGGCCGACCTTGAGGAGCCCCATGCGGTCGACGCGCGCGATCGAGCCGCCGCCGGCGCCGATCTCGATCATCTCGATCACCGGCACGCGGATCGGCAGCCCCGAGCCCTTCTTGAAGCGGTCGGCGCGCGCCACCTCGAACTCGCGCCCGACAAGCGGCACGCCGTCGTCGATGACGCACGCCTTGGCGGTCGTGCCGCCCATGTCGAACGACAGAAGCTTCGGCTCGCCGCGCTCGCGCGCGGCCTGGGCCGCGGCCAGGGCGCCGGCGGCGGGCCCGGACTCGACGAGGCGTATCGGCAGACGCCGGGCGAGCGGCGGCAGCGCGATGCCGCCCGAGGACTGCATGATGTAGAGCTGGCCGGGAATCTCCCGCTCGGCGAGCCGTCGCTCGAGGTCTTCCAGATAGCGGGCCATCAGCGGCGCCACGTAGACGTTGGCCGTCGTCGTCGAGGTGCGCTCGTACTCGCGGATCTCGGGCACGACCTCCGACGCGCACGCGACCGCCACGTGCGGGGCGATCTCGCGGACCAGCGCCGCCAGCCGTCGCTCGTGCACCGGGTTCACGTAGGCGTGCAGCAGGCAGATCGCGATCGCCTCGACGCCCTCGGCGACCAGCTCGCCGATGACCCGGCGCGCTCCGTCCTCGTCGAGGGGCTGCCGGACCTCGCCATCGGCCAGGAGCCGCTCGCGCACTTCGCGGCGAAGCCGCCGCGGCACGAGGGGCGCCGGCGGATCGATGAAGAGGTCGTACATGTCGTAGCGGCCTTCGTGGCGGATCTCGAGCGCGTCGCGGAAGCCCTCGGTGGTCAGGAGCGCCGTCCGCGCGCCCTTGCGCTCGATGAGCGCGTTGGTCGCGAGCGTCGTGCCGTGGACGACCGCCCGCACGGCGCTCGCGGGAATCGCCGACTCCTCGAGGAGCGCGCCGATGCCCTGCTCGACCGCGTGCGCCGGATCTTTCGGCGTGGTGAGGACCTTGCCCACGCCCGCGGCCCCCGTCGTCGCGTCGATGACGACGAGGTCGGTGAAGGTGCCGCCGATGTCGACGCCCAGGCGCGCCGTCACGGCGCTCAGTCTACACCGCCATCGTGACAGGGCAGGTAAGATGAAGGCATGAAACGACTCGCCGCGTTTGCCGTCGTGATTGGCCTGGTGAGCATGCTCGCGCTGTCGGCGACTCTGGCGGCCCAGCCGCGCCGGCACGTGATCATCGCCTCCGGCGAGGTGGACGGCGTCTACTATCCGATCGCCGGCGCGATCTCGCGGATCACCTCGGACCCCAAGGTTCTCAACCTCCGCGCGACCGTCGAGGCGTCGGGGGGCTCGGTCGCGAACGTCCAGCTCCTCCGCTCCGGCGAGGCCGACTTCGCCTTGCTCCAGAACGACATCGCCTATTACGCATACAACGGGATCACGCTCGGTGCGTTCGCCGGGAAGCCGATGAAGAGCATGGCCGGGGTGTTCTCGGTGTTCCCCGAGCCGGTGCACGTCGTCGTGACGCACGCGTCGGGCGTGAAGTCGGTCCGCGATCTGAAGGGCAAGCGCGTCGCCCTCGGGACACCCGGCTCGGCCACCGAGCAGAACGCGCTCCAGTTGCTCGAAGTCCACGGGGTCGGCGAAGGCGACCTCCGCGCGGCCGTGCGCGTCTCCTTCACCGCGGCGGTCGACCAGCTGAAGGCCGGCGTCGTGGACGCCGCATTCTTCTCGATCGCGGCTGGCGCTCCGGTCATCGCCGACGCGCTCGGCTCCGGCAAGGTCGGACTGGTGGGCGTGGGTGCCACCGCCGGCGAAGCGCTCGTGAGGAAGTATCCCTTCTACACGATCGGGGAGATCCCGGCGGACACGTATAAGGGCCAGGAGCGCGCGGTCGCGACCCCGGCGGTCATGGCCATGCTCGCGGCGCGCTCCGCGCTGCCCGAGGATCTCGTGTACCGGTTCACCAAGGCCGTGTTCGACAATCTGCCCCAGCTCCACGCCGCCCACGCGGCGGCCAGGAACCTCACGCTCCAGACGGCGCTCGTCGGGATGCCGCTCCCGATGCACCCGGGCGCCGAGCGATTCTTCAAGGAGAAGGGGATCTCCAGGTAGGCCCGCTGGGGCCTCTCGCCTCCGGATAATTCCTGATCGGAGCCGCCGGAAATTATCTGGGCAACCCTGGCTCCTGCATGTCCGGAACTCCCGAAATATCAGGTATTTAGTACGTGGTACGCCGTTTGCCTCTCTTTCTAGAGTCAAAACGTCAAAGGTTCCAACCGCATAGAACGCATGATCGCGACAATGACCCGGGAACTCGAGCGTCCGTGCATCGGCGAGATGGCGCCTCGCTTCTCGTTGCCTTCGCTCAGCGGAGCGGAAGTGAACCTCGCCTCGTACCGAGGTCGCTCGAACGTGGTGGTCTGGTTCTCGCGCGGCTTTACGTGTCCCTTCTGTCGCGTCTACACGGACGGGGTACGAGCCGGATACAAGGCCCTGCAGGCGGCCGATACCGAGGTGATCCAGGTGGCGCCCAATCTGCTGGAGAGCGCCAGGAGGTACTTCGGTCAGTCGATCCTGCCGTTCCCGTTCGTCTGCGATCCCGACAAGCGGCTCTACGCCGTGTACGGCCTCGGCGATCGAAGGGCGCTCGAGGCGACGCGCACCGCCGTGGTGAGCTTCGCCCACGCCTTCACGCATGGCGATTCGGTCAACCAGGTCCGCGGCGCCTGGTTCGACGTCATGAACCGCAATTTCCTGCGCCGCCTCCACCACCACGCCATGACGGCGCACGAGCAGGGGATCTTTCTCATCGACAAGGAGGGCGTGATCCGCCACCTCACCGTGGTGGGTCCGCTCGATCCCGTTCCCGGCGGGGCCGATCTCGCCGATCTCGCGCGGACCCATTGCGCCGGGACACCGGTGACCGCGTGAGCCAGGCCGAGCGCCTCAGGCGGCTCAGCGAGATCCTCGTCGAGCTGTTCCGCTCGCCCGTCCCGACTCACTTCTTCCAGACCCTCGGCGACCGGGCCGGCGCCGCCGTGCCGAGCGACTACCTCGCCGTGTGCTTACAAGATCCCGAAAAGGGCGGCTATCTCGTGCACTCACTCTTGAGCCTCGAGGCCGGCGCCCCCAGCCAGCGCGTGTTCTCGCTGGACGAGGGCCTGCCCGGTCGGACGATCAGCACGGGCAAGTCGTATCTCGTCGATGATCTCGCCGCCGAGGATGGCGTCCACGATCTCGAAGGCGTGCTCGCCGCGGGGGGCCTGCGCGCGGTCCTCGTCGTGCCGATCCGCCGCGGACTCGAGGTGCTGGGGGCGCTGCTCTTCGCGGGGCGGCCGCCGATCGTGTACGGAGACGACGATCTCCAGATCGCCCAGCTGTTGGCGGCCGGGCTGTCCGCCGCGCTCGAGACATCCAGCGCGTACCAGGCGGCGGCCGACGAGCGCAGCACGCTGGGTGCGGTGCTCGCCAGCACCGCCGACGCGGTGATCATGCTGAACCAGGCTGGCCTCGTGCTGCTCGCCAACGCGGCGGTGCGCCCGATGCTGGGCCTGGCCCCGGACGCGATCACGGGCCGCCCTCTGCTCGAGGTCGTCGACTATGCCCCGCTCCACGATCTCTTCGCGGCGGGACGCCCGGGGATCTCCGAGATGCCGTTGCCCGATGGACGGATCGCCCAGGCGAGCCTGGTGCCGGTGACCACCCCCTTCGGCGAGCCGCTCGGCGTGGCCGCGATCCTGCGCGACATCACGCTGCTCAAGAACCTCGAGCAGATGAAGAACGACTTCGTGAACACGGTTTCCCACGATCTCAAGAGTCCCATCACGGTCATCGCCGGCCTGGCGGACCTGATGCGGATGGCCGGGTCGGGGGACGCGAACCACGAGACCCGCTGCCGGGACATCCGCGACACCGCGCAGCACATGGCGGAGCTCGTCACCGACCTGCTCGACATCGGGAAGATCGAGGCCGGTCTCGACTCGGCCCGCGAGCCCGTGGATCTCGTGCCGCTGATCGGGGAGGCGCTCAGGATGGTGAAGCCGCGCGCCGACACGAAGAACATCGAGCTTCGCGCTGACCTGCCGGAGGAGGCGACCATCCTGGCCGCGCGGAGCCGCGTGCGGCAAGCGCTGATCAACCTCCTCGACAACGGCGTCAAGTACACGCCGGCCGGCGGGCGGGTGACCATCGCGGCGGCGTTCTCGGCCAGCGGCGACGGCGCGAAGGCGGTGGCGATCCGGGTGTCGGACACGGGAATCGGGATCCCCGCGCGCGACCTGCCGCACGTGTTCGACAAGTTCTACCGCGTCAAGAACAAGGCGACCCGCGAGATCTCCGGCACCGGCCTCGGGCTCGCGATCACCAAGACCATCGTGGAGGCATACGGAGGTCAGATCCGCGTCGAGAGCATCGAGGGCGCCGGCACCACCTTCGCGCTCGAGTTGCCGCTCGCAATTTCCTGACTATGAAACGAGATACGAGGCCACGAAGGTCCCGCTCGGGCCCTTCGCGCTGAAGCGTCCGAGCGCGAACGGCGCCGGATTCACGGGCGGCGTGGTCCCGGTAATCAGCGCCGCCATCATCTCACCGACCGCGGGCGAGAGCTTGAAGCCGTGGCCGCTCATGCCCGTCGCGATCCAGAAGCCGCGGACCGGCGACTCGTCGAGGATCGGCATCCAGTCCGGCGTGATGTCGAAGGCGCCGGCCCAGCCACGCCGGTAGCGGGCGTCGGCGAGTCGCGGGATCGCGCGGCTGGTGCGCGCCAGGACGTCCGTCGCCTCGTCGAGGCTCACGTCGCCGCCGAGCAGCTCGGGCTCCATCGGATGCCGCGTCTCGTCGTCAGTGAGCGAGCCGGTCAGCGTGAGACCACCCGTCTCGGGGCGCGCGTAGCTGCCGCCCGCGAGATCGAGATAGACGAGATGCGGCCGCCCGAAGCCGGCGTCGCGCTCGACGACGAAGACGGGATGGCGGCCGACGATGATCGGCAGCGCGACCCCGGCCAGTCGCGCGACGGCTTTCGACCAGAGGCCCGCCGCGTTGACGACGACCGGCGCGTCGATGCGCTCGCCCGCGGCGGTCTCCACACCGGTGACGCGGTCGCTCGCCGTGCGGATCGCCACGACCTCGACACCCTGCTCGATGCGGACGCCGCGCCGCCGCGCCGCGTCGGCGTAGCCGATCGTGACCGCGGTCGGGTCGCCGTAACCCGACTCGGGCTCGTAGAGGGCGGCGCCGAGGTTCTCGGGATTGATCCGTCGCTCGATGCTGGCGAGCTCACCGGGTTCGAGCACCTCAGCGCGGACGCCGAGCGCCCGCTGGAGCCTGACGGTTTCCTCGAGCTTGGGACGCATCGCGGCGGAAACACCGATGACGACGCCACAGTCGACGTAGCCCGACTCGCCGCCGACGGCGTCGCGGAAGCGCCGAAAGACGGCGAGCGACCGCACGACCATCCGGCTGGCTTCCGGCGTCGGGTAGAGCTGGCGGACGATCCCGACCGACCGGCCGGTGCCGCCGGACGCGAGGAAGTTGCGCTCGAGTAGAAGGACGTCGCTCACGCCCGCACCGGCCAGGTGGAAGGCGATGGAGGCGCCGGTGACGCCGCCACCGATGATGACGACCTCGGCGTGGCGGATCACCTGAACGCGGTGGCGGTCACCTCGGCGGCTTCGGCCTCGTCCAGCAAGCGCACCGGGTCGCCCTGACGGATCGAGCCTGTTGCCAGCACGCGGGCATAGACGCGGCTCCAGCCGGGATGGCGCTTCTGGGACACGCGGGCGTAGTCGCCGTCCTTGAAGGCTCGCGTGATGTTCACGCAGGGGCTCGTGTAGCGGGTCACCTGGAGGAGCACCGTCTCGCCGAGGAGCACGTGGCACCCCGGGGCGACCGCCGACCAGTCCAGCCCCTCGACGGTGAGGTTCTCGCCGATGGCGCCGGGCACGACCTGGTGCCCCTCGGCTTGAAGGCGGCCGATCGCCTCCATCGCATAGAGGCACACGGCCTGCTCCGGACCCCCGTGGTGCTCCGCGTCGCGGTGCGCGTCGCCCTCGAGTCCCAGGGCCGTGACGCGCGCCTCCGCCACCGCCGTCTTCGGGACGCCGCCGCGCGAGACGCTGATCTGGACGATTCTTCCGCTCACCGGTCGCCTCCGTTTGGAGCTCGGCTCCCTGGCCCGATGGTACGCGAGCGCCCGGTCGGACAGATCGAGCTCGCGGGCAGGCTCTCCAATTGGCTGCCTCAGCGCGCGGCGCGTCGGATCATCCGCTGGATGCGCGCCTCCAGCACCAGCTCGGCGCGCTGGTTCAGGACGCGGTGGCGGTAGGTGACGATACCGCGGTCGGGCTTCTTGGTCTCGCGCTTGTCGGCGACCTCCACCTCCACGGTGAGCGTGTCGCCTTCGAGCACCGGGAGCGTCACGCGCAGCTCACCGCCGAGATACGCCATGCCCGTGCCGTGGATGAGCCCGGTCTGCATGATCAGCCCCTCGGAGAGGGCGAACGTCAGGGCCCCGGGCGCGGCGCGCCGCTTGAACAGCGACTCGCGGGCGACGTACTCCATGTCCATGAAGAGCGGCTCTGTGAAACCGCACAGGTTGACGAAGGTCACGATATCGGTCTCGGACACCGTCCGGCTGAGCGTGCGGTAGGTCGCGCCGATCTCGTGCTGCTCGAAGTTCAAGCCCTGGCCGATCATGGCTTCCTCTCTCGCTCGAAGACCATCAGCCACGCGTCGGAGCGCGGCGTGTAGCCAACCGACGCCTCGCCCCAGCGATACACCGTCTCCTTCTGCGACACGACGTCCACTACCCCGACTCGCGTGAAGCTCCGCTGGTACTGGTTGAACCAGCCGAAGATCGTCCGATCCGAGTCGGGCCTGATCAGCCATGACGTCGGGGCCTTGACGAAGACAAGATACCGAGGGTCGGCGGTCTCGATCTCTCGGATCATCTGGCGCTGCATCGCCGCCGCGTACGGCTGGAGCTCCATGAGCGGGTAGGTGTAGATATACCCGGTCGCCGAGCGCCGACCCGCGTAAAAGTAGATCTGAGGCTCGGACCCGACCACGGCGACGCGGTCGCTCGGTGTGGTGTGCTCGCGGATATAGCGTGCGATCTCCACCGACTCGGGGAACGGGTTGCGCCCGTAGACCGCCCGTGAGACCTGGGCGGGCCCGAGCTCGAAGAGCACGTTCCACGAGGCGTAGAGCGGCTGCCCGAGGGCGGCGGCCGCCAGGACGACCAGCACCGCGCGCCGCAGGAAGCTCGCCCGCGGCCCCACCAGGAGTCCGCCGAGCGCGTCGAAGCCGATCGCGGCCAGCAGCGCGAGCGCGGGGAGCATCAGAAGGCAGTATTGCGGCCTGACGTGGAGACCCACCAAGGTTCCTAGACAAGATGCCGCCACCAGGAGCAGAACGGGGGCTCTCCGCGATCGGAGGCGGCCCCACAGGAGGGCGCCGAGGCCGATCGCGCCAAGGGAGAGCGTGACCGAGCTGGACGGCGCGACGGCCACGAGCCTGCCGACGAGGTTGGTCCAGCCCTCGGGAAGCCCGGCCGAATATGTTGACCCATAGACGACCGCCCAGAACCAGAAGGTGCCGAGCGTTCCCGCACGCAGGAGTGCGAGACACGCGAGCGCAAGCGGCGTGACGGCGCCGGCCACGAAGAGGGCTGTCGCGCGGAGACGCCGCGGCCAGCGCGGCGTCTCGTCGGGGGCGCTCGACAGGAGCAGGGAGAGCGCGCCCCCGACGACGAAGGCCGCCGCGCTCTGCTTCATGAGGAACGCCAGACCGAAGAGAAGCCCGCCGGCGAACACGAGCAGCGGCCGACGGTCGCGCGCCTGCGCCTGGAGGACGAGCGAGCCGGCGACGACGGGGAGGAGCACGAAATGCTCGGCGTAGGCCGCAAGGCCGAGGACCTTCGGGTTCAGCGCGTGCACGGCGTGGACGGCGGCGGCGACGAGGGCCGCCGCCGTCCCGACCAGGCGCCTGGCCAGGAAATACGTGAGCACCGTCGTGGCCGAAGTGACCAGGATGAGGCCCAGGCGGATCCCGGTGGTCGTCTGGCCGAACGCGGCGAGGATCAGGGCATAGGCGCCGTAGATACCAGGCGCCTTGAGGTTGTAGGCGGCGGCATAGGGCGGGACGCCCTCGAGCAGGAGCTGCCCAAAGTACGCGTACTCGCCTTCGTCGCGATCGAGAGGGACATCGAGCAGCCTGAGACGGATCGCAGCGGCGGCGAGCACCACGGCCGCCAGCAGGCAGAGGGCCCAGACGGACCGTGGCGTCGCCCCCTCGACGGGCTGGCTTACCACGATCGGCGTATCGCCCCTCGCGCCCTTGCTAATCGCGGCCTGCGGGCACCGGCGCGGGCGGCTCGGCCGGCACTCGATGCTGTGCCGCCAAGTCGGTGTGTCAGGCGGGCACGACCTCGCCACATCAACTGACGCTGTTCGGCGGAGCGATCGTCGTTCGTTGATTGCGATGGTGATCGTGGCCCGTAGATCGCGATGATGAGACGAGTATACTGGCGACAATTTCCGGTGGCCTTCGAAAATCTCTGGCATGGCACTTGCTGTTTGAAATCAGCCATGTACCGACAAGTGACGGGATGCCGGATCTGCGGCGGCGAGGGGCTCGACGTGCTTCTCGAGCTGGGCACTCAGGTCCTGACTGGAGTGTTCCCGCGCCGCCCCGATGAGCGGCTCACGAAAGGCCCTCTGACACTGGTGCGGTGCGACAACTGTGGTCTGGTCCAGCTCCTCCACTCCTACGAGCGCGCCGAGCTGTACGGACCGCACTACGGGTACCGCTCGTCGCTGAACCGACGGATGGTCAACCATCTCGAAGACAAGGCCCGCGCGCTGACGCAAGCCGTAGACCTCCGGCCCGGCGACGTGGTCGTCGACATCGGGAGCAACGATGGGACATTGCTCTCGTTCTTCTCGGGCCGAAAGCTCACGCTCCTCGGCTTCGATCCGTCCGCCGCGCGGTGGCGAGGTAGCTACCCAACAGACAGCAGCCTGATCGACGATTTTTTCTCGGTGGACCTCTACCGGGGCGCGCTCGGCCAACGGAAGGCGCGAATCGTCACGTCGATCGCGATGTTTTACGATCTGGAACGGCCGCTGGATTTCGCCCACGAGGTCGCCGACGTGCTAGCCGACGACGGCGTCTGGCACCTGGAGCAGAGCTACCTGCCGGCGATGCTGCGGGTCAACGCGTACGACACGATCTGCCACGAACACGTCGAGTACTACGCCTTGGCCCAGATCAAGTGGCTGGCGGACAAGGTCGGCCTCGCGATCCTGGACGTCGAGTGCAACGACGTCAACGGCGGGAGCTTCGCGGTGACGCTCGGCCGGAATCGGCGCCTCGCGCCGCGGGGTGGGGATCGGGTGGAGCGGTTCCTGGACGCGGAACGGCGCATGGGCTTCAACTCGCTGCACCCCTTCGAGGAGTTCCGCAAGCGCGTCCTGACCCACAAGCGCGAGCTCCGCCAGCGGCTGGAGGACATCCGGGCCCGCGGGGAGAGCGTGCTCGGCTACGGCGCCTCCACGAAGGGCAACGTGATCCTCCAGTTCGCCGGCATCGACCGCGACCTCCTCCCGGCCATCGCCGAGGTCAACGAAGACAAGTTCGGCTGCGTCACGCCGGGGACGTGGATCCCCATCATCCCGGAAGCGGACGCGCGCGCCCGCAAGCCTGACTACTTCCTGGTGCTCCCGTGGCACTTCCGCGCCGGCATCGTCGAGCGCGAGGCCGCGTACCTGGCGGCGGGTGGACGGCTGCTGTTCCCGCTCCCGTCCATCGACGTCGTCTCGGCGTAGACTCGCCGATGTCTCCTCGCCGCCTGATCTTCGTGCCGACCTACAACGAGAATCGCAACGTCGAGCGGCTGTGCGCGGAGCTCCTGGCGCTGCCGCTGGCGGCGGACATCCTGTTCGTCGACGACGGCTCGCCCGACGGCACCGGCGCGACGCTGGACGTGCTCGCGCGCCGGCATCCACGAGTCACGGTGATCCATCGTGACGGCAAGCTCGGCATCGGCAGCGCTCATTCCGCCGGCATCGCGTACGCCTACGACCGAGGCTATGATCTGCTCGTCACGATGGACAGCGACTTTTCGCACAGTCCCGCTGACATCCCCCGCCTGCTCGCCGCGCACACCGCGGGCGTCGACGTCGTCGTGGGCTCCCGGTATCTCGAGTCGGACAGCCTGCCCGGCTGGAGTCCGTATCGGCTGTTCCTGACGCGGCTGGGGCACCTGCTGACGACGACCCTCCTGCGCGTGCCCTACGACGCGAGCGGGGCGCTCCGTCTCTACGATCTGCGGCGAATCCCTCGAGAACTGTTCGACCTCGTCACGGCGCGCGCCTATGCGTTCTTCTTCGAGAGTCTCTTCATTCTGTGTCGTAACGGTGTTCGCGTCCGGGAGATTCCGATCGTGCTGCCGGCCCGGGTGTACGGGAACTCCAAGCTTACCCTCCGGGAGGGGATCCGCAGCGGTCATTTCTTGCTGAAGCTCTTCGCCGACTACACCCTACACCGCGATCGGTTCGTGCGGGCCCGTCGGGTGGACACGCTCCGCCCGGTCCTGAGCGAGACGCAGGGTTGGGACGCGTACTGGAGCGAGAAACGGACCACGCTCGGAGCCCTCTACGATCTCGTGGCGAGAGTCTATCGCCGGGTGATCAGGCGCAATCTGCGTCGCTACGCGGGGCGCTCGTTCGTCACGGGCGCCCGTCTCCTCCACGCGGGTTGCGGGAGCGGACAGGTGGACCAGGGCCTCCACGCGCGCTATCGCATCACCGCCGTCGACATCTCGGAGCGAGCCTTGACGCTCTACGCGCGCAACAATCGGCTCGCAAACCGAATCGAGCAGGCGAGCATCTTCGATCTTCCGTTCGAGGCCGAGACGTTCGACGGCGCGTACAACCTCGGCGTGCTCGAGCATTTTCGTCGGGACGAAATTCGAGAAATCCTGGGTGAGCTCCATCGAGTCCTGAGGCCGGGCGGAAAGCTCGTCGTCTTTTGGCCGCACCGCCGGGGCTCCAGCGTGCTGTTCCTGCGCGCGCTCCGACGTCTCCTTCGTGGAGTGCTTGGTCGCGAGCAGAAATTTCACCCCGACGAGGTGTCGTTGCTCGGCTCGCGCGAGGAGGCCGCCGAGCACTTGCACGCCGCCGGCTTCGTCCTGCGCGAATACTACTTCGGCATCAGGGATCTCTTCGTGCAGTGCGTGATCGTCGCCGAGAAACGCGAGCGCAGGCGGCTCCCGTCGCTGCCCCGGCTGTCCACGCAGACCACCATCGCATGAGGCGC
>Ga0184633_10000539_pt1 | contig 14066 bp, 10 predicted proteins | sample PLM31_170_b1_FD_133156 | JGI IMG/M metagenome (GOLD analysis project Ga0184633, IMG submission 133156) | Groundwater sediment microbial communities from an aquifer in East River, Colorado, USA - PLM3-1_170_b1 | ecosystem: Environmental > Terrestrial > Soil > Riparian zone | place: USA: East...
GCCCGCTCCGGCGCCATCCGGGCCGCACGCTCCTCACCCTCCTCGGTGTCGCCGCGGGGGTCGGGGTATACGTCGGGATCGACCTGGCCGCCCAGAGCTCTATCCAGCGATTTTCCGAGGCGGCGCGCGCGATCGCGGGACCCGCTGTGCTGCGCGTCCACCATCGTCCGCTCGCCATCTCCGAGTCGCTCCTGGTCGCGCTTCGTCCGCATCAAGGCAGGGCCTCGTTCCATCCCGTGCTCGAAGCCACGGCGCGCGCCCACAGGGCGGACGGGCACGCGTTCACCATCCTCGGGCTCGATCTGGTCGGGGACCCGCGGTTCCGGGAGGTTGACGTGCTCTCGTCCGCGGCGTCGCGGGCGCGCGCGGTGGACGGCTCCCCGGATCCTCGCCTCGAGACCGTGCGTCGACTCTTCGATCCGGGCACCCTGCTGATCCCCTCGCCGCTCCGGGCCACGCTCTGGGGCGCCGGAGCGGCCGGGGAGCACGGAACTCTGACGCTCCCCCCGCCGAGCGGCGGCACCCGCGTTCCTTCGGCCGGCGCGGAGTCGCTCACGGTGATCGTGGGAACACGGGCTCACCGCTTTAGCGTCCAGCTCCTCGATCTCCACGGACCGATCCGCTCGGCATCCGGTTCCGTCGCGTTCATGGACCTCGCTCCGTTCCAGGAGCGCTTCGAGCGCCTCGGCGAGCTGGACTGGATCGACGTGGAGCCGGCCCCGGGAATCGACCGTGAGGCGCTCCGGCGCGACCTCGAGATCGCGGCGAGGGCGGTCTCGGCCGACATCCGCGTGGAGCCGCCGGAGGAACGGGCGCTCCAGATGGAGCGGATGCTCGCCTCCTACCGACGGAATCTGCGCGCGCTCTCGCTCGTGTCACTCGTGGTCGGAATGCTCCTCGCCTACAACGCGCTCCTCTCCTCGGTGCTCCAGCGCCACGCCGAGATCGCGCTGCTCCGAGCGCTCGGGGCGACGCAGGGGATGGTGGCACTCTTGATCGGCATCGAGGGTCTCCTGGTCGGACTCGCGGGCGGCGTCCTGGGGGTTCTCTTTGGCCGCGTGCTCTCGGAGGGCGCGCTCCGGCTCGTGAGCCGCACGGTGGGGGAACTCTACACGCGTGCCGCCTCCGCCCCGTTATCGCTCGGCCCCGAGGATTGGCTGCTCGGCGTGGGGCTCGGGCTGGCATCGGCGGCGGCGGCGTCGTTCGGGCCCGTGCGGGAGGCGCTTCTCGTGCGGCCGTTAGAGTTTTTACGGGAAGAACATCCCTCCGCGGCCGAACCGAAAATCTTTGGGGCCCGCCTCTGGGCCGCCGTGGCCGCGACGGGGCTCGCGCTTTGGCTCGTCGCCCACCCCGACGGCCACGGCGAGGGATTCCGGGGCTACGTCGGCGCCACCGCCGCCCTCCTCGCCGGGGTTCTCTTCGCGCGCCCGGCCTTCATCGGGGCGGTCCGGATGCTTCGCGCGCCGCTCGCCCGCGTCTGGGCTCCGGCCGGCCGGCTCGCCTACGCGACGGCGCTCTCCGCGCGGCGTCGCCTCAGCGTTTCGGTCGGGGCGCTCCTCCTCGCCTACAGCATCGTTTGGGGAATGGCCTCGCTCGTGGAGTCGTTCCGGGCCACCGTGGACGGATGGGCCGCTTCGACGCTCCGCGCCGACCTCTGGGTCACTCCCCAGAGCCGCGCGGGCAGCCCGGCCGAGGGAACGATGCCTCCCTCCTGGGCGGCGCGCCTCGCCGCCCTCCCCGAGGTCGCCGAAGTGGACGCGTTCCGTGTGCGCGAGATCCCGATCGAGGGAGAACTCTGCTTCCTGGGCGCGGGAGAGACCGACGTGCTCGCGCGCCGCGGATTTCTTCCGCTCGTCGGGGGCGGCGACGCGCGCCCGCTCCTCGAGCGCGCCTCATCCGGTCGCTTCGTGTTCATCTCGGAGCCGCTCGCGAGGCGGAAACGCCTCGTCGCGGGCTCGACCCTCGCGCTCGAGACGCCGACCGGCCGGCACGACTACGGCGTGCTGGCGGTCTACCGCGACTACTCCTCCGACCGCGGGTATGCGGTCATGGACCGGCGGATCTACCTGCGCGATTTCGGCGATTCCCTCGTCAGCACGTTCGCCCTCTATCTCGAGCCCGGTGTTCCGCGCGACGCCGCCTCGGTCGCGGTCGCGGGGGCCCTCGCGGGCGAGTTGATCCGGGTCACCGACACCCGCACGATCCGGGGAGAGGTGAGGCGTGTCATGCGGAACACGTTCGCGGTGACGGACGCGCTCGAGGTGGTCGCCGCCGTCGTCGCGCTCCTCTCGGTGCTCGGGACGCTCGCGGCGCTCGTGCTGGAGCGCCGGAGGGAGATCGGCGTCCTCCGCGCCCTGGGGGCGAGCCGCGCGCAGGTCGCGCGGGCGCTCCTCCTTGAGGCCGCGCTTCTCGCGTCGGTCGGGCTCGTGCTCGGCGCGCTGACGGGGGCACTCTTGAGCGCGGTGCTGGTCCACGTCCTGAACCGCGAATCGTTCGGATGGACCCTCGAGCTTTCGACGCCGTGGGGCCGGACGCTCTTCCTCGCGGGCCTCCTCTTCACCGCGGCGCTCCTCGCGGCGCTCCCGCCGGTCCGGCGGGCCACGTCGGTGCCGCCCCGGGAGGCGATGAGCCGTGCGTAGCGCGCGGGCCGCGGGCGCGTGGACCGCTCGCGCGCGAACTCTGGCGGCTTGGATGGCGCTCGTTCCGCTCCTCCTGGGCGCCGCGGCCGCGCCTCTGGACCCGATGAACGCGCGGGACGCCACCACGTTTCCTCGAGCGCTCGGGGCCCACCCGGGCGCGGGCATCGAGTGGTGGTACGTCACCGGCATTCTTCGGGACGACGCCGCCCGCCCGCTCGGATTCCAACTCACCTTCTTTCGCGTCCGGGTGGGTGGCGACAGCGCCTTCGCCCAACCCGGCGCGCGCGCGCCGTCGGCGTGGCGGGGCGATCTCTATTTCGGCCACTTCGCGGTCACCGATCCCGCCGACGACCGGTTCCGGTACGACGAGCGCATCTCGCGCACGGCGGTCGCGCTGGCCGGCGCCGATTCGACCGACCTCGATGTGTGGATCCGCGATTGGTCGCTCCGCCGCCTCGACGATGGCCGGATGCGACTCCACGCATCAGGCGCGCCGGGCGAGCTCGACCTCGATCTCACGCCGCCGCGGAGAAGACCGATCGCCTGGGGGCCCGAGTACGTCTCGTACAAGGACGCCGCGCGCCGCACGTTCTCGCGTTACCAGTCGTACCCGCGGCTTGCGGCCGAGGGCCGCTACGCGTCGCCAGGCGTGCCTTCGCGCGCGGTGCGAGGGGAGGCGTGGTTCGATCACGAGTGGAGCGACGCCGTCACACCGCCCGGCGTCGCGGGATGGGATTGGCTCGGACTCAGAATCGCCGACGGCCGCTCGGTCATGATCTACCGCATGCGGGACCGCAAAGGCGGGACGGCCCACGTCTACGCCGCGATCGCCCGGCCGGACGGCTCGGTCGACGCGTTCCGCGAGAGCCAGGTGAGCCTCACCCCCCTCCGCACCTGGACCAGCCTCCGCACGGGCGCGCGCTACCCCGTGGCCTGGCGAATACTCATGACTCCGCGGGGCGGGAACCCCCTCGAGATCCAGGTCTTCCCGGCTCTGGCCGATCAGGAGCTGGACACGAAGCGGAGCACGCAGGTTATCTATTGGGAGGGGATGGTGGAGGGGCGCGCCAAGGAAGACGGCGTGCAGCAGCCGGTCGAGGGTTATCTGGAACTCACCGGATACGCCGGGGGCCCCTGGCCGGCGCCTTAGCCTTGTTTCATCAAACTTCCAGAGTCTTGGAGGGCTGTATTCCCGACGGGAACCTCTCTCGCCCTACTCAACTTGTGGGAGCGCCCGCACGATCGCCTGCCACGCACCATTGGGATCCAGTCGCGAACTTGCGTAATCCATGGACAGGAGTGCCTCGCTGAGCACCGGATGGTACCGCTCGGTGCCCTTGTTCCGTACGGTGCCCGCCAGCTCGACCGCATCTCCAGGTCCCGAAGAGGCGAGCGCCTTGAGGTGCGGCACAAGTGCTTTCGATGTCATCTCGTCGACGACGATTGCGATGCCGTCCCGCTCGACCTTCAGCTCCCGATCGCGCAGCTGGACGAGTAGAGTATCGTGCACCCGGTCCGCAGCCCAGGGGAAGAGCGCCACGCGATTGTCGTACTCAACCAACGAGGTCCGCTGGAGAGCGTACCGCGCGTACTCCCCACGCCCCTCCTCTAAGAGGGCCCGCGCCTCCGGGGTGAGGAACGCCGGGACGTCCGTCGATTCGTAGATAGCCTTCATCTCCTGCCGCACCCGCTCGTGGACTTGCGCGCCGCCGCCGCCCTCAAACTTCGGCGCGCGTCCCGCCGGCGATGGCTCAAGCTCCACCACGCGCCGCGCCCCATCAACGGAAAGCACCCGCCATCGCTTCCCCGCGAAGATGAGGTACGCGCCCGCAGCGATCGGGTACGCGATCGGCAGCCTTCCCAGCGTGTGACCGGCGCGGACTACCTGGTATTCCTCGGTCACCTGGAACACGGTGTAGAAGCTATAGTGGTTCACAATTTGTTCACCACGCACGCCCAAGAGGAGGGTCCCATCCGATGACTGGACAACCAAGTCGTTTCGGCCCAGGTCTCGGACCAGATCGGCAAACACGACGTCGTCCACGCCTAGGAACGCCCCGTCACGGCAGAGAACGTGCCAAGCTTCATCCGCCTGGCACCCGCCGTGCTGGGCGATTAGCGAGAGGACCTGCTGCACCAAGGTCGATAGGTGAAGTGCCTCCGCTACAGATGGTTCGCACCACCCAGCCAGTAGCAGCCGGACCATGGCGATCGACTGCACGAGCTCCGCCCGGAGACGATCTTGGGGCGGGCTGTTAGGCTCCAGCGTTGATTCCTCGACGTAGACCCGGAGCATCGCCGGCTCCCCGCGTCGCCCCGAGCGTCCGAGGCGCTGCCGCATGGCGGCCACAGAGGGCGGCGCGCCCAGCTGGGCCACCGACGCGACGCTCCCGATGTCTATGCCCATCTCCAGGGTCGTGGTGCAGATGATCGTGGCGCCGGGGGTACTGGGGTCCTTGACGACCGCCTCGGCGTGCTCGCGCAGCTCCTTCGACAGGCTGCCGTGGTGCGGCCAGAACTCGTTGGGAACCGACGCCTCCTCGGAGAGCCGTCGAAGTCGGTCGGAGTACGTCTCCACGCGGGCGCGGCTGTTCGCGAAGATCAGGTGATGCTTACCCCGGAGTACACGGAAGAGATGCTCGCCGATCGCCTGCGCGGCGGAGGGCCCGAAGGCGTCCTCCTCGTCCACCCCAGGCTTCGGCGCGATTTTCGGAGCTTCGATACGGTACCCCCGTATCTGAAGGCGAACCTCCTGGCCCGAAGCGCTCGAGACTAAGATCTGGCACGGAAGGGCTCCACCGGGTCGCAGAAACTCGACCGCCAGCTCCATGTCGCCCAGTGTCGCGCTCAGAGCGATGCGTGGAATCCGTCGGCGAACGGCGAGCTCGAGCCTGCTCAGCAGGGACTGGAGCTGCTGCCCCCGCTCGGTTCCGATGAACGAATGTAGCTCATCGATCACGACCACGTTGAGGTTGCCGAAGATCTTCGCAACGTGGGTGCCGCGGAGCACGAATATTGCCTCGAGTGATTCAGGAGTGATGAGGAGAATCCCTGCAGGATCGGTGAGCACGGCGCGCTTGTCCCCCGCCGGGACGTCTCCGTGCCACCGATGGACCGGGATCTCGAGGCGCTCGCAGAGGCGATCGAGGCGGTCGAACTGATCGTTGATCAGCGCCTTCAGCGGGCTGATGTATAGCGCCCGGATTCCCCGGGCGGGCTGCTCAACCAGGCAGGAGCAGATTGGTAGGAATGCCGCCTCTGTCTTTCCCCCCGCCGTAGCGGCCGCGATGATCACATCGCAGCCCCCGTCGAGGATTGGAGCGATGGCGCGTTCCTGGACATCGCGAAGCTCGGTCCACCCTTGATCCCACACCCAGTGGCGAACCTGCTCGTTAAGACGATGGAACGCGTCGGGCGGCTCCGCAGCCTTGGTACCGTCAGAGTTTGAAGGTGGCGAGGTCGTCATCGTCGCTGTCCGCTCCCTGGACGGAGGGCCCATCCCCCTCCTCGTCGCCGTTCAGGGGCCGGAGGTCCGGGTTCCCATCCTGGGCGACCTGCACTTGCCCCAGGAGTTGCTGCCAAGAGGCGGTCGGGTTCTGTTCCAGTACCGCGAGGAGGTTGACGAATGCAGTGATCGTGTTCCGCGGGGTGCGGAAGTATGCGTCGCCGATCCGCTCGGAGCAGTGGCGCATGAACGCCTGCAGGCCCTCGTCCGGAATGAGATACCGATCGGCGTCGCCCGACGCGTACACATGTCGCAGCTTCCCGAGCAGCACAAACATGTCCTCGGGCGTGAGGTTCGTGAGGCGGAGGACGGTCCCCGTGTAATCGGTTAGCCCGTCCTTGGCGAATCGGTTCTCCGCCAGTCGGGATTGGAGGGCCGGATAGCTGTACAGACCCCTGCGTGTGTCGAGGAGAAACTCGGGCGTGCCGCCCAACAGGAATCCCAGCCCCACTGCGGTGCCCTGCAGGCAATCGTTGAGAATTCGGAGGATCTGCTCGTAGTTCGCGTTCCGCGCCTTCGTGTTCGCGAGCTTGTAGAGGTTCACGAGCTCATCGCAGCACACCACGGTGCCAGCGTATCCCGCCAATCGGATGAACCGCGCCAGCAGCTTTAGCTGGTCGTAAGTATTCGCGTCGTCGACGATCGTCCGAACGCCGAGCGCGGCCCGTGCGTCGGTCCGTGTCGTAAACTCGCCGCGCAGCCACCGCACGGCGTTCGACTTGAGCGCCTCGTTCCCCGTGTCGTGGCCCTTCCAGTAGGCCGCGATGACCTCCGCAAAGTCATACCCATTCACCATCTCGGTGAGCGAGGCGAGGCGTTCGCGGATTACCGCGTCCGGCTTGACCCCGCGCTCGCCAGCAGCTGCGATGGCGGTGGTCACGAACCGCTCCAACACGCCGGGCAGGGCACCGCCGTCCGCCTTGGAACGGGTAGACATGTTGCGGATGAGCTCTTGATACAGGGCCCTCGCCTGCCCGCCCGTCGACTGGAGCCTCCGGTCCGGCGTGAGGTCTGCGTGCACCGTGACGAGACGCTTCTCGAGCGCAATCGCGCGGATCAGGTAGAGGAAGAAGGTCTTGCCGGACCCGTACTCGCCGATTACGAACCGAATCCCGGAGCCGCCGTCGGCGATCCGCTCCAGGTCCGCCATGAGGGCGGTGACCTCGTATTTCCGACCCACCTGGATGTGCTGCTGCCCCGCCCGGGGGACTACACCAGCGCGAAGGGACTGGAGGATCGCGTCGCGCTCGCGCGATCGGATCTGGATTGTGCTCATTGCATCAGCTCCCTCGCGGTGGGAAGGTCTACTTCTAGGGGATCGACCCCCTCGATCACCGGCCTGCCAGCCCTCTCGATCGCCGCCTCGTTGAGCGATTCAATGACCCCGTCGGGGAGGGCGTCGCACTCGCAGGCGAGTCGTTCGAAGTCGATGCGGCTCCACTTCGATCGTTCGACGAGTCGGGCGAGGATTCTTCCGGAAGCCGTCGGCGCCGCGTGAGGATCGAGAAGCCGTCGCGCGTCGAGCGGTGCCGCACACAGGTCACCGCCACCGAACACATCCTCCAGGATCTCCGCAATCTGGACAGATTCTGCCAGTTTCTTCTGTACCAATTCCAGATCCAGCCGTACGACCTCCGCACGCTCCCCGCGTACTGGCCGAGTGGGAATGGGCGCCGGTGTCCCCGGCGCTGCGCCTCCCATGCTGCCGGGAGCCACGCTTGCGCCTCCGGCCGCCATCGCGTGCACGTGGCCGTAGACGTCATCGGGTGCCAGACCGAGGGTTGAGTAGATCTTTCCCAGCGTTTGGATCTCCTCCGAGCTGATATGTCCGTCGGCTCCGGCAACGCCGACGATGAAATCCGCAATGGCCTCGCGCTGCGCGGGCCGGAGCGGCTCCAAGCGTCGCCGAAGACCCGTGAGACCCGGCATGGACCCCTTGAGCCAGCAAAGGTGTGCGGACAGACGGAGGCGCTCGTGCTCGGTGAGTGCCAGCGCCCCCTCAAGCCGGTCGCGCAGGTGCTCCTCCTCGGAGAGCGAGATCGTGCCATCCGAGGCGGCGACGGCAACTGCCAGGTGCAGGAGAAGGCTCGTCGCAACATACTCTGGCGTGGGGACGGCTCCCGCGGCCGACGTCGGCAGGGAGAAGAGGACTACAGCCCCCCCGGACGTCACCGGCGGCCCTCCGAACCGGACATCGGGCTCGATTCCGTACCCGCCCTTCTCGAACAACTGCGCCAGCAGGGTGGCTTCATTCTTTGAGAGGCTCCCCTGGCCAAACGAAGGGCACAGGTGCAGCAACTCGTCCGCAGGTCGGAGAGCGGGGACGGTCGGATCGACGCTCCGCGCCGCCCAGTTCAACACGCTCTGCGCCTCCTCACTGGGGTGGGTCGCAGCGAGTTCCGGTGGGAGCAGCGCGACTGCAGCAATCGTTCTCGGCGCGTCACCGTATCGTCCGATCCATCGCGAGAACGCATCGAGATCGTCCGTACAGGCCTCGCCGATGGCTCGGAGCTTCGCGAATGGTGAGCGGAGCGGAACGACGTCTGGGATGTCCAAGTGAATGGAGACGGGACCACCGAAGGATGCGCTGGCCGGTGCGATCTCCAGTGAGAGTTTTGTTCGGCCGCGCGCGACTAACAACCCCTCCCCGAACAACCCGACGTACCGGGCACCGAAGAGGTCAAGGAACTCCGCGAGGCATCGGCGGGCGGGAGTCCGAAGCGAGATTTCCGGGTGCGTCAGGTACCACCGAGCGGCCCACTCGGGTGGGATCGGCTTTCCATCCGCGATGATCCTCCCAAGGCCCACGCGCACGGGGAGTGGCATGCCAAGACTGTGGGGTTCCTTCGTCATCGGCGGCACCAATTCCTGGCCGGAGACCACGTCCAAGACCTCCAGCAGTTGTGATGCATACCGCCGGAAGGAACCATTCTCCGCGTACACCCGGTGGAGTTCCACCAACTCATCCCGAATCGCGCTAAGGTCCTGCGTAACCGAGGTTGACACCAAGCTGTCGGCGAGGATGCGGCGCTCCAAGCCATACAGAAACAGGAATACGTACCCGATGTAGGTGTCCGAACCTCGTCGACCGGCCGACAACCACTCCAGATACCCCGCACGGCACTCGGGAGAGATGGACTCGTACGACGGCCAGTAGGTCATGCCCGTGCCGCGCGAGTCGGGGACTGCGCCGTTCACAGGAAGCGACGGATCGATCAGCGCCGGCTCGGACCTGTAGCCGCTTACGGAGCCGAGTCTGGAGCCGACGTAGAGCATCCCTCCGAGAAGGCGAAATCCCGCCACATCCGTGGGTCTGCCCGGCGGGATCCAGCAGTCGTCCGCGGTCAATTTCGGCAGTGTTGGAATGGCCTCGCGTATGGTGGAGTGAGTGGCAGCTGTCGGCTGGGCGATCGGATGTGAGCTTGATGGCTCTGGGTGCTGAGCACTCCGCCCGAGCCGCACCGCGAACCAGACCACGAATGCGAGGAGAAGCAGCCCGATGATTAAGGGCACATAACCCCGCACATGTGGTGGCTACGAGGAGCCCCGGTGGAGCGACTCAATGGATTTGCTAGTCTGATGTGAGCTACGGCAATCCATCGAGTATCCGGACCAACCATAGTAGAATCCCCATGCTCCGAACGTCTGAGCGCATGGTTTTGATCCGTCAACCTCAAGGCTCGTGGAGGGCGCCCTCAGAGGGAACCCGGGGCCGAAAAATCGATACGATTCGCTCAAAGATAGTGATCCGAAGGAATCAAAGGCTTTCGCGGATCCTTCCGCTGAGAATGATGCCCGAAACTTTCTTCGCTTCCTCGCGTATCAAACCTAGTACCTCGGCACGGCCGGATCCACCAGCTCGGACCAGGCTTCGATGCCGCCGGTCAGGCTCCGCACCTTTCGGAATCCGGCCTCCCAGAGGAGCAGGCAGCCGTCGACGCTCTTGTCCCCCAGATGGCAGTAGACGATGATCTCCGTCTGCCGGTCCAGTTCCTCCAGCCGATCCGGAAGCTCGCTCAGAGGGATGTGGATGGCGCCCTCGAGGTGGGCCTTCTCCCACTCCCAGTCCTCGCGCACGTCGAGGAGGATCAGGTTCTCGCCCGCCTCGTTCATCTCGTACACCAACTCGGGCGAAATCTCGAACTCCTGGAAGTGATCCCTCACGGTCTCCCTCTGGATCCTGCCTCGGCGGCGCGACGGAGACGCCCGCCGAGCCAGGCCAGGTACGCCAGCCAGAGTAATCCGCTCAGGGCATAGGCAATGATGGCGTAGGTCACGCCGTGACTCCTTTCAGTGGAACGGCGGCGGACGCCGCCGCGTCCGCTTCGCTCAGGGCCGCCTCGCGCATCCACTCGAGCCGGAGCCGGCGTTCGAGGACCGCGACGTAGAAGACGAGCCAGGCCGCCATGGAGAGAAGGAGGATTTCCCGCATCTCTCCCGTCATCGTGACGTTTCTCGGGTGGAGCGATCCGCGCCACCACTCGACCGACTTCCATACGATCGGCAGATTCACGAAGAACACGACTCCCATGATCGCGGAGACGGTCCGCCGCGAGGTGGACCGGATCGAAGCCCGAACCAGGTGGTAGCCCATGTAGAGGATCCAGAGGATGAAGAACGTGGTGAGGCGCGGCTCCCAGGTCCACCAGGTGTTCCAGGCGGAACGCGCCCAGAGGGGCCCCGTGACCATCACCACCGTCGCGAAGACCATCCCGATCTCGCACGACGCGGCGCCGACCGCGTCCCAGATCCACTGCTTGGTCGCGAGGTAGGCGATCCCCGCGGCGAAGGTGATTCCGAACGCGAGCAGCGTCACGATCGCGCTCGGGACGTGGATGTACACGATCTTCTGGACCGGTCCCATCACCGCCTCGACCGGCGCCCGCGCGGCCACGCTCCAGAGCGACCATGCGATCAGTGCGCCCGCGGCGGCCCAGATCCCGATCGCACACATCCTCCACCAGCCAGGCAACTGAGCCGTCATTCCCCGGCCTCCTGTAAGAGCTCGTAGAGCCACGCGGCCAGAGCCAGGCCCAGCACGTCCATGGCCGCCATCACCTTCACCCAATCGCGGACCGGCTCGATGCTGCCCCCGTCCCAAAGGGCGTGCGTGAGCTTCACGGCGCCGATCCAGAGGGGAACCAGCGAGGGAAAAAGCAACACCGAGAGGAGAAGCTCCCGGGCCTTGAGCCCCCGGGCCAACGCGGCGAACAACGTACCCCATGCAGCGTAACCGATCAGCGCGAGGCCGGCAACCCCGAGCAGTGCCGGCAAGACGCGGAGATCACCCACGTCGAAGAAGATCGCGGTGAGGGGGAGCACCAGGACGAAGACCCCGGCCAGCAGGAGAAAGTTCGCGAGCGTCTTTCCGAGATAGAGCGCGTAAGGATCGGAGCCGGTCAACCGGAGCGCGTCGCCGCCTCCCGACTCCCCTTCCAGGTCGAGCGCGCGCGTGAGACCCAGAATGCCCGCGAAGAAGAGCGCCGCCCACACGGTGGCGCTCGCCTCGCGCGCGGGGTCCCGGAAGATCGGCCCAAAGGCGACGCTCAGGATCAGGACCAGCGCGGCGCTGAAGAGGACCAGCGTCGCGAGGTAGCGTGCATCGCGCGCGTGGAGTTTCAGATCTTTCGCGGCGACGGCGAACAGCGTCACGGGGCCTCCTCGATCCTGCCGTCCCGAAGCAGACAGGCGCGCGTGACGATGGGGGCGGCGCGGTCGCGGTCGTGGGCGATTAGGATCGTCGCCGCGCCGCGAAGTCGCGCCTCGGCGAGGAGCGCGTTCAAGGTCGCGCTCCCCTCGTCGTCGAGCCCCGCGTAGGGCTCGTCGAGGATCAAGATCGGAGGGTCTCCGAGGAGCGCGCGGGAGAGGACCACGCGCTGGAGCATTCCACGCGAGAAGTGGACGAGCGGCATGTCCGCGAAGCCGTCCATCTTGAGGCGCTGGAGGAGCGCGGCCGCGCGCTCGCGCGCCGCGGCGACGCCCGAGAGCTCCCCGAAGAAGGCGAGGTTCTCCATCGGCGTCAAGCCCAGGTAGAGGAGCGGCACGTGGGTGGCGAAGCCGATGGCGCGCCGCGCCGCGCTCCGGCGCTTCGAAACCGGCACGCCGTCGAGTTGGATCTCCCCGCGGTCCGGCTGGAGCAGCGTCGCGAGGATCCGCGCGAGGGTGGTCTTCCCCGATCCGTTCGCCCCGGAGAGGAGGACGATCTCGCCGGGCTCCAGGCGGAGCGAGGCCGCGTGGAGCACGATCCGATCCTCGAAGCGCTTCGCGATGGATTCGGCGCGGAGGATCACCGCTGTGGCGTCAGCGGGTTCCCGTGCGAATCCGGTCGGATACGATCACCTCGAGACGGCGCTTCAGGTTGCCCCGGATCAGGGCGTGGCTCTCCGAGGAAAACTCACCGCGCTCGAGACCCTGGTCGAGGGCGCTGATGAGGTAGAGGTAGACAGACTGCAGATCCTCGTCGCCGTCGTGCGAGGCGTGGTGGGTACGCGAGGGAGCGGGAGCCTGGTGCGTGCGCGGTGGAGCGGCAGCGGCAGCGTGACCCGCGAGCGACGGAGGAGCGGGAGCGAGTGGCGGCGCGATGGCCTCCGAGGCTCGCCGGCCCCTCCGCCGGGCGATGATCAGCACCGCGGTGATGGCGAACGGAGCCGCGAGCCACGGATAGATCCGGGGATTCGACCAGAAACTGGCGCCTCCCACCCTCATGCTCACTTCCGCCCCTACGGGAAAATTGGAGCCCTGGTACACCTCGAACTTGCGGCCCCCTTGGTCGCGGGACCCATCGTAGGTGAGCGACGAGGTTTGCAGCTTCAGCGAGGGATCGTCGAGGAGCACGACAAACTTCTCCGTGGGGAAGTAGAGTCGGTGGGACAGGTCCATCCGGCCGGAGAGCGGAACGTCGTAGCCGAAGCTGAACGGATGCGTTCCCGGTCGGATCGGACGGGCGCTCGAGAGGTCTCGACCCTGAACGTTCACCGTTTGGGCATCCCCGCCCATGCCCGGCTCGAAATTCTTCACCGAGGCAGGCAGCCCCAGCCTCACGCCGGCGTTTTCGGCGTGGTTCAAGCCCGTGCCGAGATAGGCGGTGGTTCCGCGGTTCTCGAAGATCACGATTTCCGTGATGTGGAGCGCTTCGGGCTTCCGTTCTACGATGATGTGGTGGTTGGTGACGCTGACCGAAGCGAGGTCGCGTCCCACGTCGTAGATGACGAGGTCCCGCGACGCGTCGGTCTTGCCCGCCGTCTCGATCGGGCCCTCGGTGTAGAACGCGCCCTCGAAATCCGTCGAGACGAAGTACTGAAGCGCGTGGTCGTCGCTCAGGCCGGTGAACCGAAATTCCCCCCTCGCGTCGGACACGGCGGTCCTGGCGGGGAGCTCCTGATCGTCGCGCACGGAGTGGAGCGCGACCTCCACCCCTGGTGTCGGCACGTGCTCCTCGCCCTTGAGGATTCGGCCCCGGATCGTGAGCGCCTCCGCGGGAGAAGCGAGGGCCAGCACGCAGAGCGCGGCGAGGGCGGCCACGGCAAACAAAGCTCGCCGCGCGGCCTGGGCGTGCCCAGGTCTCACGACCCGCGCCCCTCCGTCTTGGCGCTCCGGCGTCGCTTGTACTCCTCGATCATCCGCTCCACCTGGTCCCCGCCCTGAATCACGGTCGGGCGCCTGGGCGGCGCGAGCCCGAGCCGCTCCTCCTCGGCCAGGATGGTAAGCACCTCGGTCATGGTCTCCTCGTGCATCCTCGCGTGATCGTCCGGAGAGATTTTTCCCGAATCGCGGTCGAAGTCCAGCTCAATGAGCGCCCCGTACAGGCGCGCTTTCCGCTCGGCGATCGATCGGAGCTTCCCCTCGTGCTCGGGCTCGGCCCAAGCCCGCTTGCCTCGAAGATAGAGCAGGGGGGAAAGCACGAACAATGCGACCGCGGCGAC
>Ga0184633_10000543_pt1 | contig 14029 bp, 10 predicted proteins | sample PLM31_170_b1_FD_133156 | JGI IMG/M metagenome (GOLD analysis project Ga0184633, IMG submission 133156) | Groundwater sediment microbial communities from an aquifer in East River, Colorado, USA - PLM3-1_170_b1 | ecosystem: Environmental > Terrestrial > Soil > Riparian zone | place: USA: East...
CGGGGGTGGGGAAGGGACAGCCGATCCAGCGGAGGGCGACGAGCGAGGCGATCGGGAGGCCGAACGTCCCGGCGACGGTCCCAAGCTTGAACGCGACCGGGAATGACACGAGAAAGCTGAGGCCAGCGATCAGGAGGAAGGCGAGGGGAAAGTAGAAGAGGAAGAGGGGAAATCCGGCGAAGTTACCCGGCATCCACCCGACGATCTTCCCATTCGGGAGAAGGTAGTCCCTCAAATACCGTGCCGCGACAAAATGGGAGAGGGTGTCTCCGCCGCCAGTGATCGTTGGACTCAGGAGGAGGGAGGGATCGAGGCACCAGAAGAGAAGGCCATACGTCAGCGCACAGGCAAGGGCCGTGCTTCCGCCCTTGAGGCGGGTGGCGCGCTTATCGGTGAAGGTTGCCTCTGCCTCCACTCGCGTCGCGCGTTGGATGACCCGAAAGGAGAACACCGCTACCTCCAGAAAGAAAAAACGGGGCAAAGGCCCCGTTTTTTCTAATGGCGGAACTTCAGCCTATCGAAACTGACGACTACCGGAGGGAACTCCTGACTCGGCGCATCCAGGCGATTGCCCCCAAGAAGGCCAGCCCCAGTATGATCATGCCCCAGGTGCCGGCAGTCGGGATCTTCGGCGTGGTGGTCGTGGTCGTGGTCGTCGTGGTCGTGGTCGTCGTGGTCGTGGTCGTGGTTGTCACGGTGACGCTTTCAGTGTCTGAATCCCCCGTGGCCTCGGTGGTTAGGTTCGAGGCGTTCGAATCAAACCCGGCCCCTCCACCTGAAGCGAACAGCGTCCCGGCGGTATTTGCGGGGATGAAAGAACCGCCATCGTACACGAACAGGATACCTTGGTTCAGCAAAAGGCTGAAGCCATTTGCCGGCTCGGCGCCATTAATAGGATTGCTGCAGGTTGCCGTGCCGCCAAACCCGTACACGTCGCCAACGCCATTGCAGTCTACATTATTCGTGATGCTCCCGGCCGGAGCGGCCGCAGCGATCAGGGTTAGGCCAGCGGCGCCAAAGCCAGAGAAGCTATTGACACCAGAGGTCCAGGTCCCCGCCCCTGCAGCACTGAAGGTGATGGTAGCGGGAGAGAGACAGTTCGCCAGTGTGAGGATCCCCGATCGCTTCGCCTGGGCAAGCGGTACGAGAGGATTTGCAGGAACCTTAGCGACCAAGGTGGCTCCTGAAGTAGCCGTTAATGTCGAAGTCGCGCTCGCCGGACTGAAGGCGATAGCCATCGAGACGTTGGTCATCCGGTCATGGGTTGTCCCTGCTGGCTGTCCATCGGAACAGAGGTACTCATAGACGGTTCCGTTCGAGGCCATGTCGATACGAAGTTGGATACGCGCATCGGCCTTTGTCGGGGCAATAAGCCACCCCACAAGGAAAATGGGGACTAGCAGGGAGTGCAGAAGCATCTTGCTGAAGGGAACCCTCGTTACAAGACTCATCCTTGCTCCTCCTTGCCCCAGCCAGCGGGGCATGTCCGCAACTCTTTAGAACCCATTCAACTCTAAAGTGAAAATCTTATCTAAAGTGAGAACCTTACGATGAAGAAATATGGAGAATTACACGATGATTTCGCCGCGATTTCCCTCCCTTTCCCCCCATTCCTTTTGCCCTGCGGTCCTTTACGTGAAAAACCAGCTACTTCGGGTCTCCGAAATCACACTACACGTATCACGCCTGTATTTGGCTTGTCAAGTCATTTTTGCTGAGATTTGTTGTGTACTCAACGTCCCCTAGTGGGAGGACCGACCTGGATCCCCGACTTATTTGCACCCCCTTGCGCAGTATAGTAGGATAAGGAGTAAGGTGATCGGCGTGTTGGACAGCTAATACCCCTCGTGCTCGGCCGTTGTATCGATTGGCGGCGGGAGTCTCTCGTGACACTGAACATCGCGCATCGCGGGGCGTCGGCGCTTGCGCCCGAGAATACCATGACAGCCTTTGAAAAGGCGATCGAATTGGGGGCTGACGTCATTGAGCTCGACCTTCACCTGACGCGGGATGACGAGCTGGTTGTCATTCATGACGATACCCTCGATCGAACGACTGACGGCCGCGGCCCTGTCCACGTTCGAAGCCTCGAAGAGCTCAGGCGGCTGGACGCCGGGCGGTGGTTCGCGGACCGATTTGGCGGCCAGCGCATCCCGACGCTTACCGAGGTGCTCGATCGTTTCGCCGGAAAGGTCCCGCTGGCGCTGGAGGTCAAGGCAGGCTCGACCTTCTTTCCCGGGATCGAGGAGCAGGTGGTGGCAGCGTTGCGCCGGTACTCCGCCATTGATCAGGCGGCCATCGCGTCGTTTGACCATTTCGCCTTGCGACGGGTGAAGGAGATCGAGCCGGCCCTCCGGACCGCGGCGCTCCTGGTCGGAAGGCCAGTGTCGCTGCCGGCGCTCGCCAGCGCGTGTGGCGCAGATGGCGTGGCCCTCGAGGCCTCCCTCGTCACGGGGACGGAGGTGGAGGCCTGTCGCGCGGCCGGGCTACAGCTCGTCGTCTGGGTGGTGAATGAGCCGGCTCAGATGCGCCATTTCATCGGGCTTGGGGTCGATGGGATCATCACCGACTGCCCCGATCTTCTGCGCCTTGCCCTGACACCGCATGGGTAACTAGACCGAGCGTACAATGACCTTTGGCCCGGCCCCCATCGACCCGGAGCGAACCTACTGGCCCTTCATCTTACTGATCGGGGCGATCATCGCCGTGATCGTTGCCGCGCTGTTTGCGCTGCTCGTCTAACCCTGGTGATCGATGACGGCGAATAGTGAGACTGAACCGAACTCCGAAGGGGGTCTGCCATGACAGACGCATCTGCAACCGTGAAGCCGGATCTTGATCGACCGTGGTTCGCCCACTACGATACAGGGGTCCCGAGAACCCTTGAGTTCCCCGGTGCGCCGTTGCATCGCTTCCTCTCCGAGTCGGCCAGGAGGCATCCGGGTCGTGACGCGATCATCTTCTATGGCGCCCGGCTCTCCTACCGGGCGCTCAACGAGGCGGCGGATCGCTTCGCCGCTGCCCTCGCAGCCCGGGGGCTCGCGAAGGGCGATCGGGTCTCGATCTTTCTCCCTAACTGCCCCCAGATGGTCATCGCCTACTACGGCACGCTCCGCGCCGGAGGCGTCGCCGTCTCGACCAGCCCGCTCTACTCCGCGAAGGAACTGGAGCACCAACTGAACGACTCCGGCGCCCAGACGATCGTCACCCTCTCCAAGTTCTATCCCCTGGTCAAAGAGGTCGCCTCGAAGACCGGCCTCAAGCGGATCATCGTTGCCAATATCAAGGAGTATTTTCCCCCACTACTCCGGCTGCTCTTCACCCTCCTGAAGGAAAAGAAGGAAGGGCATAGAGTGAAGCTGGAGCGTGGCTCGACCACGGAGCTCTTCACGGAGGTCTTGGCCTCCGCTGCGGCAACGCCTCCCGCCATCGAGATCGACCCTGATATGCCGGCCCTCCTGCAGTACACGGGCGGGACTACCGGCCTTGCCAAGGGCGCGGTCCTGACCCACAGGAACCTGGTGGCGAACACGATGCAGACAGGCGCCTGGCTCGTGAAGGAGAAGGCCGCGCCAGAGGTCTTCCTGGGCGCGATTCCCTTTTTTCATGTCTACGGGATGACGGTGGTGATGAATCTCTGCATCTCCCTGGGCCACACGATGGTCCTGTTGCCGCAGTTCAAGGTGAAGGAGGTCCTGGAGGCGATCACTAAATATCGTCCCACCATCTTCCCCGGCGTCCCAACCATGTATGTCGCCATCAATAATTTTCCGGAGGTCGGCAAGTATGACCTCCGCTCCATCAAGGCTTGCCTCAGCGGGGCAGCGCCGCTGCCGGTCGAGGTGCAGACCAGGTTCGAGGCGCTCACCGGCGCCCGCCTGGTGGAGGGGTACGGCCTGACCGAGACCTCTCCGGTCACGCACGCGAACCCGCTGTATGGGGCGAGGAAGGTTGGGATGATCGGCCTTCCGCTCCCGGACACTGACGCGAAGATCGTCGATCTGGAAACGGGCGAGCGGACCCTGCCGCTGAAGGAGATCGGTGAAGTGGCGGTCAAAGGCCCGCAGGTGATGCGGGGGTATTGGAACCGTCCGGATGAGACCGAGAAGGTCTTGAAAGACGGGTGGCTGTACACCGGCGACATCGGCTACATGGACGAGGAGGGCTACTTTGCCATCGTGGACCGGAAGAAAGATATGATCATCGCGGGCGGCTTTAACATTTACCCGCGGGACGTGGAAGAACCGCTCTACGAGCATCCGAAGGTCCAAGAAGCTGTCGCGGTTGGCCTGCCGGACCAGTATCGAGGGGAGACGGTGAAGGTCTACATCGTGCTCAAGGAGGGGCAGTCGGCCACGGAGCAGGAGATCATCGACTACTGCAAGGGGAAGATGGCGAAGTTCAAGGTCCCCACGCTGGTGGAGTTCCGTAAGGCGCTCCCAAAGACGCTCGTGGGCAAGGTGTTGCGGCGGACATTGCGCGACGAGGAGCTGGCCAAGAGAAAACGATGACTCGCTTGCAGACGATTTTTCTCGCGTTCGCCTGCCCGAGGCGCTGCTACAATGGGGATGCAGGCTGGCGTTGCCGGCAAGGAGGGCGATGAGGAGCCTCCCGGCGCCGATCCGAGATCTCGAGCTTCGCGACCGGCTTGGCGAGCTGTTGGGTGAGGCCCTGCACGATCAGGGGCGTGCGGCGCCTCTTTACCTGATCCGCTCGTTTGGACGGCTCGCGGAGGCGCGGGGGCCTGTTGGGGTTTCTCCCGAGGACCTCATAAGAGCCGCCGAAGACGCCCTCCGCGAGGCCGGGCGTCCGGCTTCCGCTAAAGAGGTTATCCATGAGCTGCTTGGCTCTGGCCTGCTGGAGCAGACCGGGGACGGTGCCGGGAGCCTACGGGTGGCTCCTGGCAAACACCTTCTCGCCGAGCTGTCGGCGGTGGTCGTCAGGACCGATGCCTACTGCAGGGCCTTGGAGGCGCTGTATCGGCGCCCGCTCCACCCGGCGGGAGAGATGGAGCGGGCATTGGAGGCGGCCGCGTGTCTCTTCAATGAGGGGCTCTTTTTCGAAGTGCACGAGGTGCTGGAGGCGCTCTGGCTGAAGCTGGAAGGGCAGTCGCGCCTGCTGCTGCAGGGACTGATCCAGATCGCGGTCGGATTCCACCATCTCGAGAACAGGAACATCAACGGCGCCCTCAGTCTTCTCAGGGAAGGCCGGGAGAAGGTCAACGCCTACGGTCCGGATCGATTCGGACTGCGCCTGGATCGCTTTCTTGAGCAAGCGGACGCGTGTCGCCGTTCAATCGAGTCGCTAGGGAGAGAGGCGTTCGATCGGTTTGACCGGCAGATGATCCCACGGATGCATTTCCAGAATCGCGGCGAGGCATGACCGATGACGGTCCGAAAACTTCTGGCGGCCACGGTTCTCGCCTATCCCCGGATCACGCTCGTCCTGGCACTTCTCCTGACGATGGTGTCGATCCAGGTGACGGTTCAGCGTCTGAGTTTCACCTCGACGCGCGCCGCATTGGCGCCCCTCAGGGGAAGGCTCGCCGACCTCCAGGAACACTACCACCGGGCCTTTGGGAATCCCCAGCAGGCGGTCATCGTCATCCAGTCCGATGACCTGGCGCGGGCCAAGCGGTTCGCGCGCGCCCTCGCCAGGCGACTCACGGCCCGGGTCCCGGGGATCCAGGAGGTGGTGTATCGGTTCGACCTCACGTCCCTGGAGACCCGATTTCTCCTGTACCTCTCCACGCAGGAGCTGACTGACCTGAAGGAAAAGCTTCAGGAGCATCGCGCGCTGCTGGAAGGGCTCTCCTCGGAACCCGGCGTGAACCACCTGTTCCAACTCATCCAACGGGAGATCAGCACAGCCCTGGTCGGCCACCTGTTCACCGGATTCCTGGAAGAGGGAGAGGGGGAGGTCAAGCGACCGGTCGAGCTCGCTCCACTTGTGGCGTTGCTGGAGCAGCTCAACGCCTGGGCTGAGAGCCCGCAGGTCTACACTTCCCCCTGGGGCCGGATCTTTGTTGGGGCCGACGACAGCGGCGACCGGGACGGGTACCTGCTGTCCGAGAACAATCAGCTCCTGTTCGTCTTGGCCACCTTGAAGGAGGATCCGGAGAGTTTTCTCAAGTTCCGACGCTCGATCGAGGGGATTCGCAAGGAGATCTCGGCGCTGAAAGAACGGTATCCTGGGATCAAGGCCGGCGTGACGGGCGATCCGGCGCTGGAACACGATGAGGTCACCGCCGCGCAGCGGGACAGCGGCCTGGCCACACTCATCTCACTCGGCGGCGTCGTGCTGCTGGTCGTGGTGGCGTTTCGCGGCGTTGTCCGGCCGTTAATGGGCACCGTCGCCTTGGCCATGGGGGTCTGTTGGGCCTTTGGCTTCGCGGCCATCACCGTTGGCCATTTGAATATGCTCTCGGTGGTGCTGGCGCCGATGCTGATCGGGATCGGGATGGACTACGGGATCCATCTCCTGGCGAGGTACGAGGAGGAGCGAGGCCATGGCCACTCCAGCCGTGAGGCGCTGGAGCGCGCCCTCGGGGGGGCCGGCCCGGGCATCCTTCACGCCGCCGTCACGACGGCGGTGGCGCTCTTTACCCTCATGCTGACGAAGATCAGCGCCCTGCAGGAGCTGGGCTTCATCACGGGCAGCGGCCTGCTCCTGACACTGGCCTCGACGTTCGTGGCCTTTCCCCCGATGCTGGTCTTGTGGGACAGACAGAGGGTACGCGTCCCCGCGGTGTCACCGTCGCGATCGCTCCGCCCCCCCGGCTTCCTGGAGGCCTGGTATCGCCGCCCCCGCGCCGTCCTGGCGGTCTCCGCGCTCGTCACCGTGATCGCCCTGTATGCGCTGGGCGAGGTCAGCTTTGACGGGAACGTCCTTCGCCTGCAAGCAGAGGGGACTGAGTCGGTGACGTGGGAGCTCAAGATCATCAAGAATTCCGAGCGCTCGACCTCCTACGGGGTGATCCTGGCCAAGACCTTGGAGGAGGTCAGGGCGAAGAGCCACTCCCTCGAGGCGCTCCCGTCCATCAGCAAGGTCGAGAGCATCGCCAGCGTCATGCCGGAAGATCAGGAGCGTAAACTTCCATTTCTGCGGGAGCTCAGGCCGCTCCTCGACGCGGTCAGCACAGAGGAGGCCTCCTTGGCGCCGGTCGATCTGGATGGACTGCTGAGCACGCTCAGCCGAATCAAGGCAAAGATGCTCACGCCTGACATGGTCGAGGGGCGCGATCGGAAGGTTGAGCCGCCCCTAGAGATGATGGGACGGGTGAGACGACTGATCGACGAGTTCGAATCGATCCTCACGCGGCGCGACCGTGAAGAGGTGCGACGGTCTCTTTCCACCTATCAGGTCGAACTGTTTCGTGATTTCCGTAGTAAGGTGACCCTCCTGACAAAGGCGGTGGCGTCAGGGCGGGTCCGGATCGACGATCTGCCGGCCGCTCTGAGGAAGCAGTTCGTGGGGCAGGACGGCTCATTCCTGCTGCGGGTCTACCCTCGACAGAACCCCTGGGAGCTCAGCTCCCAGGCCGCGTTCGTCGCTGACTTGAGGAGGGTTGATCCCGACGCCATCGGTGACCCGGTGGAAGGGCACGAGGTCATCTCGGCAATGGTTGCGGGCTACCAACAGGTTGGGATTTACGTCCTGATCGGGGTCTCGATCCTGATTCTGTTGAACTTCCGCGACCTGCGCTATTTTCTCCTGGCAAAGGTCCCGCTGCTGGTAGGGGCCGTGTGGACCGCCGGCCTGATGCATCTCTTTCAGCTCAAGTTCAACCTGGCCAACCTCATCATCGTGCCGTTGATCGTGGCGCCAGGGGTGGAGAACGGCCTGCTGATCGTTCACCGCTACCGGGAGGAGGCGGAGTCGGCCGTGCTGCCCAGGAGCCTTGGCAAGGGGGTCACCCTTTCCTGTCTGACGACGATGATCGGGTTTGGGAGCTTGATGATCGCTCATCACCGGGGGGCGTTCAGCATCGGTCTCTTGGTGACGCTGGGTGTGGGGAGTGTCCTGATGGTATCGTTGACCGTCCTGCCGGCCCTCCTCACGATCGTCGCAAAACACCCGTCGGTGATGGGAGGAGAGAGTCACGCAGTATCCGAAGGAGATACATAACATGGGAGCTCAAGAGGGGTTGGGTGCGGGGAGGGGAGTAATGGCTGTCGCGATTGCGCTGTTGTGGTTGGTCCTCGCCTTGCCGGCTGTCGCAGGTGAAATGACCGATCGGGTCAGGGGCGAGCTGGATCAGGTCGCCGCGGTTGTGAAAGACCCGACGCTCCAGGGGCCGACGAAGGAGGCCGAGCGGAAGGCGAGGGTCAGGCATCTGATCCTGGGGTGGTTCGACGTCAAGGAGATGGCGCGGCGATCGCTCGCGGGCCATTGGGCAAAACAGTCCGAGCCTGAGCGCAAGGAGTTCTCTGAGATGTTTGGAGACCTCTTCGTGGAATCCTACACCCGGCTCGTCGTGGACCACCTTGGCGATCAGCGGGTCGTCTATCTGTCGGAGGCGGCCGACGGGCAGGCGGCCACCGTCAGGACCAAGTTCCTCTCGAAGCGGGATGAGCCGACCTTTGTTGACTTCAGTCTCTTTCTGCGTGACGGCCTGTGGGCGGCCTACGACGTGGTGATCGACGATGTCAGCATCGTTGGGACGTATCGGACCCAGTTCGGCAAGATCATTCGAACCCAGTCGTATGAAGCCCTCGTCAAGAAGATGCGTCTCAAGCACGAAGCGGAGGGGTTGGGATCGGCGGCCAAGGGGCGATAGTGACGCGCGCGATCGCTCCAGACAAGGGCCGGCATCAGAGCAGAGATTGGATGTCGAGGAGTACCTGCGCCACTGAGAGGAAGTTGTCGCTGTAGATCTCCCGGATATGGCCCTGCTGGTCGATCAGGTAGATCCGTATCGAGTGGTCGAATGAGCCGTTGGGAGCGGGCCTGACCCAGACATCATACTCCCGCAAGAGGCGAGTCACCTCTGACTCATCGCCTCGCAGAAAGAACCAGCCCCCAGGCAGAGCCCGCACACCCTTCGCGTAGTGCCGCACCGCGTCCACGGTATCCTTGACGGGGTCAAGGCTCGCCGAGAGCAACACGACCTTCCTCCCCAACACCCCCTGCCTGTTCAGCCGTCGCTGTAAGGCCGCCATCTTGCTCGTGATGAGGGGGCAGATGTCGGGGCACGAGGCGTAGAAAAAGTCGAGGAGCACCACCTTGCCGCGCAGGTCGGCGAGATTGACCGGGTGTCCCGTCTGGCTCTTGAGCGTGAAGTCCGGCGCCAACTTGATGACCGGGAGAAGGGCCCCTTTGGCAACGGGAGGCGAAGGGCGGCGGAGAGACGGCGCCTCTTGATGGGCGGCCGTGGAAGCTGCGGCCATCAGGAGGCCAGACAGAAGTCCAGCGATTACTTGTCTGCGCGTTCGCTCAGTCAGGTGCCGACCGACTCGTTCGCGCCACTCCAACTGCATCTCAGATCACTAATAGAGGAGCATGTCGTGGGCGCGGGCAGGGCCCCCAGGAAACTCCATGAAGCTGATGTTGAAAAAGGGATCCATCTTGATTCTGCCGTCGGGCCCGATGTGAGCCAGGCGGACCCAGAACCGATCGGCCTGGTCCATCGTGCTGAGCAGCGAATTGCTGATGTACATCCGCTTGCCGTCACTCGTGACATGCATCATGTTTGGTTGGACGCCCGGGACTACGGTGTCGTGGAGCCTCAGCTTCTCCGGCTTGCTGATATCCCAGACCTGGATCTCGTTCTTCAGGAAGCAGCTCACGTACAGGAACTTGTCGTCGGGCGACTGGCGCAGGTCGGCCGGCAGACATCCCTTTCCCAGGTCTGCCGCCTTCTTGGTGGTAAACTTCCCGTTCGTCCGCTTGAACATCCAGAGGCTATCGTCCAGGGCCACGTTGGTGAAGCCGTAGGCCGCTTTGGGTTTCAGCGACCACCGGACCTCCAGCGGGACCGGCCCGGTCGTCAGCGTCTGGAGAACCTTCCGCTCCTTGAAGTCCCAGACCAGCAGGGTGTTGCCGCCGTCCTTCATGTCCCACTGGCTCAGCGGCTTGGAGTAGTTCCTGTACGGGACAAAGCTTGACGTAACCATCAGGTTCAGGTCCGGCTTAACGGCAAGGTCGTAGGCATAGGGGGCGGAGTCCGGATTCGGGATGGCCCGGATGAATTGCCCGTCGTTCGTGAACTCCGCCATCCCGCCAGGCAACCCACCATCGGCCTTGGAGAGGAAGCTGATCAACATCCGGCCGGGGAGGGCGTAGTGGGTGTGCGGGCCCTTCATGCCGGTCGTCTTGCCGAGGTCGTCCAGAACCTTGACGATCCTGGGGCGCGCCGGGTCGCTCGCGACGTCGAAGATGAAGATCCTGTTGCTGAAGAGGGTGCCCGCCCAGATCCTGGTGCGATCGTCGGTGAACCCGAAGTGGTGTGGCTCATTTCCCTTCGACCCGACATCGATCGTCGTGAGGATCGTGCCGTAGGTAGGTGAGGTGATATTCACATCGATGACCGCCAGGAAGTCGTTGTCCTTGGCGTCGGCGTCAATCGACCAGATGTAGAGGTACTTCTCCTGTCCGGCGCGTTGCTTGATGTAGGGCGAAAGGCAGACCTCTGCCAGCGCCCATGAGGCAACTCCTAAAACGATTGCGGTGGCGAGCGCTGCCCGTATGAGCAGTCGAACGTCCATTGATCGTCCCATGAAATCTCCTCCACATCCTCTAGTGAGTCTTCTGGTTCATTCTCATGGTAGCGAGTGGCATACTGCGAAAGTTTCTATACAGATTCCGTTCACCCTGAGCTGGTCGAAGGGCCTCAAAGCTGCTCCATGAAGCCCGCGATCTCATCGATCCTTACGCCGCGCACGGCGATCTCCGGGGCGTAGATCACCTCGTCAGCGGCCCAGACCAACGTTTCTTTCACGTCCTTACCGATCCCGATGATGTTGGAGAGGATGTTGTGGATGTTCTCGCTGATCCGTACGGTATTCGGTTTGAGCGGTGAGGCAATTCGTCCATCCTTGATGATGTACGAGTCGCCGACCACCGTGCAGGTGAAGTCCCCGGCCCGCAACCCGTTGATCGGGTAGGTGTACCAGATCCGGCCGATCAGCAGTCCATTGCCGACGTCGACGATCAGCTCCTCGAGGCCCCGGTCACCACCCTCGACGATGGCATTTGTGGCGGCGATGCTGGGCTGGGCGCTGAACTGTCGGCCACCGCCGGCCCCGAACCGGAAGCCGTTGCGCGCCACGATCGCCTTCATCTGGCGATTCGGATCCGCCCCCAACTTCTCCTCGGCCTTCGGATCCTTCAAGATCCGCTGTCGCTCGTAATGGTTGCTGAGCAGACCGACCAGCTTCCCACGCTGGACCAAGCGGGTCTTTCCGGTCGGCAGTCCCTCGCAGGTGATGCCCTTGCTCCCCATCATCCCGCGCTGGGCGCCGTGGTCATACAGAGTGAACAACTTGGAGGCGACACGCTTCCCCAGCTTCCCCATGAATGTGGAGCTGTCGCTGTAGAACGCGCCGAGGCTCAGGGAGGGGAGGATCAAGTTGTTCAGCAGATCGGCGACGGGCTGCCTCCCGAAGATGACGGTGTAGTCCCCGCTCCTGATGCGCTCCCCACCGATCGCCGCGATGGCATTCTGTGCGGCTTCCACGCCGGCCTGGTCAGTGAGGCTCTCCAGGCGGGTCCCGGCAGAGCAGCCGGTCCCTTTGGAGGCCTTGGCCTCGACCATGGCGGTGATGAACGACATGATCAGGGTCGATTCATCGGTCTGGACTTCGGGCATGGCGGTCGAGGCGATCGCCACCCGCTCCTGAAGCATCGTCACGTCGCCCCCCAGGATCAGCCCCAACTCGCCGATCCGCTCCTGGCCGCCGGCAATCTCCCTCAGCCTGGGAGAGTCCGTGAAGGTTCTGAGGCCACCACGGAGGACCCTCCAGCCGGTCTCGACCAGCTCCTCGTCCCGGATCTTCATCAGCCTCGGGTCATGGTAGCGGCGGAGCCTTCGCCGTTCGACCGTGGCGCTCGGGAGCGACGAGAATTCGGGATCGGCGACGGCGCCGCGCCTGGCCTTTTCCAGCGCCCGCCTGACCCCGTCCAGGCTGAGGTCGCTGGGCTCGCTTCCGAAACCGATCTTCATCCCGGTGTCGGTCTTGAAGGCCGCCTGGATCCCGAGACCGTACGACTGGGTCGATTTCGGCTCCTCGACGCCGTTGCACGGGATGTGTGAGGTATAGTTCAGGCGGGCGATGAGGCTGCCGTTGCTCGATGCGAACACCTCGGCCTCGGTCACCTGCCCGGCTGACTTTACGTACGCCAAGGCCTGCTCAACCGACCTGGCCAGCTCGGAGGTTGGAATCATGTAAGTCCCTCGCTAGGAAGCTTTCAGCTTTCAGCTATCAGCTGATACAAGGACAGGCATGGTGCGCTGCATTTAGATGGGTTGTAAGTCATCTCTTACTTGCCCATATTGTTGCTGACCGCTGACGGCTGAAAGCTATTGCTCCTGTTTTTAGCTAACTCCAGTGAGGCGGGCGCGACTGCGCATGGTCGGCCCGCCGTTGCCGACCCGCTTGGTCTGCATCGGCTGCCCCTTGCCGCAGTTGGGGATCGGGTAGAGCCGGAAGTCGTTCCCCACCGCGTCCACCTTCATCAGGTAGTCTTTGGTGTCGGCCATGATCCCGCCGTTGCAGAACAGCTCCCCGATCTGACCACCCGTGATCTTATAGACCTTCATTGCTGAGATCTCGAAGTTTTCGCGCGACTCGGCGATCGACGGGATCCGATGCCCCACAATGTAATAGCCATCGGTGACCTCACGGATGATTTCCTGCGGGTCCCGATCGCCCGGCCCGAAGACGGTATTCGACATCCTGATCAGCGGGACCAGCGAGGCATCTGCGGCCTTGTAGGAACCGTTTGGCTCCACGCCAAGGACGGCTGCGGTCTGGCGGCTGTTGATGAAGCCAGCAAAGACTCCACGGTCGATATGCATCACCCGCTTCGCAGGTGTCCCCTCGTGATCATACGTGTAATGACCGTAGCCTGGGAGGGACGGGTCAGAGAAGGCCGAGACCAGCGGTGACGCGATCTGCTTGCCGCGCTGGGTCTCCTGCAAGTTCCGGAGCATCCAGCTTCGACCGGCATAGGAGGCCTCCATCTTGAGGGCGCGGTCCAGTTCGGTCGGGTGCCCGACGATCTCATGGGCCTTCAGGGTGTTAAAGTGAGGATCGGTCACCACGACCACCTCATTCTCGGTGGCCTGAAGCCTCCGGGCGTTGCAGAGATCGACCGCGTCTTTCGTGAGGCTCACGCAGAACGTGTGGAAGTCCGGAAACCGGATGAACTCCTCATTCACCCCTCGGGTAAGGACCTCCCACCCGCGCTGGTGTCCGGTGTAGTCGTAGAGTTCCTGAGCGCCCGATTGACCCTCCGCCACCACGACACAGGTCCCCTGGGTCAGGGCGAAACTCTGGTCGATATTGGCCCCTTCGGAGCTGCAGAACAACTCCCGGCTCAAGGTGGTGAAGACCGAGGTGAAGGTGTACTTGACGTGGGAGTCAAGTCCCGAGCAGATCCTTGAGGTCTCGGCCGTGAGGGCGACCAGCTCGTCCAGTGGAACGGAACGTGGATCGATCTGGAAGAGCGCCGGGACGGCGGCCTGGTGGACCTCGATCGGCGCGAGGCTTGTGCTGGTGAGCGCATCCGCCAGGGGGCCGAACTCTTCCTTGACGGCTGCCTTTCTTTCGGCATTGGCTCGAGCCCGATGGTGCGCGTGTCGCAGCCCCTCCTTGACGACCTGGTCGAGCCGACTCAGCTCGGCGGCCCCAAGCAATCGGCCGAAGTAGCCCGGCGCGATCATCCCATCACCGGACAGGGCCCGGATGCCGACTGCGAACCCGTAGTCTTTCGTGCTGTGCTTGCTCGCCCCATTCTCTGCCGTGGCAGACTGCCCCTCCACAACCTCGATGCGGATGTCGGCGTACCGGCACCCGCGGAGGGTCCC
>Ga0184633_10000544_pt1 | contig 14027 bp, 12 predicted proteins | sample PLM31_170_b1_FD_133156 | JGI IMG/M metagenome (GOLD analysis project Ga0184633, IMG submission 133156) | Groundwater sediment microbial communities from an aquifer in East River, Colorado, USA - PLM3-1_170_b1 | ecosystem: Environmental > Terrestrial > Soil > Riparian zone | place: USA: East...
CATGAAGGCCAGGCTGATGACCTTGCCTGATTTTGGGAGAGGTGGTGCATGGCCGTCGTCAGTTCGTACCGTAAGGCGTTCTGTCAAGTCAGATAACGAACGAGACCCTCGCCCTTAGTTGCTAGTTCCTCCTCCGGGAGGGGCGCACACTAGGGGGACCGCTGGTGCTAAATCAGAGGAAGGAGAGGTCAACGGTAGGTCCGTATGCCCCGAATCCCCCGGGCAACACGCGCGCTACAAAGGACGGGACAATGGGTTCCGACACCGAGAGGTGGAGGCAATCCCGAAACCCGTTCGTAGTTCGGACTGAGGGCTGTAACCCGCCCTCACGAAGATGGATTCCGTAGTAATCGCGTGTCAACATCACGCGGTGAATATGCCCCTGCTCCTTGCACACACCGCCCGTCAAGCCACCCGAGTTGAGCCTGGGTGATGGTACCGTTTTTGCGGCGCTAGAACCTAGGTTCAGCAAGGAGGGCTAAGTCGTAAACTTGTGTTGCGACTCCGGATCCGCGAGGAACCGGAACAAACCTGGCTATATGCGGGGAACTCCGAGGATCCTCGAGTACCGCCAAAACGGTAACAATCTCGAGGTGCGGACAATCCGCAGGGAAGGCCGGTCGAAAGATCGGAACCCTCAGAGACTGCACGCCGGGCTCCGACGCTTGGGCGTCGGATGATGATACAGTCCACGCCCCATGGCGACATGGGGAGCACGTGAACAAGGTATCTGTAGGGGAACCTGCAGATGGATCACCTCCTAAACGCCATTGACAAAGGAGGTCTTGGCAAGGTAGAAAAGGGCCTCTGCTCCCTGATCGCGAACGTCTAATCCACTCCTTTTTTGGATTCTCTTGCCAGCCCAGCTTTTCGCTCCCCTGCCCGATGGATTCAATATGAGGTGTTCGTAGAACAGCAACGGGTGTTGCCAAGTCAGGTCGACGTGAATTGTCTGAAGTCCTATCTGACTGGGGCAATGCACGATGGGACTCTTCGCAAGCGGACCCTCCGAATCTCACAGAAAGAGGAGGAGTATGTGCTGCTGCTGAAGGGACTCATTTTGCGTGCCGGCGGACGTGCGTGGACGTATCGAGAGGGAAGGAACCGGAACCTGTATGTTGTAGAGTTTTCGAGGACGTTTCTCGAAGGCCACGAGTCCCGAACCAGTAGGGAAAGAGTACACTACGTTCGCGGTTACTTCGATGCCGAAGGCGCAGGTGCCAGTCCATTCGCTCCCGATCCATATGTGTACTTTGCACAGAAAGACCGATTCGACCTGGAGCACCTTCGCGGTCTACTCGGACAATCTGGGGTCTCTTGCGGAGAAATCCACAATCCTAGTCGCCGGATTGATCCCGACTACTGGCGTTTCTTCGTGTCGCGCCAATCCATCCTGCGATTCGCCGACGTAGTCGGTTCCTGGCATCCTCGGAAGGGACGTTGGTTGAATGACCTCTCGCGTCGAATGCGAGCCGAGAGAAGAAAAGCTCGGCTCCGCGATCCGAACGAGCAGACAAGATGATCCTATCCTGAGCCACCATAGAAAATGTGTCTGGGCTAGACACTCATGTCAGTCCGCGGTCTTTCATCTCACGCTTCGACCGGTTCTGACGGGGGAGTCAGATCGGTTTGGATTCCGTCCGCTCGAACAATCGGCTTCGCGCGCCACGGAGTGTGGAGTTGGCCCATCAGCTCGCGCCATTCCGCGGGCATCGGGTGGCCCTCTTCGTCCCGGCGGTACCAGTCGACCACTTCCTCGACCTTCGACGGGGCGCCCTTGATCGTAACCAGGATCGCGTTGCGCACGTTCGCCGCGGCCTCCGCGGCGACGCGATTCGTGAACACGGCGGCGTACGGCGTCTTCGACATCCACCAGATAACGAGAAACTTCGTCTCGCCGGACGGCCGTCGCTCCCGCGGTTTCGACATAACAGTCCCTTCCTAAGTCTGGCACATAGGGGTGGGCGTTGCCGGCGCAAGCCGACGGTTCCGGGAAAGAGGCTTTGTCAACACGGGTATTTCGGATTGACAAACCGTTGCGACAGCAGCCCGGCGTTCACTTTCGGGCCGTGACGATCACACATTCGCACGGGATTTCGATCCCTTTCCGCGTTCGCCACTGCCGGAGATTTTCCCGCGTTCGAGCGAGGATCTTCTTCTGGACCGGCGGGTCCTCCTCTCGGATGGAGTGGCCCAAGGGCGTCCCCTCGACGAAGGCCTCGATGTACTGATCTTCATCTTGGAACGCCATGATGTGGGTCTTCCGCTCTTCCTTCGCCTCGTGGAATCCCTCTCCCTCGAATAGTTTCACCATCTCGCCAGGACCGCCAAGTTCGTACGGAGTCGGGAGGTATCCGGTCTCATCCGGTTCCGCGAACTCCAGCATCGGCCCGACGACCGCGTGGATCGCGGTGGCCTTTTCTGCCGTGCTCCACACCGTCACCCCGATCCTCCCCTTGGGGCCGAGGACCCGATGCGCTTCCCGCGCGACGATCTCGGGATTCGTGAAGATCTGGAAGCCGAATCGACTCGTGACCAGATCGAACGTTTCGTCGGGGAAGTCCATCTTTTCGGCATCCATCACCCGGAACTCGACGTTCGGAATGCGGCGCTCCTTGGCAATCCGTGTGGCCAATCCGACCATCTTGTCCGAGAGATCGATTCCGGTCACCTTCCCATCCGGGCCGACCATGCGAGCGATGCTCATGGCCGGCTCTCCCGGTCCCGTCGCGATGTCCAGGCATCGCTCTCGGACCTTCGGATCGACGCGGGCGAGGAGATCGAACCCGTACGGTTCGAGGTTGCGGAGCAGCTTCGTGTAGGCGGTGGATGATTCGTCCCAGGTTTTTCGGGTGTAGTCACGGTAGTATTCGTCCGTGTACTTCCAGGGCGCCAACCAAAACCCCTGGAAGGGATCGATGTCCTCCTATTTCTGGCGCATGGCCCGCGAGGGGTTCCCCCAGAGCCATCCTTTGCGCCGCATCCACGCGGCGAGGACGACGGTCGGCACCGCCATCAGCAGAAGGGCGAGATAGAGGCCCTCGAGCCGGTCGAGCCCGGGGAACGCGACGTTCATCCCGAAGGCGCTCGACACGACGGCGATGGGCAGCGTGATTGTGAAAATGACCGTCAGGACCTTGATCACCTCGTTGACCTGGTTCGATGCCAAGGTGGCTTGGACTTCCATGAGACTCGCCACGATTTCACGGTTCGTGTCCAAGGAGTCGAGCGCGCTGATCATGTGGTCTTGTACATCCCGGAGGTAGGTCCGCGTCTCCTTCCGGAAGATTGGGATTTCGAGCCGTCCCAGCAGGCCGAACGTGTCCCTCTGGGGGCGCAGCGCGTTCCGGAGGCGGACGATGTCCGTGCGGAGTTCATGGAGTCGAGCGATGCCTTCGCCGCTCGGATGTTCCACGATCTCGTCCTCGAGCTGGTCGAGTAGGGTCTGGAACCGGTCGAGATGCGGGAAGTACGAGTCGACAAGCACATCGAGGATCGTGTACGCGAGGAAGTCCGCTCCGGACTTCAGCATCTTCGGGTCTTTCTTTCGAAGCCGGATGCGCATGTCCTCGAGTTGGGGGAACACCTTGTCATGGATCGTGACCACGAATTTCTTTGCGACGAAAAGAGAGAGTTGATCGGTATCGATCTCCTCGGCCCACAGGATTGTCCGGGCGACGATGAAGACGACGTCTTCGTAGACGTCGACCTTGGGCGCCAAGTCCTGGTTCTGCGCGTCCTCGAGGGCGAGGGGGTGGAAGCCGAACAGGGTCTCGAGTTCCTCGAGGGTCCGGCCATCCGGGTCGATGACGTTCACCCACGTGACCGCGAACTTCTCGACGAGCTCCCGACAGCGCCCGATCGTGACGTCCGCTTCCTCGAGAAAATCGGTCGGCGCGTATGCGATCACCTGGACGCGGACCATCGGGCCGCGAACCCATCCGGCCCCATTTAACCCTTCTGCGGCCGAGCCTATGCGGAAACTCCAAATTCCCTCCGCACTTTGCGGAGGCCGGTGGATTCATGAAGGTCGTGAAACGCAACAAGGCGAAACCTCTCAAGGGAAACCGGAGCCTGTCCTACCAGCTCGTCACCCCGAGCAATGTCGGCTCTCGGAAATTCATCATCACCGTCGTCGATGTGAGACCGGGCGGGAGCACGCGGCTGCACGAGCACCGTACGGTCGAGTCGATGTACTATATCCTCGAAGGTCGTGGCGAGGTGCTGTCCGGCCGCGAGAAGAAGGTCGTGGGGCCCGATACCGCGGTCTTTTTCCCCGCAGGTTCTACCCACGGCATCCGCAACGTCGGCAAGACGCGATTGCGGTACCTTTCGTGCCACGCCCCTCCGTACGAGATCGAAGAATTGTATCGGAAATGGCAAGCGCACGAAGGCCTCGTGATGACCGGCGGCTGAACCAGGTCCCGGCCATACTCGGTTCGGATCTCGTTTTTCCGCTGGCCGGCTGGGCCAAGGCTTATGCGCTAAGGCCGAGTCTGGACGAACGTGCGGGTCATCCGGGTTGTCGTCGGCGTCCTAATCACCCTTGCGGGCCTCGTCTGGGCGCTGCAAGGTGCCGGCGTGATCCTCGGCTCTTTCATGTCGAACGCCCCGGCGTGGATTTGGATCGGGATTGGGACCGCAGTCGTCGGTCTGGCATTGGTCGTGTTCGGGCTCCGCTCGGGTCCTCCCGCGCACACTGCGTGATCGACGGCCAATTACGCCGCGAGCAGTGTGATCGCGTCGTATCCGGCGGCGCCGTTCGGGAACGGCGACGAAAGATTGCGATCCTGGAGATTTCCTGAGCCGTCGACAGCGCGGGCGACAATTCGAAACGATCCGCTCCGAGGTGGCGACCAGTCGAACGTCCAGAGCACCCAGGTCATGTTGGAGGTCCGAGGACTCGGGGGGAGATTGGCGCGGCTCCACGTGGCGCCTCCGTCGGTACTGACTTCCACTGCGGAGATCCCGCGGTCGCCCGCGTACGCGATCCCTCCGAGCTCGACGAGGCCGTTCACGACCGTGCCGTCCGCCGGCGTGGCGACGATCGCCGTCGTGTGTACTTGGCCCTGATTCGTCCAGCCTTTCTGCTGCCAGAACCCGAGGTATTCACCTCTAACCGGGTCGATCCGTGTGAGCCATTTGGCGTGGAACATGCCGTACAATCCAGGAACGATGATTCGGGCAGGGAAGCCGTGCGCTCGCATGAGTTCCCCGTCGTTCATCCGGATCGCGACAATCGTCGCGGTATCCATGGCCTTCGCGATCGGGATCGCCGCGGTGTAGCCGTCACCGCACGTGAAAACGATCCAGTCCGCGGTCGCGTCGACTCCCGCGGCCTCGAGGAGCGCCGACAGCCGCACCCCGTTCCACTTGGCGGTGCTGATCAGGTTCCCGCCCACCTCGTTGCTCACGCACTCGAGGGTGACGATCTCCTCGGCGGCCGTCGATGCGGACGGATCGGCCAGGGCCTCGAGGGCGCCGTAGTCGTACGTCGTCGGATTCAAGACCATGCCACCAACGGAGAGGCTCCAGGCGCCTTTGGCGATCTCCGGATCGAACACGTTCTTCGTGACGACGTAGAATTCGGAGGTCGGTGTAACTTCCTTCGCGAACATCTCTGCGATCGACGCGAACACGAGGCGACCCTTCCTCACCGCGAGGCTGGCGAGGCCGTAGAATGTGACGACCGCGAGCGCGATCGCGCTGACACTCCCGATGAGGAACTGGCGGCGGCTGAGGCTGAAGCCCTGAGGATATCGGGCCGCCACGTCCACGAAGAGGTAATCGAGGAGTGCGGCGTAGACCCAAAGCCCGATGATCTGGCTGAACGCCGCGAAGCCGGGCCCGGCTTGAGTGTTCGATCCGAGGAAGCCCGCGCCGAGGAGCGGCAGGATCCCGAGGAGGACGATTCCCGCGGAGCTGAACGTGTAGAAGGCGATGACGAGCCATCGATTCTTTAGCCACTTCTGGACTCGGCGAAAGAAGGTCGCATAGATGCCGGGGAGGACCACGAAGACCGCGACCGCGGTCAGCAGCGCGAGAATCTTCGCTCCCTCTCCCAAGGTTCGGATGAAGAACGACTCAATCTGGCCGGGAATGCGGCCGACGACGAAGTCCACCGCGATTTCCGGGAGGAACAAACCGAGCCCGAACGTCCGCAGAATGAACGTGATGAAGAGGCCGACCGCTCCCGCAAGCGCCCCGGCCGCGAACCGGTACCAGGGGAGCTTTCGGAGGAATGCCTGGACGCGTTTCCACGCTTCGGCCACGACTAGAGAACGCTCTCGGCCGCGCTTGAATCTATGCCAGCCCGGTGAATCGCGACCAATGTTTTATCTAGGCCAGGGCTCGTCCTCCGAAGCGAGCCATGCCTGCGGCGTTCAGTTCCCAGATGCGTGTCGGACGCCGAGTCGCGCTCACCGTCTTTTGGACGGTGATCCTCGTCGTCGGCCTCGCTCTCGGTCTCCTCGTGGGGCTGCCAAGCCTCGCGGACCTCGTTCAGAAGGCGTCCATCTCGACGACGGAGGCGCGAACGCTCGCGGTCGCCGTCGCAGTCGCGATGGTCCTCAGCGGCCTATGGGGCATCGGGGCGAGTCATCGGAACCTGAAGCATTCCGTCGACCTGATGGCGGAGGTCGACCGTGCGCGGACGGAGACCATCGCCCTCGAGGCCAGCCGGTACATGCAGCGCCCGAAGTAAACTTGCTGAAGATGACGACGGACGAACTCAGTCAATCGCATGTGTTGACTGTAGACTCTACCATCGCCGGTCCTGCCTGACGGTAACCACGGGAGCCGCCGCTCTCATCGACACCAGTCCGTTTTTTGTCTCACTCTCTGGAAACGGTCGTCCGATCGTCTCGTGATGTTCTACGCAGCCGCCTCACCGAGGATCTTCCCGTCTTGGATGTCAAGCACTCGGTGTGCGATGTGCGCCACGCGAGCGTCATGGGTGACGACGACGATCGTCTTTCCCAGATCCTGATTCAGGCGTCGGAACAGGTCCAGGACCTCCTGCCCCGTCTTCGTATCCAGCTCCCCGGTCGGCTCATCCGCGAGGATGAGCGGTGGGTCGTTCGCCAGGGCGACGGCAATCGCGATCCGCTGTTGTTCTCCCCCACTGAGCTCGTCCGGCCGATGGACGGCTCGCTTCGTCATCCCGACGAGCTCCAGAAGTTCTTTCGTGCGCTTCGCCCGGGCTGAAGACCCCTTTGCGGCCAGGCGCATCGGCAGCTCCACATTCTCTTCCGCGGAGAGTGTCGGCACGAGGTTGAAGAACTGGAAGATGAAACCCACTCGTTCGAGCCGATACCGGACGAGTTCCGCGTCGCTCAGGTCGACCAGGTTCGAACCGTTCACCTCGATCCGACCGGCGGTCGGCCGGTCGATCCCCCCGATCAGGTTCAGCAGGCTCGTCTTGCCGCACCCGGATGGACCTTGGACGGCTACGAGCTCGCCATCCGCCACGTGCATGTCGAGGCCGCGGAGCGCGATTACTTCCGACTTGCCCGTTCGGTACACTTTGATGACATCCTTCGTCGTGATACTCGGCATTTCATCCTCCTCGGAGTTTCAGGACCCGTGCGATGTCCATGCGTACGACCCGGTAGGAGACAAGGAACGAAGTCACGATGATCGCGAGAGGAGCGAGGGCGAGCAAGAGCAGGGCCTCGAACGGGATGATGAAAGGCAACGGGATGAGGTTCGCAGGACCGCCTCCGGGACCCGCCGCCACGATCGTCAGAGAGAGAAACGCCGCGAGCGTTCCGATCCCGGCCCCGACGATGAGCCCGATCCACATGATCGAGGTGGCCTCGCCGATCAGGAGGCCGGCCGTCTGCCTTCCGCTCGCCCCCCGGGCACGGATCGCGGCGAGCTCCATGTCCCTCTCGAGGGTCGCGGCATACAGGATGACCCCCAATCCCGCGGTCAGGATGACGACCATGAAAGCCATCTCGAGTTCCATGAAGCCGAAGAGGGCGCGGAAGACCGGGTTCGAACGGAGTTGCATGATCTGCTCCTCGGTCACCTGGACGGTCGAGGCGCCCAGATTCTCGATCGCCGCCTTCGCATTCCGCCAGTCCGCGCCCGGGCGGAGGTCAACGAGGTAGCGCTCCACCCCGAAGGAGGGAAACGGCTGCGCACTGAGCAGCGGACCCATCGTCTCCGCGCTTCCGTAGATCGCCGTCGGAGTCCCGAACCCGTAGTAGGAGGGCATCCCGGGCAGCCCGCGCACGATCCCTCCGATCGTTGTATTGACCGTGACCTCGCCCACGTACGCTCCCGTTTCGTTGTACACGCTGGCGACGAGACGAATGCGGTCTGCGACCTCGAGGAATGCCATCTGCTGATAGCTCTCCGTGACGAGGATCTGTCCCGACGTCGCCAACACCCCCCGAGCGGCATCGACGCCCCCGTCCCGGAAGTACCACGACTCGGGCTGCGTCACAGCAAAGTAGGTATCAGGGTCTAGGGCGTACACGCTCGCGCAACAGTACGTGGGCTGAACCGGCACGGTCCGGATCCGGCTCGTCAGCGCCACGTCCGAGAGCGCGCTGAGGTTCGCTTCAAACATGGGATCGAGAGGCGGGGCGTCAATCCCGATGTCCGCTCCGATGGATGCTCGGACCTGGCGTTCCTGGTAGCCGAGCTGGGAAGTGAACGTCACGAGGATGAAAATGCCGAAGGCGATGCCGAGGGCAATGATGACCGCCACATTCGCGGACCGTCGGGGGTTCCGCTGCAGATTCCGGGAGATCACGTAGTAGAGGTTCTTCGCGAACGGTTTGGCCGCCCGGGCAGCCCACTCGTACACACGACCCGTGGACCGGGTCAGCAGCCGGGTCGTCCCGACGATCAGCAAGACCGGTGTGAAGGGAAGGAGTACGAAAAAGATCGCTCCGACCAGGAACGTGAGCATGTCAGGCGGCCGCGACTGCGAGTAGAGGACCATGCCGTACGTCAGGGCCGACAGAGCGACAAGGATTACGTCTCTGGTCGGTTTGTATTCGATCTTCGTCTCGCCGGGGGCATAGTATCGGAGGGTCTCGACGATTGGCAGATTCGCGGTCCGGCGCGCCGAACGGAAACTCGTCACGGCCATGAAGGAGACGGAGAGGACGACCACGGTCGCGACTGTGGAAGGGGAGAGTACTACGAGGTCGTAGCGCGCAGCGCCGGACGGGCCGAACGGGGTGACGAAGTTCAGCAGGAGCCGACTGAGCCCGACCCCGGCGAGGAGGCCGACGACGGCCGCAATGGCGCCGCCCAGGGCGGCCTCCACGAGGAGCAGTCCGACCAGTTGGCGTCGTGTCGCCCCGCGGGTCTTCATCACGGCAAGTTCCCGCCGGCGTTCGGCATGGCCGAGGTCCACGCCGATCGCGCCGAGATACAACCCGAGGAGGATGACGGGCGTGGACAGGGCCAGGTACAGGACCCGTTGGAAGATGATCGCGGCCGTGAAATTCGAGACCGCGCTGCGGATGTAGTCAAAGGTGACGGAGCCCCCGAACGGTATGAGCGCCTCGTCAATCTGGCGGTCGAGCCGGGCCATGTTGGCTTGTGACCTCTCCAAGTCGTACGGATCGAGGAACCGTTCGCGGTCCACGTTCGCTTCTCCCGCAATGAGGTTGGAGTATGGGATCCCGAGCTGGTCGTGGTACCAATCCACGTCCTGGATGTGGACCAGGGCCATGGAGGAGAAATAGATCGGGCCGGATTCGACCGAGTCCAGCTGAAAGATTGCCGCCACGGTGACGTTCGTCGATGCCACGGTCCGATTGTAAGGATCGAGATACGAGGTGTATTGGAACGAAGCCGTACCTCCGACGGTAACCTGAAGTTGGGCGGCGAGCCTCTCCTCGAGCGCGACCGTGGATCGCGGTAACGAAAGCGAGCCGGCGATGACGGTGATCGACCCAAGGCTATTCGGGAGATGATCCGGCTCCACTCCGAGCACTTGGATGTTGGCCAGGTTTCCCGGAGTTTCGATTTCTGAGATCCCCGTGTAGATGAAGACCGCGACACGAACCACCCCCGGGACAGCTTCGACGGCCTGCCGGATTTGGGTCGCGTTTCCGGTTGGCGCCTGGAAGCCGATGTCGGCTGGCACATTGGCGAGCAATCCGTCCAAGGTAGCCCGGGTCGACGAGTCGATCGCGATGAAGGTCCCTGCGATGAAGGTGACCGCGAGGAGCACGCCCAAGATGGCCGTGACGGTCCGCCGGCGACTTCGGAGCACGTCAATTACGGCATAGGGCAACAGGCCCATGGAATCCCTCCAGTCGCGACTCGAGAGAGGCGACCTTCCTATAAGCCGATTCGGGATGAATTAGGCAATTCCCACACGCCCTACGACAACGGACGCGCGGAATGTGGCCATTCTGAGTCGGCGAGGCTCGATTTTCGACAGTGCATGAAAGCTCGAGGGACATCGGACCGAACGCATGGCGTGCCGTGGTCGTCGATGTCAAACCCGCCGAACGAAGGGACTAAGGCCATCCGTGCAGGGTCGAATCACGTCGCCATGAAGAGTCGGTTCTACTACGCCGGCATCCGGGTTCGCGACCTGAAACGCTCGATTGCTTTCTACACTAAAGCCTTCGGCATGAAGGTCATCGCGCGTGGCACGATGCCTCATGGCGGAAAGTATGTGCATCTTACGACGCTGGGCACAAGGATGCGGCTTGAGCTAAATTGGTACCCGAGAGGAAGCCGATTCTATGTCCCTTATCGCAAGGGTGAGGAACTGGACCACCTCGCGTTCGTCGTGGACGATGTCGACGCCGCCTATAAGTCGCTCGTCCGGCGGGGTACCAAGGTCGCCGTGGACCCGGAGCATTCGAAAGGCACCGAGGTCTACGTGAAGGATCCCGACGGGATATGGATCGAACTGTTGGCGTGAGTATCCTCCAAGGGATCGACGTCAGCCCGCGTCCCTATGAGGATGGGGCAACCCTGGAGGGCCAAAACGCGCCAAAGAAGCTCAAAAACAGCGGGTGGCGCAGATTGGGAGTCGTCTATGGGACTTCCTCCCTGCCCGCGGGTTGCTGAAGCGCAGTCACTTGAGGGCGAATTCCACTTGGTGGGTTTCTTCCTCAGCGTTGCGGTTGATTTTCCAAAGGTCGAAGTCCTCTTCCTCTGGTCTTTCATAGATCTCTTGCATCGCCGCAATGAGGGCGTGCCCCTACAAGAGTCTACCCGCGGGGGTTTCCGTCGGTCTCCGAGGACTACGGGTTTTCCGGGTCCTTGGGATAATGCTTGGCGCGGTCTGCCGCTCGAACCCGCGGGAGCCAATCCCCCGTGACCATGTATACGACCCGCATTCCGACGTTCACGGCGTGGTCCGCGATCCGCTCGAGGTAGCGGTTCACGAGGATGTATCTGGCGCCCGTCTCGATCTCCATGGTCCGGTTGCTCATGAGTCGGACGATTTCAGCGAATATCTCGTCGTGGAGTCGGTCTACGACGTCGTCGTCCTCCGCGATTTGTCGGACGGATTCCGCGTCTCGTTTCACGAAGGCGTCGATGGCCTTGTCAACCATTTCGATTGTGCGGTCAGCCATCTCGCGAATCTTCACGATTTCCGACGCCGGTGCGACGTTCCGGCCGCGGAACTGGAGCGTGATTTCGCCGAGATCCTTTGCATACCGTCCAATCCGATCCAGGTCCGTCGTGATCTTGAGGGACGTCGTGATGCCTCGGAGGTCGCGCGCGACGGGCGCATGAAGCGCAATGAGGTCGACGCAGGTGCGCTCAATCTCGACCTGGAGGGCATATATCTCCTGATCCAAGGTGAAGATTTCCCGCGCTCCTTGGTCGTCGAGGCGGATGAAACAATCTACCGCCTTCCGAATCGCGAGCTCGCTGAGCTCCGCGAGGGTCAGCATGTTTTCGTCGAGCTTCGCGAGTCCCTTCGCAAGAGCCTTCCGCTGGTCCGTCTTCGTCGTCACCCGAACCGCCCCGTGATGTAGTTCTCCGTGAGTTCCTCATGCGGCCGCTCGAAAAGGTCACGTGTTCGATCGAACTCCACGAGCCGCCCTAAGTACATGAAGGCCGTAAATTCGGCCACACGCGCGGCTTGTTGCATGTTGTGCGTCACAATCACGATAGTCATGTCTTTCTTCAGCTCAAAGATGAGATCCTCGATCTTCGCGGTCGCGACGGGGTCCAGTGCGGAGCAGGGCTCGTCCATAAGAAGGATGTCGGGCTCGACGGCCAGGGCGCGCGCGATGCACAGCCGCTGTTGCTGACCGCCCGAAAGAGACAATGCGCTTTCGTCCAAACGCGCACTGACCTCGTCCCACAGGTTCGCCTGCTGAAGCGCAGAGGTCACGACATCGTCGATTTCCTCTTTCGTAGCTTGATAGTGGAGCTTCACGCCGAACGCGATATTCTCGTAGACGTTCTTGGGGAACGGGTTCGGTTTTTGGAAGATCAGGCCGATCTTCCTTCGCAGGAGCACCGGGTCCACGTTGGGACCGTACGCGTCTTCGCCGTCCACAATCATCTGACCCTGGGTGCGGCAATACGGAATCAGGTCGTTCATTCGGTTAATTGAGCGAAGCACGGTGCTCTTTCCACATCCGCTCGGCCCGATAATCGCGGTCACCTGATGGCGGGGGATCTTGAGGTTCACGGTGTGGATCGCCTGTTTCTTGCCGTACCAGATTGAGAGGTCTCGGGCCTCGATCAAGGCATCCTGAATGTCGACGGCGATGTAGGAGGGCGTGGCCTCGCTCTCCGTGGAAACAATCACCGCGCTTTCCGCGGGCTTTGCCCTGGTCAAGATCCGCATCCTTCACCACCTCCGCCGTTGCATCCGGTTCCGGACCACGATAGCGACCGAGTTGAACGTGATCAACAGAAGAAGCAGGATAAGGACTCCGGCTGCCGCGACCCCTTGGAATCCCGCAGGTTGACTGACATATGCGAAGATTTGAACCGGTAGAACCGAGAAGGGTGAGTTAGGGCCGTCCGGTAGGAACCGCAACATCGGGACCGAGCTGATCACGATCAGGGGAGCGGCCTCGCCCATGGCTCTCGATGCCGCGAGGATGCTCGCCGTCAGCAATCCGGGCGTGCCGGCGGGGAGGACTTGGCGGCGAATCGCCTGCCATTTGGTGGAACCGAGAGCGACCGCCCCGTCCCGGATTGATTGGGGGACCGCGCGGACCGCTTCCTGGGCGGTGATGACGACGTAGGGGAAAACCAGGATCGTCAGGGTAAGGGATGCCGCAATGACCGTAAATCCGAGACCGAACGCACGGACGAAGACAGCCAGGCCGATGAGGCCGAATACGACCGAGGGGACGCCCGCCAGGTTAGATACGCTCGCCTCGAGGAGTCGAGTGAACCGGTTCCGGGGAGCGTATTCCTCGAGATAGACCCCGGCCGCGATGCCCAGCGGAAGCGAGAACAGAAGGGTAAGTCCAACGATCCAGAGGGTGCCAACGATGGCCGCTGCGTAGCCGGCCCGATTCGGATCCGAGAAGCTGGCGAAGTTGAACACGACGGAAGGACGAAGGGCGGGAAGTGCCGTGGCCACGACGCTCCCGAGGAGGATGACCACCGTGGCGAGGGCCACGGCAATGCTCACGAGGAAAAGGCCGACGAAGATGAGCTCCTTGGCCCGGCGCTGCCTCCGGCTTCGCGGGATCACTCGTAGACCTCCCGGAATCGGCTTCGGAGGCGGTCCGAGAGCACGTTGATGGCGAGCGTGATCAGGAGGAGGCTGAATCCAACGGCGAAGAGGCTTCCGTAGAGGGCCGGATCTGTCGTGGACACGTCCCCCGTCGCACGGCGTGCGATGAACGCCGCCATGGTCTGCATGCTGTGCAGCGGGTTCAGCTGGACGGACACATTCTGTCCCGCGACGATCAGGACGACCATCGTCTCGCCCACGGCGCGGCTGAATGCGAGCAGGAACGACGCGACAATCCCGGAGAAGGCTCCGGGCACGACGACACGGGACATCGCCTCGAATCGCGTGGCCCCAAGGGCTAGGGCGCCATCTCGGAGGTCGA
>Ga0184633_10000546_pt1 | contig 14013 bp, 9 predicted proteins | sample PLM31_170_b1_FD_133156 | JGI IMG/M metagenome (GOLD analysis project Ga0184633, IMG submission 133156) | Groundwater sediment microbial communities from an aquifer in East River, Colorado, USA - PLM3-1_170_b1 | ecosystem: Environmental > Terrestrial > Soil > Riparian zone | place: USA: East...
GCGGACTTCCTGTTCGGCCACCAGGATTACGCGATCGTCGGCTGGAAACCGTGGGCCGCCCTCTTGCCTGTCCACCGGCTTTCGAGAGAGGGCATTGACTGAGAAGAAGAGCGGCTCGCAAGCGGGCGCTCCGCCGCAGCAACGCGCCGAGAGGCTGCTGATCTCACTCGCGGACGAGGCCGTCAACGGCCCCGGCGCGATCGCGGCGGAGCAACGAGTCCGCCTGCTCATCATCGACAACCAGCCGATCGAACCGCCCGTCGCGGGCGGAAGGCTTCGCCTCCACGGGCTGTTCGCTCATATGCCTTCGGACATCGAGCCCATCTATGTCGGCACATACGACTGGAGAGGGCCCGTCTACCGGGAAATCTGGCACAACGAGCGGCTGCTGGAGGTCACTGTCCCGCAGAGCGAGGCCCATTTTGCCGCGCACGAGGCCCTCCGGCAGGAAGAGTCGCGCCTGGGCGCCGATGTCACCTTTCCGCTTCTCGTCTCTCTTTCGGAGGACTACCGGGAGCGCGTGACGCAGGAGGCCTTGCGCGCAGATGCGATCGTCGTCGAGCATCCCTGGGCGTTTGCCGTCCTGCGGGAAATCCCTTCCCTCGATCGGATTCCGTTGATCTACGACGCCCAGAATGTGGAGAGCCGCATCAAGCGAGCGATCCTCGGCGCAACGGGGCTCGCCGGCCATTTCGCGGAGGCCGTCGAGAGGATCGAACGAGATCTCTGCCGCCGCGCCTGGGCGATCCTGGCCTGCTCGGAAGAAGACGCCACCGACTTTCAGGCCCTCTACCGGGTCGAAGCCTCGCGCATCCACGTCGTCCCCAACGGCGTGGACACTTTAAGGGTGCTGCCGGCGGGAGCTGCGGAGCGGTCTGCCGCAAGAGCTCTTCTTGGGATCGCCGGCGATACGCTCTCCGCGCTTTTTCTCGGGAGCGACTATCCTCCGAACGTGGAGGCGGCTCGATTCGTCGTGGAGCTCGCCGCTCAACTCCCCGCCGTCCAGTTCCTGATCGCCGGGGGATGCTCCAGCGCCCTCGGCCGCGCCGCCGTCCCGAAAAACGTCCGGCTCCTTGGCCCGCTCGACGACTCCCTTCGGGAGGCCGCCTATGCCGCATCCGACATCGCCCTGAATCCCATGATGCGGGGCTCGGGAACGAACATAAAAATGTTGGACTACCTAGCCGCGGGCTTGCCCACCGTGACGACACCGGTGGGCGCGCGCGGACTGCCGGGAGGGCCCGAGCCCGGGTTTCTCATCCGAGAGCTTTCGAGCTTTCCGGAGGAAGTGTCCCGGTTGTCGCGCGATCCGCGGCGTCGGGCCGAGCTGGCGTCTCGGGCCCGGCGGCTCGTCAAACACTTCGACTGGAGAATCCTCTCCGCCCGGGCCGCCCGCGTCGTCCGGCAGCTCGTCAGACAGGCGCGAGCGGCCCAAGCCCCGCGGCCGGACTCCAAAGTTCCACGCGGCTCCGACAGACTCCCGTCTTCCTCGCCGCCTGGCGCGCGGGGCGCGGCGCGCCCGCGCATCGCTTTTCTTTCAACCTGGCGAACACGGTGCGGCATCGCCGGCTACACAGAGTTTCTCGTCCGCGCCTTTCCCAGGGCTGCTCAACTACGGATCTATGCGGAAGCGGCCTCCGAGCCGGACACCGACCCGGGGTTGCCTGTCGCCCGGAACTGGGTCTCGGGCGCCGCGGACCTCTCTGATCTGGAAAGGAGCCTCCGGCGGGACGGAATCGACCTCCTCTTCGTTCAATACCAACCGGCGTTCTTCTCGGCGAAGGTTCTCGGCGGGATCCTGGCGCTTGCGCGGCGGCAGCGCGTTCGCACGGCCGTGACGTTCCATTCTCTCGCAACGACCGAGTTGTCCCCGGCTTTACTCGCAGAGCTTCAGGAGACGGACCGCGTCTTTCTCCACCGCGCCAGCGACGCCGGGAGGCTCGCAGAGAGTCAGGTACAACGCCCGGTCCGCGTCGTCCCGCAAGGCGTTCCGCGCTTTCCAAACCGCTCCCGCCGGCAAGTCCGGAGCGTTCTCGGACTGCCGGAGGGGTTCTGGATCGGACACTTCGGCTACCTGAGGCCTCACAAAGGCACCATCGAGCTGATCGAGTCCTTTGATCGCCTGGTGGGCTCCGCCGTCGACGCGAGGCTCCTGCTGCTTTGCTCCGAATATCCGAGCCCCGACTCGCAAGCCTACCGTCGTGTCGTCGAGGACCGCATCGCCGCTTCTCCCCATCGAGATCGGATCCACTTCACGAGTTCCTATCTACCCCAAGAGCAGCTCGCCTTCCTCCTCCAGGCCTGCGATGTCGTCGCCTTCCCCTATCGCGCCTCCGCGGAGTCCGCCAGCGCCGCCGTGCGGTTCGGTATCGCGGCGCGCCGTGCGGTTCTCGTGAGCGAAGCCGAGATCTTCGAGGAGCTCGGTGGCATCGCCGAGGTCTCCAAGACTTCCGCCGATCAGATGTCAGTCCGTCTCTCCGAGCTTGCGTCTTCTCCGGAACGCCTCGAGAGCTCCGTGGAGAAGACTCGCCGGTTTGCCGCCTCCTGCGACTGGGCGCGGGTTGCCGCCCGGACGTGGGGGCACTTGAGGCCGCTCCTCTCGTGATCGTGAATGCGCCCGTCTGGTCCCGCCACCGCGCTTCCGCCCGCCGCCTCGCGGTCGTCAATGTCGTCTCGGCTGGCGGGGAGTCGGGGGGGGCGGAACGGTTCTTCGCGGCTCTCTGCCGCGCCTTGTCGCACGAGGGGGAAGAGGTGGATCGCATCGACCTGCCCTGCGACGAGTCAACGATCGATGGAATCCTTCAAGGATACGAACGCTTCTACGACCTCGACTTAAACGCCTACGCCGGCGTCATCTCGACGAAGGCTCCCGCCTACGCGCTGCGCCATCCGAATCATGTCTGCTATTTGACGCACACGATGCGCTCCCTTTACGACATGTTCGCGCGGGAGCACCCCTCGCCCGAAAGGGAGATGCTCCGCTTCCGAGAGACCATCCACTTCTTGGACGCTCTGGCTTTGAGCCCCCCTCGCGTCAGGAAGCTCTTCGTGATCGGGCATACGGTGCGACGCCGGCTGCTCGAGTACAACGCTCTGGAAAGCCAGGTCCTTCACCTCGCGCTCGACTTTCCCGCCCGCCGCGCGGGCTCCTTCGACTATCTCTTCCTCCCCGGCCGACTCCACCGTTGGAAGCGCGTGGACCTCGTCATCGACGCGATGCGGTCTGTTGACCGGCCGCTCGCGTTCCATATCGCCGGAGCCGGCGAGGACGAGTCCGAGTTTCGCGCCCGAGCGCGCGGCGACCCGCGCATCGTGTTCCATGGCCGGGTCGGAGACGAAGAGCTGGCACGGCTCTACGCCGGCGCTCTCGCGGTTGCCTTCGTTCCCGCGAACGAGGACTTCGGGTTCGTTACCCTGGAAGCCTTTGCGAGCGGGAAGCCGGTTATCACCTGCGTGGATTCCGGCGAGCCCGCCGATTTTGTACGCCAGAGCGGCGGAGGCCTCGTGTGCGACCCGACGCCGCAGGCTCTCGCCCGCGAGATCACGAGTCTCTTCGATCATCCCGAGAGGGCCCGAGAGATGGGCCGAAAGGGCGCGGAGTTCCAGAGGCGTTTTACCTGGAAGGACGTTGCGGAGACCCTCCTCGCCTCGCTTGACGGATAGAATCTGCGAGTCGGGCTTCGTTTGGCGTTCCACCGCGATGCTCGGAGTCGAAGAGCAAAAGGAAAGCGATCCATGAAAAGGGGAGGGTTTCGTCTGCCCGCCGCCACGGTTCTCCTTCTCGTTGCCGCCTCACCGGGCTGCTGGAAGGAAGACCGTCCCGCCGCCGTCGAAGGCCAGCCCCTATCCCGGGCGGCCTCGATCCCGTTCGAATACGAGACCCGCCCCGAGAACATCAGGGTGGAATACCGATCCATCGAGATGCCCTCGGAGTTTCCCGCGGGAAAGGTCGTTGAAGTCAAGTTCGAAGTCCGCAACGCCGGAGCGAGGAGCTGGGCGGCCTCCGGGGACCTCCCTCTCCGGTTCGGGTACCACTGGTCGGACCCCGAGCGAACCGGCAACTGGGATTCGATCATCTGGGACGCCGGGAACCGCGGCCACCTCAGAGCCGACCTGGCGCCGGCCGGAGAGGCGGCAGTCACCCTTCCCGTAAAGGCTCCGGCGAAGCCGAACCGAGGTTACAAGCTCATCATTGCGCCTCTCCTGGAAGGCTCGGGCCCGGGCTGGACAACCGAAGTTCCTTATGTCGCGACGGTGGATGTCCGATGAGCGCGGCAGACCCGCCGCGCGCGCCGCGAGACCCTTTCCCTGCGCTACCGACGCTTCCGATGTTTGAGACGCTGGATTGGTTTGAGGCTAAAGGCCGGGTCCGGGACGGCTGGGTCCCCTACGGAGGCGGCGTCCTCCCGTCGCTCCGGGTGGCTCTCGATCCCCTCGGCATCGAATGCCGGGACCTCCGGCTTGATCGCGACCTCTACGCCCGCTTCGTGGCCGACGCCGGTTACGCCCGGCGGCCCGAGTACTCCGGTTCTCGCCAGGTCGAGAAAAAGCTCGAGCATTTCGCGTTGGCGGTTCTCCTCAAGCTGCGGCCGGACGACGTCTATATTGACGTCGCCAGCTCGGATTCTCCTGTTCCGCAGATCTACGAAGCGCTCTATGGGTGCCGCGCCTTCGCCCAGGACCTCTTGTATCCCGAGGGCGTCCAAGGCAACCGCATCGGTGGCGACGCCAGCCGGATGCCGGTGGCCGCCAACTTCGCGTCCAAACTGGCGCTGCATTGCGCGTTCGAGCACTTCGAAGAAGACTCAGACGTGAGGTTCTTGAGGGAGGTCGAACGCGTCCTTCGACCGGGGGGACGCTGCTGCATCTTGCCTCTCTATATCGCGGAGGAATACGCAATCCAGACCGATCCGGCCATCGCAGGGCCGGAAGGCGTGCGATTCGAAACGGACGCGATTCTGTATCGGGCCGCCGGATGGGGGCAGGGCCACGGACGCTTCTATAGCCCAGAGAGGCTTCGGTCGCGGCTCCTCGCTCATCTGGAAGGTTTGACCGCATCCGTCGTGCACTTCGTCAACGAAAAGGAGTTCGATCCCCAGTGTTACCTCAAATTCGCCTTGCTGCTCGAGAAGCCCGCCTGACCCCGGGCGGCTGCGCCGGCGGCGCGATTGCGTTTCGGATCTTGCGCGAGGCCGGGCTGCAAGAACCAGAGACTTTCACACCGCCGCTTTGGCCGCAGCGGGGGCGGCAATCGGAACACAGAGCACTCCTTCCCGTCCGCGCGGCGTGACCAGCTGCGGACGAACAAATCGCAGGCCTGCGCTCTCTTGGAGGCGCTTCGGGCGTGACCCCGGCTCACGATGGCTTCGGCGATCGCAAGGGAAGCCGGAAGCCTCTCCGAAATGAAGCCGCTCCTCCGAACCTCGCCTGATCCGTGGCGCCGGGGTCCATCCGGACCCCGTGAGCCCGGGGGTCGCGAGATCCGATCGTGGCCAACTCTCGCGGCCCTGTTTGTCGCGGCGAGCGGCGTGCGCTTCGCGCTCGCGGGGTTGATCGCCGGGCCGGCGATCTTCACCGACGAGCTGCAGTATGTGGAGATGGCCCGATCCCTCCCGCTCGGACGAGGGCTGCTCTGGGCGGGCGCCCAGACCAACTTCCCCTGCTGGCTCTATCCGCTCCTGATCTCTCCTCTGATCGGTCTGTTCCGGATGGACGTGGCCCACACGTGCGTTCGGGGCCTCAATGCCGTCCTGATGGTCTCCGCCATCTTTCCGACGTACGCCCTGGCACGGGAGGTCGGCACGCGGCGACAGGCCCTTGCCGCTGCCGGGCTCGTTGCCCTCCTTCCCGCCATGGGCTACAGCGCCATGGTCATGACGGAGAGCCTTTTCTTGCCGGTCTTCCTCTTCGCCCTGTGGCTCATCGTACGGTCGCTTCGGAAACCCACAAACGGGAGGTGCCTGGCGGCCGGCCTCGCCTCCGCCGTCGCCTTTCAGGTAAAGCCACAGGGCTTCCTGCTGCCGCTCATTGCGGCGGCCTCGGCGCTCCTGATCGAAACGGACCTCCGATGGCCTCGATCCGCCGGCGGGTTTCCGCTTCTCCTTTCCCGGCTCGGCCGATACTGGGCGCTCGCGATCGGGTGGTCCATCGGTGTCGCCATCCGGGTCTGGCAGGTCGCCGTGTTCGAGGGCTCGGGCTTCTCACTCGACAAGTCCTCCCTGTTGGGCGCCTATGCGGGCGTCGCGGCAGGAGGCCGGTCTTCCTCTCTCCTCGCCCTCGTTCTCACTCTCTGCGGATACGTCGCTCTCTGTGTCCCGGCTTTCGGCCTCCTGCCGGCATGGTCGTTGGGGCGCGCGATGGCGCGGCTCCGCTCGACCGCGCCGGGCCGCGACGACCGCGCCGTGGCGATCGTCACAGCGGTGACGGCCGTTACCATGCTGCTGCTCGTCGCGCGGCACACGCTCTTAAACGACATACACTGGCGGTTCCACGAGCGCTACCTCTTCGTGGCCGCGCCTCTGGCGCTCATCCTGCTTTGTGTTGATTCTCCCGGCCCGATGCCGGCAAGCTGGCGGCGCTGGGGCCGAGCGCTTGCCGGTGGTCTTGCTCTGCTGCTCGCGGGATACTCCGCACCGAAGCTCGGATGGAATATCCCGACCGATAGCCCCAGTCTCTCCGGGTTTTTCCTGCTCTCGAACGGCGGCAAGTCGGAGATGGGAATCAGGACGGCTTTCGTCGCTCTCGTGACAGCGGCCTTCCTGCTGTACCTGTTTGCCGGGCCTCTCGGCAGCCTTCGCGGATGGGCGGTCGCGTCGCTGTTTCTCGCATTCAATGTGGGCTGGTATGGCCTGCACGCGACACTCGTGCGAGACGTGGTCGCCCAGGATCTCAGGGCCGCCGAAGAGATCGCCCAGCGGCTCGGCAAGGACAGCGAGCTTCTGATCCTGGTCGAGGGGATGCGCCCTCAGCTCTTTTGGCGCACGGCGTTCTGGAAGGCGAGCCGGCCCGTCTACATCGAGAATAAGGAGGGGAGCTGGTTCGCCGAGCGTCTGGAGGTTGCTGCCGATGGACGTGTCCTACCGCCCAGGCCGCGGTCCCGGACCTGGCTGTTGGCGGGAGACCGTTGGAAGTTCAATCGGGAGCCGGTCTCGACCGTGCCCGGCGCCGGGCTCTACTTCCTGGGGAGCGCTCTCCCCCTGCGACTGGAAGAGGGAAGGTCCAGCGCAGCGGTGGCTGCGATTCGCCATGACGGCGATCCGAGAGTTCCCGGTCGGCTCCCGTTGACTCTGGGATATCCTGCCGGCGCGAAAAAGGCCCGCGCGGGCGGTGTTCCGGAGTCATGGCGGTCGCGTCGTTCTTTGGGAGGTCGTCACGCCGGAGCACCGACTCGGGTCAAACCTCGGCGTGAAGGAACGGCCCTCTGGGGGACCTGTCCGCCTCTCGAGTCCGCGCGGATCGGGGGTCATTTGCGCTGGAAACACCGAGTGTGACGGGGCCATGAAAGGCGATCCTCGCGTCGCCGTCGTCGTCCCCGCCTTCCACGTCGAAGACCAGATCGCCGGTGTCCTGGGCCGCATGCCCGCCTTCGTGGACCGCGTCTTCGTCGTGGACGACGCCTCGCCGGACCGGACCGCCGGCGCCGTGGCGGCGGCGGGTGACCCGCGGGTGACGCTCCTCAGGCACGCCGCGAACCAGGGGGTCGGGGGGGCCATGGCGACGGGGTTCCGCGCGGCCCTCGAGGCGGGCGCCGAGGTCGTGGTCAAGTGCGACGGCGACGGCCAGATGGACCCGCAGGACATCGAGGCACTGATCCGGCCGCTTCTGGAAGGGCGCGCGGAATATTCCAAGGGCTGCCGCTTCCATCACGCCCCGGAGCTCTCGACAATGCCCTCCGTACGCCGGAGCGGCAACTTCGCCCTGACGTTCCTCATGAAGCTCGCCTCCGGCTACTGGCACGTCCTCGATCCGCAGAACGGCTTCGTGGCGATCCGCGCCGACACGCTCCGCCGTATACATCTGGACAGGCTGGCGCGCGGCTACTTCTTCGAGAACGACATGCTGATCCGCTTGAACACGCTCGAGGCTCGGGTCGCGGATGTACCACTCCCCTCCCGATACGCGGGCGAGCCGAGCTCGCTCAAGCCGGGCCGTATCCTGATTGAGTTCCCTCTGCGGCTTCTCGGCGGCTTCGTGCGGCGCGTCTTCTGGCGCTACGTCTTCTACGACGTCTCTCCGGTCGCCGTTTTTCTCCTGTTCGGCTCGGCGCTCTTCCTCTTCGGAACGGTTTTCGGCGCGTTCCACTGGATCGTGAACGCGATCCACGAGAGGGCGACGCCGACTGGGACGGTAATCGTGGCGGCAGTCCCGTTCATCCTCGGATTCCAGCTCCTGCTCCAGGCCCTTGTTCTCGACGTCCAGAACTCTCCGCGCGCCGACTCGAGCGACTTGACTCGATCCGTAGCCGGCCCGGCCGGCCGTGCCGATCGCGTCTCCCCGTCGCCTTGAGCGCGCCAGGCCGCTGCGGCGCCTGCGCGATGCTGTCGCGGCAGGAAGTCCGGAACCTTCGCGGGGGGGGCCGTCTCTTGCGCTGCGCGCGCTGCGGGCACCTCGAGCTCGCGGACTGGCCGGTTCGCCCGGAGGCGGACGAGTACGCGGGAGTGGACCCCGACTCCTACCGGCGCTCGATGTGGCCGGAACGCCAGGCGTCCGCGGCCCTTCTCGTCCGAGACTTGATGCGCACGGGAGCGCAGGGACCGCTCTTGGACGTGGGCTGCTCGTTCGGCTGGCTTCTGCGCGCCGCCGGCGAGGCCGGCTTCGAGGCCTTCGGCATCGACCCGTCCGAGTCGGCTGTGGCCGCCGCGCGCTCCTCCGGCCTCGCCGTCCGCCAGGGGCTCTTCCCCCAACAGGACTGGGGCCGCAGCGACTGGGAGGTCATCACGTTCCTGGACGTCCTCGAGCACATACCGGACTTGGACGGCGTCCTCGGGGCGGCGGCCACCCGCTTGAAGCCGGGCGGATTTCTCGCCGTTCAGGTCCCGCTCTCGACCGGGACCGTCTTCCTCGCGGCCCAGGCCGCCGAGAGCTTCAGCGGAGGGAGGGTGGACGGCCCCCTGCGCCGGATGCTGCAGGTCGAGTTCCCGTATCCCCACGTGCACTACTTCAGCCGGCGCTCGCTCGAGGCTCTCCTGGCCCGGTTCGGGCTGGAAACGGTGCTTACGTCCGAGGGACCGATCGCGACGGGGAACCTGACGGACCGGGTGTCCTGGAGCGAGAAAGTCACCGTCGCGCATCGGATCCAGGCTCTGGGTCTTGGGCTTCTTGTCGGCGTTGGCCGCCTCCTCGGTCGCAACGATCTGCTGCGTCTCGTGGCTCGTCGGAAGGACACTTCTCGTCCGGGCGCTTCCGCAGGGGACTCAGGGTTCCGGAGGTTGTAATCTCTCGATGACCGGTGGAATGAGGAAGATGAGCGCAGGAGGCTTGACAATCGGGACCGAGGAGAAACAGGCCGGGAAGAACGAGGTTCACGCGCAACGCTCCGGCGAAGCCGAGGCCGAGGCCGCCGATCTCAGGCTCCGCCTCAAGGAGAGCCTCGCTCGAGAACGCCGCCTGATGGACAAATCCCTCGACGCAGAGGAAAGGCTCGAGGATGCCTTGCGCAACGAGCACGAGCTGCGCGCCCAGATCGAGCGCTACGCGGCGTTCAACCGGGACGTCGAGCGCTCCGCGGCCTGGCGCCTCGTCCAGTTCCTGCGGCGGTTCGTCGGCCGGAGATGGTGAGCGACTCGGACGAAACGGCACTCAGGATCGCGCGGCTCGAAGCGCGGGTGGCGAAGCTCGAAACGATTCTGGCCGAGCGGTCCCGCCTCCTGCGCGTCCTGACGCGGGAGCTCTGCGACGAAGACCTCATGAACCTCTCGCTCCTCGCCGGGGGGCTCCCCCCGATCGCCCGCTCGGGATTCGGTCTGCTCGGCTGGCGCGAGACCACGGCGCTCTCCTCGGGAGACGTGGACAGGACGATGGAGCAGCTCTGGCGTTCGGTTGCGCCGCCGGCGCCCGAGGAAGAATGACGCGCCGCCGGACGACCCTCATCGTCCTGGCCTGGAATTGCTGGGACTTGACGAAGCGTTGCCTCGACACGCTGCGGCAGACCGACCTGACGGACGCCGAGGTGCTCGTGGTGGACAACGGCTCGACGGACGAGACCCCCCGCGCCCTCCGCGATTACGCCTGGCTCAAGGTCCTGACCAACGCGGCGAACCTCGGCTACGTCGGAGGGAACAACGCCGGGATCGAAGCCGCCGATCCGACTTCCGATGTCGTCCTCTTGAACAACGACCTGGAGTTCGGCCAGAGAGACTGGCTCGAGCGCCTCCGCGCCTGCGCGCACTCGGCCGCCGACGCGGGGATCGTGGGTTGCCGCCTCGTCCTTCCAGACGGCCGCCTGCTCCATGCCGGCACGTACATCCTGCCCGATACGATGTGGGGACAGCAGATCGGCTCCCTCGAGAAAGACATCGGCCAGTACGCTTCGACCCGGGAGGTCGACGGGATCGTCTTCGCGTGCGCCTACGTGAAGCGCGAGGTCCTCCAAGCGGTCGGCGGACTCTCCCAGGACTTCCGGTCGTACTTCGAAGACACAGACTTCTGCCTTCGCGCCCGGCAGGCGGGCTTCCGAACCCTCCTCTGTGGCGAGGTCACGCTCACCCACAACGAGCATGGCTCGACGCGGACAGACAGCGACGGGTTCCTGCGGGTGTTCCAGGAAAGCCGAGAGAGGTTCCGCAAGAAGTGGGCGAAGACCATCGAGGCGCGGTACGGCCGCGAAGTCCTCTGGCAGTCCATCATGAACTTTCCTTCGGGCTACGCCACGAGCTGCCGGGAGATCCTGCGCGCGCTCGACCGTGGCGGGGTCCGCGTGACCTACCGATATGTCTATGGCCCCGGCACGCCCTTCCCGGTGGTGGAGCCCGAGTCGAACGGCGACTATCTGTTGAACGTCATCCGCAACCGGCCGTCGGAGCGCCGTCCCCAATTCGGAATCGTCTATGGTCAGGGGGATGTCTTCCTGCGCAACCGCGGACGCCGGAAGGTCGGCTTCACGATGCTCGAAGTGGACGGCTTCCCGAGAGATTGGGTCGCGCAGGCGAACCGCATGGACGAGGTCTGGGTTCCGACCGAGTTCAACCGACGAGGATTCCTGGAATCGGGCTTGAAGCGCACGATCTCGAAGATCCCACTGGGCGTGGACCCGAACTACTTCCATCCCGGTATTGCGGGGCATCCGAACCCGATGGGCGAGTTCCTCTTCCTCTCGAACTTCGAGTGGGGCGAGCGCAAGGAGCCGTGGCTCCTCCTGAAGGTGTTCAACCAGGAGTTTTCCGCGCGCGAGCCGGTGAGGCTCCTCTGCAAGATCATCAACCGGGACCCGTCGGTCCGCGTGCTCGATGAGATCCGCCGCCTGGAGCTGAAGGAATCGGGGGGCAGGATCTCCTTCCTCTTCAACCGGGAGTTCCCCTACTACCAGCTCGGCTCCTTCTATCGCTCCGCCGACTGCTTCATCTCCGCGGGGCGCGGCGAAGGGTGGGACATGCCTCTCATGGAGGCCATGGCCTGCGGCCTGCCGACGATCGCGACCGACTGGGGCGCGCACGCCGAGTTCGTGACGGAAGCCATCTCCTATCCTCTTCGAGTCAAAGGCACCATCCCCGCTGTCGCCAAGTGCCCCTACTACGAAGGCTTCTCCTGGGCCGACCCGGACCCGGAACACCTGCGCTTCCTGCTGCGCGAGGTGTACGAGAACCGGGAGGAAGCGCGCCGGCGCGGCGCCGCGGCCGCGCGAGAGATGGCCGAGAAGTGGACGTGGGACCACTCGGCCGGCAAGATCCTGGCAAGACTCGAGGAGCTCGGCGGTTGAGGCCCGGGGCGGGCCGGGCACTCTGGAAGTCTCACCTGATCGCTCTCTTGTGCGCCGCGGGAGCGCTGCACGCCGCGGAGCACCCTCCCGCCCCGCCAGGGGAATGCGCCATCAACCGCGTAGACGGGACATTCGCGACCGGCGGCTTCCTGGCAGTGACCGGCTTCGCCTTCGACACCGAGGACGGAGCGCCGGTCGAGAAGATCGAGATCTTCCTCGACCGGGAGCGCCCGGGAGAGGGGATCCTGAGCGGACTGCGCCCGGACGTGAAGAAGCACTTCGCGAGGCCGGACTTCCTCTGGTCCGGCTGGAGCGCGACGGTTTCGCTCGAGGACGTCACGCCGGGAAAGCACACGGTCGAAGTCGTGGCGGTCCTCGATTCGGGGGAACGGGTCGCCTGCGGGTCCCGCGAGATCGCGGTCCGGCGCGTCCCCGCCCCGCCGGAGACCCCGGCGTGGCGGACCGGGGGTCTCCTTCTTCTGCGGACCGCCGCCTTCCTGCTCTGGCTCTTCTTCGCCGGTTGGGGAGCGTCACGCCTTGCGAGCGGCGCGCCCTCCGCCTTCCTCGCCCCGCTCCTGGGGCTCTGTCTCTTCGCGATCGCCGCGGAGATCGGAGCGGCCACAGGCCTCGGTCCGTTCACCGCCGCCGCGTTCTTGACCCTTCTCTCCGCCCTCCTCCTGTTGCTGTCCGCGCGCGCGCGCCCGTTGAAACCCCGGCGGCCGTCGGGGAGCCTCCTCGCCACGCTGGCTTGCTCCGTCCTCTTCGCGTTGATCGGAGTCGTGCCGCTTGCCGCGCACGGCGAGGGAGCCGTGCTGGGAGATATCGACGACGCCGTGCGCGAATGCGCCGTGGCCGACTCGATCTCTCTCCTCGGGTGGGCGATCCCGCCCGACGCGCGTGGATATCTCGCGGCGGTCGCGGCCGGCGCGCGGGGCATTCACCTGAGGCCGGGCGGCTCGTATCTGCTCTCGGCCCTGGGCGGCGCCTTCGGAGAACGCGCGTACGCGGTCCATTCCGTCGCGATGCTCGGCATCGGGTTCCTCGCGGTGCTGGGGACGGGCCTTCTCGCGTGGCGCGTCCTCGGGCGCTTTCCTCGCTGGCGCTGGGCGCCGCCCGCCTTCGCCGCCGTCAGTTCCACTCTGCTCGCCACGCTCTACGGACAACACCTCGGCAGCCTCATCGCCGCGGCGCTCTTGGTCGGTTTCCTGGCTCTCCTGGTAGAAGTTGTGCGATCGCCTCGCGGGCGCGCCGTGGTCCCGGCAGCGTTGGTGGCAGCCGCGGGGTGGACCCTCTACCCGGAAGCCATGCCCTCCTGGGCCCTCGCAGTATTCGCCTCCCTGGCCGCGGCCGGCGGTTCCGCCCGACGCCGGAGAGCGCTCCGCCGGTTCCTCCTCCTCGTCGCTCTGGCCGTGGCACTGAACCCCCTGGGGCTCGCGCGGACCCTCCATTTCGCCCGGAGCGCGCGCGGCTTCGAGGAGTTCTCCTCTCCCGAGCGCCGCATGCTCGCGGGGGACACGCACTACTTCCCCTCCTTGAACGTCATCGCCGGCATCGAGGCGTATCGTGAAGACGCTCCGGCGCCGGTCGGACGACTCCGCGCCCTCCTCATCCCAGCCGTGAGCGTCCTGATCCTGTTGACCTCTGTTCTGGGCTGGATGCGCCTCCAGAAACGCGAGAAGGGGCTCGTCCTGACGCTTCTGCTTCCCGTGGGCGCCGCGCTCGCGCTGAACTTCTGGTCCGACTTCCCCTACGGGTTCGCCAAGTTTCTGCCAGCCGCCGTCCTCGTCTGGGCGGTCGCGTTCGTCCTGCTGGCATTTGCGGCGGCCGAGCCGCGAGCCGGGCGCGCGCCCGCAGCGTCCCGCCGTGTCCTGGCTCTCGGCACGCTGGCGCTGGTCGCGCTCCTCTCCCTTCCCTCCGCGCGGCACGTCGTAGCCCGGGCCGCCCGCGCCGTCCCCTCCTACGATCCTGCCTTCGTGACGCTTCCGGCCCTCGCGGAGGCGCTCCCCCCCAACGCCGTTCTCCGGATCGAGGAGCCTCTGGCGGCCCGCCGCGCCTGGATGCTCTACTTCCTGGGCGAGAACGCCGTGGAGTACGAGGAA
>Ga0184633_10000548_pt1 | contig 13969 bp, 12 predicted proteins | sample PLM31_170_b1_FD_133156 | JGI IMG/M metagenome (GOLD analysis project Ga0184633, IMG submission 133156) | Groundwater sediment microbial communities from an aquifer in East River, Colorado, USA - PLM3-1_170_b1 | ecosystem: Environmental > Terrestrial > Soil > Riparian zone | place: USA: East...
ATGCGTCGCAGGAGCAGGTTGGCGAACGCCCCTCGAGCCTTGAACGACCCGGAGTGCTGCAAGAGCTCGAGCTTCAACGTGAGGGGAAAGGACGAGAGCCCGAAGTCGACCCCGCTCACCTCGAGGATCGGCGTCACTCGGACATACGGCCTGATGACCGCCTCAACCTCTTCGATGCTTCGCCGATCAACCACGCCCACGACGACCGCATCTTGACATGGAGTTAGTCACTTGGCAAAGTGGCGAATATGCTTTCCGTCAACGTCGCCAAGGCACTGGCGAGCGAACGCCGCCTCCAGATCCTCGGCTGGCTCCAGGCGCCGCGGGCGCACTTTCCGCCCCAGGTCGACGGCGATCTCGTGCGTGACGGGGTCTGCGGCGTGTTCATCGCCCAGAAGCTCGGCGTCAGCCAACCGACGGCCAGCGAGCATCTGAAGATCCTGTCGCAGGCCGGGCTCGTGCGCGCCAGGCGGATCAAGCAGTGGACGTTCTACAAGCGGGACGAAAAGCGGATCGCCGAGGTGAAGCGGGCGTTTCGCTCCGCCTGGTAGATGTCGCATCGGCCTGTGCTAGCATCGCGACGCCATGGCGACGCCGGGGAGCGCCGAGCGATTCCTCACCACGCACACCGGCAGTCTTCCGCGTCCGCCGGATTTGGTCCGGATGATGTTCGCGAAGGAGGAAAGCGTGCCGGTCGACCCGGCCGCCCTCGGGGCGCGCATTCGTGCCGCCGTGGCCGAGGTCGTGCGCAAGCAGGTGGAGGCCGGTGTCGCGATCGTGAACGACGGCGAGATGAGCAAGCCGAGCTACGCGACCTACGTCAAGGACCGCCTGAACGGATTCGGGGGGGCGAGCCATCCGCTCCAGTATCGGGACCTCGTGGACTTTCCGGAGATGGCCAAGCGTGTCTTCGGCGACCCCGGCCGGTCCCGCCGCCGGACGCCGGCGTGCGATGGGCCGATCAGCGTGCGCGATCCGCGGGCCGCCGAGACCGACGTGGAGAATCTGCAAGCCGCGCGTGAGTCGGCGAAGGCCGAGCACGTGTTCATGTCGGCCGCGTCCCCGGGCGTCATCTCGCTGTTCTTCCGCAACGATCATTACCCGAGCCACGAGGCCTACCTGTTCGCCATCGCGGAGGCGATGCGGCCCGAGTACGAAGCGGTGGCGCGGGCCGGCTTCGACCTGCAGGTCGACTGCCCCGACCTCGGGATGGGGCGGCACATCCAGTTTGCCGACCTGAGCCTCGACGAGTTCCGCACGATGGCCCGGCTCCACGTCGAGGCACTGAATCACGCGCTCGCGAACGTGTCGCCGGAACGGTCGCGCCTGCATCTGTGCTGGGGCAACTACGAGGGGCCGCACCATTACGACGTCGCCCTCGCCGACATCATCGACATCGCCTTCACGGCCCGTCCCGCGAGTCTCTCCTTCGAGGCCTCGAATCCGAGGCACGCGCACGAGTGGCGGTTGTTCGAGCGCGTGAAGCTGCCCGCGGGCAAAGTCCTCATCCCCGGCGTCCTCGACTCGACCACCAACTTCATCGAGCACCCGGACCTCGTGGCCGAGCGTATCGGCCGCTACGCGCGACTGGTCGGACGCGAGAACGTCATCGCCGGGACGGATTGCGGGTTCGGCACCTGGGTCGGCCAGGCCGCCATCGATCCGGACATCGCGTGGGCGAAGCTCGCCAGCATGGCCGAGGGCGCGCGCCGGGCGACGCGGGAATTCTGGTAACACGTCCGCGGCGAGACCGGCCGAGGCACATCGATGACCAGGCAGACGGGCTTTCCAGTGATCACCGCCGAGGCGCTCGCCGAGCTTCGGCGGCGGATCGGTATCCCGGTGCGGCGCCCGGAGCCGTACATCGAGACCGCCACGCGGGACGCCGTGCGCCACTGGATGGCCGGTATCGGCGACCGGAACCCGTTCTGGCTCGATGCCGGCGTGGCGCCGCCCACGATCCTGTTCGCGATGGACCGCATCGTCTCTGGCTACGTGGGCGGCCTGCCCGGCATCCACGCGATGTACGGGGGAACCGATTTCCGGTGGCAGCGGCCGATCCGGATCGGTGACGCGGTCGTCGGCGACAGCGTGCTGCTCGATCTCGTCGAGAAACCGTCCCAATTCGCGCGCCGGGCGATTCAGCAGATCTACCGGACGACGTTCCGGAACCAGACCCGCGACCTCGTGTGCGAGGCCGACTCCTGGTGTTTCCGCACGGAGCGTGACACGGCCCGCGAGCGCGGCAAGTACTCGGCGGTCGAGCCGCCCCGCTATACCGAGCGCGAGATCGACGCGATCGCGGCCGCCTACCGCACGGAAGAAGCTCGGGGGCGGGCGCCGCGATACTGGAACGACGTGACGGTCGGCGATGCGCTTCCCGAGGTCGTCAAAGGGCCCCTGACGGTGACGTGCGTCATCGCGTTCGTGCAGGGGTGGGGGAGCCTCTACGTGCGGGCTCACGGGCTTGCCTTCGAGATGTTCGAGCGTCATCCCGCCCTCGGCATTCCGAACGCCTCCGGCGTTCCCGAGCCGCCGGAGCGCGTGCACTGGGACGAGGCGATGGCGCAGGCCGTCGGGGTACCCGGCGCCTACGACTACGGCCCCGAGCGTGTCGCCTGGCTCGGGCACCTGGTCACCAACTGGATGGGCGACGCGGGATTCTTGCGCCGACTCAATGCGCGGGTGCTCCGGCACAACCTGATCGGCGACACGACGTGGTGCCGGGGGACCGTGACCGGCAAGGAGCCCGGAGGCGTCGTGCACCTCGCGCTGCGGGCGGACAACCAGCGCCGCGAAACGACGGCCTCGGGGTCGGCGACGGTGGTCCTGCCCGAGCGATCGGCTGGATCTTGAGATGTCGGGTCTGCTGGAGATCCGCAGCTATCCCGACGCGCTCCGCGCCTTCCGCTGGGAAGCGCTGTGGTCGCTCTTCGACGGCGATCGGGACCGGCTGAACCTCGCCCACGAGTGCGTCGATCGCCACGTCGGGCGGGGAGCGGCCCTGCGCATCAAGTTCGACGACGGCCGGGTGGAGGAGCACGGCTTTCGTGAGCTGGCGGCGTGGTCGTCCCGCTTCGCGAACCTCCTCGCGCGGCGCGGCGTGGAGCACGGCGATCGCGTCGCCATCATGCTCGATCCGTCCTTGCCCTTCTACGGCGCGATCTTCGGCGCGATCAAGCGGGGCGCGATCGCCGTGCCGCTCTTCACGCTCTTCGGGCCCGACGGCGTCGCGTCGCGGGTCGACGACTGCCGGCCCAAGCTGCTCCTCGTGGAGCAAGACGCCCAGCGGTGGCGCGGCATCTTCCCGGGTCTCGACGTGCTGTCCGTCGACGAGGTGGCCGACCGCCTCACCGACGAGCGAGACCGCTACGCGCCGCGCACGGCGGCGACCGACCTCGCGGTCTTCCAGTACACCTCGGGCACGACGCGCGCTCGACCGGCGGCGGTCCGCCATACGCATCGCTCGGTGGTCACGCTCATGATCGGCGCCCTCTACGGCGTAGGGCTCGAGCCGGGCGACCGGTACTTCTGTCCGTCCTCGCCCGCCTGGGGTCACGGCCTGTGGCACGGCACGATCGCGCCGCTCGCCCTCGGGATCCCGGTCGGCGCCTACTCCGGGAGGTTCCAGGCGGCGCGAGTGATGGAGGCGCTGACCGAGCTCGAGATCACGAACCTCGCCGCGGCGCCGACGGTCTTCCGGATGCTGCGCGAAGCCGGGCTCCCTGCGGCGGCCTCACGCTCTCTCCAGAAGCTTTCCTTCACCGGCGAGCCGATGGACTCGGGAACGTTCGAGTGGCTCGACCGGACGCTCGGCTTCCGCCCGTGCGGGATGTACGGCAGCACCGAGGTCGGCGTCGTCATCGTGAACTATCCCGGCTTCTCGGGCTACGAGGTGCGCCCCGGAGCGCTCGGCAAACCGGCGCCGGGCTGGGAGGTCGCGATCGTGGGCACCGATGGCGCGCAACTCGGCCCGAATCAGCCGGGCGAGATCGCCGTGCGCCGGAAAGGGGAGTGGCTTCCGGTCAAGGACCGGGGATGGGCGGACGCGGACGGCTACTTCCACCACAGCGGGCGCTCCGACGACGTCATCATATCTTCCGGATTCACGATGAGCGCGGTGGAGATCGAGGAGGTGCTGCTCAAGCACCCCGACGTGCGGGAAGCGGCCGTCGTCGGCATCGCCGATGAGCGGCGGGGGCTCGTGCCGAAAGCCTTCGTCGTCTCGGAGCGGAGCGACCCGGAGTTCGCGCGCGAGATTCAGGAGTTCGTCAAGGCGCGGTTGAGCCGGCACGAGTATCCGCGGCGGGTCGAAATCCTCAGCGAGCTCCCGAAGACGCCGGCCGGGAAGACCGATCGCAACGCTCTTCGAGAACGACGAGCCGGGGGGTGAGAGGTCGACAGGTGGGACGAGCTCTGAGTGAGGTCGTCAGCTGATCTCTCGCCTGTTTACTTGTGCGCGCGGCCGAACTCGAGAATGCGCTCGCGCACGCGCTCCGGCGTCTCCGGGGATGATCAGCGCCGGCACCTTCATCGCCATCAGTTCCTCGGGCTCGGCCCCCGGCGGCATGTCCCGATCGAAGAGGGCCCGTGCGCTCGCGGCCACGAGGCCGAGATATCGGTCAAGATCCTGCTCCTGGAACTCGTCGGCGAAGCGCGGGTCGCGCACGATCACCGAGGCCCAGGGTCCGGCCTCCGGGTCCTGCCAGAACGACTTGCCCGCGTGGGCGCGCTTGCCGACGCCGGCCAGCCCGTTTTCTCGGGCGAACCGCATGTGCCGCGCGAGCCGGTCCCCGCCGTTCAGCTTCCAGCGGTAGCCGCCCACTGGCCAGTGCAGGATGAGCGCCTGGGTGGCTTCGGGGAAGCGGGCGGCGAACGCCGTCGCAACGGAGCACCCCATGCACCCCCCCGAGGACGAACGCTTTCCTGATCCCGAGCTCTCCCCGGTCGTAGGCGATCACGCTGAAGTCTCGGGACAGGCGCTCGAGCGGTTGCATGCCCTTCCAGACTCCGGCCGTGGCCCACTTCTCCATCGTCGCGTCGAAACCGCCCGGCGCCAGCATCAGCAGGGCGGGCCCGAGCCGCGCGTGAGGTAGTTCACCTCGAGACGGTCGATGGTGGCGGTCGGCATGGCGTCCTCCTCACGAGGCTCCGAACCGTGGAGCGAGCCTAATCCCCTGGGAGGGGCGTCAACCGCGGTGCAGACGGGGTGGCATGCAGACGGGGTGGCCTTGACCCGGTCGCACCGCGGGAGCATAGTTTGCTGCGAGATAGCTGCTTGACGTCCCGTCTAGCCCGATCCCCCCGGTGGGCGTCACGCTTTGACGTAACGAGGAGGAAGACCGATGGCACGCCCCGCGAAGCGGCACACGCGTAGAGAGTTCCTGAAGAAATCGGCCGCGCTCGCGGCCGGCGCCAGCGCCACGGCCACGCTTCCCTTCGCCGCACCCGCCGTGGCGCAGCGGCCGAAGCTCATCTACTGGTGTTACCAGTTCCTGAAGTCGAGCGACGACGCGCGGGCGAACTTCGCCCAGGAGTGGGCGAAGAAGAACAACGTCGATCTCCAGATCTCGATGGTGCCGCTCAAGGAGTTCCTGCCCAAGATCACGGCCGCCATCGAGGCCAAGGCCACGCCGGACATCGTCGAGTCCAACGCGGTCGAGCTGCGGGCCCGCGGGCAGCTGCTCGACGTCACCGACATCTACCAAAAGCTCGAGAAGACGTACGGCGGATGGGTCGGCAACGCGCCCAAGATCATGCTGGAGCCCGACGGACGGGTCCACCACATTATGTATGGTTTCCAGGGCTTCATGCTGATGACGCGGGACGACCTCTTGCGTGAGGCCGGTCTCACGCCGCCGCCGGCCACGTGGGTCGACATGCTGGCGTACGCCAAGAAGGCCCAGAAGCCGCCGCGGGTCTTCGGGATCGGGATCCCCGTCAGCAACCAGACGGACTCCCAGGTCTGGGAAGACATGATGAAGAGCTACGGGGCGCGGCTGGCCGACGACAAGGGCAAGCGAATCATCCTGGGCGACCACAAGAAGGAAGTGTGGGAGTTCCTCGACTTCTTCACGGAGGTGTGGAAGGCGGGTGTGCTACCGCCCGGGGTCACGACCTGGGACAACACCATGAACAACTCCACCTTCCAGTCCGGCAAGGCCGTCTTCATCCTCAATCCGATCACGCTGTCGCTGTGGCTGGAGGAGAACAATCCCGAGCTGCTGGCCAAGACGGGGCACTACACATATCCCCGAGGGCCCAAGGGGCTCATCCAGCCCGTCACGTTCGGCTCGCGCTCGATCTTGAAGTACACGAAGGTCCCGGAGCTGGCGAAGCAGTTCCTGTGGGACTCGATGGAGCCGGGCAAGATGGACCGCGAGCACAGCGTCAGCCAGTGGGGGCCCGTGCTGAAGGCGTACCTCGGGTTCGATGTCTGGAAGAAGAAGCCGTTCATGAAGGGCCTGATCGACCTGTCGCTGCGCGGCGAGCCCCAGGGCTGGCCGGACGTCTTCAACGACGCCTGGCGCGAGCAGTTCACGAACACGACGATCTCGCGGATGCTCCAGCGGATCGTCGTCGACAACTGGTCGCGCGACAAGGCCTTCGTCGAAACGCTCGACGTCCTCAACAAGATCTACTCGAAGTACGTGTGAGAGCGGCGTAGTCGTGGCCATCCGGCACCGATCCGTCGCCGTCGCTCTTCCCGTTCCGGCGAGGCCGGCGTGGTGGCCGTCCGCGCGAACGCGCGAGTCGCTCGGCGGCATGGGGCTCCTCGCGCCGACCGTACTGATCCTGATCGGGCTCGTGCTGTACCCGTTCTTCTACGCGATCTGGCTGGCCTTCTCCGACAAGACCGTGGGGTCCCCCGGGCAGTTCGTCGGCCTCCGGAACTTCATCTACGTCCTCGCCTGGCCGCAGTTCAGCACCGCGGTCGTGAACACCGTCGTCTTCACCGTGTCCGCCGTGGCGATCAAGTTCGTGCTCGGCATGGCCGTGGCCCTCGTGCTCAACCAGCAGATCCGGGGTCGCAACTTCTTCCGCGCCTTCCTGTTGCTGCCCTGGGCGATGCCGGCGTTCGTCGTGTACCTGGTGTGGCGCTGGCTCTACGATCCGCTGAGCGGCCTGATCAACTACGCCCTGATCGACCTCGGGCTCATCGCGAGTCCGATCCCCTTCCTCTCCGACCGCAGCACGGCCATGCTCTCGGTCATCATCGCCCACGTCTGGCGGAACTTTCCCTTCTACGCGATCTCCTTCCTCGCCGGGATGCAGACGATCGCGCAGGAGCTCTACGATTCCGCGCAGGTCGACGGCGCCTCCCGGGTGCAGCAGTTCCGGCACATCACGCTGCCGGGGCTCTACCACATCATCGGAGTGGTGCTGCTGCTGACGACGATCTGGACCGCGAACGCGTTCGAGCCGGTCTATCTGCTGACGGGCGGCGGCCCGTCGGACGCGACCATGGTCTACACGCTGCTCGCGTACGTGGCGGGGATGTTGAACCTCCGCCTCGGCGAGGCGGCGGCGATTTCTACCCTCTTCCTGCCGTTGCTGATCGGGCTCGTGCTGGCGGTGACCGTGCTGCTGCACCGCAAGGCCAACGCCTGAGGGAGCGACGCCATGCGTGAAACGCTCTCGATGCGGGCCACCACCTACGCGCTGCTGGCGCTGTTCGTCGTCATGGTGGCGGTGCCGCTCTTCTGGATGGTGACGACCGCGCTCAAGACGAACAAGGATCTCTACGAGGACTTCACCTACCTGCCCCGTCGACCCACGCTCCAGCACTTCGTCCGCGTCATCACGCGGGATGATCTCTTGACGAACATCTGGAACAGCTTTGCGGTGGCGTCGGTGACGACCGCGGTCACGGTGGTGGTGAGCGCGTTCGCCGCCTTCAGCATCGTCCGGTACAAGTATCGCGGGCGGGAGTGGATCGGCCGATTCATCCTGTTCAAGTACGTGCTGCCGACCGCGATGCTGTTCGTCTCGCTCTACGCGATCGTGGTAGCGCTGGGGCTCGGCAACACGCTGAAGTCCCTCATGCTGACCTATCTCTCGTTCACGGTGCCCTTCTGCACCTGGATGCTGATGGGATACTTCCGGAGCATCCCGCCCGAGCTCGAAGAGCACGCGATGGTCGACGGGTGCACCAAGATCGGGGCGCTGTTCCGGATCCTCCTGCCGCTGTCGGCGCCGGGCATCGTCGCGTCCGCCATCTTCTCGTTCACGCTGGCCTGGAACGAGTTCCTCCTGGCCCTGGTCTTCACCACGGACCAGACCACGATGACGATCCCGATCAAGCTCTCGATGATGGTGGTGGGTGACCAGTACATCTGGGGCCAGCTCATGGCGGGGGCCGTCCTCGCGTCCGTCCCCATCGTCATTCTCTACTTCATCGGCCAGCGCTTCGTCGTGCAGGGACTGGCCGCCGGCTCGGTCAAGGGCTAAGCGCGTCGAAGGTTCACTTCCCCTTGAGCGTCAGGTCCTCGTACGGCGCTGAGTACAGGTGGCCGACGATGAGGCCCAGGCCCGGATTCGCCACGCGTGGTCCATAGCCGTTGAGGAGTGCGGGTTCGAGGAGCGGGGCGAACACGACCCGCTCGTGCATGAGTTGCTGGATCTTGTGGAGAATCGCCGCGCGCCGCTTCGGATCCAGCTCGCTCGCCTGCTCCTGATAGAGGCCGTCGATGTCCGGGAAGCCACCGTAGGCCCGGGCCCGCCGCCGGGACGACCCGTCCCTTCCGACCCGCAACCTCGTGCTACCATCGCGGCGTCTCGGAATTGACGACGCCGGTCGCGACACCCCTGGATAAACAGGAGCTGCCCCGAGCGCGCCGCCGAGCTCTTCCCGCACGGATTCTCGGGCGGCCAGCGCCAGCACTGTCGCCGAAGCTGGTCGTGCTCGACGAGCCCGTCTCCGCGCTCGACGTCTCGATCCGCGTCCAGATCCTGAACCTCCTGCGCGACCTCCAGCGGCGCTCAAGACGCACGGGATCGCGTACGCGAGGCGGCGCGGCTACAGCCGAATCGTCACGTCACCGTGGCCACAATCACCCCAGCCACGGGCTGAACCAGAAGGTCGGTTTCCGCAGGCGGTGATCAGGGGCCAGGTCTTCTACGGCTGGTGGATCGTCGGTGCCGGCTTCGTCCTCGAGGCGCTGATGGGTGCGCTCCTCTTCCACGCCTACGGCGCCTACGTGGTCCTGCTCCGCGGGGAGTTCGGCTGGAGCAAGACGATGTTCTCGGCGGCGTTCTCGATGGCGCGGGCCGAGAGCGGAATCCTCGGGCCGATCCAGGGGTGGCTGACGGATCGCTTCGGGCCGCGGACGATGATCCGCATCGGGATGATCGTCTTCGGCGTCGGATTCATCTTGTTCAGCCAGATCCGCTCCCCGTTCACCTTCTTCGTCACCTTCTTCCTGATCGCGCTGGGCTCGAGCCTCGGCGGCTATCTGCCGATCGCCGTCGCGATCGTCGCGTGGTTCCGCCGCCGCCGGTCGCTGGCGCTCAGCATCAGCTCGACCGGGATGCCAGTCGGCGGGCTCCTGACGCCGGTGGTGGCTCTCGCGCTGACTGGATTCGGCTGGCGGTGGACCGCGTTCCTGTCGGGCGTTCTGATCCTGGTCGTCGGCCTTCCGATCGCGCGGCTCGTCCATCACCGGCCCGAGCCTCGTGGCGAGTGGCCGGACGGCGAGCCGCCCGCGCCCGCGGGCACGGCGACCGGCGATCGGCGGTCGGCGAGCGCCGCGGGTGTGGACTTCACGCCGCGAGAGGCGATGCGGACACCGGTGCTCTGGTACATCTCGCTCGGCCACGGCTCGGCGCTGCTCGTGGTCTCGGCCGTCACGGTCCACTTGATCGTCCACGTCACCGAGGGGCTTGGTTACTCGCTGCAGCAAGCCACCGCGGTCGTCGCGCTGCTGACGGTTATGCAGGCGGCCGGTCAGCTCGGAGGCGGCTGGGCGGGCGACCGCTTCAGCAAGCGGGCGATCGTCGTCGGCTGCATGGTCGCGCACGCCGCCGGCCTGCTGCTGTTGGCCTCCGCGACGGCGTTCTCGGCCGTCGCCGCCTTCGCCGTGCTCCACGGGCTCGCGTGGGGAATCCGCGGGCCGCTGATGTCGGCGATCCGCGCCGACTACTTCGGGAGCGCGTCCTTCGGCACGATCACGGGCATCTCCTCGATGGTCGTGATGTTCGGCATGGTCGGCGGCCCGATCATCGCGGGCGTCTTGGCCGATCGCACCGGCAGCTACGAGATGGGGTTCCGGATCCTCGCGGGCCTCGCCGCGCTCGGATCGATCTTCTTCGTGCTCGCACGGCGGCCATCACCGCCGCGGCGGAGACATTGACAACCCCGGACATCCGCGCATAATCGGCCTCGCTTCGGGTTTCCGTTCGTCGTCCCTCGGCTTCGCTCCCGGAATTGTTCGCGACGTAGAGGAGGCTTCCATGACCCGACGGGCCCTGATCGTAGCGCTGTTGCTCCTGGGATCACTCGCCCCCACGCCCGCGCCGGCCGCCCCCGAAGGCCAGCTCACGTGGGCCGTGCACGTCACGCTCGCGCCCACGTGGTTCGACCCGGCCGAGACGACCGGGATCATCACACCCTTCATGTTCCTCTACGCCCTCCACGACGCGCTCGTGAAGCCGATGCCGGGCAATCCGATGGCGCCGAGCCTGGCGGAGTCGTGGACCGTCTCCCCGGACGGCCTCAGCTACGAGTTCGTCCTGCGCCGCGGCGTGAAGTTCCACAACGGCGACCTCCTGACCGCCGAGGACGTGAAGTTTTCTCTCGAGCGCTATCGCGGGGCCGCCTCGGGACTCTTCAAGGCGCGGATCGCCGGCGTGGACGTGCTCGATCCTCACCGCATCCGCATCCGCTTCAAGCAGCCGTGGCCGGACTTCCTGACCTTCTACGGCACGATGGCCACCGGCGCCGGCTGGATCGTGCCCAAGAAATACGTCGACCGTGTCGGCGACGACGGCTTCAAGAAGGCGCCGGTCGGCGCCGGCCCCTACAAGTTCGTCTCCTTCACACCCGGCGTGGAGCTGGTGGTGGAGGCCCACGAGCTGTACTGGCGAAAGACGCCTGCCGTGAAGCGCCTGGTCTTCAAGGCGATCCCGGACGAGTCCACCCGCCTGGCGATGCTCAAGCGCGGCGAAGCCGACATCGCCTACTCGATCCGCGGCGCGCTCGCCGAGGAGCTCCGGCGGACGCCGGGGCTCACCCTCAAGCCCAACTACCCGCCCGGCACCTTCTGGCTCGTCTTCCCGGAGCAGTGGACGGACGCCAAGTCGCCGTTCGCCGACAAGCGCGTGCGCCTGGCGACGAGCTACGCGCTCGACCGGCCCGCCATCAACCAGGCCGAGACCCTGGGCTTTTCGCGGATCACCGGCAGCTTGATCCCGCACACCTTCGAGTTCTACTGGCCGGCGCCCGTCCCGACCTTCGATCCCCAGAAAGCGCGGCAGCTCCTGGCCGAGGCAGGATATCCGAACGGCTTCGACGCGGGCGACTACTACTGTGACGCGTCCTACGCGAACCTGGGCGAAGGAGTGGTGAACTATCTCAAGGCGGTCGGCATCCGCACCCAGCTACGTCCGCTGGAGCGGGCGGCGTTCATTCTCCAGAACAGCCAGAAGAAGCTGAAGAACATCATCCAGACCGCGAGCGGCGCCTTCGGAAACGCCGCCACCAGGCTCGACGCCTTCGTCGCGGCCGGCGGCACGTTCACCTACGGAACCTATCCCGACATCGAGGGTCTCATCGGCGAGCAGGCGAGCGAGCCGGATCCGAAGCGGCGCGCGGCGACCTTGCACAAGATCCAGCAGCTCATCCACGAGAAGGCGATGGTCGCGCCCATCTGGGAGCTGGCGTTCATCAACGGGCATGGACCGCGCGTGGCCGAGTCGGGTCTGACGCTGATCACCAGTCACGCCTACTCGAGCCCCTACGAGGATCTGAAGCTCAAGCCCAAGTAAGCGTTCGGGGACGACCGGGAGCTACGCCCACTCCGAGTACGCCTGGCGCGAGGGGTTTCGGATCCTCGCGGGCCTCGCCGCGCTCGGCCGCGCCGGAGGCATTGACAACCTCGGACATCCGCGCATAATCGGCCTCGCTTCGGGTTCCGTTCGTTATCCCTCGGCTTCGCTCCCGGAACGTTTTGCGATGCAGAGGAGGCTTCCATGACCCGACGAGCTCTGGTTGTCGTGCTCCTGCTCCTGGGATTGCTCATCCCTACGCCCGCGCCGGCCGCTCCCGAGGGCCAGCTCACGTGGGCCGTCCACGTGTCGATCGCGCCGACGTGGTTCGACCCCGCCGAGACGCCGGGCATCATCACGCCGTACATGTTTCTCTACGCGCTCCACGACGCCATGCTCAAGCCGATGCCCGGCAACCCGCAGGCCCCGAGCCTCGCCGAGTCGTGGTCGGTGTCCAAGGACGGGCTCACCTACGACTTTATCTTGCGAAAAGGCGCGAAGTTCCACAACGGTGAGCCGGTCACCGCCGAGGACGTGAAGTTCTCCTACGAGCGCTACAAGGGCGCCGCCGCGAAGTCGCTCAAGGACCGGGTGGCAGGTGTCGAGATACCCGATCCCGGGCGCGTGCGCTTCCGCCTCAAGGCGCCGTGGCCCGACTTCCTCACCTTCTACACGAGCGCCACCGGCGCGGGCTGGATCGTTCCCAAGAAGTATGTCGAGAAGATCGGGGACGACGGATACAAGAAATCGCCCGTGGGCGCCGGGCCCTACAAGTTCGTGTCGTTTACGCCCGGCGTCGAGCTGGTGCTGGAGGCCTTCGAGGCGTACTGGCGTAAGACGCCCTCGATCAAGCGCCTCGTCTTCCGCGTCGTCCCGGAGGACACGACCCGGCTCGCCATGCTCAAGCGGGGCGAGGCCGACATCGCCTATTCGGTCCGCGGCGCCCTCGCCGAGGAGCTCGTGCGCACGCCCGGGCTCAAGCTGGCGACGCTCGTCCTTCCCGCCAACCAGTGGCTCGTCTTCACCGACCAGTGGGATCTCAAATCGCCGTGGTCGGATCGCCGCGTGCGCCTGGCCGCCAACCTCGCCATCGACCGGAAGGCGATCAACCAGGCCGAGACCCTCGGCCACTCGAGAATGACGGGCAGCATGATTCCCCAGGAGTTCGAGTTCGGCTGGGTCGCGCCCCTGTATCCATACGACCCGGCCAAAGCCAAGCAGCTCCTCGCCGAGGCCGGATACCCGAATGGCTTCGACGGCGGCGAGTACACCTCGGACGTCGCCTACGGCAGCGTGGGCGAGAGGCGATCGCCAGCTACTGGAAGGTCGTGGGCATTCGCGTGCAGCTCCGGCCGCTCGAGCGCGCGGCCTTCTTCGCCCAGTACCGGGAGAAGAAGCTCCGCAACGTCATCCAGAGCGGCACCGCCGCCTTCGGCAATGCCGCCACCCGCATCGAGGCCTTCGTGCACTCGAAGGGGATCTTCGCCTACGGCGGCTATCCGGACATCGACGGGCTCTTCGAGGAGCAGGCGGCGGAGCTGGACCGGAAGAAGCGCGAGGCGATCCTGCACAAAATCCAGCAGCTCGTCCATGAGAAGGTCATGTACGCGCCGATCTGGGAGCTCGGGTGGCTGAACGGCGTCGGGCCGCGCGTCGCCGAGTCCGGGCTCGGCCTGATCCCGATGCACGCCTACTCGGCGCCCTACGAGGATCTGAAGCTCAAGGCCAAGTGAGAAGGAAGGAAAGTGAGGTCACGGCGATGGTAGCGAGTAACTCTTGCCGCGTTCTCGTACTTGTCCTGCTCGCGGTCGCGGGACTGGTCGGTCCGGCCGCCGCCGCGCCCGAGGGGCGCTCGGAAGCGCCCGCGGGCCAGGTCACGTGGGCCGTCCACATCTCGCTCGCGCCCGTCTACTTCGAGCCCGCCGAGGCGCCCGGGATCATCACGCCGTTCATGATCTACTACGCCCTGCACGAAGCCCTGGTG
>Ga0184633_10000549_pt1 | contig 13947 bp, 18 predicted proteins | sample PLM31_170_b1_FD_133156 | JGI IMG/M metagenome (GOLD analysis project Ga0184633, IMG submission 133156) | Groundwater sediment microbial communities from an aquifer in East River, Colorado, USA - PLM3-1_170_b1 | ecosystem: Environmental > Terrestrial > Soil > Riparian zone | place: USA: East...
ATTCGATTCCGTCCGTCGCCGCGATGTCGATCTGCGCCGGCAGATTAGTGCCGGTATCGACCTCCTCGTACATGGTGAGCGGCGCCGTCTGCGAATAGCGCAGATTTTCTTCCGTAAAGGTCTTGTAGATTCCCTTGGCTAAGTATTCTTCGTCTTTGACGCCGGTCCACACCTGCTGCCCTTTCTTGGCGACTACCGTCGCCGTTCCGGTGTCCTGGCAAAAAGGTAGTATTCCTTTGGATGAAGTATCCGCGTTGCGCAGCATGGCCAAGGCCACGTAGCGGTCGTTGGCCGAGGCTTGCGGGTCTTTGAGAATCGCCGCGACCTTCTCCAGATGGGCGGTGCGCAGCAGGAACGAAACATCGCGCACCGCGACGTTCGCTAGCAGGGTCAACGCCTCAGGCTCGACCTTCAAAATCTCCTTGCCGTCGAACTTCGTCAGCGAAACGTGATCCTTGGTTAAAAGCCTATACTGGGTCGTGTCCTTCCCCAGCACAAAGGGCTCCTGGTAAACGAATTCCGGTGTGGCCATGGTCCTTACCTCGTTTTCTTTGACCTCGCTGGGAACCCCCAACAGATCATTGACAGAATAGCGCAAACTCCACTACCTTGCCAGATGACGGAGACCCCATGCATCGAGCGTTTTTTGCGATTGTCACCTTTCTTCTTTGCCACTACACCGGAGCGCCGGCGGCGGCGCAAACCATGGAACAACTGATCGCCGGGGCCAAAAAGGAAGGCAAACTGGTCGTCTATGCTTCCGCCACGGCGCCGCAATTGCAGATGTATTTCGCCGCCTTCAACAAGCGCTACCCGTTCATCAAGACCGAATTTTTTCGCACCGGCAAACAAAAACTCGTGAGCAAGATCCTGCTCGAAGAGCAGGCCAAACAACATATCGCGGACCTGATCCACACCAGCGTCATCGAAACCAACATCCTTAAAAAGCGGGGCGTTTTGAGCCGCTACGTCCCACTGGAATCCGCCTCCTATCCCGCGCAATACAAAGACCCCGAAGGCTTTTGGACTTCGGCTTACGCGAGCGGAACGCTCTTGGGATTCAACTCGCGCCAGGTCAAACGCGCCGAGGCGCCGAAGATTTACGAGGATCTCCTCAACCCGCGCTGGAAAAACGCCCTCGCCATCGATTCCAACAAGATCGAGTGGTTCGCGATGCTGTTGAAAATCAAGGGCCGCCCCTTCATGGAAAAACTGGCGGCGCAATCACCCTCGCTGCGCGACGGCAACACGCTCGTCTTGCAGCTTCTGGCCGCCGGCGAGTACCCGGTCGCCACCGGCGTTTACGAGTACTCGGTCGAGGATATGAAAACCAGAGGCGCGCCGGTGGATTGGATCGGTCTCGAGCCGGTGATCACCTACACGGTCGCAGTCTCCCTCCCCTCTCAACCGCCGCGCCCCTTCGCGGCCAAGCTGTTCATCGAGTGGTTGCTTTCGAAGGAAGGCCAGGAAGTCGTAAACCAATACGGTCGCGTGCCGATCCGCGACGACGTCGAGTCCAGATACGGCAAGATTCTCAAACAGCACAAGCTGCTGATGACCGACGTCGATTTAGGGCAAAGAGAAGTGGAGGTCAATGAGACTTTTCGAAAACTGTTCCGATGAAAATGACGCGCTGAGACCTGTCACCCGGCATGTTTTACCGTCCGATTTGAATCAGGCCGTTGAGTTTTTTTCGGACCTCGTTTTTTGCGCGTATTGTCGTTTTTGCCAATTTGTATTGGTATTCGATTATGACCGCGATGGTTTTCCTTGCCGATGTGATCGAGCAGATGGATTTGATGAGTGATGAGGCGACCGCCTACATCAATCGGAAGACCGGTGAACTTATCACCTTGACGGACGAAGTGCTCGCTTTGGCCGAAGACCCGGACCAAGCCAGGGAGGCTGCTGAGTGGCAGAAAGAGCTCTTGCCCAAGGCGCAGGAAGTCATCGCGTCGCAGGACTTCATCCCCTTGCCCGAAAAGTTCGAGATTCATGAGTGGGCGATGATGGAGCGTTTTGCCGAGTCGCTTCCGGATGCTGCAGTGAGCGATGAACTGGATGAGGCTCTCCATGGACGGGGAGCCTTTCGGCGCTTCAAAGATGCCGTGCACAGGCTGGGGATTGCCGATCAGTGGTACCGGTTCCGCGACGCCGCGTTGGAAAAGATCGCCATCGAATTTCTCGAAGCCCACGGCATCGCCTACCAGCGGGAACCACGGCAAAAATGAGAAGGGCCTTTGTGGACCGGTTCTATCAGGGGGTTAGGCCCACCCTTCCATCGCCGGCAACGTGGGTGTAATATAATCACAGCGTATCACAGAGCGGCATGAACCATGATTAACAGAATCACAGTCAATCCTAGAATTCACTTTGGCAAACCCTGCATCGAAGGTACGCGCATCACAGTCCAGAACGTCCTTGAGTTACTCAACGAGGGGCTGACTTTCGACGCGATCATTCGTGACTTCTACCCCGACCTCAAGGTCGACGACATTCGGGCTTGCTTGCAATACGCTATTGCGCTGGTTTCCGCTGAAGACATCCACCTCTCACAGAATGCGGAATGAGATTTCTTCTCGACCAGGACGTTTATGCCACGACGGCCCGCTTGCTTTCGGAACTTGGCCATGACGTTACGCTGCTGGCTCAGATCGGACTTGCGCAAGCGGAGGACGAAGATCTACTCCGGACCGCCCAAAATCAGAGCCGTCTCTTGGTCACACGGGATCGGGATTTTGGTAAGTTGGTCTTCGTCAACGCTTTAGGTTGTGGAGTCCTTTACCTTCGCGTGATGCCGTCGACTCAAAGCTCTGTACACCAGGAACTGGAACGTGTTCTAAGCAGCTACAGCGAGGAAGAGCTAAGGCAAGCATTCGTGGTTGTTGAGGCCGGCGGCCACCGGTTCAGACGGGTCGCGAACAAATAGCCAACCGTTCACGTAGACCACAGAAGCACTAGGGCGCGCCGGTGGACTGGATCGGCCTCGAGCCTGTGATCACCTATACCGTCGCGGTTTCCCTCCCCTCTCAACCGCCGCGGCCCTTCGCGGCCAAGCTGTTCATCGAGTGGCTGCTCTCGAAGGAAGGCCAGGAAGTGATCAACCAATACGGCCGCGTGCCGATCCGCGACGACGTTGAGTCCAGGTACGGCAAGCTGCTCAAGCAGCACAAGCTGCTGATGACCGATGTCGATCTCGGACAAAGAGAAGTGGAAGTCAACGAGACGTTTCGAAAGCTGTTCCGATGAGGATGGCGGGGCGATTTGGGCAAGGAGAGTCAGATATGAAGGCAATGGAGCTGCCGAAAGAGATTCAGCCATTCCTCGATGTTGCCGAAACCGCAGACGCAGAGACGCTCGTCTTCACTAAGAAGAAACGTCCCGTCGCTGCTCTTGTCTCTCTTCGAAAGGTGGATCGAGAGTCGCTGGCGTTGAGCACCAATCCGCAGTTTTTGAGAATCATCGAAAGCGCGAGAAAAGAAATCCGGGAAGGAAAAACGATTTCACTTGAGGCGTTAAGGAAAAAGTTCGGTCTTGCAGCGCCGAACAGGAGGACGAAACGAACACCAAAAACACGCCGCTCAACCTGAGCGATAGTCCGCGGGATCGGCGGCGTTTGCCGCCCATCAAAACGTTGACAACCCGGCGTGGCCGGCGGATATTGCAAAACGGTTGACCCGTGTTCGGAGATAGGCCGACCGGCCTTTGTCGCCGCGTAAAGCAGGTCACTTAATAGTTCGGCGGCAGAGGCGACTCGTGGGTTCTTCGTTCACCTGAACTAACTCACGCAACAACCAAGGAGCAAATCGTGACCGATCCCAAGTACGCGGCATTCACGGCGCTCGACCCGTTCTTCAACATCGTCCAGCAGGGTTTGGCCGGCCTGGTCGACGGCGACCACTATTTCGACACCATCGCCGACGACGCGGAGTTCGAATTTCGATATCATTTCCCCGGATGGCCCCAGACACTTCGTGGTCGTGACGCCCTGATGGCACTCTATGCGGGCTACGGCAACAACATCGTCCTCCACGGCGCTGACGAGCTCGTCGTGCACCGATCGCAGGACCCTCGCGTTGTCATCATCGAATACGATGTCCATGGTAAAATTGTCGCGACCGGCTCCTCATACGACAACCGGTTCATCTCGGTCGTTACCATCGAGGGCCGAAAGATCGTGCAATGGCGGGACTATATGGACTCGCTGGCAGCCATGACTGCGCTTAGTCAGGTGCAGTAGCAATTGTTTGGGCTCCCGCGAGCTGCAAAGGATGAGAATGGAGAAAAGGTGTCAGGAACCTTTATCTCCGCCCGCCCAACAAAACGTTGACAACCCGGCGTGGCCGGCGGATATTGCAAAACGGTTGACCCGTGTTCGGAGATAGGCCGACCAGTAAAATTTCGCGGCGTAAAGCGGGTCACTAAATAGTTCGGCCACGGAGGAGGAAGGTTTGCAGCGGTCACAAACTCGGTCCCGACTTGTGGGCGACAAACTAGGAGATTTTTCATGACGATTGTGATTATCGGCGGTAGCGGGCTCATCGGAACAAAGCTGGTAAAAAACCTTCGTCAGCATGGCCATGAGGTAGTGGCGGCGTCACCCTCTTCCGGCGTCAACACCCTCACCGGTGAGGGACTGAAAGAAGCGCTTACAGGCGCTCAGGTCGTCGTCGATGTGGCGAACTCGCCTTCGTTCGAGGACAAGGCAGTTTTGGAGTTCTTCGAGACGTCAGGCCGTCACCTCCTGGCCGCGGAAGCGGACGCTGGCGTGGGACATCACATTGCCCTGTCGGTCGTTGGCACCGATCGCCTGCTTGCGAGTGGTTATTTCCGCGCGAAAATGGCCCAGGAAGACCTGATCAAAGCCTCCCCGGTTCCCTATTCGATCGTCCGCGCAACGCAGTTCTTCGAGTTCGTGAGCGCCATCGCCCAATCGGCCACTGACGGGCAAACGGTTCGGTTGTCACCTGCGCTTGTGCAGCCCATCGTGTCGGAGGACGTCGCTGCTGCACTCGCCGACATCGCGGTGAAGGAACCGTTGAACGGCACCGTCGAGCTGGCGGGTCCTGAAGCGATACGTCTCGATGAACTCGTCCGACGATTCTTGAGCGCAAACCGAGACGCACGGACGGTGACCACAGACGTCCACGCACTCTACTTTGGCTTAGAGTTGAACGATCAAAGCCTCACCCCCGGCGATAACCCGCGCCTCGGCCCGACGCGTTTCGAGGACTGGCTCAGCCGCTCCACACTTAAGGGGTAAGAGAAGAAAAATGTACCGGGAGTCTTTTCTCGCTTTACCTTTGACAGTGGTTGCCTAGAAATAAATGGAGAAATGGTGTCAGGAACCTTTATCTCCGCCGGCTTATCGTTTCAGGCAAAGAGATCCAAATATGAAGGCAATGAAACTACCAAAAGAGATTCAGTCATTCCTGGATGTTGCCGAAACCGCAGACGCAGAGACGCTCGTCTTCACCAAGAAGAAACGTCCCGTCGCTGCTCTTGTCTCTCTTCGAAAGGTGGATCGAGAGTCGCTGGCGCTGAGCACCAACCCGCAGTTTTTGAGAATCATCGCAAGCGCGAGAAAAGAAATCCGGGAAGGACAGACGATTTCACTTGAGGCGTTAAAGAAAAAGTTTGATCTTGCGGCGCCGAACAGGAAGACGAAACAAACACGAAAAACACGCCGCTCAACCTGAGCGATAGTCCGCGGGACCGGCGGCGTTTGCCGTCCAACAAAACGTTGACAACTCGGCGTCGCCGGCGGATATTGCGACATATTCGGATACGATGGGTTGACCCGTGTTCGGAGATAGGCCGACCGACCTTTGTCACCGCGCAAAGCCCCGGGTCATCCCCGGGTAGACGGGTCTAGTCTTTTGTTATTTGTTGTCTCTTTTCGCCACAGAGGAAATTAACAACAAAACATTTGACCCGTTTTCTGAACCTCAGGAAACGTCAGCCCCGTTACTGGGGATGGGATGCCCGGATGCAGTCTAGCATCGTTTACTTCATCGCTATAGCTGTTTTGGGAGCTCTCGCCTATTTCGGATTGCAAGCCGATCATAACAGTTTTGTTGGTTCCTTGTTCGCAGCCTTCCTGTCGGCATTCATGGTGTTTTTCGTTGAAATGGAACTAAGACCTCAGATCAGTATAGTGGTAGAGCAAACACCGCCCGTTTTACCGGACGGGCGTAAGTTCCTCCGCGTGATCGTAGAGAACCGTGCACTTTGGTGGCCTCTGAAACTCGTCATGGACCGGCGCCCCGTCTATCAAGCCCGGGCATGGATAACATTCCTAACTGAATCGAACGATCCTATCTTTGCTAAAGGGCGCCAGATGATCGGTCGGTGGTCCAACACACCGGAGCCTGTGCGCCCCATCTCTATTGCGCAAGGCCCTACTGGAACCCAAGGAATAAGTTTCTTACGCGACCTAAGCATGACCCGTGACGCCGTTGACATCGGTTCGGGAGCTAGTGAGCCGCTGGACGTTGTTATGCGCGTGCCAGGTGAGGATGGATGTCGGGGTTGGCACAACCGAATAATACAGAATCCTAATACCCCTCCTGAAGATCAGTTTGAGCTTTCGAAAGGGCGCTGTCGTGCCCTGGTACGAGTTGACACATCGGGCCGGAGCTCCAAGGCTCTCTTTCGGATAGTCTGCGATGTTGGTATTGGGGATTTTCGCCTCGAACCTATTAGGAAGGTGCCCCGAGGCCTCTAGCTCCCGGCACTTCGGAAGAAGAAAAATGTACCGGGAGTCTTTTCTAGTCTTGAATTTAACTGATGGACCAGTGTCAGGAGATAGGCCGACCGGCATTTGTCGCCACGTAAAGCGGGGCACTTAAGAGTTCGCCGGATAGAAAAGAGGAGACAAATGGAAACCAAGAGTGAGCATTGGCCGCTTCTGACGTTCAAGGAATACGAGAAGGACATTAACCCCAACCCGACCTACCAGAGATCAGCGGTGTGGAAGCCGGATCAGAAGCAATTACTCATTGACAGCATACTGCGGAAAATCGATATTCCGAAACTCTATTTGCGCGAGACGAAATCGCCCGGTTTCACATATGAGATCATCGACGGCCAACAACGCATGCGTGCCTTGTGGGATTTCCTGTCCAGCGATAACAAGCGAAAGTTCCCGCTTTCGGAGGAAGCAGAAGAGATCCTTATCGGTGACAAACTCTTTGACGTGGCGGAGTGCACATACGACAAGTTGCCTCCGATGTTGCAGCGTGAACGGATTCACAAGTACACCCTTGACGTTGTGATTATCCAACAGGCGACGGAGGACGAAATCGCCGACCTTTTCTTTCGCCTGAACAACGGCACGCCCCTGAAACCGGCCGAAGTGCGTAACGCGATGCCGGGGGAAATGACAAAGGTCATTCGAGAACTGGCGCGACACGCGTTCTTTTCAAAGGTATCTTTTGGAAACTATCGTTACGCGCACGACCAGGTTGCTGCCCAAATGATGATGCTCGAACTCAATGGCGGGCCATCGGACATCCCTGATCGCCTGTTGTCGAAGATGTATGCCGATCATCAGAAGAAAACGCCCAAAGCGGCGGTAGATCGGATGACCGACGTTCTTGCCACCATGGACAAGTTGTTTCCCTCAAAGACCAGGCTGCTCAACCGAGCAGAGACCGTGAACGTCTACTTGCTCATTTCCTTCTTGTTGTCATCCAATAAACTCACGAAGACCTTCTTCACCGATTTTTTTGCATGGTATCAACAATCGGAACCCAAACGATTAAACGACAACGAGTACAAATTGTACATGACCAGCGCTGCGAACTCCCGGCGCTCGCTAGAGGAACGTTTTAAGATCGTCGTCATGGACTTTTTCACTTCGTTTCCGGCCATGGCAACGATCCAACTTGATCCCAAACGGATTTTCAACAACGAGGAGAAGATTCAACTGTATGCCAAGGATCAACGCTGTCAGTCCTGCAAGAAGACTGTTGGCGAGTTCGACTGGCATGCCGATCACATTGTTGCATGGATTCGTGGCGGCAAAACGACACTCGAAAACGGTCAGGTGCTTTGCGTGAAATGCAACCTGAAGAAGAAGGACCGGCTCTGGTAAGGGAAATCGGCGAACAATCGGCTGGGGCGTATTTTTTGCCCGCGGCGGGCAAAAAACGCTCACCCGCAACGTTAACTCGGTGATCGCTTCATAAGGAACCATTTATCGCCACCGAACATTTTCACACCTACTGCGCCATGTGCATCTCGCGCTGCGGGGTGGTGGCTACGGTTGAAGACGGACGCTTGACCAAAGTCAACGCGGACCCGGCGCATCCGAACGGATGCATTTGTGTAAAGGGCACCGCCGCGCCGGAGATCGTTTATTCACCGGATCGTCTGCGCACGCCGATGAAGCGCACCCGCCCCAAGGGCGATCCCGACCCCGGTTGGGTCCCGATCTCATGGAATGAGGCAATGGAGCTGACGGCATCGCGGCTCCTGGAGATCAAGGCCAAACACGGCCCTGAAGCCGTGGTCTTCGGCTTCGGCACGGGCTCGGGGAGCGCGACCTCGGATTTCTCGCGCTGGCTCGAACGGCTCGCCAACGGCTTTGGCACGCCGAACCTCATGGCTGCGATCCACATTTGCAATTGGAACAGAGACTGGGGCGCCGCGTACACTTACGGCACGGCGACACCGCCGCCGGACTATGACAACACTCGCTGCATTCTGCTTTGGGGATTCAACCCACATGCGTCATGGCCCGCGGCCGCCGCCAGGATCAGCCGAGCCAAAGCCCGCGGCGCCAAGCTCATCGTCATCGATCCGCGCAAGTCCGGCCCGGCGGCGACGGCGCGCTGGCCCTGAGCATGATCCATGTCCTGCTCGAAGAAAAACTCTTCGACGAGAATTTCGCGCGCGATTGGACCAACGGACCTTTACTCGTGCGCCTGGACAATCAACAATTGCTCACCGAACGAGACCTATCGGCCGCGGGCGACACGGAAACTTTTTTGGTTTGGGATGAGCGGAGCCAGGGCTTGGTGAGCTACCGCCCCGATCTCGGTTACGTTACAGACGGCGTGATGCCAGCGCTCATGGGCAACCACAAGGTCACGTTGGCCGATGGAAAAACTGTCGAATGCCGGCCGGCGTTCCACATGCTTAGGGCGCTGGCAGCAAACTACTCGCCGGAGCAGTCAGAGGCGGAAACCTGGGTTCGCGCGCCGGATGTGCGCCGTGCCGTGCGCCTGTTCGCCGGCGAAAGGCCGTCCTGCTACTACACGTGGTCCGGCATCGAGCAGCAGAGCGATGCGACCCAGACCAATCGGGCGATCTCTATTTTCTACACCCTCACCGGCCAGTTCGATCAGCGCGGCGGCAATCTGCATGTCGCCAACACGCCTACCCAACCGATCACCGGCCACGAATTGCTATCGGCGGAACAGCGCGCGCGCCGGATCGGCTACAAAGACCGTCCTCTCGGCCCGCCGGGCATCGCCGGACGGGTGCAGGCCTACGACGTCTACCGCGCCATCGAGACGAGCGATCCCTATCCGGTAAAAGCGCTGGTCACCTTCGGCAGCGACCCGCTGATCGGCAATGGCGACTCGCGCGCCGGCAAGCGAGCGTTGGAAGCTCTTGAGTTCTTTGTGCACGTAGATCCGTTCGCCAACGGGAGCACCGAATTCGCCGATCTGCTCTTGCCGGCCGCGACCTGTTGGGAGCGCGAAGGCCTCATGCCTTCATTTCCCGGCGGCGAGAATAATACGACGTGGGCGCAACTCAGGCCGGCGGTCATTCCGCCCCTGCACGAGTCCCGCTCCGATCTGGAAATCGTCTTCGATCTGGCGCGCCGTTTGGGTTTGAACCAACACTTTTTCGACGGCGACATCGACGCCGGCTACGATTATCATCTGGCGCCGTCGGGAATCACGGTTGAAAATTTGCGGGTTAGTCGGATGGGGATGCGCTCCGAGACTAAAACCCGCTATCGAAAATACGCGGATATCGATCCGCGAACCGGACGCCCGCGCGGCTTCGCCACACCGACACGGAAGATCGAAATCTATTCCACGGCGTTTGCCATGGCCGGCTACCCCCCGATGCCGGAGCGAGACGGGGCGCTTGCACGCCGCCCCACGTCAGAAGAATACCCGCTCCTGCTCACAACCTTCAGGCTGATGCAGTTTTGCGACCAGCAGCACCGCAACATCCCAAGACTGCGGCGACAGGCGCGCGAGCCTCTACTAGAGATTCATCCGGAAACAGCCGGCGCTTTGAGTATTCAAAACAACGAACGAGTCGTCTTAGAGACCGCCACCGGTGCCATTCGGCTCAAGGCGAAGTTAAACTCGTCGCTTCACTCCAAGGTCGTCGCGACCCAGTACGGCTGGTGGCAGGCGTGCCCGGAGCTTGGCCTCCCAGGCTACGATCACTTTTCTCCGGAAGGAGCCAACGTCAATCTCATTATTTCCAATGACGCCATCGATCCCATCAGCGGCGCCGTACCGCACCGCTCGCAACCCTGCCGTGTGAGGAAAGTGATCGGCAATTGACGGACTAGTCACGATAAGCAGCGCGCCGCGCGGTCAGAGGTAGCGTTGACACATAATCGAATAGAGCAGTAAACTTAGCCACGAGCTTTTCGAATCCCGTGGTGTTTTGGAGCGTGTCAACAATTTCTAGTCGCCGATGATCGGAGGTCCAATGTCTTGGTGGACATATCAAAAAGACGAAAACGGCAAGACTTATTATGTATCGAACGACATCACAGGTGTGCATTTTCTATCGTTGATCCTGCTTGGCATTTTTTGCGCCTACTATTTCACCAATCCCACTGGCACAGTCCGAGTTCTTTAATGGACTGGCTTCGCTTGTATAATGGGCGCAAAGGTCTCGTTGTTCCTCCGTGGGAGATGGATTTCGTGGGGGCCTCGAGAGATGACCCTCTGGTGGTCGCGGCTCTACAAGCTAGGCTACTTGCTCTTGGGGATCAGCGTTGTCTTGATAATCGCAGCTTACAGCCTCGCACCCCTAGCTCGTTAATCGAGCGGCCACGGGCAACGTCCGATCTATGATCTCCAACAAATTCTTCGCCGCAGGTCTGTCAGCCGGGTCCCGGCTGCGGTGGGCGAAAAGCAGGTTGCCGTCGCGATCGAGCAAAAAATCGCCACCGCCCTGATAAATATCATCCTTGCCGTAATCCTCGCGCTTCTTCCCTTCGCGCCGCAGACGCCAATATAATTTCACCGTGGCCGGTGAAAAAACCTGGAACCAGGAGAACCGCTTCAACGCGAATGCGTCGTATGCGATCCGCTTTGGGTCGGCGAGCATGACAAACGGCCATTGATGCTGCGCCCCATACCGCACAAGCCTTTCGGGTTCGGCGAATGAAACGACGACGATCGAAACCCGGCGGGCTTCGAATTGATCTCTGGTTGCTTTCACCTCGCCGAGGTGAGCTTGGCACGGCAGTCAAGCGAGATGTCTCAGAAAGATCAGCAGAAGGAAATGATGAAAGCACTCGTTGAGCTTAGTCGGGTTGCCGCTCAGATCGAGCAGGGTCAAACGATCGAGGGCCACCTTTTCCATTAATGCTCTTCAGGGTTTACTGTGAAAGAATATTCGCCGCAGCGCGGGTGCACCGCATCCAAAAGGGGACAGTCCCCTTTCCGGAAGGGGGATTGTCCCCCTGCATTAGACATCGCACAAACAAAAAAGGGGCGCTCCGACCCAGCGCCCCTTTCATGTTTGAGATTAGGATTAGACCTACCAGCGATTACGACCGCCCCCGCCCCCACCACCGCGCCTCTCGCCCCCGCCGCCGCCGCGATCGCCGAATCCGCCGGAGCGCTTTTCCTGCGGCCGGGCCTCGTTGACCGTGAGGTTGCGGCCGTCGAGGTCGGTCCCATTGAGCGCCTGAATCGCTTTTTGGGCATCCTCGGAGCTGGCCATCTCAACGAAGCCGAAGCCCCGGGAGCGACCCGTGAACTTATCGGTGATCACCCGGGCCGATTCAACGGCCCCGTGCGCCGAAAAGATCTCTTGCAATTGCGCGTCGGTGGTCGCGTACGGCAAACCACCCACATATATTTTACTACCCATGTAGTTCTCCTTTATTGGAAATCGTTGTGGTCTTTTGCCCTGAGAAACCGATCACCGCTGGAAGCAGAACATGGAGTGCATGACACGCTCTGGTCGGATGGTCCGCGTGGTAGGAAATCGCAAGGAAAGACTACCTAGACCTTCACCTCTACACAATGTCACTATCAGAAGGCCCCATACTGAAGTGTAAGAGAAGCCTATCCCATCTCGCCGGTCCATGCAAGCGCTATCTTACCCCTCGCCCTTGGGCATGGGCCCATAATATTCGGCGCCAAACTATTGCACCGATCACGGCTTTTGTATTAAGTGAACAGCTATTCCGAAGAAATTCTTATCCTGAAGGAGGATATATGTATCAGACCAATCAATACGAAGGTATGTTGGCGGAAACCGTCACCATAAACGGGCATAAGGGCGACATCATCAACGCTTATTATGCCCGACCGTTGGGCCCTGGGCCTTATCCGGGTATGGTAATCATCCATCATGCGCCGGGGTGGGATGAATGGTATCGCGAATGCGCGCGCCGCTACGCGCACCACGGCTACGCGACGATTTCGCCGAACCTCTATTTCCGCGAAGGTCATGGAACCGCCGAAGATGTGGGCGCCAAAGCGCGCGCAGCCGGCGGCGTTCCGGATGACCAGGTCCTGGGCGACCTCGAGGGATCATTGAAATTGCTCCGCTCCCAGCCCCATGTGGGCCGCAAAGTCGGCGTCTTCGGAACTTGCTCCGGCGGCCGGCACGGCTTTCTCGCCGCGTGCAAACTCAAAGGATTCGACGCCCTGGTGGAATGTTGGGGCGGCGGGGTCGTGATGAAAGCGGAGGAGCTCACACCTAAGCGGCCGGTCGCGCCCATCGATTACACCAAGGATCTCTCCTGCCCGATGATCGGCCTGTTCGGCAACGACGACAAGTCGCCGTCTCCGGAACAGGTGAACCAGCACGAGGCGGAGCTAAAGAGACTTGGCAAGAACTACGAGTTTCATCGCTACGACGGCGCCGGTCACGGCTTTTTCTACTATGACCGGGGGGCCTATCGCCAGGAGCAGGCGGTGGACGGCTGGAAGAAAATCTTCGGGTTTCTCGAAAAGCAACTGCAGTCCTGAACCGCTGGCCCAAGCGAAAGGAGAGCTGGAATGTGTACCATGATCGTCCACCAGGCAAAGATCGAGGGACGGGGCAAAAGCGGCCAAGACTGGTTTGAGGTGCGTGAGGCGAACGTGTCCTACGACCACCCCTATGACATGCCCCTTGAGCATGCGCTGAATATCGATTTCGTCAACGAAGCCGAGGGACCCGCGGCCAGAGTAGCGGTGGAACTGAGCATCGAAGCAGCGCGCAACTTGGTCAAGACCATCGAGGCGGTATTGGCGCAGGCCGAGCAGAGCGGCGTGCTCGAAGATATTCCGCAGGCTGCCGCTCGGTAGTCCCGACGGGAACGAGGCGGATGATTCGATCTTTGGAGTCGGCTCATTCGCCTCGTTCGGTCCGACAACGAACCCAGCGATCTTTTTCCACGCGGCGTGGAGCCCCATGGGAAGCCCTTGGCACCTTCCAGTATGCCCGTGGGGCGGAATCCTGAGCAAGAGCCTCCGGCAAAGGACTGGGATCGAGTCGAAGGGTCGAACCGCTATTTAATCTTGGAAATTTCGCTCCGATCGATTGAGTAATCCCCAAAAATGGACCGGGACGCTTTCCAGGCACAAAACATCCGGCCCTGGTCCTCCCTGTTGATCCGCGACTTCCGGTTACTCTGGGCTGCCAGCGTCATGAATGCGCTCGCGATCCAGATACGCAACGTCGCGAGCCTCTATCAGGTCTACGACATCTCGGGGTCGGCCCTACAGCTCGGCCTCA
>Ga0184633_10000551_pt1 | contig 13891 bp, 13 predicted proteins | sample PLM31_170_b1_FD_133156 | JGI IMG/M metagenome (GOLD analysis project Ga0184633, IMG submission 133156) | Groundwater sediment microbial communities from an aquifer in East River, Colorado, USA - PLM3-1_170_b1 | ecosystem: Environmental > Terrestrial > Soil > Riparian zone | place: USA: East...
CCCCGCGGGCCTGTCGGAGCGGGCTTCCGCGGCCCTGTCCTACCCGACCCGGGCCGAGATCGAGTCGGGTGGTTTGGCGGGCCGGGCTCGACCGCTCGCGTGGGCGCGAGATCCCATCGACGTCTTCTTCATGGAGGTGGAAGGAAGCGGGACCCTCCGCCTCACCGACGGGGGCGAGATCCGTGTCGGCTACGCGGGCACGAACCGCCGCCCCTATCGCTCGATCGGGCGTCTCCTGATCGATGAGGGTCACATCGACCGGGAGGCGATGTCGATGAGGGCCCTGCGCGAGTGGCTGGTGGCGCATCCCGACCAGTTGTCGCGCGTGCTCCATCACAACCCGTCCTACGTGTTCTTCGCCCGGCGAGCGGGGCCCCCGGTGGGGAGCCTCGGTGTCCCCCTGACGCCGGGACGCTCGATCGCGACCGATCCCCGTATCTTCCCCCCGGGCGCCCTCGCGTTTCTCCTCACCGAGCGTCCGCGGCTCGCCGTGGACGGCGAAATCGCCTGGGGTCCGGTCTCCCGTTTCGTCCTGAGCCAGGACGCCGGAGGGGTGATCCGCGGGCCCAGTCGGGTCGACGTCTTCTGGGGACGCGGCGCCGAGGCCGACCTGGCGGCCAGCGAGATGAAGCAATCGGGAGAGCTTTACGTCCTCGTGCCCAAGGCCCCGGGCGCCCGCCGTCCGCCGTCGGCGAAGCGCAGCCACGAGCGAGAGGCGGAGACGCAAACGGGCGAGGCGGGGACGCGAGCAGACGGCGAGCCTCCGCCGGCGGATGCGGAAGCCGATCCAAGATGGGACGCTACCGGGGCGTCTTTCTGAAGGACGAAGTCCGCGAGGAAGGGCTGCTTACCGCCATGTCAATCATTCGGGTCATGTCGTCTCCTTCTGGTTTCCGTCCCTCGCGACGCTACGCCGGATCGATTCCCAGGATCTCGTTGAGCCGTCCGAACCCGATGTAGATCGTCGTGTGGGCGACCAGCTCGATGATCTCGGCGTCCGAGAAGTGGGTGCGCATCTCGGACCAGAAGGTGTCGTCCACCTTGTGGTGGTCGACGGCGAGCTTCTCGGCGAACCGGATGGCGGCCCGCTCGCGCGCGCTCAGGAGGTCGGACGTCTCGTCGTCGATCGCGGCGATCTTCGCTTCGGTGACACCCGCGTGCCGGGCCCCGGCATAGCGCACGGTGAGTCAGTAGTGGCACGCGTTCAGGGCGGCGATCTTCAGCCGCACCAGCTCGCGGAGCGCCGGGTCGATCGTGCCCTCGCGGGCGAGCGTGGCGCGGAACGTGGCGAGCGCCTTGAGCACGCCGGGGTTCCTGGCGTACGTGCGCGTGCTCGCCGAGGTGCCGGACTGGCGCTCGGCCTCCTCGCAGAAATGCCGAATCTCGTCATCGACCTCGTGAATTCCCAGCGGCTCGATCCTCGCCATCGTCGTCTCCTTGTCGAGTGTCAGACGTTTTCGTCCAAAGTGGAAGTTTTCGCGACAGCGTCTCAGAGCCCGTAGAGCGCCCGCGCGTTGTCACAGAGAATTCGGCGGCGCGTCTGCGACGCCGCGCCCTGAAAGTTTTCCGCGATGGCCTGCTGCGACTCCGGCCACGTGCTGTCGGGGTGCGGATAATCCGATGCCCACATCACGCGGTCGTCACCCAGGAGATCGATCAACCGCAGCCCCGCGTGGTCGGTCTGGAAGGTAGCCCACATCTGGCGCCGCCAGTACGCGCTCGGCGGCTGAGTGAAGGGCAGGCCGCCGTGGGCTCGCCAGTAGACCTCGGCGTCCAGAAACCGGCGATAGGTTTCGTCCATGCGTTCGAGCATGTAGGGGAGCCAGCCGATCCCGGTCTCCGCAAGCACGATCTTGAGCCCGGGATGGCGCTCCAGGGCGCCGCCAAAGATGACGGCGGCGAGCGGTTCGTCGAGCTGCAGGGTTGCGCACGCGATCCGGACGCCGACGTTTCCCGCGTGGGTCGCCTTCGGGCCGCCGGCGAGGACCGTGCGCAGCCCTCCGCCGAGGTGGAAGCCGATCGGGATTCCCGTCTCGGCCGCGGCCTCCCACAGCACCTCCCAGGCCTCGTCCCAGAGCGGAACGTCCGCCTGGGCCGCGAGGAACATCCCGGTGCGGAGCCCGATCTGCCTGAGGTAGCGCACCTCGTCCGCGGCCATCTTCGGGTCGTCGATCGGGATCAAGCCCGCGCCGATCAGACGATCCGGCGCCGAGGCGCAGAACTCGGCGAGCCAGTCGTTGTAGGCGCGGTAGCACACCCGCCGGAGTTCCGGATCCTTGATCAGGAGCGGGACGATCGGCCCGTACATGACCGTCGCGTCAACGCCGTCCCGGGTCATGTCGGCCAGGCGCAACGCCGTCGTCGTCGGGCGAAGCACGCCGTGCTCGAACACCCCGCCACGATCGATCGCGGTGCGGCGTCCGCCCCGCGCCCCGGCCGCGCCGGGACGCCCGCCCCAGAGCTCCCACTTGTCATCCCCGCACACCCAGGCCGGGCCTTCGGGAGTCTCCACGACCTTCGGGGCACGCTCGCGCCACTCCGGCGGCACGCGCTTCTGCCAGACATCCTTCGGCATCCACTGCAGGTCAATGTGATCGTCGGCCGAGATGATCCGATATTCCATGGTGTCCTCCCCGGGGTCCGCCCGTACAGGGTCCCGTGATCATCGCACCGCGCCGAGCAGACGTCGAGGCGCGTAGTTCGAGGAGTCCCCGTGGTGTAGCGTCGGAGAAAGATGATGTATCCTGCTTGTCTCGTTGACACACGCACGCTTGCCCGTAGCCTCGTACACAGCACGCACGAAGTAGCCCTCCCGGGATCTCCGCTTCACGCCTGCCGCAGCCGCGGGGCGAGCGCCGCGTAGAGCAGACCCATACGTCATATTACGGGGCGAGCCACACCTTCATGAAGGTGTTGTTGTCGTAAACCGTCGTCGCGAACTTGTAGCCGCGCACGCGCTTGTCTGTGAAGTGGAAGCCCTCCACCCACGCCACCGGCATCGCCGACGGGGCGCCGGCGAGGATGTGCCGCTGCAGCTCGTGGTAGAGCTGGCGCCGCTTGGCGTGGTCTGCTTCCTTGAGCGCCCGCTCGGTCAGCTCGTCGACCTTGGGATCCGACCACTTGCCCCAGTTGCTGCCGGCCGGGGTCGTGTAGACCAGGCCGAAGAGATCGCCGGGGTCGGAGGTCACCATGGCCCGGTCCTGGGTGGAGATGAAGACGAAGTCCCCTTTGCCGTAGACGGCGAAGCCGGCCGCGCTCTCGTAGGTCTTGAGCGTGCCGCGGATGCCGATCTTGCGCAGCTGGGAGAGCACCAGCTGGGCCCGGTCGATGTAGCCGCCGACCGAGCGCACGGCCGCCTCGACGTCGAGGCCGTTCGGGTGGTGCTTTTCGACTAGCCGCTTGGCTTCGGCCAGGTCCTGGTCCTTGGGCTGACGGCAGCCCGGAGTCTTCGCGACCTCGTCGAGCGGCAGCGCGAAGTCGCCCACGAGCTTGGGATCGAGCAGCGCGCACGGCACGCCGGCACCTTCCAGGGTCTTGGCCACCAGGTCCTGCCGGTCGATGGCCAGGTTCACCGCCCGCCGCAGATCGGGGTTGTTGAAGGGCGGCTTCTGAGTGTGCATGTAGATCAGGAAGATCGTGTTGAGCGTGTTCTGGCTGATGTCGACCTGGTCGCCGCGGGCGCTCTTGAGCTCGTCGGCCTGGGTTTTCTTGAGCGGCGGCCAGACGTCCCACAGATGAATCCGCCCGGCCTTGGCGGCGGCGAGCTGGGTGGGCACGCCGGTGAGCACGAACTGCTTCACCCCGTCCAGGTAGGGCAGACCGGCGATGAAATAGTCCTTGTTCTTTTCCCACTCGATGACGCTGCCCCGCTCGTACTTCTTGAACTTGAACGGCCCGGTGCCGATCTGGGCTTCCGGCTTGGTGAGGTCGCCGTACTTGTCCAGCACGTGCTTGGCGGCGATTCGGCACCACGCGGAGCCCAGGGAGGCCAGGAAGGGGGCGGCCGGGAACTTGAGGTTGAACTGCACGGTGTTCGGATCGACCATCTCCACGCTCGCCACCAGCGGCTTCAGCATCGATCCGCAGCGCGGGCTCTGGAAGCTCGGGTTGAGCACGCGGTCGAAGGTCGTCTTGACGTCGGCGGCGCTGAACGGCTGGCCGTCGTGCCACTTCACGCCCCGGCGCAGGTGGAAAGTATAGACCTTGCCGTCGGGCGACATGGTCCAGCGCTCGGCCAGATCGCCGATGATCTTGCCGGGATTGTCGGGGTCGTGCTGCAGCAGCCCGCTGTAGATGCCGGCCAGGGCTTGCTGGACGCTGAGCGGCGACTCGGCGTGGATGTCCAGCCGTCCGGGGTCGCCGTAGACGTACCAGTTCAGGATGCCGCCGTAGCGGGGCTTTTCCTGGGCGGCCGCCGGGATGGTGCCGACGGTGACGAGCAGCAGCGCGACGATCAAGGCCGGGATCGGTGACTTTTTCATGGTGTCCTCCTTATCCAAGACCGCCCCGCAGTCGCGGATCGGTCATGTCGCGGATCGCGTCGCCGAGCAGATTGAGGCCGAACACGGTCAGGCTGATCGCCAGACCGGGAAAGAAGATCGTCCACGGGGCCGCCTCCAGCGCGTCGGTGCCCGCTGTCAGCATGCCGCCCCACGAGGGTTCGTCGGGCGGCGCCCCCAGGCCGAGGAAGCTGAGCGCGGCCTCCACCACGATGGCGTAGGCGATGTTCACGGTGACCAGCACGATGTACGTCGCGAGGGTGTTGGGCAGGATGTGGAGGAGGATGACCCGCCCGTGCGAGCAGCCGGCCGCCCGGGCCGCCTCCACGTACGGGCTCTCCTTGATGCTGAGCGTCACCGAGCGCAGGGTGCGAGCGGCGGTGGGGATCAAGAGGACGGCCAGGGCAATGATCACGTTGTTGACCGACTGCCCCAGAGCCGCCATCAGCGACAGCGCCAGGATGATCGGTGGCAGCGCCATCAGCATGTCGACCAACCGCTGGCTCGCGCTGTCGGCGGGGCCGCCGAAGTAGGCCGCCACCACGCCCCACAGGGCGCCGAGCGTGACGCCGAAGGCGACCGAGGCCAGCCCCACGTAGAGGCTCAGCCGGGCGCCCCAGATCACGCGGCTCAGGATGTCGCGGCCGAGGTGATCGGTCCCCATGGGGAACTCCGCGCTCGGCGGCCGGTGCTGCGCGAAGGCCGCGTCCTTGGGCCCGTGCGGCGCCAGTTGCGGGGCGAAGATCGCGGTGATGATCAGCGCCAGCACGATGACGGCGCCGACGACGCCGAGCGGTTGCCTGGCCGCGAACCGCACGATCCAGCGCCCGGCGACGCGGGCTGGACCATCGGGCACGGCCGCCGTCGTCTCCACCGCCACGTCGAACGCCACGCCGGTCCGGTCCGCCATCCTAGGTGTACCGGATCCGCGGATCGAGCCAGCCGTAGAGCAGGTCGACGAGCAGGTTGAGGGAAAGGAAGATCAGCGCCATCACGAAGACGATCGCCTGGACGGTCGGGTAGTCCCGGTAGTTGACGGCCTGGACGAGCGCGGTGCCCATGCCGGGGATGGCGAAGATGATCTCCATGATCACGATGCCGCCCAGCAGCCGGCCGCCCCACCAGCCGATGAACGTCACCACCGGCAGCAGCGAGTTGCGGAGCGCGTGCCGGTACACGACGGCGTAGTGCCCCAGCCCCTTAGCGCGGGCGGTGCGCACGTAGTCCTGGCGGACGACCTCGAGCATCTGGGAGCGAGTTAGCCGCATGATGGGCGCGCTGATGTAGTAGGCCTGGGCCAGCGTCGGCCACACGAACTGCTTGAGGTTCTCGAGCGGGTCCTCGGTGAGCGCCACGAACTCCAGCGGGGGCATCCAGCGGAAGAACTTCACGAGCGCCCACAGGATGAGCACGCCGGTGAAGAAGATGGGCAGGCTGAGACCGCTGATGCTGACCACCCGCACGGTGTAGTCGATCCAGGTGTTCTGGCGGGCGGCGGAGATCACGCCGAGTGGGATCCCCCACGCGATGGCGACCAGGAGGGTGAGGATCGCCAGCTCCATCGAGCGGGGGAAGCGCTCCTTGATGATCTCCGACACCGGACGCCGCTGGGTGTAGGAGTAACCGAAGTCCCCGCGGAGCGCGTCGCCGAGCCAGACCAAGTACTGGATGGCCACCGGCCGGTCCAGCCCCAGCTCGGCGCGGATCTGCTGCACCTGCTTCTGCTGGATGGCGCTCGACTCGGTGCCGGACTGATAGACGAGGATCTCGGCGATGTCGCCGGGGACCAAGCGCAGCAGGACGAAGATCAGGAGGGAGGCGCCGAGGAGGGTCGGGACAAACAGGAGTAGGCGTCGGGCGACATACTTGCGCACGCGAACTCCTCAGGCCCGCGGGGCCGTCCTGGTCCTGCGCCGCCAGGTGAGACGGGGCCGGATGGCCTCGGGATGTCCTGGCATCGGGTGCCTCGTCGATCTCGCGCGCGAGAAGCGGCGCGCGGAGGGGCGGTCTCGTAAGGTGCCCGACTATAGCCTTACCGGGGGCGAGAGGCAACCCGGGGAAACGATGCCATAACTCCGCTCTAAGGCCCGTTGCCGCGAGGGGGCCGTCGAGGCCCCCTCCGGCTACGCTGGGCGGCGGAGTCCTCCGCCGAATTACTTACTGATCGCGCGGCTCAACTCGGCGAGCGGCACGACGCGGCCGTGCAGCGGGAGGATCTGCTCGACGTTCAGCCCAAGCCGCATGATGTTGTCCGACAGGTTCACGGAGAACGGGTTCGCCGGCGACGGCGGCGGCGCGTTCGGCGGCCCCGGCGTGAAGGCATCGGCCTCGCTGAGGAGCTTCTCTTTCGGCAGGTACACCATGATGAGTCCATCGTGGTGGAGGCTGCCGGCGATCTGGTGGATCTCCACCGTCCGCGTACCGTCGGTGAGTACGCGCCGGTCGCCCACGCCCTCCACCGTGGCCTTCCGGCCCGACTTCGCCAGGCGGTCCGGATTCACGGTGGCGGGCGCGGTGAGCGCCCACTCGAAGAAGGCCCGGTTGACCTGGCTGGTCAGAATGGTGATCCCCTCGGCGGCGAAGGCGCGCAGGCCGCCCGAGTGGTCGTAGTGATGGTGGCTGTTGACCACGTACCGGATCGGCTTTGCCGGAACGAGCTTGCGGGTCTCCGCGAGCACCGCGAGCGCGCGCTCGTCGTTTTGCGGTGCCTCCACCACGATCACGTAGTCCTTCATCTCGATGACGACGCTGTGGTGGGTCGTACCCGTCAGGTACCAGACGCCGTCGGCCACCTTTTGGTTCGTGACTCGCGAGTAGAGCGACGTGGCCTGGCGAACGGCGTCCGGAACCTTGACGTCGACGGTGGCATTCGGCCGAACGGTATTCACCGTGAGAGTGAGGGAGTCAAACCCACCGGCCATTTGACGGATCGTCCTCGGGAACTTGACCCCGCCGAAATCGTCATACCCCGAGTAGCTCACCTCGACCGGCATGTCGCCAACCACGGGGTGGGCGACCAGCGCTTCGACCTTCTCCACGAGGTTCCGGTCGTTCACGGTCGCCTTGATCTTGAAGCGGCCGGGAACGGCGAAGGAAATGGTTCGCCCCTGCACGGTGGCCTTGTTCGCCATCGCGGCCTTGACGACCCCGTGCGGGGTCGCCCAGAGCTGGAACTGCCGCTCGGCCAGCGTGATGGGTACCGGTGTCACGGTCTCGCCCACGGTGTTCCAGGCGTGGTCGCCGCTGACCGCGAAGTTCTGGCGCTGCTCGCCGCGCATGGGCTGCCCCCCGCCGCCGCGGGGCGGATTCAGGGCCTGCGTCCGCACCAGCTCGTCCCGCAGGGAGGCGGTCTCGTAGATCACTGTCCGCTTGGCGCTCTTGACGTGGAACCAGGGCCAGGGGACGCCGGGAGCCGGACTCTGCCCGACGGCAAAGTTCACGCCGCTGCTCGTGATCTCGAGCGACTTGAGGTTGGCGGCGCCCATCGCCTTCGCGACATTCTCGAGGGACACCTTTCCGTCCTGGGCGTGGCTGGCGAGCGGCGACAGCAGGATGACCGCGGTGATCAATGCCAGGGTCCGAAGCATGGGTGATCTCCTTGCCGCCGGGGGCGGTCTGGCGATAGAACGTTCAAACGCCTCTGAATGCTTCGCGCACCGCGGGACCGATGTCAAGGTGGAATGAGCGAGCGCAATCCCCTAGGCCTCGCCCTGTACGGCGCGATCGCCCTCGCGGCGCGCGCCGTCATATACTGGCAGCCCACCACGGAACCACCACGCAGCGGCTTCGCATGAACCGTGAACGGAGGAGAAGAGACCATGACGATCACCCGACGGACGTTCCTGGCCGGTAGCGCCGCCGCGGCCGTTGCGGGTGGCGTACCCGCCGCGCGCGCGCAGGCGCCGACGAAGCTCAAGTTCACGCTGCCGTGGATTCCCCACGGCGGTTACACCCACTCGGATCGACCAGACCATCTTCCCCCTCGCCGTTAGCCACGATACGCTGCGGTCCATGCGGGTGAGCGCCGATCTGCGCCGTCGGCCGCCGGCCGTTGGCCAGCGGCTCGTCACACTCGCGGACGACCTGCTCGTCGGGGTCCGACTTCTCTCGCGGATGCCGGGCTGGCTCAATCGACCGGTCGGTCTTCTGGAAGCCAGGGCGGCGCTGAGCGAGCGCCTCCGACAACGGGCTGAGACATTTTTGGCGATCGCCCGGCGCGGCATCTTCGCCCACCCAGAGCGGCCGTACGCCCGTCTCTTCGCCCTCGCCGGCTGCGAGTTCGGCGATCTCGAGCGTCTCGTCAACCACGATGGCCTGGAGGGGGCGCTGGCGACCCTGCATCGTCAGGGCGTCTACCTGACGGTCGAAGAGCTGAAGGGCCGCGGGCCCATTACGCGCGGGAGCGCCAGCTTCGAGCTGGCGTCGCATCAGCTCCGAAATCCGCTGGTCGGTGGCGACATCGTTCTGCATTCCGGAGGCAGCCGCGGTCTGCGGACGCCGGTACCGGTCGTGCTCGACTTTCTCCGAGATCGTGCCGTCGACCAGCTCATCGAGATTGAGGCCCGCGGTGCCGCCGGCTGGCGACATGCGATCTGGACCGTCCCCGGCGGAATGCCGCTGGCGCTGATCCTCTGGTATTCGGCAGCCGGCCAGCGTGTGGATCGCTGGTTCTTGCAGGCGGACCCCGGGGGCGCCGGCTTGCCCTCCCGGTATCTTTGGGCCCAGCGGCTGCTTCGGCTCGGCGGGCTCTTGTCGCGTGTCGAACTGCCGGAGCCGATGTGGGCGCCGATCGACGATCCGCTGCCCGTGGCTCGCTGGATGGCCGCCTGCCTGGAGGGCGGCGAGACGCCGCACCTCTGGAGCTTCCCGACCTCGGTGGTGCGGCTGTGCCGAGCGGCCGAGGCCGCGGGCCTGAAATTGCGAGGGGCGCAATTCACCGTGAGCGGCGAGCCTCTCACCGCTTCGCGCGTCGCCGCGATCGACCGCGTCGGCGCCAAGGTCGCGGGGGTCTACGGAACGGCCGAGACCTATGCCATCGGCCTGAGTTGTCAGACGCCCGAGGTCGCGGACGACATGCACGTCGTGAGCGACCTGGTCGCGTTGATCCAGGCGGGATCGGACGGCGAGGTGACCGGCTTTTCCCCCGGGGCCTTGCTCGTCACGACGCTGCGACCCACCGCGCCCATGCTCCTGATCAACGCCTCGCTCGGGGACCAGGGCAGACTCGACGAGCGGGCGTGCGGCTGCCCGCTCGGCGCGGTCGGCTGGACGCGCCACGTGCGGGAGGTCCGCAGCTCCGAGAAGCTGACCGCCGGCGGCGTGACGTTCCTCGATCTCGACATCGCGGCGGTTCTGGACGACGTCTTGCCGGCCCGGTTCGGCGGCGGACCCGCGGACTACCAGATCGTGGAGGAGGAGGGAGTGGACGGCCAGCCGCGCCTCACGTTGCTGGCGGATCCGCGGCTCGGTCCCCTGGACGAGGGCGATCTCGCCGAGGCCTTCCTCGGAGCCATCGCCCGGATCGGCGATTCCGAGCGAGTCGCGCAGCTACAGTGGCGCCGGGCCGGGTGGCTCGAAGTCCGCCGGGAGCGCCCGAATCCCACGCAGGCGGGCAAGGTGCTCCACCTGCACTCTCGCCGAGGTCTGCCCCGGTGATCGCGTTCCTCGAGGTGCCCGCCGAAGGCGCCCCGACGGTCACACAGCACGATGTGGCAGGGTCTACGTCCGTTCGCAGAAGCGAGGCAAGTTCGCGTCGCGTCTCACGTCGGCGGGGGCGTGGGCTTTACGGCGAGACAGGCAATCAGGTAGCCGTGTCGACGGACGGCGGCAACGTGTCGGTAGAGCCAGGCGAACGGCCGCACGCCCCAGCCGGTGAGGGCGGCAGCCACGCGCAGATCGTGGACGTGACACCACAGATCGAGCATCCGGAGCCATCCCGGCATGAAGAGGATGCCCGACAGCGCCGTCACCCGAAAGCCGGCCGAGGTGAGTAGGCGCCGGAGGCCAGCCGGCGTGAACGACCGCTCCATGCCGTAGGCGTACCGGCCCAGCATGTTCAAGACGTGTACGAGGAGCGGCCGCAGGAAGGGGTCGAGCTTGTTCGGCACGCCGATGATGGCTCGGCCGCCGGGGCGAAGCACGCGGACGAGCTCACGCGCCGCCGTGTCCGAGTCGGGAAAGTGTTCGATCGTTCCCATGGAGTAGACCAGATCGAAGCTGTCGGCCCGGAACGGCAGGACCCTCACGTCGGCCACCACCAGCGCCGCGTGGCCCTCGAGGACTCCACGCGCTTGCCGAGCGATCCCCAGGCTGATGTCGATCCCGACCGGGTGCGCCCCGCGACCCGCCATCCACCGGAGGATCTCCGTGTTTTTGGCTTCGTCCCAGAGGTCTGTCTTCAGGACCCGCCGCGCGCCCAGGGAAGGGAAGAACGTCTCGATCAGCAGCCGCTCGCACTCGAAGTAGTACGCCGTCGAGACGGCGCCCTTCAGCGACGGAAAGTGGCTCGACGTCCCGTCCCAGAAGGCCGCATCGTCGCGGGGGTTTGCCCCGGAAGGAGGCGGGCGCCTAGGGGCCAACGACGTCCCAGTAGAGATATCGCACCGTAACCGCGATCGTCCAGGACGCCGAGGTGACCCAGAGGACGGCGAGGATTCTCCACGACCGGGGCGCTGAGGTCGCGAGGTGGGCGGCGAGCAGGGCGGCCGTGACAAGGCCGGTCGAGAGCCGGGCACTGTGCCAGAGGAATGCGGCCGACCCGCCCGGCATCAAGAAGATGGAGAGCGCGTTGAGCATGAGCCCCCAGAGTGCCGGGTCAGCCGCCCTCCTGCGCAGAGCCCAGCCCGCTCCTGCGGCCAGGACGAGGGCAGGGATCACGATGTAGAGAAGGGTGATCGGCAGGTCGACCAGCCGAGTCCTGAGGAAGCCGGACAAGGGGAGGCGCCAGAGCGTGAATCCTACCCACGGCCCTACGCCAGCCAGCGCGAGGTACGCACCCCACCCGATCCCCGCGAGCACGACGACGGTGGGCAGCCACCACCGGAAGGCGCCGTGATCGGGTCCGGTCAGCAGATAGGGGGCGATGAGAAGAATGGTCGTCTCGCGTCCGAGCAAGGCGGCCACGAAGGCCGCACACGCGAGGGCAGGGCGGCTGCGTTCGAGCCAAGCGATACCCAGAAGGGCGCACAGATAGGAGATGGGTTCGCCCGTGTCGTGCAGGAGCGCGAGCCCCAGGCCGACCCAGCCACCGTACGCCAGCGCGGCCCAGGAAGGCAGATGGCGGCGCTCCAGGAGACGGTGAAGAACCTCGGTGCCGAGCACGATCGCGAGCACATTGACGAGGACGAGCGTCCACGGGACGAGCTCGGAGCTCCCGAGGGCGAGCACGCGGGCCGCCATCGGGTAGAGGACGCGCGCCGTGCGGGCCCTGGGGTATTGCTCCGCCGCACCGCGAGGATCGGTGGCAAACGCATAGTAGATGGAGCCGTCCGCCCGTTTGCTCAGGCCGGGGTCGTGGCGCTGCCACTGCGGGCCGAGCGTGGCGAAGAAGCGCGCGTCCCATTCGTGCGTCGCCAGGAGGGCGATCACGATCGCGGTGTAGAAGACGGCCACGATGACGGCGGGGCGGCGCAGCCAGGATCGCTGAATGGCGGCGATCCGACCGCTCCTGGAGTGTTCGGCGATCGCCACGGTCATCCTCTCGCATATGTATCACGTGATCGAGCACCCCGCACGGAGTAGGATCGTCTCGTCCCGCGCGATGAGGAGCGCGGGGGCGGGGTGGCGCGCGAGGTAATCGTCGACGGTGAGGATCTCGCCCTGGTACTCGTAGCGAACCGCCAGCTCGGACTCCGCACGCCCGAGCCGCGACGGCGTCGCCGCGCGGCGAAACAGCCGTCCCTCGAAAACCCGATCGAGGTGACTGTGCGAGCCCACGAGGAAGGGGATTTGGAAGAACGTCGAGCGGTCGCCGATCGGATAGCCGTCCTTCGCGCCGTACTCTTCGCCGTCCGGGCCGCTCGCGGCGAACCGCGGCGCGGAACCGGCTGACAGACCGGAGGCGCCGGCATCGCGCAGGCCGGGCGACGGTGGCGAAACGCAACCGGCGAACGGCAGGGCGAGAACGCATGCGGCCACAAGCCAAGTGCCGCAGACGCCACCCGCCTGCCCTCGCCCTTGCGACTATGCTCCACGGATGTCCTGCTCGCTCATGATGCGGAAACCCACCTTGACCTTCACCTGGAACTGGTTCACCTTGCCATCTTTCACGAGCCCCCTGACCTCGGTCATCTCGAACCAGTCCAAACCCTTCAAGCTCTCAGAGGCACGAGTGATCGCGTTTCGAATGGCTTGCTGGATCGATTCTTCGGACACTCCGACCAGCTCGATGATCTTGTAAGTCTTGTCCGGCATGGTAGGCATCCTCCGTTCCTTGGTGAACCGTTCAGAGCGAAAGCGACATAGACGCCCGTTCTCGGAAGTGCTCTCTCCTCCCAGAGACAGCGCTTGTCAAGCCAGTGACACACGAGCGTGACGACCAGCGGATTGCTCTCCGAGAGCATGAAATGGTCGAGGTCCGCGACGAGGTGCAGGTCCGTCGGCTGGCCGGCGCGCGCGAACAGATCGATCGACTGCTCCGTCGGGGTGACGGAATCGCGCGCGGGGTGCAGCAGCAGAAGCGGACGCGGCGCGATCTTGCCGACCACGTCGTTGGCCATGAATGTGTACATGCTGCATGTCGAACCGGAGCGCGACGTAGCCGAAGTCCGCGAGGATCTTCGCCGCCGCCACGGAGACGCCGCTGTTCTTGTTGCTGCCGAACCCGTGGAGCACGAGAAAGCCCGGCCGCCGCTCGCGGGCGGCGCGCCCGTCGGGCACGTGCAGGACGCCCGCGAGCTCGAGACTATCGGACGCGAACGACACACGCTCTTCCATACGTTACTCCTCGGCGGCGCCGGGGGCCGTCGCCACGAACACCGCGACGGTCAGCAGCGCCAGCCCCACGAGGACCGCCAGGAACAGGGGAAAGTTCTGCTGGTGCGTGCGCGCGGCGCCGAGGGCGCCGAGCACGACGACACTCGCGACGAGGCTAGTCCAGCGAAGCAACGCGCGCAGGGGCGACCTCCGGAGCACGGCGCTGCCACTGCAGAGCGTACACGATGCCGAGGAGGACCAGCCCGGCGACGTCGGCGGACACCCGCGGCACCACGAAGAGGAACCCGGCGCCGAGCAGGAGCACGCGGTCGACGAGCGTGGCCCTGCACCGGAGCCAGCCTTGCAGGCCGGCGGCCAGACAGAAGATGCCCAGGGCCGCGGTGCCCGACGTCAGCAAGATTTTCTCCCACGATCCGAGCATGAGCAGCTCGGGCGAGTACACGAACATGAACGGGACG
>Ga0184633_10000553_pt1 | contig 13870 bp, 12 predicted proteins | sample PLM31_170_b1_FD_133156 | JGI IMG/M metagenome (GOLD analysis project Ga0184633, IMG submission 133156) | Groundwater sediment microbial communities from an aquifer in East River, Colorado, USA - PLM3-1_170_b1 | ecosystem: Environmental > Terrestrial > Soil > Riparian zone | place: USA: East...
GACGCTGGCCGTTGCGGCGCCAGCGCCCGCAAAGCCGCAATAGGCGGGGATCACTTGCGCGGCGCGGGGCGCGGCTCTTCGACGTCGGCATAGAGCTGCTCGATGACGTCGCAGCATTGCTGCTCGATCACGCGCCGCTTGAGCTTGAGCGTGTGCGTGAGCTGGCCGCCGTCAAACGTGAAGTCGTGGTCGAGCAGCGCGAAGCGCTTGATCGTCTCGTACTGCGCCAGGCGCGCGTTCAACGCCTCCACTTCTTTGCCGATCAGCTCGCGCACCCAGGGATGCGCCGCCATCTCCGCGTTCGACGAAAATTCCAGGCCGGCTTCGCGGGCGCGCGCGGCCACGTTTTCAAAGTGCGGCACGATCAGCGCGACAACGAACTTGCGCTTGTCGCCCACGACGGCCGCATTCGATATGAACGGGCTCGCCTTCAGGCTGTTCTCGATCGGCTGCGGCGCCACGAACTTTCCTGCGGCCGTCTTCAGCAGGTCCTTCTTGCGGTCGGTGACGCTCAGGTAGCCGTATTCATCCAGGCGGCCGATGTCGCCGGTGCGCAGCCAGCCGTCTTCGGTAAACGCCTCGCGCGTCCATTCTGTGTTTCCGTAGTAGCCCTGCATGACGCACGGCCCGCGCACGAGGATCTCGCCATCGTCGGCGATGCGCACTTCCACGTGAGGGATCGGCCGGCCCACCGTCCCGACCCTGTTCGCCAGCGGATTGTTCGACGCAATCACCGGCGAAGTCTCCGTCAGGCCGTAGCCCTGATAGACGTGGATGTCGATGGCCCAGAAGAATTCGGCCAGCTCGCGCGCGAGCGGCGCGCCTCCGGAACAGAACGCACGAATTCTGCCGCCGAGCCCGGCGCGGATTCTGGAATAAACCAGGCGGTCGGCAACCTGCCAGGAAAGCTTCACGTCCGCCGGCGCCGTGCGCCCGTACGCGCGCCAGGGGATGGCTTCGCGCAGCACGTGCATCGCCCAGTCAAAAACCTGCCGGCGGTATCCCACCGCCTTCTGGCCGCTCTCCATCACGTTCGCGTAGACCTTCTCGAAGAAGCGCGGCACGGCCGCCGCCACCGTGGGCCGCACTTCGAGGAGCGCCTGCGCCACGTCCTCCATGCGCTCGAGGTAAGCCACGGGAACGCCGTTGAAGAGGTACACGTAACCCATGATGCGCTCGTACACGTGCGAGAGCGGGAGGAACGAGAGCGCGAGGTCGCGCGGGCCGTATTCGAGCGTCTCGAACGCGTCGATCTCGTTCGAGGTGAGGTTCGCGTGCGTGAGCATCACGCCTTTCGGCTCGCCCGTCGTGCCCGAGGTGTAGACGATCGTCGCGAGCTGGTCGGGCGCCACCTGTGCGGCGCGCTCGCGGTACGCGGCGATTTCCGCATCGCCCGCCGCGGCGACGAGCGCCTCGTAGTGCAGCAGATTGCCGTCCAGCTCCGGCGCACCCGCCACGATGACGTGCTCGACGGCGGGCAACTGCGCGCGGCATTCGAGCAGCCGCTGCGCCTGCTCCACGCCGGCCACGAAGACCACCTTCGCGCCGGAGTGGTTCAGGATGTAAGCCATGCGCTCGGGCGATTCTCTGAAATAAATGGGCACGTCAATCGCGCCGAGTCCGAGGATGGCGAAGTCGGCGACGTGCCATTCGGGCCGGTTGGCCGAAAAGAGGCCCACGCGGTCGCCCACGCCCACACCGAGCTCCGCGAGCCCGCGCGAAAGCCCCGCGATGTGCCGCAACATCTCCTCGGCGGAAATGGCTTCCCAGCGCTCGCCGGCTTTGAACATCTGCGTCTGGGGCTGGCGGAAGCGGTCCACCGCATCGAGCAGCTTCTTTGTGAGCGAGGGATAGGGCATACGAATTCGTCAGCCAATCTATTCTACCCTGCGCAGCGCACGCAATGCGCCGCGGGCTACACTCCAGTGCCCGGGTGGGATATCATCGCCCGGAGAGCCGCCGCATGAGCAAACTCGCCTCCCCGGATGCCACGTATCAACCGGTGCGCGCGCCGCGCGGCACCGCGCTTTCCTGCAAGGGCTGGCACCAGGAAGCCGCGCTGCGCATGCTGATGAACAACCTTGACCCCGAAGTGGCCGAGAAGCCCGAAGAGTTGATCATTTACGGCGGCACGGGCAAGGCCGCGCGCAACTGGGCGTGCTACCAGGCGATCGTCGAATCGCTACGCGCGCTCGAAAACGACGAGACGCTGCTCGTACAGTCCGGCAAGCCCGTGGGCATCTTCCGCACGCATCCCTACGCGCCTCGCGTGCTCATCGCCAACGCCAACCTCGTCGGCCACTGGTCGAACTGGGAGCAGTTCGGCGCGCTCGAGCGCGCGGGCCTGATGATGTACGGCCAGATGACCGCGGGAAGCTGGATCTACATCGGCACGCAGGGGATTCTGCAAGGCACCTACGAAACGTTTGCCGCCGCGGCGCGCAAACATTTCAGCGGCGACCTGGGCGGAAAGCTCGTCGTCACCGGCGGCATGGGCGGCATGGGCGGTGCGCAGCCGCTCGCCGCCACGATGAACGGTGCGGCGTTCCTCGGCGTCGACGTGGACCCGGAGCGCATCAAGCGGCGCGTCAAGACCGGCTACTGCGACGTGATGGTGAACGACCTCGACGAGGCGCTGCGCATTTTGAAAAACGCCGTGCGCAAGCGCGAAGCCGCGTCGGTCGGGCTCGTGGGCAATTGCGCCGACGTGATTCCAGAACTGGCGCGGCGCGGCGTCGTGCCCGACCTGCTCACCGACCAGACCAGCGCGCACGATCCGCGGAATGGCTACCTGCCTAACGGCATGACGCTCGAGCAGGCGCTCGAGCTGCGCCGCAAGAATCCCGAGGACTATCGCAAGCGCGCGATGGAAGCGATCGCCGCGCACGTCCGCGGCATGCTCGATTTGCAGAAGCTTGGCGCTGTGACCTTCGACTACGGCAACAACATCCGCACGATGGCTTTCGAGCAGGGCGTGAAGGACGCCTACGACTTCCCCGGCTTTGTGCCCGCGTACATCCGGCCACTCTTCTGCGAAGGTCGCGGGCCGTTCCGCTGGGCTGCGCTTTCGGGCGAGCCCGCGGACATCTTCCGCACGGACGAGCTGGTCTTGCAGCTTTTTCCACACGACGAAATCCTCAGCCGTTGGATTCATCTCGCGCAGAAGCGCGTGCGCTTCCAGGGACTGCCCGCGCGCATCTGCTGGCTGGGCTACGGCGAGCGCGACAGATTTGGCCTGGCGATCAACGACCTGGTGGCGCGCGGCGAGCTGAAGGCTCCGATTGTGATGGGCCGCGACCACCTCGACTGCGGCTCGGTGGCTTCGCCCTACCGTGAAACCGAAAAGATGCTCGACGGCTCGGACGCCGTCGCCGACTGGCCGATGCTCAATGCCCTGCTCAATACGGCGAGCGGCGCGTCGTGGGTCTCGATCCACAATGGCGGCGGCGTGGGCATCGGCTATTCGCAACATGCCGGGCAGGTGACCGTCGCCGACGGCACAAAAGAAATGGCCGCGCGCATCGAGCGCGTCCTGACCAACGACCCGGGCATCGGCGTCGCGCGCCACGCCGATGCGGGCTACGCCGAAGCCACTGAGTTTGCCCGCAAGTCCGGCATCAAGCTCCCGATGCTCTGATCTCGAGCATCCGGCAAGAAAATCCGCGCCCAACTAACTCGCTGGAGTATCTACTGACCTTTGAGACCCAAAAGGCAAAGGAGGACTCATGTACGTCATTACTGGAGCGACGGGAAACACGGGAAGCATCATTGCTGACACTCTGCTGGCCAAAGGCGAGAAGGTGCGCGTCATCGGGCGTGACGCAGCGAAGCTCGAGCGGTTCGTCAAGAAAGGCGCAGAAGCATTTGTGGCTTCACTTGATGACGCCACGGCGCTCGAGCGCGCATTTGCGGGCGCAACGGCGGTCTATGCGCTGATTCCGCCGAACCCTGTGGCGGAAGACCTCCGCGCATATCAGGCCAAGATCAGCAGCGCAATCGCCGCTGCGATCCAGAAAGCAGGCGTCGCCTACGCGGTCAGCCTGAGCAGCCTCGGGGCGAACCACGCCGAAAAGGTCGGGCCGATCGGCGGGCTGTACGACCTCGAACAGAAGCTCAACGGCGTCCCCGGCCTCAATGCGCTCCATCTGCGCCCGGGCTTCTTCATGGAAAACTTCCTGCAATACATTGGCGCCATCAAGTCCATGGGCATGATGCCCGGCGTGGTCAAGGGGGACCTGCCCGTGCCGATGATCGCGACGCCCGATATCGCGGCCGTGGCAACAGAATCGGTCGAGCGCCTGACTTTTTCCGGCCACCAGGTACGCGAGTTGCAAGGCCCGAGCGATTACACGCTGAAGGAAGCTGCGGCGATCCTCGGCCACGCGATCGGCAAAGACGGCCTCTCCTACAAGGCGGTCCCCGGCTTCTTGGTGAAGATGGCGATGAGGCAAATGGGCCTCTCCGCCTCCATGGCCGACGCCATGGTGGAAATGAGCGAGGCCATGAATGATCGCCTGCTCGACCCGCTCGAGCCGCGCTCGGCGCAAAACACCACGCCGACGACGCTCGAGCAGTTTGCGACGGAAGTCTTCGCGCCCGCCTTCCGCGGCAAAGCGGCGGCGAGCCATTAGAGCCGCGTGCTCCTAGCTGATGGCTTGGGCGCCGGGCACCTAGCGACCCGGCGTAGGCCACGTTACAATCACCTGCCGTGGCGCAGACGCTCCTGATTACCGGTTGCTCCGAACTTCTGACGCTGCGCGGGCCCGCGCCGCGCCGCGGCCGTGCGCTCAATGAACTCGGCATCATCGCGGACGGCGCTGTGCTCGTACGAGACGGCATCATCGTCGCCGTGGGCACGCGGCAGAACGTCGCGCGGCTTGCTGAAGTACGCGGGGCGCGGCGACTGGACCTCGGCGGCCGCGTCGTGCTGCCCGGGTTCGTGGATTCGCACACGCACCTCGTCTTCCCCGCCAGCCGCGCCGACGAATACGAGCATCGCATCCGTGGAAAAACCTACGAGCAGATCGCGCGCGCGGGCGGCGGCATTCTCTCGACTGTGCGCAAGCTGCGCCAGACAAGCTCGGACGCCCTGAAAGAGAAAGCCCTGGCCGCGCTGCGGTTGTTTGCCGCACACGGCACGACGACGGTCGAAGCGAAGAGCGGCTACGGGCTCGACGCCGCGAGCGAACTGAAGACGCTGCGCCTGCTGAAAATCCTCCACCAGGAGCAGCCGCTTGACGTTGTGCCGACATTTCTGGGCGCGCACGTGGTGCCGCCCAAATACCGCCGCCGGCCGGATGCCTATGTGGACGCGCTCGTCAAGCAGTGGATTCCGAGCGTGGCGATCGAGGGCCTAGCCGGATTCTGCGACGTGTTCTGCGACCGCGGCGCGTTCACGGTGGCACAGGCGCGGCGTATCCTGACCGCGGGGCGCGCGTGCGGCTTGACGCCGCGCATCCACGCCGAGCAGCTCGCGCACACGGGCGCGGCGCGGCTCGCGGTGGAGCTGAACGCCGCGAGCGCGGATCACCTGGAGAAAATCGACCGCCGCGACATCCGCGCGCTCGCCAAGTCGGACGTCGCTGCGACGCTGCTGCCCGGCTGCTGCTTCCACCTCGGCCTGCGCGACTACGCACCGGCGCGCGCGCTGATTGACGCGGGCGCGATCGTCGCGCTCGCGACCGACTTCAACCCCGGCACCAGCCCCACGCCGAACATGCAGATGGTGCTCTCGCTGGCGTGCACGCAGATGCGCATGACGCCCGCCGAGGCCATCGCCGCGGCGACGATCAACGCGGCGTATTCGCTGCGGCGGCAAGACCGCGTGGGCTCGGTCGAAGTTGGCAAATACGCAGACCTTGCCGCGTTCGATGTGGCCGGCTACCGCGAAATCCCCTATTATTTCGGGGTCAACCATTGCTGGCTGACGATGAAGCGCGGCGAAGTGGTGTACTCCCGCGAAAGCCTCTCCCTGACGCCATGAAACGCCTGATCGAGTGCGTGCCGAATTTTTCCGAGGGGCGCGACCCCGCGAAGGTCGACGCGCTGGTCGAAGCCATGCGCGGGGTCGCAGGCGTCTGGGTGCTCAACCGCGAAGCGGACGCCGATCACAACCGGTGCGTCATCACGCTGGCCGGCGAACCGGAGCTCGTGGCGGAAGCCGCGCTGCGCGGCATCGGCAAAGCGCTCGAGCTCATTGACTTGACGCGCCACACCGGCGCGCACCCGCGCCTCGGCGCCACGGACGTGCTGCCGTTTGTGCCCATTGAGGGCGTAACGATTGAGGATTGCGTCGCGCTGGCAAAGAAAGTGGGGCAGGAGATCTGGGACCGCTACCGCATCCCGGTCTATTTCTACGAAGCGGCGGCGACGCGGCCCGAGCGCACGAATCTCGAGAACATCCGCCGCGGGCAATTCGAGGGCGTGCGCGAGGAAGTGCTCGTCAACCCCGACCGCGCACCGGATATCGGCGAGCCGCGGCTGCATCCGACGGCCGGCGCCGTCGCCGTAGGCGCGCGGAAGTTTCTGATCGCCTACAACATCAACCTCAACACGCCGGAGGTTGATGTCGCAAAAAAGATTGCCAAGACCATCCGCTTTTCGAGCGGCGGGCTGCGCTACGTCAAGGCCATGGGCGTGGACCTGAAGGCGCGCGGGCTGGCGCAGGTGTCCATCAACCTGACGGACTTCGAGCAGACGCCGATGCACCGCGTCTTCGAGGTGGTGAAGCGCGAAGCCGCGCGGTACGGCTGCGCGATCGTGGGCAGCGAAATCGTGGGGCTGGTGCCGAAGAAGGCCATCGAAATGACGGCCGACTTTTACCTGCAGCTCGAGAACTTCTCCCCCGCGCAGGTGCTGGAGAATCGCCTGGCCGCCGCCCTTTCCGGCGCGCCGCTCGAGACCAAAGGCAAGCTCGTGTCCCTGGTGCAGCCGTTCCTCGATGCGGTCGCTGCGCCCACGGCGACGCCGGGCGGCGGCTCCGTCGCCGCGCTGGCTGGAGCCCTCGCCGCCAGCCTCGGCGAAATGGTGGCCGGCCTTTCGCGCAAGAAGAAGTCGCAGGCGGCGTACGCCGAGCCGCTGAGCGCGTTCGCGGGCGAGCTGCGCGTCGCCGCGCAGATGCTTGCCCAAGCGATTGACCGCGACGCCGCGGCATACGACGGCGTGCTGGCGGCCTACAAGCTGCCGAAAGAAACTCCGGAAGACGAGCGGCGCCGCGAAGAAGCCGTGGAAGCCGCGACGCGGCGCGCCGCCGAAGTGCCCCTGCAGGTGGCCGAGGCGGCGTTGAACCTTTACGAACGCCTTGGACAACTCGAATCCATCGCCGCGGCTTCTATGAGTTCAGACCTGCGCGTGGCCCGCCTGATGGCCGCGGCCGCAGCGCGCGGAGCGCTGGAAAACGTGGCCATCAATCTGGAGTCCATCCGCGACGCCGGCTACGTGAGGACGATGCAAGGCCGCATGGCGGCGGTGGAATCGCGCCTGCCAGCGAGCCCGGTTCCCGCGGGCAGCTAGTCCAACGCAATGCGAGGTGGAACGTGAACATCAAAAAGTTTTCCAGGATTCTGGCCCTGGTCGTGGCCGCTTCCCTGCTGCCGGCGGTCGCGCATGCCGGCACGCTCGGCACAGACATCATCGGACTTTTCCCCAAGGACGTCGGCGAGTTCGCCTACGCCGATTTGAAGAAGGCGCGGCAGTTCCCCTGGTTCGCCCAACTCAAGGAGCAGATGCTGCCCAGCCGGTTCCGCCAGTTCGAGCAGTTCCTGGCCGCGGCGGGGATTAATCCAGATTCCCAGGTGGACGAGCTCGCCTGGGCGCTGGTTCCCGTGTCGGTCTCGCAGACGGCGGGCGGCGTGGCGGTGCCGACGGGCGACCAAATTGTCGGCGTCGCGCTGGGGCAATTCTCGCCCGCATCCGCCGAAGCGTATTTCCAGAAGCAGAAGCTGCCCACGAGCAAGGTGCGCAACTACACGCTGTTTGCCTTCGGCAGCGGCGCCGGCCCAAACGATCTCTTCTTCTTTTTCATTGACTCGAACACGGCGGCGTTCGGCCACCGCGCGCTTCTCGAAAAACTCATCGATGTGCGCTTCGGCGTCGAAGACGGCCTGCTGCGCAACGACAAGCTCTTCCCGCTGATCAACGAAACGAACGGCACCGGCACGGTGTGGGCCGTGCTGAATCCTTCTTACACGCGCCTGGCCATGCAGCAACTGATGCCCGGGATCGACCAGTTTACGCAGGCGGCGCAGCTCGCCGGAAAGATCCACTCGCTTACCATCAGCGTGGAAGCAGCGAGCAGCATTGACGCGCGCTTTCAGGCTGTCTGCAGCTCGCCCGATGACGCCAACACCTTCGCCGCGCTGCTCCAGGCCGGCCTGCTCTACCGGCGCTATCAGGAAACGCAGGTCAACCCCGACCTAGCGCAATTGCTGGACAGCGCGCGCGTCACGCCGCGCGGCGACCGGCTGGACATCCGTTTCGCGTTGACCAACGAGCAGATGGCCGATCTGATTCGCCGCAACACCTTCACGTTTCGGATGTAGCACCCAGGGCGGGGCAAGCGCCGCCCCTACCGTCAGCGGCGGAGGAATTTCACCAGCGTCATGCGAGAGGCGCCGCCTTCGGTGGTGTACTGCACGCGGTCGAAGCTCGCCAGCAAGTTGAGGCCGCTCATCCCCTGCACAGGCTCTGCGCCGGGCACGAGGAACGTTTCCAAACCTGCGGTGGGCAGCGGCTGGCCGTGATGTTCGAGGATCACCTGGATGCTGTCTTCGAGATGTTCGACGAGAACATCCACCGTGGAGTCTTCCGAAGAGCGCAGAGGAAACGTTTCGCGGCAGGCTTGCTCCGCGGCGCCGGCCATCCCGGCCTGTGCTGCCGCATCGAGCCCGGCATTGTCCGCGAAAAACGCAACTGTGGCGCCAACGCCCCCCACCAGGCGGGCGTCGTTTGCGAGTTTCAGCGCGACTCGCGCCGGGTCACTCCCCATGGGCTTCAACCACGCGGAGGTCGCAGGCCTCGCGGCAGTCCGGGCAGTAATACTGCCCGTCCACGCACAGCCGGATAGCGTGCTGGCCGCTGCAGAGGCAGCAGTAGCGGTCGCACCCGCAATCCCATTCCGGCTTTTCACAGAGGATGCAGACGACAGGGCTGCTCATTTTCGCCTCTGGCCCGACTATAAGCGAGCCCCGCGGCGCCGACAAGACGTAACTCGCTGCGCTGCGTCGCGAGCGGCACGGTCCCCGGTTTCTTGACACCTCTGAAACGCGCATGTTAGCTTCATTCGCTCGCCTGAATTTCTGAGCACTGGCCAGTGACGGCTCCAGCGACCACAGAACTCCGCAAGACCGCGCTCAATTCCGTTCACCGCCGCATGGGCGCCAGGATGGTGAACTTCGGCGGCTGGGACATGCCCGTCGAATACCCGTCGGGCGGCATCATTGCCGAGCATCTGGCCGTGCGCACGCGCGTGGGCCTGTTCGACGTCAGCCACATGGGCGACATCCGCATCGAGCGGAGCGGCACGCCCGGCGGGGCGCTCGCCGCCGTGCAGCACATCAGCATGAACGACGCCGCGAAGCTGTCCATCGGCCAGGCGCACTATTCCGCGCTGCTCTATCCTCAAGGCACGTTCGTGGACGACCTCATCATCCACCGTTTGGCTGAGGAGTCGTATCTGCTGGTCATCAACGCCGGGACGCGCGAGAAGGATTGGAACTGGGTGCGCGACAACGTGCACGGCTTCGCCTGCGCCGCGCGGGACGCCAGCAACGACTACACGCAGCTTGCCATCCAGGGACCTCGCGCCGCCGAAACCTTGCGGAAGCTGACGGACGCGGATCTCACCCCCATCCGCAATTATTGGTTCACCACCGGCACGGTCTGCGGCCTGCGCGACGTTCTGATCGCGCGCACGGGCTACACCGGCGAAGACGGCTTCGAAATCTACGTGCCCTCGGACGCGGCGACGAGCGAAATGGTCTGGAACCGCGTGCTCGAAGCCGGAAAGGAATGCGGCATCTTGCCCTGCGGCCTGGGCGCGCGGAACACGCTGCGTTTGGAATCCAAGATGGCGCTCTACGGCCACGAAATCTCGGACACGATCAACGTCTGGGAGGCGGGGCTCGACCGCTTCTGCAAGCTCGAGAAGGGCGATTTCATCGGCAGCGCGGCGCTGGCCGCGGCGAAAGCCGCGGGGCTGCGCCGCACGCTCGTCGGCCTGGAAATGATCGACCGCGGCATCGCGCGCGACGACTACAAAGTGTTTGATGAAACGGGAACAGAGGTCGGCTACGTGACCAGCGGCTCCGCCGCTCCCTTCCTCAAGAAGAACATTGCTCTGGCCTACGTGCCGCCGTCGCTTTCCACCGTGAGCACGAATCTTCTGATCGAGATTCGCGGCCAGCGGCTTCGCGCCCAGGTAGTGCCGACGCCGTTTTACAAGCGGCCCAAAAAATAACGCCGGCCGGTGCACCGGCGCAGGAGAACGGATGGCTTACCCGACGACGTTCCGCTACACGAAAGAACACGAGTGGATCGAAGTGAAAGGCGACACCGGCACCGTGGGCATCACCGACTACGCGCAGCATGAACTGGGCGACGTCGTCTTCGTCGAGCTGCCCAAGGCCGGCGCGAAGCTGAAGGCCGGGCAATCGTTCGGCACGGTGGAATCCGTGAAGGCCGTCAGCGAAATTTACAGCCCTGTTTCCGGCGACATCGTGGAGACCAACGGCGCGCTCGCCAACGAGCCCGAAAAAATCAATCAGGACCCGCACGGCGCCGCGTGGCTCGTCAAAGTGAAGCTCAGCAACCCGGGCGACCTCGCGAGCCTGATGGACGCGGCCTCCTACGAGGCCTACGTCGCCGAGAAACAGAAGGAAACCTCTGCCTGATGCGTTATCTCCCCAAGAGCCCCTCAGAACGCCGGGAAATGTTAGAGGCCATCGGCGCCCGCTCGATCGAAGAGCTTTTCCAGTCCATCCCCGAGCGCGTGCGCCTGAAACAACCGCTCCATCTCCCCGGGCCGCTTTCGGAGATGGAGATCATTGATTACTTCCGCGCGCGCGCCGCAGAAAATTCCGTTGGGTACACGAGCTTCCTTGGCGCGGGCGTGTACAACCACCTGCGCTCCGTCGTGACCGACGCGCTCATGCTGCGCGGCGAGTTCCTGACCTCCTACACGCCGTATCAGGCCGAAATCAGCCAGGGCACGCTGCAAGCCATCTTCGAGTTTCAGACGCTGATGTGCCAGCTTACCGGGCAGGAAGTGGCCAACGCCTCGATGTACGACGGCTCGACGGCGCTGACCGAAGCCGCGCTGATGGCCGAGCGGCTCACCGGGCGCCACCGCGTGGTCGTTGCGCGCTCTGTGCACCCCGAATACCGCGAGGTGCTGGCCACCTACGCGCGCAATGCGGGCCTGCAAATTGACGAGATTCCCTTCGCCGAATCCGGCGAGGTGGATGCCGCGGCCGCGCGCGCCGCGGTGAGTGCAGAAACAGCCGCGCTCGTCGTGCAATCGCCGAATTTTTTCGGCGTGCTCGAGCAGGTGCCGCAGCTCGCCGAAATCGCGCACGCGCGCGAAGCGCTGCTCATCGTGACCATCACCGAAGCTGTCTCGCTCGGCGCCGTGCGCCCGCCCACGGAAGCCGACATCGTGGCCATGGAAGGCCAGAGCTTCGGCCTGCCGCCGAGCTACGGCGGGCCGTTCGTCGGCGTCATCGCCACGAAAGAGAAATTCGTGCGCCAGATGCCGGGACGCCTCGCCGGGCAGGCCACGGACAACGCCGGGCGCCGCGGGTTCGTGCTCACGCTCGCGACGCGCGAACAGCACATTCGCCGCGAGAAGGCCACATCGAACATTTGCACCAACCAGGCGCTCTGCGCCCTGGCCGCGACGATTCACCTTTGCCTGCTCGGCAAGGAGGGCCTCAAAGAGCTCGCGGCGCAGAACCTGGCCAAGGCGCGCTTCGCGGCCGCGGAGCTTGCAAAGATTCCCGGCGTGCGCCGCGCGTTCAGCGCACCCACGTTCAACGAATTCGTGATCGAGCTGCCGCGGTCGGTGAAGATGGTGAACGCGGAACTGCTGCGCGACAAAATCATCGGCCCCCTGCCTCTCGGCCCGTTCTATTCCGAGCTGACCAAGCGCGGCTTGGTGTGCGTGACGGAAACCACCTCGCGCGCGGAAATCGAGCGCTTCGCGGCTGCGCTGCGCCGCGCGCTGGAGAAGCCCCTCTGATGGCTGCGATGGACGACAAGATCCGCAAGGCCGGGCGCCACACCAGCCAGAGCGAAGGGCTGATCTTCGAGAAGTCTGCGCCCGGTAAGCGCGGCATCGAATTGCCGCCGCTCGACGTGCCCGCCGTGGACGCGCAGAAGGAATTGGGCGCGGCGCAGGCGCGCAAAGCGGTCGAAGGTTTTCCGGAAGTCAGCGAAATCGAAGTGATCCGCCACTTCACGCGGCTCTCGACGTGGAACTACGCGATCGACCTGGGCATGTATCCGCTGGGTTCCTGCACGATGAAATACAACCCGCGCGTGAACGAGCACGTCGCGCGCCTCGAAGGCATCGCCACCGAGCATCCCTTCCAGCCCGCTGCGCTCTCGCAGGGCTGCCTGAAGATTCTGCAGACGCTGCAGGACTGCCTGCTCGAGATCACGGGCATGGACGCGGTCACGCTCCAGCCCGCGGCGGGCGCGCAGGGTGAGCTAACGGGCCTGCTGCTGATCCGCGCGTATCTCGAAAGCCAGGGCAACCCGCGAAGGAAAGTTCTGATTCCCGACTCGGCGCACGGCACGAACCCCGCGACCGCGGTGATCGCCGGCTACGAGGTGGAGAACATCCGCTCGGAGTCGCATGGGCAGATCGACGTCGAAAAGCTGCGCGAGCTGGTAACCGAAGACGTCGCCGCGCTGATGATCACGAACCCCAGCACGCTCGGCATCTTCGAGGAGCGCATCGCCGAGATTGCGGAGATCCTGCACTCGCGCGGCGCGCTGCTCTACATGGACGGCGCCAACATGAACGCGCTGGCCGGCATCGCGCGGCCGGGCGAGTTTGGCGTTGACGTGATGCACCTGAACCTGCACAAGACGTTTTCCACGCCGCACGGCGGCGGCGGCCCGGGCGCAGGTCCCGTCGCGGTGAAAAAGGTTCTCGAGCCGTTTCTGCCCGTGCCGGTGCTCGTGAGCAAACCCGACGGCTCTCTGGCGCTCGATTTCAATCGGGCGAAGTCCATCGGGCGCGTGCGCGCCTTCAGCGGGAACTTCGGCGTGCTGGTGCGCGCGCTGGCGTACACGCTGGCCTACGGCCCAGGCATCCGCCAGGCCACCGAAGACGCCGTGCTCAACGCCAACTACATCCGCAAAGGCCTCGAAGGCGCGTTCGACCTGCCCTACGCGCTACCCTCCATGCACGAAGTGGTCTTCAGCGACGCGCGGCAGAAGAAAAATGGCGTGAACACGATGGACATCGCCAAGCGGCTGATTGACTACGGCTTCCACCCGTACACGACCGCGTTTCCGCTGATCGTGCCCGGGGCGATGATGATCGAGCCTACTGAGTCTGAATCGAAGGAGGAGTGCGACCTCTTCATCGAAGCCATGCGCGCTATCGCCGAAGAAGCCGCGACGACTCCGCAGCTGGTGAAGACCGCGCCGCATTCGACGCGCGTCGGCCGGCTCGATGAGGTCACCGCCGCGCGCAAGCCCATCCTGCGCTGGAAACCAAAAACCTCCCCCGAAGCAGCGGACTAGCCCGGACTTCTCACGAGTGGTGGGCTGAATGAGGTCAGGAGGCGAAACGGAGCCGAGTTTGGTTTGCGCGAGACGATGAGTCCGGGGCTGAGGTGTCGAGACGCTCTTCGGTAAGGAC
>Ga0184633_10000554_pt1 | contig 13850 bp, 24 predicted proteins | sample PLM31_170_b1_FD_133156 | JGI IMG/M metagenome (GOLD analysis project Ga0184633, IMG submission 133156) | Groundwater sediment microbial communities from an aquifer in East River, Colorado, USA - PLM3-1_170_b1 | ecosystem: Environmental > Terrestrial > Soil > Riparian zone | place: USA: East...
CCCCGGCCGGCGTGGTCTTCTACGGCGGCAGGCGGAACCCGCTCAAGATCGCGCTCCGCTCCAACCTCCCCGCCGCGGTAGCGACCGACCTCCAGGGGTACTACATCCCCAGGCTGCACAACGCCACCTACGCCATCTCCGCCCGGGTGAGGGCCAGGCTCCTGGCGACCTTCACCACCCCGAACTACGACGACCTGACCGCCGGCACCATGACGGACGCGGTAGTCCTCGGCACCTGCGCGCGGCTCGCCGAGAACAGCGAGATCCCCCGGGTGTCGCAGAGCGACGTGACGATGGGGGACGCGACGGTGACCCCCGGCGCCCGGCTGCGGGACGGCGCGTACTTCGAGCGAAGGTATCGGCGCCTCCTCAACCGGCTAAAGCACGAGCTGGACGCTTTCTACCCCCGAACGGGGACTTAGGTGATCAAGGGCAGCGGCCACGTCACGCTGGACGGAACCAAGTACCTTCTCGACGAGTCGGCAGGGGGGCACTACGTCCACCGCATCCCGGGCATCTTCGCGCACGACGAGCAGCTGATCGGGGCGCCCGACAAGCGCACGGCCCGGATCAAGCGCCTGACGTGGGACATGAGCGACTGGTCCGGCGGCGAGGGGAATCGGGTGTTCTACGAGGACTACCCGAACGTCTACGACTACGGGATCGGCACCAACCCCCGCATCCCCGGCCAGCTCACCAGCCGGCCGAAGCGGTACCGCGCGACGGTGGCCGTCTCGAGCACCGACGCGACCACCCGATCCCACTACGGGCGGTTCTTCGACGGTGGGGGCAAGCTGTACTACTTCGTGGACAACAAGATCTACAAGGCGACGGACGGGGCCGGCGGGCTGCCCGCGACTTGGTCGAACGTAGCTCCGACCATGGAGGCGACCAACGCCTTCTCGGCCGCCTGCGGGGACTCCAACAACCTCTACGCCTCGGCGTGGAAGGACGACGGAGCCGGACTCACAGCCGAGCGAATCACGATGTACTCCACGGACAACGGGACGACGTGGAGGAACATCACCACGAGCGAGACGATCGACGGGACTGACTCCGGCGAGGCCGGCAGGAACGCCTTCTTCGGCATGGTCATCCACGACGGGCGCCTGCTCGCCTGGACCGGCCGGCGGCTGTTCACCTACGACGTGGCCAACCTGACGGGGTCGAACGCCCTGGCCTCCGACCAGTACCGCAAGGTGTACGACACGGGAGCCGAGCCCGGCGGCCGGGTCTTCGGCAACGTGTTCTGGGCCGACATCGTGGACTGCGGGACCTCGGTCTGCTTCTTCCAGAGCGTGCCCGGACGCACGATGGTCTACATGTACAAGGGCGGAGTCTCCAGGCCGATCTGGACCAAGCCGGGATTCACCACTAAGAGCATCACCTATAACAGCGGGACCCTCTACATCGCCGGGACGTTCGACGCGGGAGCCGGCTCCAGCAACCCAGGCCACGGCGCGATCTACGCCATCCCCCTCGACTCCCTGCGGGAGATCTTCCTGAAGTGGGTGCGGAAGACCGTAGACTCCAACCTCCAGATGCAGGTCGCGGCCTCGGGCCACGGGGACAGGGTGCTGTTCTGCGCCGCGCTCACGGGGAGGATCTGGGTCTACGACGCCGAGTACAACGGCCTCAGCGCGCTCGACACCTTGGTAGGTAACGACGGCTCGACGCAGCTGACCGCGGCGGAGGCCGACGACGCCGGGGGCGGCACGCTGGCCTTCACCAGCAACAGTCACAAGATCTCCGACGTGTTCACCTGGGGGCCCTTTACCTACGTCGGGGTCTACCGGCCGGACACCAGCTCGGAGACGGTCAACCAGATCCTCGCTTACATGAACGACGAGCCCGCGCAAAGGGCGAAAATCGCTGTGAACGCCACCGCCTCGAGCCCCTCGTACTTCCTGATCTCTCCGGAGAGCGATTTTGGCTACCCGAACGACGCCAAGCTCCTACTCGGCTTTCACGTCGCGTTCACCGTGGAGGGGGCGACGACCTCGGGCCTGCTCGCGAACCAGCAGATCAGGATCCAGTACGCCCTGGACGGTGGGTCGAGCCCCTCATGGACGACCGCGGCCACCCTGCTCTCCTCCACCGCACTCCCCTCCGGGGGGGTGAGAGGCAGGCTCTACATCGACCTGACCTCCTCCTCGATCAAGTTCTTCCGGCTCCGCTGGCGGGCCGTGGTCGGCAACAGCGAGACGGCAGGGGTGCAGTCCCCGATCGTCCTGGACGTGAGCCCCGAGGCCGAGCTGCTCGCCTACGACGAGTACTACGACCTCACGCTTCGGATCAAGGACGAGCAGGGCCAGACCCGGATCAGCAACAGGGCGATCAAGAGCAACCTCCTGCGGGACAAGCTGGTCACCCTGCGCAGGAGCAAGACGGTCTTCGCCTTCGTGGACGGATACATCTACCGCGAGGTGGGGAGGGCCGCGGCTTCTCAGCAGGTGTTCATCGAAGACCTAGTTGACGTGGTTGAGCGCAACGCCGAGGGGGCCATGCAGGTGCGGCTCCGGGTGGTTCCGATCTAGGTGAAGGATCCCCGGGTGAACGTGACGGGCAAAGAGACCTGGCGGGAGTGGAGGGCGCGCAGGGGGGTCGCCGACTTCAACAGGAACGTTCACGACCTAGAGCAAGATGACGTGTGGCCGAAGTTTTCCCGGATCAGAAAGAAGGTGTCGTAGGTGGCATTCGAGCAGGGCAAGCGGGTCTATGGGCCGGCGCAGCCAGGCACGAGCGCGGCTACGATCTACACGGCGGGGGGTAGGAGCAAGACCCACATCGTCTGCATCCACATCTGCAACACGACGTCCGCGGAAGCGTCGATCACGATGTCCATCGGCACAGACGCTGCCAACACGAGGCTCCTGTCCGGAACCAAGGTCCCCGCCAACGGGCTCCTGGTCCTAAACGGCTCGTGGTTCCTCGACTCCGACGAGTTCATCCAGGCGTTCCAAGGGACCTCCTCCGCCCTAACGGTGACGATCACGGCCATCGAGGAGGAGATCTAGATGCCCTCGGGGCTCGGGACCAGAAGCATCTTAGACATCCGCGGCTCGTTTCTGACGCCCAACACCCAGAGTCTCGACGCCCTGGCTGACAACTTCGTCCATCCGGCTTTCGAGCTGCCGCACCACCCGAAGTACCTCGAGAGCGTCGTCGGGTGGTACCGGGCCGAGTCGCTGGGCCTGGCAGACAACACGGCGATCGGCACTTGGAGAGACGAAGGTATCTTCGGAAACCACGCGACCCAAGCCGGGGCCGCGAGGCCAACCCTCCAGACGGACGCCGGGCCGAACGGGTACCCCCGGGTCAACTTCGTCGCCGCCTCCAGCCAGTACTTCATCGCGGACGGCTGGGCCCCGACGGTCTCGGGGACGGACAAGACCTGGGGCGCAGTCATGGTCATCAAGCCGACGACCGTCAACACGAACGTGGCGATTGTCGGCGCAGGTAGCACCACGACCTCCGCGACCAACGCCTTTGGGCACGCCGCGACGGGTGCGGTGAGGAGGCACAAGGTAGACGACGCGGGCGCGAGCGGCAACGCGAACGGGGCCGCGGTCCTTTCCGCCGCAGTGTGGACGATCGTCTCTTTCCGCGAGGCGACGAACTGCATGGGAACCCAGGCGGACGCGAGCGGGCAGGCAGCCTTCGGGGCGGATGTGGGGGCGACGACCGTACAGGAGGGGAGGATCGGGGCTCTCGTCCAGTCGGGCGCCGAGTCTTCCTTCTACAACGGCGACATCGCCGAGTTGATCATCTTCAACCGAACGATACTAGCCGAGGAGCGCAGAGAGTTCGCGGTCTACTTGGCCCGGAAGTACGCAATCAACCTGACTGCATAAGGAGGTCATCTAGTGTCCAACTATCAGAACGGGGACTTCAACACCCGGTACGGCGTCATCCGCGTCCGCAACCCAGGGGCCTTTCAGCCGTACCAGAACCTGCGGACATACCACCAAACGGACTCGCGGAACGTCGTGCTGCAAGCGCCGGCACTAAGGGCCTTCAAAGCGGCCGAGCTGCGGATCACTCCCAAGCGCTTGAAAAGGAAGGGAAAGATCCGCCACATCCTGATCACCGGCGTGGGCTACCGTAGCTATTCTCTCCAGGCCGACCTGTACGCCAGCGAGCCGGGGCGCTTCGCGGACCCCGACGGCTCGCTGCACGTCGAGGCGCTGGCCGTGGATGTGGACCAGAACCAGGGCTTTCTCCGCCTGCGGGCTATCCGTAGAGCCCTCGAGGCCGAGGGCTGGCATTACGGCGTTTCGGGCGAACCGTGGCATGCCTCGTTCAGGCTGAGCGGGTAGTCGGATGGAGACCGCCGCCGTTTTCGTGGCATATATCCTGTTCATCCGCGTCTGTAGAAAGGTCCGGGTCCGACACCTTGAGAGTCCATCCTCTGATTTGGCTGGCGTGGGTGATCGCGTTCGTCGTCTTAGAGACGATAGCGCTCCTGAACAAAGCGCCTAACGACACTCTGACGCAGACGATCGTCACCTTCGTACCCGGGGGGGTGCTGTTCATGGCTATCGGCTGGGGCATCTGGCACTTCATCATGTCATACCTCAGCCGGACAGCCGGCAAGCTGGGGAGGTAGCGTGGCCGCCACGGACTGGACCGCCGTCCTCCGCTGCCCCGCCGGACACATGTTCGAGGCGTCGAAGCTCCACGTAAACGTGGACGGGCACATCGTCGTTCCTTTGCCTCTCTGTTCGAAGTGCCTATCCTCTGCACAGCCCTCCGCACCCCAGCTGTCTCGGCGTGAGGTCCGGCGCTGGGAGAGGACGCTGCGCCGGCAGATCGGAGAGCTGTAGCTAGCTAGATCGTAGCTAGAGCGCTAGCTAGATCGCTAGCTAGATCGGCAACACATCTTCGAACACGTACTCGAAGAACCCTACACCCTCCGCTTCGTTCGTCAGCTCGTAGCACGGGTCGCAGTAGTACACCGTGTTCTCTTCCTCAGAGCTCGCCTGCTCTTTCCAGGCCGCGATCACGCGCCACGTAGCCAGGGTTCCGTACAACCAGTCGTGGCACTGGCAACGGCACTTCGCCCGCCCGGTGCCTAGCGGTCCTAGCCAGCCTATTCTGCGGCGATCGGCCCTCACTGTCCGGCCTCGACCGCTCGGGCTACGCGCTCCAGCCCAAGCAGGTAGTCGCTGACGGTGGCCTTCGGGTCGCCCTCGATGTCCTCGAACAGCGCCAGGTCGAAGCCGTCGAACGCCCTAGCCTGGACCCTGTCTTGGTTCGTTATCTTCAGCGTGAAGGTCTGGGTTCGCGTGCTCTGATCGTACTCTATGGTCAACCTCACTTCGGCTCCTCATACTGCCAGCGCCCGTCCCGGTTGCTGTTCGGCACGCGGGCTTTCAGCGGTCGGCGAAGGCCGGTGGTCAAGCGAAGCTTCCGCATCAGCGGGTTGCCGGTGCTGGACCGCCGCCCCGCCCGCTGGCGGCTCCGGCCCCGGCCGGAACGGACCAGCTGTCGGCGTTGGGCCCTGTTCTGCGGCCCCATGTCGGCGACCGATCCCGGATCCTTACGCCAAGCTCTCCGCATAGCGCGGCGGTCCTGTGACGCCTTCCATCGGGCCCCTACCTTGTCTCGGACTCCCGAGAGCAGCTTCACAGCTGGCCTACCATCTGCTGGGCGTGCCAGACCTTGATCGAGGCCAGGTACACCTCGGTCAGCCGCATCCGCTCGCGCAGATAGGAGACCTCCTGCTGTAGCGCTAGGATGTAGGTCTCCGCGTATCCCATTACTGTCCCTCCCCAGGTTCACGTACTCGAACTAGCCAAGCAACAAACCGCCGCCACAGCACTTTCACTTCTCCTCCAATTCCTTGAGGGCTTGGTGGGACTCACCAAGGATAGAGTTGGCCGCATCACAACTGTGTCCCTGGTAGCTACAGGGCTCGTCGCAGTAAAAACAATGCCACCCCCGACATGTGCGAGTACCGTCTTTGTTGAACATGTTTGTACAAATGACGGACTGGCAGTCAGCCTTGCCTTGATAAGCAAGCGGGCCAACAAGCCTGTAGCCCTCCATTACTTCTCCCCCAGGTCCTTGAGGGCTCGGCGGGCGATGCCCTCGATGTGGTCAAACATCGCGTTCGCTTCGGTAATGTCGAGAGTTGCCTTTGTGCCCGCTGCCACGGCCTTCATTTCCTCCAGCGCAGCCTTGAGGGCATCGTGCTGCACCGCTAAGACCTCGTTGGCCCGTTTACACCCTTCCAACGCCACCTCCGCCTCTGAGTAGCGGTTGTTCACGTTGGCGAGTGCTTCCAGCAGGTACCGCCACTCAGCTTTGATGCGGGAGAGAGCGGCTTCCCCAAGATGAGCCGCCACGCCCAACGCGAGGTTTTCTCGCACCGTCTCGAAGTCCTGCTCGATGGTCATTTCGCCTGCCCCCAATTCTCGATGTAATGGGCCTTGAAGCCCAGCGCGACACCTTCCAACCTGAACCCGTGCTTCCACTCCCCGGCGGCCTGGAACTCCAAGAGAACATCGCTCGTGGCGTGGCGCTTCTCGACCAGGCCGAGCAGCTCGTCGTGGACAGCCGCCACCAGGTGGACCTCGGGCAGCGCCCTATCGATCACCAGCATGGTGCCCTGGGTGATGTCGGCGGCGCTGCCTTGGATCTTCGAGTTCACGGACTGGTTCTCCGACTTCCACCGCATGTCGGGGTTCAGCCAGCTGATGTGCCGGCGGTGTCCTCCGATCGTCTCCACGTACCCGTCTTGCTCCGACTGCTCGAAGACCTCCTCGGTCCACTCCACAAACACGGGGATCGCCGCCCGCACGCCCTCCCAGGCATCCGTAACTTGCCGCAAGGAAAACCGGAAGCCCTCCTCGGCGAGGTTGGATCGGATCTTCCTCGGCTTCGCCCCGTACTCCTGCGCCAAGAAGCAAGTCCTGGACAGCTGCCGCTCCGGGGTCCCCTTCGGGTACCTGGCTCCCAACAGCTGCACGGTCAGTTCCTCGTACAGGTCCACCCCCCGCCGGAATACGTCCAGCAGGAACGGGTCTTGGCTGTAGTGCGCCGAGAGGCGAGGCTCGATCTGGTCGAAGTCGGCGTGGATGAACGTGAGATCCTTAGGGGCCTGGAACAGGCGGCGAAAACGCTTGCCTAGCTCTCCGCGGCTCGGGACCTGTTGGAGGTTCGGGTCGGAAGAGGAGAGGCGGCCGGTGTCGGTCCCGGTCTGGTTGAACCGAGCGTAGATCCTGCCGCCCTTGTTGTCCTCGATCCACACCCGGAGGAACTGGAGGCCCTTGCTCCTGAGCTTGTACTCGCAGAACGACTGCACCCAGGGATCGTCGCCATGGTACACTTTCAGCACCTTGGCAGAGACGGAGGGCGAGCAGTCCCGCTCGGTGTCGTGCCCGCAGCCGTCCGGCTTCCCCCGGGCTGCGCACTTCGGGGCTTTCTTGATCGCCCTGATCCCCCGGCCTTTCAACCGGCGGAAGCCCGTGATGTATTCGCGCCCGACCTTGATCGGCTCGAAGTCCGTCGGCAGCCCGGCGGGCCACTCGCCAGCCTTGGCGGCCCGGATGGTATCCTTGTCTAGCCGGTACCGAGTAGGCCACTCGAACTCCCTCTTGAACAGATAATTGGCGAGCTGGTCTTTGCTTTCCAGGTTGAATTCTTCCGGCAGCTCGGCCTCGACATGGAGCGCGGCCGACCGCGACTCCACGTCCTTCCGGAGCTTCCGCTCCTCGACCTTGGTCTTGAATATGTTGATGGGCAGCCCCTCCATCTCCATGCGGAGCAGCACGTCAGAGTACGGGACGTGCCGCGTGTACCAGTAGTCGTACCGATCGGTGGCATGGAGCCTTGCCTTGAGCATCAGGTACAGGGCTTCTTCGGAGGAGAGGTCACCCTCGTTGTACTCCATCAGCTGCTCGATCGGGGCCTCGGCGATGGGGACTACGGACTTGTCGTCGCAGAGAAACAGGATCTTCCCACCCCTGCGGACTAGTCGCTCGTCTTTCGGCGGGGCCCCGTAGATGCGGGCGACAGCCTCCAGGCTCAGCTCGGTGCGCTCGTCGATACACCAGGCCATGACCTGAATGTCGTGAAAGGGGCCGCGCACGGAGTAGCCGTGCTCTAGAATCCAGCGGTGGTCACTCTTGGTGAACGCGACCTTGGTGATAGAGGGATCCTGTAGCTCGGCCCAGACTGAGTCGGGGATCGAGTCGGCCGCGTAGGCCGTCCTGCGCCAGCCCAGCACGAGCAGAGGCTGGCCGGAGACGTTCCCATCCCACTCGAGGTCGATAACGCCCCAATCAGCCACGGCAGCTAGTTTCTCCCTTCGATCTCCCGGTCAGTCAAGCCAGCCGGTCCCCTCGAGTCGCCAGCGGCAGCCACACCCTCCGCAAGCGGCAGCGACGATGTACCCCGACTCTTGGTCGAACGTCTGATGGGCTGCGAGTAAACACCCGCAGACAGGGCAGTCGGTCACCTAGAACACCTACCCCTTCTTCCCTCCGTACCTCGGCTCTTCCTCGCCGAGGGCGAGGGGCTTGCCGGTCCACCGTCCGACGCGATGCCCACATGGGAACACCCACTCGCTCGCCCCGTCGTAGTGGTTCGGCGAGGTGTACCAGTATTCTACCCCCGCGATGTCACTTTCGGCGGCCATACAGCCGCAGAGAGGGCACTCCCGGGTCTCAAGCACCGGCCCTCTCTCTCAGCATCCGACCAGCGAAGCCCGGCACCCGGTCGTCCACCAGCACTCCGACCTCGATGGCGTCGGCGATGATAGCCGCGCTGGCCAGGATGCCGGACAGGTGGCTCTTCCCCGTCGCGCTTTCGGGGTCGATGTCCTCGCCGTCGATCATGGCCAGGCAGTGGGCCTCGATCGCCCGAAGGTACTGAAGCATCTCGACGCTGCCGGTTCGCCAGTTGAAGGCCCCATACTTCGCCGCACCCTCGGTCATGGCGTCGGTCCCTACGATGATGCCGGCAGCCGGGAACAGCTGGATCTGAGCCTTGGCCTTGCCCGCCGCGTTCTTGAGGTTGCCATCCACCGGCGCGCCGGAGGAAATCGGGCCTTGCACCTCTCGCGCCCGGAGTTCGGAAAGCAGGTCAGCCAGCGGGCGGGTTCTCGAGGCTCGCCCCGGGGTCCGCCCGAGCGTCCGCTCGCGCCGCTCGAACCACGCGGCGGCCTTCCTCCGCAGCTCCTGGATCGCCACCTTGACCTCTTCGTTTGCCATAGCTCGAGCTGCCATAGCTCGAGCCATGACCGTCTCTTCACCCTCACTTCCCACGGAGCAACGCCTCCCTCTCCCGCTCGATCGCGTGTACCACGTCCTGCATGTCCTGGGCCACGTATAGCCCCTTCCTGTCCTGCTCGTTCTGTCTTCTGGCATACAGGATGCCGATCCGCCCGGGGCGACTAGCGTTCCAGGCCCTTACCGTGGAGGGCCGATCGTCCACGAGCACGTCAGCGTCCGAAGCCTCCTCCTTGGAGAACCCGTTGAGGATCCTAACCGTGCTGAACGGCGCGTCGGTCCTGTTCAGCCAAGACCACACCACGGAGTACGCCCAACGGGGTTTGTTGGTCACGATCTCGAGCTCGTGCCCCGCGCGCTCCAACGCCCACAGGGCGGGCAAGGCGCCGGGGGTGGTCTTCGCGGTTTCCCAAAGCCCAACGCAGGGCCTCATCCACTCGAGCCAGGCCATCGGGTTCTCCTGCCCCAAGCCGAGGACCCCGTTGGCCCAGGTACTCATGTCCCACCCGTCTAGGGATATGTCCTTCCGATCGTAGTGGCGGCCCGTCTCCGTCTCCAGGGCGTCGAGGTAGCAGCCGACGAAGTCTACCAACACGTCGTCGAAGTCGAAGGCGATCTTCATGCGTGGTACCTCCCGCTCCCTCCGCTCGGCTGCCCGTCCCACACTCCCGGAGGTCCGAGCCAGCCTAGCTCGATCAGCCGAGCCCGCATGGCGATGTTCTGCGCCACGTCGCCGGTGACCCGAATGATCCCTTTCTCTTCGAAGCCGGGGACCCTGGTGTTGAATGCCTCCCACTCGTACAGCGTCACGTCGATCTTCGGGTCCTCGACGCCGATCATGTCGGCCAGATTCCGCTGGCTGAGCGATCGGCCGTGGGTCTTGATCAGGTCGAGCTTAGTGTCCTGGGCCAGCACCGGCTGGAGAGGGCTAGACCCGCCCCGCAGCAGGTTCCCGTTCACGAGCGGGAGGTCAAAGCCCCTGATGTAATGCCCGAACACCATGTCGGCCTGCATGATCTCGACCGCCAAGCGGGTCGCGATGGCCTCCGCCGGCTCTTGGTAGTGGGTGGTGGCCTGCACCCCGGCCTCTCCCAACCACTTCCAAGCCGCCGCCGTGATGATCTTCGATACGTAGTCCCCACCGATCCAGTGGCCGGGGAGGCACTCTACGTCAAAGGCAAGGAGTCGCAGCCTACGAGTCATCTGACGACCCGTCAGGCAACTCCAGCCCTTGCACGTCGGGCAGCTCGCCCTGGTTCAAACGGCTCTTGAATTTCTCGAACTCCGCGACCAGGCGCTCGTTGAGCTGACGCTCTCGCCACACCTGGGCGTCGTAGTTCACCCGGGCTGTGATGGCCCTCTTGATCGCGGACCAGGCCAGCTCGGCCTCGTCCTTCTCCCGCGGCTTTCCGATCATGCCTTCCCCTTCTTCCTAGGTCCAAGCATCGGGTCCCTCCCCTATTCCAGTACCTTAATGCTCTCGACTATGCCGCGTGGGATGTGCGTGACGCTGCGGAAGGTGTCCTCCTCATCGGGGAACCGCTCCGCTGCGACCGACACGATGCGGGCTGTGTCGCGCTCCAGCGTCCCGACCGTCTCTACCCTCATGTCGTCGTGCCAGTCCTGCCGCTTCGTCTGTCCCTCGTCGGACCAGGCATCGTACCACTCGACCCTGACCGTAGCCCCGAGCGCGACTTCCCCGACCTCCGGTGCCGGCATCAGCACTCCTGCTCGTCGTACTCCAGGACTACGCAGTCGAGCTCGTCTTCCAGCAGGGTCCGAAGGTCCTCCTCGACCGGGGGCTGCTCGAACCTGATAGTGATGGTGATCTCAGCGGCCATGCTTCCGGTCCTCGTAGCGCTGTAGGTAGGTTGCCGCCAATTCCAGGATCTTCACGGTCGCGTACCGGCTGAGGATGTAGTGGTTGCAGGTGTGCCCGAGCAGCCCCCTCACGTACTTCTTTCGCTGCTCGGGCGGCATCTGCTTCCAGCCCCGGACGTGCTCGTGGTCGATCACCAGCACTCGGCTCGGGGGGAGCTTGCCGCAGATCATGCAACCCGCATCCCCATCCGCCTGCACCGGGCAGTCTTCCACCAGGCGCGTCCAGGCTTCGAGGGTCAGCCCGTAGACCTTCAGAGTCGCCGGCCGGGGGACCCTCACCCCGAGGTGAGTCTCGAAGTCAGGCATCGCCCTCAAGGCGTTTCACCGCCGACTGCCTGCGTTTCTTCAGTAGGCGCTCCTGGATCTTCAGCCACGGCCGGTTCCGGTTCCTGGCTCGGCCCTTCTCGCTCCCCTCGTAGAGGGCGTTCCTGGCCCGGCCCTTCGCGCTCCGGTTGTACCGGGTGTGCTTGGTCTGCTTGGTCTCCATGACGATATCCTAACCCCTGTTCGCCTAAACTGGCGCGGTCCCTGGCCTGTCTCAACCGCTCCAAGAGCGAGGTAGGTCGCTCCGCCTGCGCCGCCGGAAGAGAGGCTACGTCCCCGAAGTAGCTCCAAAGGGGGCCTAGCGACGCGCCGGTCTTCTTGTCGATCACCACGAAGTTGATGTCGTGGGGGTCGGTGGTGATGGTCACAGGCTTTGGCATCTTGAGGTCGAGCCGCATCTTGTTCATGCTGATGGTCACGGTGTGGTTGTCGCCGAGGTTCGGGCGCTCGAACATCAGCTCGATCTCCACCTTGTCGCCCTTGGCGCTGGCTCCCCGAGCCCAGGGCGGCGTCGTGGACTTGCCGTCCCTGTCCGTCGAAGGGTGGCCGGTGTTGTCGAGGATTAGGAGGGCCGCCCCCGTCTCGTCGATCAAAGGCTGGAAGACCTCCTGATCCAGCCGGGCCACGGCCTGGTTGCTATCCCGGAGCTCCATCTGCGTCGCCGCCGCGCTCCAGGAGTCGATCACGATCAGACTGTACCCCCTGAGGAGCTCGATCGCCGCGTCCAGGTGAGCCGCGCTGCTGAACGAAAAACGGGAGTACCACCTGAACCTGTCGGCGGGCGGGTCCATCTTCTTCAGGCGCTTGGCCGTCTCCCCGGGGCGCATCTCGAGACTGAAGTACGCGACCCGGTGCCCCTCCTTCGCCAGGCGGACCCCTAGCCACATGGCCCACAGCGACTTCAGGCTCCCCTTCGGGCCGTACGCCAGGACTCTGCTGGCCCTCGGGACGTAGGGCTCGAACAGCCAGTCGGTCTCCTCGGTTTTGTAGTCGGACCAAGTCATCGGCTCGAATACGGCGTCGGAGATCGTCGGTACCGGGATCAGGTCCTCGACGGAGTAGCCCGCGTTGAAGTGATCGGCGGCGTCCTTCCCGGCCTTGGCCTGGTAGACGGCCAGCCCCTTCGCCACGCCCCGCAGGGCGTTCTTGACCCGCAGCACGCCCTCGACGCCCGGCCGCCTTCCCATTCGGTCGGGCTCGTCGATGTCGGCCACGAAGGCCACGGTCTTCCCCCGGAAGTACGGCGCGTACTCATCCCTCCACTTGCCGGCCCCTCCCATGAGCGTGGTGGCGACCTCTCCGGCCCGCTCCATGGCCTCCACGTCCTTCTCGCCCTCCACGACCCAGACTTGGTCGGCGGCGAGCAGCTGCGGAAGGTGGTAGGGTACGCGGCGGGCGTCCAGCAGCCGACTCCTCCAAGTCTCCGTCCGAGTGTCCCAGCTCTCCTGGGTGAACCCCTTCGGGTAAGTCCTCAGGACTCGGGTGAGTGGCGCCCCGTCCTCGTCCGTGTACACGTACTGCTGCACCACGGCCGAGCCCCGGTAGTCGGCGAAGAGGTCCGCCATCGCCAGCCCGAGGGCTTCCACCACGTCAGTCGTCGGGCACCCCGCGAAGCAAAGCAGGAGGGCTCTACCGTCGTCCCCCTCCGCTATGGAGAGGCTCTCTCGCTGATCATCGTGGACGGGGCACTGGACCATGGCCCTGCGGTCCAGAGCGGCCGAGGGTGGCACGCCGTTGCCTCTCCCTACGAGGGCTTGGAGCAACCGCTCGTAGGCGCTCACGGCTTTCCCGGTTTCCCTACCCGCAGGACCCTCCAGTAGCGGGGGCCAAGGACGATGTGGAGGTACGGGGGCCGGAGGCGCCTCGTGATCCGGAGGATGTTTCGGCCATTTCGGCTCAAGTTCAAGTCCCACATCCTCAGGTGTTCGCAGCGGCGGGTGCAGTGCCGCTCGTGGTTGCGGTCCTCATTGAACCCATCCTCGTCGATCCACGCCCTGAACGTGTACACCAGCCTCCCCCTCATGCTTACTCCTTCTCTTCAGAGACCCGTTCCCCAAGCGGATAGACCCGTTCCCCAAGCGGGTAGCGGCGAAGGCCCCGGAGCTCTTCCAGCCCTGAGCGAAGGTCACGCGCGGTTCGTTCCAGCGCGGCGGCCATCTCCAGGATCTCTTTCCCATCGGCACCGTATCCCAGCTCTACCCGGACCACGCTTCCGTCTCGCTCGATCTTGGTCTGGGGGCGGACCCTGAAAGTCGCGCCCACCAGGACTTTGCTGTATCCCGCCATCAGGCCCCTTTCGTGTACAGTACCAAGCGCCTGACTCCGACGGCCAGCAGCGCTTCGGAACAGGACCGGCAGACGTAGGTGTTCCCCTGGATGTGGGCTACGGCCTCGGCCCCTTCCAAGCCC
>Ga0184633_10000556_pt1 | contig 13831 bp, 11 predicted proteins | sample PLM31_170_b1_FD_133156 | JGI IMG/M metagenome (GOLD analysis project Ga0184633, IMG submission 133156) | Groundwater sediment microbial communities from an aquifer in East River, Colorado, USA - PLM3-1_170_b1 | ecosystem: Environmental > Terrestrial > Soil > Riparian zone | place: USA: East...
GCAACACCCAGGGCCGCTCGCCGTCTTTCACGAGCAGGTTTGTGCCGCCACCAAGGAAGCGATGCGGGATGCCCTCTTGTTTCAGCAGCCGGACGAGCTCCGGCATGTGCTGGCGCCGGCGAAGCAGCAGCAGGTCGGTGGTGCCGCCGATGCCGAGCGACGTCAGATCAACGAGCGAACTGCCGGCGCGGTGTTCAATGCCTAGCTCGGGCAGCGCGCTCAAGATCTTTGGCTCGCTAATCCGCATGGCCCGTGGACACCTTGGCTCCCAGGAGAATGGCCAGCCCGCCGAGCGCGCGGCCGACGTTGCCCGCGCCGATGGTGAGCACAGCGTCGCCGGGCCGCGCCTCGTGCAGGAGAACTTCGATACCTTCCTGCATCGAGCTGCGGTAATGCACGTTCTTGTGGCCGGCGGCGCGGATGGCGTCAGCCAGCGCCTCGCCGGTGACACCCTGAATCGGGTTTTCGGACGCAGCGTAAATGTCCGTCACCACCAGGAAGTCCGCCTGCTCGAATGCGTGGCAGAACTCATTCCACAAGTGCTGCGTGCGCGTGTAGCGGTGCGGCTGGAAAAGCACGAGCAGGCGCTGGTACGCGCAGCCGCGCGCGGCTTCGAGCGTGGCGCGAATCTCGGCGGGGTGGTGGCCGTAATCGTCAATCAGCGTGACGCCGTTCACCGCGCCCTTGATTTCGAAGCGGCGGCCCACGCCGGTGAATTTCTCGAAGCCCTCGCGGATCAGGTCAGCGGGGATATTCAGATACAGGGCGACCGCGGCCGCAGCGGCGGCATTGCGCACGTTGTGGATGCCCGGCGGCGCGGGTAAATGGAACCGGCCCAGGTCTTCGCCGCGATACGTCAGGCTGAAATAGCTTTCGAGCCCGCGCAGCTCGACGTCGCGGATCACCAGGTCCGCCTGCGCCGACGTGCCGTAGGTGGCCACGGGCCGCTTCACCTGCGGAATGATGGCGCGGACGTTGGGCTCGTCGAGGCAGAGGATCGCCGCGCCATAGAACGGCACGCGGTTTACGAACTGCGTGAAGACCGCCTGAATCTCCTCGATCGAGCTGTAGTGGTCCAGATGCTCGCGGTCAATCGTTGTGACCACGGCCACGACCGGGGCCAGAAGCAGAAACGACCCGTCGCTTTCGTCCGCTTCGACGACCATGTACTCGCCACGGCCGAGCCGCGCCGTGGCGCCCGCCTGGTTCACGCGCCCGCCGACCACAAACGTGGGGTCGAGGCCCGCCGCGCCCAGCACGGAGGCAGTAAGCGACGTGGTGGTCGTCTTGCCGTGCGCGCCGGCGACGGCGATGCCGTACTTCAGACGCATCAGCTCCGCCAGCATCTCCGCGCGCGGGATGACGGGAATCTTCAGCTTGTGCGCTTCGACGATCTCGGGGTTGTCGGGACGAATCGCGGAGGAAACCACGACGACCTGCGCGCCGTGCGCCTGCTCGGCGCGGTGGCCTTCGAAAATCGTCGCGCCCAGGCTGCGCAGCCGCTCGGTGATCGGCGAAGCCTTCAGGTCGGAGCCCGAGACGGCGTAACCGAGCGTCAGGAGCACCTCGGCAATGCCGCTCATGCCGATGCCGCCGATGCCGACCAGATGAATGCGTTGAAAATTCCGAAAGATGACCATCATCGCCGGGCCACCTCTTCGATTAAGTCCACGATCGCGGCGGCCGCGCGCGGCCGGGCAAACGCGCGCGCCCGCTCTTCCATCTGCCGCAGCCGGCCGGGCTCGTCGAGCAGCGCGAAGACCTCGCGTGCCAGGCGCTCTGCCGTCAATTCGCTCTCCGGAATCACGCGCGCCGCGCCCCCGCGCTCAAGCACCTGCGCATTGCGCAATTGATGGCTGTCCGTAGCGGCGGCGAAGGGGATGAAGATGGCGGCGCGTCCCGCCGCGGCAACTTCCGCCACGGTGATCGCGCCCGAGCGGCAAACGATCAGGTCTGCCCGGGCAAACTGCTCCGCCATGTTGAACAGAAAGGGCTGGACGTCCGCCTGGAGTTCACGCCGCGCATAGGCTGTGCGCACAGCATTATAGTCTCGATCACCGGTTTGGTGAACGATTGCCAGCGCGCCCCTGCGCACGGCGAGCAGATCGAGTGCGTCCACCACGGCACGGTTGATGGTCAGCGCGCCCTGGCTGCCACCGGTGATCAGAATCCGAAACGGCGCCGTGTGCTCCCGCGGCGGCGCGGCAAAGAACTCCGGCCGCACCGGGCACCCGGTAACGACGGCCCGGCTTCCCAGGCGCAGCGCACCTTCTTCATTGGCTGTCGCCACGCGCGTCACCATCTCGGCCAGCACGCGGTTCGTGAAGCCCGGCTGCGCGTTGGGCTCGAAGATGACGCTCGGCAAGCCGCTCCAGGCCGCCGCGAGCAGCACGGGGCCTGCGATGTACCCGCCCATGCCGAAGGCCGCGGAGAAATTGTGCCGGCGAAGCACCGCTGCGGAATCCCAGAAGGCCGGAAGGAGTTGCGTGACGTTGCGGAGCAGGCGCATCCCGCCGATGCCCTTCAGCCCCGCCACGCGAATCGTTTCGAGCGGCAGACCCGCCTGGGGCACCAGCTTCGCTTCCATCCCGCGTTGCGTTCCAACGAACACGACTTCCCTCTTCACGTCCCGGCTGAGCCACTCGCGCGCGACGGCCAGCGCCGGAAACACGTGCCCGCCCGTGCCGCCTCCGGCAACGAGCAGCTTCATGCCGCGACCTGCTGCGCTCGCTTGCATCCTGCGTGCCGGCCAGCCTCACTCCGTCTGCTGGCTGATGTTCAGGAGCACGCCAGTGGCCAGAAGCATCACCAGCAGGCTCGAGCCGCCGTAGCTGATGAACGGCAGCGGAATCCCCTTCGTGGGCATCATGCCCAGCACCACGCCGAGATTGATGAGCGCCTGGCTGACCACCATCGCGGTGATGCCGAGCGCGGTCAGGCGACCGAAATCATCCGGTGCGCGCAGCGCGGCGCGAATGCCGCGCCAGCCATACACCGCAAACAGCGCGAGCACGATCGCGCCGCCGATAAACCCCAGCTCTTCGCAGAGCACGGCGTAAATGAAATCCGTGTGCGCTTCGGGCAAATAAAAAAGCTTCTGCTTGCTCTCCATCAGGCCCACGCCGAACAGGCCGCCCGAGCCGACCGCGATCAGCGATTGCAGCAACTGGAAGCCGCTGCCCTGCGGGTCCGCGTCGGGGTTCAGAAAACTCATGACGCGCATATAGCGGTACGGCACGCGCGCGATGAGCAGATAGAGCGCCGGCAGCGCCACAACGCCCGCGCCGAGCACGTAGGTGCCGGAGAGCCCGGCCACGAACATCATGGCCATCGCGACCAGACTGATCTCGAGTGACGTGCCCAGGTCCGGCTCCAGGAGCACCAACACGGTCAGGAACAACACCGGGCCGAGCGCGGGGGCGAGCGTGTGCTTCCAATTGTTGATGCCGGCACTCACTCCCTCCTGCACCAGGCCCACGGCGGGTTTGCGCCGTATTTCCAGGAACCACGCGAGATAGAAGATCACCACGAGCTTGGCGAACTCCGAAGGCTGGATGCTCGCGGGGCCCAGGCGAATCCAGCGGTGCGTGGCGTGCGCGCGGTCCACCAGAAGGACCACTACGAGCAGCAGCAGAACAAGAGCGAGGCCGCTGAAGATCACCGCGGGCTGGCGCAGACGGCGATAGTCGAGGTTCATCAGCCAGAACATTCCGGCCAGACCGAGAGCCAGCCACACGAGCTGCCGCAGGATGAACGTATAGGCGTTGCCGAATTGCTCGCGCGCAATCACGGCCGAGGCGCTGAAGACCATCACCGCTCCGAGCAGGGAAAGCGCAAGGGTGACTCCGAAGAGCCAGCGGTCAGTATGCATGCTACGCGGCATGTCAGCTCCCCGCCACCGGGGCGCCCGCCGACTCCTGCTCGATTTGCCGGACGAGCTGCTTGAAGACGCGGCCGCGGTGCTCGTAATTCTGGAACTGGTCGAAGCTGGCGCAGGCGGGCGCGAGCAGCACGGTGTCGCCCGGGCGCGCGCGCTCGAACGCCAGGCGCACGGCGCGATCCATTGTCTTCGGCCTTTCAAGAGGCACCGCGCCTTCGATTTGCGCGTCAATTTTTTCCGCTGCGTCGCCCACCAGCAGCACCAGCCGCGCGCGCTGCCGCAGGGGCTCGCGCAGCAACGTGAAGTCTCCGCCCTTGTCCTTGCCGCCCAAAATCACGAGCAGGTTGCCGGGAAACGCGTCCAGGGCCTTGAGCGTGGCGTCCACGTTCGTTGCTTTCGAATCGTTGTAGAAACTGACGCCGTTCACTTCGGCGACAAATTCCAGGCGGTGCTCGACGCCGGCGAAGCTGCGCACGCCCGCGACAATCGCGGCCGGCGTCGCGCCCGCGAGCAGCGCGGCCGAAGAAGCCGCCAGCACGTTTTCCACGTTGTGCTCGCCGCGCAGGCCGATGTCCGCGCGGTGCAGCACGACGGTTTCGGCGCCGTCGCGCCGGAAGGCAATTTCGTCGCCGCGCAGGAAGGCGCCGCTGGCCACGCGCTTCGTGCGGCTGAACCAGAAGACCTGCGCGCGCGCGGGCGCGTATTGCGGGGCCGCGGTATCGTCCGCATTCAGGATGGCCGCATCCTGCTCGCGCTGGTTTTCGAAGATGCGCGCCTTGGCACGCGCGTAGTCGTCGAAGGACGCGTGGCGGTCCAGATGATCCGCTGTCAGGTTCAGCAGCAGCGCCACGTCGGGCCGCAACTCCTCAATCAGCTCGAGCTGGAAGCTGCTCATTTCGGCGACGGTGACGGTCGCGTCGCTGGTTTCGTCCACCCTCGAAATCAGCGGCGTGCCGATATTGCCCGCCACGATCACGGGCAGGCCCGCCGTTTCCAGGATGTGGCCGATGAGCGACGTGGTGGTGGTCTTGCCGTTCGAGCCCGTGATGGCGACCAGGCGCCCACGCAGAAAACGCCAGGCCAGCTCGATCTCGCTCCAGACCGTGATCCCCTGCTTGTGCGCCGCCGCGAGCGCGGGCATCGCCGGCGAAACGCCGGGGCTCGGGATGATCAAGTCCTGCTCGAGGAAAGTTTCTTCGCGGTGGCCGCCGAACTCCAGCGCGCAACCTGCGGCGCGGAGTTTCGCCGCCGCTTCGGCCACCTGCGCTTCCGGGCGCTCCTCCGTGGCCGTCACGCGCGCGCCGCGCGCGGCGCAGAAAAGCGCCGTGGCAATCCCCGTGCGCGCCAATCCCACCACCAGCACCCGCTTGTCCGCCAATTCCACCCTGGGTTTCATGGCCCGTTACCTCAATTTCAGCGTGGTCAGCGAAAACAACGCAAAGACCAGCGCCACAATCCAAAACCGCACGATGACCTTCGATTCGCTCCAGCCCATCAGCTCGAAATGGTGATGCAGCGGGGCCATGCGGAAGATGCGCTTGCCCGTCAGCCGGAACGACGCCACCTGCAGGATCACGGAAAGCGCTTCGATCACAAACACGCCCCCCACGGAAAACAGCAGAATCTCCTGCTTGATGATCACGGCGATCACGCCGATGGCTCCGCCGAGCGCCAGGGAGCCCACGTCGCCCATGAAGACTTCGGCGGGGTGCGCGTTGTACCAGAGGAAGCCCAGCGCGGCGCCCACGAGCGCCCCGCAGAAAACCGTCAGCTCGCCCACGCGCGGGATGTACTGGATGTCGAGGTACGACGCGAAGCGCGCGTGGCTGCTCACGTAGGTGAGGATCGTCAGCGCGCCCGAGGCGACCACCACGCAGCCGATGGCCAGCCCGTCCAAGCCGTCGGTCAGGTTCACCGCGTTTGAAGAGCCTACGATGACGAACACGATGAAAATCAGAAACGGCAGAAACGCCACCGGCCAGAGATACGCGCTGTACGGGCCGTGCAATAATGAATCGAACACCAGGTCCGGCCGGAATTTTTTGAAGAACGGAACGATCAATTGCGTCGAATAAACGCCGTACACGGTCATCAACAGAAGCACGACGCCCACGCAAGAGCTGACGACGATCTGCAAGAACAGCTTGGTGCGGCCCGTCATGCCGAGGTTGTGCCGGCGCGCCACCTTGCTGTAGTCGTCGGCAAAGCCGATGGCAGCAAACGCGACCATCGCAGCCATCACAAGAATCACATAAGGGTTGCCGAGGTCGGCCCAGAGCAGCGTGGGCACAACCGTGGCAATGACGATCAGGATGCCGCCCATCGTGGGCGTGCCCGCTTTGGCCTGGTGCCGCTCCGGACCTTCTTCGCGGATAAACTGGCCGATTTGCATGTCGCGCAGCCGTCGCACCACGAGCGGCCCCAGCACGAGCGCCAGCAGCAGCGCCGTCAGGCTGGCCGCCGCGGTGCGCACGGTGATGTAGCGGAAGACGTTGAGCGGGTGCCAGTAGGGCTGGAGCACGCGGTAGAGCAGGTAGTAAAGCATCAGCCGCGTTCCTTCCGCCACGCCACTTCGGGCGCGGCTTCGGCTAGCGCAAAGCGCGACTTGAGCGCTTCTACGACGCGCTCCATCTTCACGCCGCGCGAGCCTTTCACCAAGACCAAGTCGCCGGGCTTGACGAAACCGGCAACGAACACCGCGGCTTCGTCCGAGGAAGCAAAGAAGCGAGTCTCCCACGCGCCGCGGCCCGCTTCCTCCGCGCCGCGTACGAGATTCGCCGCTTCGCCCTGTACGCCGAAGATGCAGTCAACCTGTTTGCGCGCGGCGTATTGCCCCGCCTTGCGATGCAATTCGGCCGAACTGGGCCCGAGCTCGAGCATTTCGCCTGCGACGAGAACGCGCCGCCGGTAGCCCGGCGGCGCCGCGAGCAAATCCACCATGGCGTCGAGCGCGACGGGGTTCGAATTGTAGCTGTCGTTAATCACCGTAAGCCCGGCTTCAAACCGCAGGATCTCTCCGCGCATCGCCGCCGGCGCGAGATTCGCAAGCGCGCGCTGCGCTTCGCGGATGCCGATGCCCCACGCGCTCGCCGCCGCAAGCGCCGCGAGCGCATTTGCGACGTTGTGGCGGCCCGCCAGCGGCAGAGTCAGGCGTCCGCGCTCGCCCGGCGCGACGAGCTCAAACGCTGTGCCTTCGACGCCGCGATCTTCGACCGCGGCGGCGCGAAAATCCGCGCGTTCGGAAAAACCGAACGTCACCACGCGCCCCGGCGCGACTTCGGCGAAGCGCGCCACGCACTCATCGTCAGCATTGAGCACCGCGACGGAGTTTTTCCCGCGCAAGCCTTCGATCAATTCGCGCTTCGCGAGCGCCACCTCGTCCACCGAAGAGAAGAACTCCAGGTGCACGGGCGCGACGCGCGTGACGACGCCGACGCTGGGCTCGGCGATCTCCGCGAGCCGCGCGATCTCGCCGCGGTGCGACATCCCTAGCTCCACCACTGCGGCTTCATGCGCGTCGTCGAGCCGCAGCAGCGCCAGCGGCAGGCCATACTCGTTATTCAGGTTGCCCTCAGATTTCAGAACGCGGAGCCGCGCCGCCAGGAGCGCCGCCAGAATTTCTTTTGTGGTGGTCTTGCCGACCGACCCCGCGACTGCGGCCAGGCGGCGTCCCCACGCGCGGCGCACCTCGCTTGCCAGGTGCTGGAGCGCGCCGAGCGTGCCGTCCACGGCGAACAGTTTTCCGCGAAGCGCCTCAGGGTACTCCGCCACACGCGCGCGCGCCACCACCGCGGCCAGAGCTCCGGCAGCCAGGGCCTGCGCCACGAAAGCGTGTCCATCGTGACGCGGTCCGTGTATGGCGACGAACAGCTCGGCTCGAGCCACCGTGCGAGAATCAATCGAGACACCGGCCAGCCGGGCCAGGGGGTCGAGCCCGCCGGGCGCCGCCACACCCAGAGCGCCAGCCACCTGTTGAAGCGTCCACCGCATAGCGTCCTCAGCGGATTGCCCGTTTTCGGGCTCCCCGCGTACGGGCTGGACCTCACCGTTTCGGTCCCCTCGCCGAGCGTCCCAGTTGCATCCTCGCGAGCCGTTCCCTGGTCTGAGTCTATTTCCTGAACCCACGCTGGTGGAGCAAGCGGCGCGCCACCTCGTGATCGTCAAAGTCAATCGTGCGGTCGCGCAGCACCTGATAGGTCTCGTGGCCCTTGCCGGCCAGGAGCACGATGTCGCCCGTGCGGGCTCCATCGAGCGCAATCTCGATGGCTTTTTCGCGGTCGGGCTCGAGCCGGTATCTCGCCAGCGTCTTCTGCAGGCCCACCACGGCGTCGTTGATGATCTGCAGAGGGTCTTCGCTGCGCGGGTTGTCGCTCGTGAGCACGACGAACGCGCTGCCGCGGCCGGCCACTTCGCCCATCAGCGGACGCTTGGCGCGGTCGCGGTCTCCGCCGCAGCCGAAAACGGTGATGATGCGGCCCTCGTGGTTCAGCTCGCGCGCCGTGGCGATCAGGTTGTTCAACGCGTCGTCGGTATGCGCGTAATCCACGACCACCAGGTACGGCTGGCCTTCATCAATGCGCTCGAAGCGTCCCGGCACGCGCGCGAGCTGGCGGATGCCGGCTTCGATTTGTTCGCGCTCGATGCCGAGGCCGATGCCCGCGGCGATTGCCGCAAGGATGTTGTACACGTTCGTGCGGCCCACGAGCGGCGAGCGGGCTTCAATCTTGCCGGCGGGCGTTTGCGCGGTGAATTCGAGGCCGGAAAACGAGAGCGAAAACTTCTTCGTCGTCACTTCGGCGCCATTTTCAAGGCCGTACGTCAGCGTGCGCTGCGCCAGGCCCGCCAGGCGCTTGCCGTAAGCGTCGTCGGTGTTCACCACGCCGACGGCCGGCGCGCCCGCGCCGGTGCCTTCAAACAAGCGGCGCTTGGCCTCAAAGTAGCTCTCAAACGTCTTGTGATAATCCAGGTGGTCGCGCGTCAGGTTGCTGAAGACGGTGACGGCGAAAGGACACCCCCACACGCGGTCCATCGCAAGGGCATGCGAGCTCACCTCGAGCACGGCGTGCGTGCCGCCGGCGTCGCGCACTTCGGCGAGAAAGCTCTGCAGGTCGAGCGATTCCGGCGTGGTGTTTTTGGCCACGCGCTCCGCGTGCGGCGTGCGATAGGTGATCGTGCCAATCAGGCCCGAGCCGTGGCCCGCGGCGCGAAGAATGGAATCCAGGAGGTAGCAGGTGGTCGTTTTCCCGTTCGTGCCGGTGACGCCGACGAGCTTGAGCGTCTCGGCCGGACGGCCATGGAAATTCGTTGCGGCAATCGCGAGCGTCTTGCGCGCATCCGCCACGCGCACCCAGAGCACACCCGGCGGCAGGTCGGCGGGCGCAGGCTGCTCGCTCGCAACGGCGCGCGCGCCGCGCGAAATCGCGTCGGCCACGAAGCGGTTGCCGTCGGTCTTCTCGCCGTGCATGGCGACGAAGAGCGCGCCGGGACGCACGTTGCCGCTGTTGTAGGCCAGCGAAGTGATTTCGGCGTCGGCGTTCCCGGCGGGCTGGGCAAGCGGGGCCCCGACGAGCAGATCTCTGAGGTTCATGCCGGACTGCACCAGTATAGGACGCGGCGGGGTGGCCCTCAAACCCAGCGCGCGCTTTACGCGGACTCCCACGCTCAATTTCCCTGGCCTGCTGCGCGCGCCTGCGCCGGTGCGCGCCCAAAGCGCACCGTCACCGAGCTGCCGCGCCGCACCATCGTGCCGGCCTCCGGACTCTGTTCCACAGCAAGCCCGGTGCCAACCAGAACCGGGTTCAGGCCGAGGCGCAGGCACTCTTCGGTGACGCCGCGAACCGTCTGCCCGGCGAGTTGCGGCACGGCGATGCCTTCGCCTTCCGCAAGCGCCACTGTGGGTGCGGGAGACTTCGGCAAAGCCGGCGCCGGCGCTGCAGGGGTTTCTCCGGTGGCGTCCTGCATCTGGATGGGATCGAAATCGCTCAGGTCCACGGGAGAGATATCCGCATTTCTCTTCAGTGAAGCGCGGCGCAGGCCCGGCGTGACCTCTACGTCGTGCGGAGCGTTCAGATAAGCCAGCACGGGCTCGGCGATACGCTTGAAAACCGGCGCAGCCACGTCGCCGCCGTGATGCGCGCCTACGGGAGAATCGAGCGTGATCAGGATCGTGACAGCCGGATTGTTCACCGGCGCGAATCCGACAAACGACGCGATGAGCTGCGACGGCGAATAGCGCCCCGTGGCGGGGTCCACCTTCTGCGCCGTGCCCGTTTTGCCCGCGGCCGAGTAGCCTTCGAGCCCGGCGAGCTTGCCCGTGCCCGCGAGAATGACGCCTTCGAGCAATTGCCGCAGCGTCGCGGCCGTCTGCGGAGCAATCGCGCGGCGCGGCGCGGGCTGCTCCATCGGCATGATGCGGCCGGCGCGGCGCAGCTCGCGCACGACGTAGGGCCGGTACAGCAGACCCCCGTTGGCGATGGCCGACATCGCCGAGGTGAGCTGAATCGGCGTGATGCCGATCTCCTGGCCCATGGAAACCGCGCCAATTGAAATTGCCGACCAGTTCTCCACGCGGCGCACGATGCCGCGCGTTTCGCCGGGCAGGTCCACGCCCGTCAGCGTGCCGAAGCCGAAGGCGCGGATGTAGTCGTACATCTTCGGCGCGCCCAGGCGCAGGCCGAGCTTGATGGCGCCGACGTCGCTCGAGTTCGACAGCACCTGCGCGACGGTGAGCAGGCCGAAGGGCTTGTGGTCGCGGATGCGGTGCCCGGCGATGTAGATGGCGCCCATCTGGCAGTCAATCACTTCTGTAGGGCGCGTGATGCCTTGCTCCAGCGCTGCACCCAGCGTGACGATCTTGAACGTCGAGCCCGGCTCGTAGAGCGCGCCGATGGCGCGGTTCATGTGCGCATCGGCAGGGCCATCGCCCGCAGCGTTGGGGTTGAACGTGGGCCAATTCGCCACGGCCAACAGCGCGCCGGTATTGGGGTCCTGCACGATCACGCTGCCCGCGAGCGCGTGGGTCTTGCGGATCGCGGCGGCGAGCTCGCGCTCGGCGATGTACTGGATGTTTTCGTCGAGCGTCAGCATGACGCTCGAGCCCGCGCCGGCGGCTTTTTCGGTGCGCTCGAACCAGCGACGGCGCGCGTCGGTCAGGACGAGCATACGCCCGGGCGTGCCGCGGATCTCGGAGTCGAGTTTGTACTCGACGCCGGCTAGGCCTTTCTCGTCCAAGTCCACGTACCCGAGCACGTGTGCGGCGAGCTTGCGCTTCGGATAGATGCGCTGGTTTTCCTTCTGGAAGTAAATGCCGCGCAGGTTGAGCGCCTGGATGCGCTCCGCCTTCTTGGGCGGAAGCTTGCGCGCGATCCACACAAACGAGCGCGAAGCGGAGAGCCGCGCCGCGATCTCTTCTTCCGGCTGGTTCAGAATGCCCGCGAGGAGGCGCGCCACCATGTCCGCGTCGTTGATCTCCGAGGGAACCGCGAAGCAGGAGTCCACCTGCACGCTCATGGCGAGCTCGCGGCCGTTGCGGTCGTAGATGGAGCCGCGCTTCGGGCTGATTTCGATGATGCGCTGCTGCTGGCGGTGCGCGCGGGAGAGGTAGTCGCTATAGCAGATGATCTGGAGATAAGCGAGGCGAACCAGCGCCGCCCCCATCCAAACCATCGCCAGCACGGCCACCAGCACCACTCGTGCGGGGGTACTGCGCAAGTCCATGTTCTTGCCGGGGCTCCGAACTAAACGCGATGTCGCTACTGCGCGGACTTGCGGCGCCAAGCCCGCGCCCGAAACTCTATTGCCTGCTGCCTGAAGCAGCCGGGCGCGCCTGCGCCAGGACGCCTTCGCTCGGGCCTTCGACCGGCGTCACCTGACCTGCCACGGGAGCCGTCAGACCGAGCTGGTTGCGCGCAATCGCGTCAATCCGCATCGGGGAGCGCAGGCTGGCCACTTCGAGCTTCAACTTCTGATTGAGCTCCGCGGCCTGCGCGCGCTCGCTCTTCAATTCCTCCACCTGATAGCGCAACTGGATGTCCTGGAAATGCTGCCAGGCGTACAGGAGCATCACGCCGGCGAGCAGCCCGCCCAGCGCCACCCAGCGGAAGCATTCGCGCAGCCGGTCCGGCGGCGCGCTGCGAACCAGCCGCGAATTGTCAATGCGCTTTACGGTGTAGAACTCGGTCATGGCATCAGGCTTTCTGCCGGAGCGTATTTGGACGCTGCCCGCTCGGCCACGCGCATCTTTGCACTTCGCGCGCGCGGGTTCGCGCGCACTTCTTCCGCCGCAGGCTGAATCGGTTTCTTGGTCAGGATTTTCAGGACGCCTGCCTGAGCGAGCTGCCGGAAGCCGTGCTTCACCAGCCGGTCTTCGATCGAGTGGTAACTCAGCACCACCCAGCGTCCCGAGAGAGAAAGCGTGGCAGGGGTCCTGGTAAGAAACTGCTGGAGTTCCTCCGACTCTCGATTCACCGCAATCCGCAGCGCCAGAAACGTTTTTGTCGCGGGATGCAGTTTCTGCCTTCCCCTTTTTTTTTGGCCCCCTGCCACAACCGTTGCCAGGTGTTCGGTGTCCCGGATGGGACGCTCGCGAACAATGGCCCTGGCGATTCTGCGTGAAGCCCGCTCATCGGCGTTGCGATAGAGCAGGTCGGCCAGATCTTCCTCTGACCAATGGTTCACAATCTCGGCGGCGGTCTCCGGCGCATCCGCATCCATGCGCATATCGAGCGGCCCGGCGAAGCGGAACGAAAAGCCCCGCTCCGGGCTGTCCAACTGCATGCTCGATACGCCCAGGTCGGCCAGCACGCCATCCGCCGGCGGCAGCTTCAAGCCGCGCGCGACGTCTTCGATCCTCGAGAAGTTGGCGTGCACCAGAATCACCTGCCGCTCGTACTCCCTCAGCCGCTCCCGCGCGATGTCCAGAGCCCGCGGGTCACGGTCCATCCCAATGAGGCGCCCGGTTGTCAGGCGGCGCGCAATCTCCAGAGCGTGTCCCCCCAGCCCCACGGTGGCGTCGATGTAAATCCCTTGGGGCCGAATCCGCAGCCACTGCACCACCTGTTCGGCCAGAACCGGGGTATGCAGCTCGCTCAACCCTAGATGCCCAGCTCGTCCAGGGTCTTCTCGTCTTCCGGCGTGATCGGGCTCTTGCTCAGGTTCTCCAGGAACCGCGCGTGGTTCCAAACTTCCAGGTACGTCAGGTTCCCGAGCACGTCCACATCGCCCTTCATCTGCGCGGTGTCGCGCAGGATGGCCGGAAGCAGCAGCCTTCCCTGCCCGTCCAGATCGACGACTTGACCGAAGTAATTGGCCCGCGCGAGAAACTTCTGCTTGGTCCGGTTGTGCGAGGAGAGCTTGGCGAGCTTCTCTTCAATCTCGTTCCACACTCTCATCGGATAGATCCGGACGTAGTCGCCATTCTCGCTGGTGACGTAGAACTCCGGGCCGAACTCCCGCAAGGCGGCCAGAAAGGCGGCAGGAATCTTCAACCTGCCCTTCTCGTCGACCGTTGCCGGATACCTGCCCCGCAGCATCATGGAACCTGCTAAGATTCGTCGTGTGAGTTCGCCTGGTCACCACTGCCCTACACTGATCGCCACTTTCTCCCACTTTGGCCCACGATATTAGACTTAGATTCTTTCTTGTCAAGCGAAATCCAGCCCTGCAATCAAAATTTCTTGTGGGAAAGTGGTGCCTCAGGCCGGCCTAGCGGCAAAACACCATACCTTGTGCAGGAGGGTCCGCGAGTGCGGATTGCTTGTCTAGCATGTGCGGGTGCCATGCAGATTGTGCTTTAAGCGTTACGGGTTCGGCGCAGGCGGCTCGGGAAGACCGACGCGCAGATGTGTGAGTTCGCGAAGCATGCTGCGGTCTTCGGGATTGAGCCCGCGCATAAAGGCCTCGTCATTGAGTTTCGCTTCTCGTTCGCTTTCGCTCAGGTTCTGCAGCGCGTGC
>Ga0184633_10000557_pt1 | contig 13828 bp, 11 predicted proteins | sample PLM31_170_b1_FD_133156 | JGI IMG/M metagenome (GOLD analysis project Ga0184633, IMG submission 133156) | Groundwater sediment microbial communities from an aquifer in East River, Colorado, USA - PLM3-1_170_b1 | ecosystem: Environmental > Terrestrial > Soil > Riparian zone | place: USA: East...
ATGCGGTGGATGAGGTCTATGTGGCCACCTGCGACGAGCCCATCAGGGATGTTGTCCAACAGGCCGGTGGAAAGGTCGTCATGACTGCCCACACCCATGAACGTTGCACCGAGCGTGTCGAAGAGGCTATGCACTCTCTGGTGGCGGACGTGGTAGCGATTGTCCAGGGGGATGAACCGCTTCTCTTTCCCCAGGCGGTTGCGCAAGTCGTGGGGCCGTTTCTCAAGGACGATGCGCTTCTGTGTACCAATCTCGTTTCGCCCATGGAAAGTGCGGAGGATTTTTATAACCCCGACATCGTGAAGGCTGCGACGGATCAGAACGGTTTCATCATGTTCTTTTCGCGGGCGCCGATCCCATATTTTCGCCACCACATGCCGTGCCCCATTTATCGACAAACGGGCATCTGGGGGTTCAGGGCGGATTTTTTGAGGCAGTACTCCGCTCTCCCCAGGTCTCCATTCGAGCAAGCGGAATCGATCGACATGCTCCGACTCATGGAACACGGATACAGGATCCTTGCCGTTCCGACAAGCTACGCAACGATTGGCGTCGATCGCGTCGAGGACATCGCCGTGGTTGAGCATATATTGCGGACGGACGGTATTCAGAGGGATTTGTACGAACGGATTATTCAAGGAAACCCATGAAGACTGTCATTATTGGGTACGGATACATGGGCCAAATCCGCAAGCAGGTGGTGGACACCATGCCGGAACTGAAACTTTGCGGGATTTGCGACCCCTTCTTGGGGCCGGGGTTGATCCCGGTTGATTGCGCGCACTACCAAGATTATCGTGAGGCCATTGATGATGTCCGTCCCGACGTCGTTTTTGTGTGCACCCCTAATCGGTATACGCCGGACATTTGCATCTATGCCCTTGAGCAGGGCTGCCATGTCTTCTGCGAGAAACCGCCCGGTCGGAATCTCAACGATATTCAACGCATCATCGAGGTCGAGGGGAAATACCCCCACTTGAAACTGATGTTCGGGTTCAACCACAGGCACCACCCAGCCATCGTCGAGGCAAAATCGTTTGTGGACGCGGGGCGTCTGGGCCGGATCCTTTGGACGCGGGGCGTGTATGGGAAATCTGGCGGGAGGGATCGGGAGTTCGAGGGGTCGTGGCGGAATGATCCGGACATCTCGGGTGGCGGCATTCTGCTGGATCAGGGCATCCATATGCTTGATCTGTTTCGGTTCTTTTGTGGGGAGTTCCATGAGGTGTATGGATTTCTCTCTACGGCCTACTGGAACGTCTCCGTTGAAGACAACGCATTTGTCCTGCTCCGTAACGAACAAGGCCAGGTGGCCCAATTTCACTCATCGGCCACACTGTGGAAGCACACCTTCCGTCTTGAGATAGGGCTTGAAAGGGGATACTTGATCGTCGAGGGACTGCTCTCGAAGACCGGGAGTTACGGACGCGAGAAACTGATTATTGGACGGAAGCCGGGGGATGACGAACATGCGGCTCTGGGGAACCCCAGGGAAGAGATCGTGTATTTTGACACAGACGTGTCATGGGACCTTCAGGCACGGGAACTGGTGAATTGCATCACGCATAATCTGCCCGTCACGGACAGCTCGTCGCTGGACGCATTGCGGGTCATGGAGATGGTTGACGCCGTCTATCGCCAGGCGAAGGTCAGATCTGCGGCGGCATCGGTGCCTGGTGGGGAGAGAAGGTTGCCATGAAAACGGTGGTGATTGACCGAGACCTGTTGGAGCTTGAGATCAAGCCATACGCCAGGCTGGAGGAGTACCGCCGATTGACGGAGGAGGACGTGAGGGAGCGGCTCCTTACCGCAGGCGAATTGAAGCCATGTCCCTGTCCCGGATGTCGATCGAGCGCGAGTCGAATGGTCTTCGAGAAATCGGGCATGTGCTACCGTGAATGTGATGACTGCAGGAGTGTATACGTGTCACCCCGGCCGCCAGAAGAGGCATTGGTCGATTTCTATCGGAACTCCAGATCGGCATGCTTCTGGCGCGAGCAGATCCTCCCCGAAACAGAGGAGACGCGTCGGGAGAAGGTGTTCCGGCCACGGGCCCAGTGGCTGCTTAACGTGCTTGATCGGTATCGCCCCGAGGCTCGCCTGGGGATCGTCGTCGGGTATCACAACGATTTGCTGGTTGAGGAGCTCACCCGCCAGGAGAGCCATCTATTCCACACGATCGTCACGAATGCCATCGCGGACATCGAATTTCGAGGCAGCAAGCGTCCTAATGTCACGATCCGCCCTACGCCAGTCAGTGCGCTATCCTCCCTCGGCCCGGCCGATATCTTTCTCGCGTTCGACATCCTGGATCGGTGCGCAGACGTGGAAGCTCTCCTCAGTGCGGCGCGGGCGACCTTGGCTCCGGGCGGGTTGCTGCTGGCCAGTACGATTTCGATTAGCGGGTTCGATCTTCAGGTGTTGTGGGATCGGTCGGAGAGCATCTACCCCCCCGAGCGGCTGAATCTCCTCTCGACAGAGGGCCTTATCGCGCTATTCGAGCGGCAGGGTTTTGAGACGCTGGAGTTCAGCACGCCAGGGGTGTTCGACGTCGAGGCTGTGCAGCGCGCGATCGATAAGGAGCCCGAGGCGCCGTGGCCACGATTCATCCGTTATGTGGTGAAAGAGCGCGATCAAGATGCGATAAACGGTTTGCAGGAGTATCTCCAGAAATACCGATTGAGTTCATTCGTGCGGATGGTGCTGCGAAAACCGCGATAGAACTTCCAAAAGGCGACGGACGTGTTGGCGGCCAAGATCAAGCAGACCTTTAGGGACGGCAAAGTCAGCATCGGTTCGTGGATGTCGATGGGACATGTCTCCATTGCGGAAATCCTGGCCTCGGCAGGCTATGATTGGGTGGTAATTGAGACCGAACACACCGCGATTGATGTGTCAGAGGTGCTCCGGCTGATTATGGCCATCGAAGGGCGCGGGGCCATCCCGCTCGTCCGTTTGGCGTGGAATGACCCGATCCAAGCGAAGGCGGTGATGGATTCAGGCGCGGCGGGCGTCCTGGTGCCTATGGTGAATAGTAGGGCCGATGCCGAACGGGCGGTGCAGAGCATCAAGTATCCACCAATGGGATTCCGGGGGGTGGGGCTTGCGCGGGCGCAGGGGTATGGAGTCAGTTTCGATGAGTACGTTCGGGCGGCAAATGATCATAGCTTACTCATTGTGCAAATCGAACATATCGACGGCGTGCAGAACATCGACGATATCCTTTGCGTGCCCGGCATCGATGGGACGTTCATCGGGCCATATGATCTCTCGCTATCAATGGGATTAGCCGGCCAGTTGCACCACCCGGATGTCGAGGCAGCGAAGCAGCGTGTGTTGGAAGCAGTAAAGGCACACGGGCTTGTCGCAGGGATTCACCTGGTGCATCCCGATACCGCCGTCGACGACCTGAAGCAGTGTCTCGCCCTGGGCTACCAATTTATCGCGCTGGGCACCGACATCCTCTTTCTGGGTGATTCGTGTCGAGCGGTTCACGCCGCTGCGATGCGGCTTCTCGAAAGAAAACAGTAAGGAAATCGCGATCCAGGCCATTGTTGTTGCGATGCTGACGGCTCGTGGATGAGCGTGTGGACATCCTGGTAACGCTGTCAACCTTCGGAGCGAATTCACACGAGCCGCTTCGGTTGTTGCAGGAGAGCGGGTTCACATTTCGAACGAATCCGTATGGGCGGCGGCTTGAGCCACACGAGGTGGTCGAACTGGGCCGCAGTTGCCGAGGCGTAGTGGCGGGCGTGGAGCAATACTCGGCCCAGACGCTATCGCAATTGCCAAACCTGTGCTGCATCAGTCGAGCAGGTGTGGGGATTGACAGCATCGATGTGGCCGAGGCTTCCCGGCGGGGAATTGCTGTACTGACCACCCCGGATGAACCGACCATTGCGGTGGCCGAGTTGACGCTAACGATGATGCTAGCCCTCTTACGCCAATTGCCGAAGGTCGATTCGCTGATGCACAGGCGCAAATGGGAGCGAGTAACGGGGCACCTGCTTGCGGGCAAGACGGTTGGCATCATCGGTCTGGGTCGGATTGGCCGACGGGTGGCCGAGCTGGTCCAAGCATTTGGCGCGATCGTCATCGGCGTCGACCCTTATCCTGACAGGGATTGGGCGGGTGTGCGCAGGATTGACTTGGTCGACCTACCGACGTTACTCGCCCATGCCGACATCGTTTCAATCCACGCATCAGTGTCGAATGAATTCCCGCTTCGCTTCGGAGCGGCAGAGTTTGGTCGGTTGAAAAGAGGCGCCTGGCTGATCAACATGGCACGCGCTGATTTCGTGGATGATAGGGCTTTACAGGAAGCCGTCGAATCAGGCCGGCTGAGTGGTGTGGCGCTTGACGTCTTTGCCGAGGAACCGTACGGTGGACCCTTGTGTGACAGCGATCGCGTAATCCTCTCGCCTCATCAGGCTACGTTGACGGTCGAGACGAGGGTGGCGATGGAAGTCCGGGCGGTCACAAATTTGCTGGACCATTTGCGAACTGTCCAGGCATCCTCACCAGCGGGCAAGCTATGACTGAAGAGCAATACTATCGGATAGCCAGAGCATGCGATAGCCTGCTGAGGCATCCGGATGCAACGCTAGGGTGGGTGGCAATTCCTTGGCTCCATCTCCTGAATGAACATCCGGTTTATCTCTCCAAATATGCGGGTCTCGACGGAGCACTAACCCCGCAAGGTTGGTTCACCGGCGCTCGATGTGTAGTGGGCCGTGCCGTCAGTCGGGGGTATACGTCGGCTTACCGGGCGGGTTGGCTGGTCAAGAACCTCAGCCGCGCCGTACGTGAGAGCACCGAGCAGAAAAACAAGCTCAACGAAACAGGAAATACGTCTGGAGCTGGGTCCGGCATTCGGACAGCAGATGTAGTGATTGTGTCTCACCTTGTCAACGTTGATCATCTCGACCAAGCGGACGACTTCTATTTTGGAGGCCTGCAAAGACTGCTTGCCGATCGTGGAGTGACATCGCATCTGTTGCTGCGGAATCAAACTCACCGGAGAACGTCCGAACTCGTCGAGCAGGCGAGGCGAGACGGACCCTGCGCGCGGGACATTTTGTCGGATGTAGCAACGGTCCGAGAAGAACTGAGCTTTCTCAAGCGATGTGTGATCACCCGACGGCAGTTACACCAGATAGCGCTGGGAGCTTCATCGTCGTTGGGACGGCAGGTCGCAAGGCGGGCAGGCGACACAGCTGTGTCGGGTGAGGTGCTGGCGAATCTCAGGCTGTACAGTCAGATCAAAGAGATATGCCGGCGTCTCCGGCCATCGACCGTTATTACCTTGTACGAGGGTCATGCGTGGGAACGGTGCGTTTTCCACGCGGCACGCACTGCAGGTGGGCCCATCCTCTGTGTTGGGTATCAGCATACGATTCTTCGGGCGCATTCCCATGCGGTAAAGCGCTCGCTTGGGCACGGGGGTCTTTACGATCCGGATGTCATATTGACACTAGGTGAGGTAACGCGGAACATCCTTCAGGCGAGCGGAGATCTTCGAAACGTGCGCATTGTTACATTCGGTACACATCGGCGCGAGGAAGGTCATGCACCGCGTCGAGAACCCAATCGCACGTCTGTCTTTCTCGTGCTTCCGGAGGGCATCGAATCAGAATGCATCTACCTTTTCAGGTACGCACTGGAATGCGCACGATGCTTACCGCATGCCCGCTTCATCCTTCGCACCCATCCCGTTTTGCCGTTCGAGAAGCTCGGATCAAAACTGAAGGAGTTTCAGTCCGTTCCTGGAAACATTGAAATCAGTCGAGGCACGCCGATCGAGGAGGATTTCGAGCGCGCTGGCTATATGCTGTACCGAGGATCATCTACTGCCATTTACGGCATACTCGCGGGCCTGAAACCATTTTATGTCGTTCGGCCCGATGAGATGAGTATCGATCCACTTGAAGGACTCGCGCATTGGCGGGAACATGTAGTGTCAGTTGATGATTTGATGGAGCGATTTGCGGCGCACCAAGAAGCGGATGGGGAGCAAGACGTCCAAGACTGGAAAAAGGCATGCGACTTCTGTAATAAGTACACTCAGCCAATCACCCCGGCTGGGATTGACACGCTTGTCGCTCTTCCAAAGGCGTCCCCTCCTGCCATGATGAGAGGATGAGGGACCGATGACCTCCTTTTCGGCCACATATCTCTCCGAAGCTTGCGCAATCATCAAAAGGCTTGACCCGGCTGCAATCGAGAGGGTGGTCGAAATACTTCTCGAGGTTCGAAGCCGTGGGTCGAGAGTCTTCGTTTTGGGTGTCGGGGGCGGGGCGGGACACGCTTCTCACGCCGTAGGAGACTTGCGGAAGATCGCGGGAATAGAGGCGTACGCACCTACGGATAACGTAACCGAGCTCACGGCCCGGGTGAATGATGAGGGATGGGAGACGACATACGCGGCGTGGCTGGCGGGAAGCCGGTTGCGCGCCGGGGATCTTGTTTTTGTGATGTCGGTCGGCGGTGGAGACTTGAAGAGGAATATCAGTCCAAACCTCGTTCGCGCGTTAGAGTATGCCAAAAACGTTGGGGCTCGAATCATTGGTGTCGTAGGCCGTGACGGGGGGTACACCGCACAGGTAGCTGATGCGTGCGTGGTTGTGCCGACTGTAAATGCGGAGAGGGTAACGGCACACACGGAGTCAATTCAGGCCATGATCTGGCATCTTCTGATCTCCCACCCAAGGCTGCAGGGGGTTCCTATGAAATGGGAATCTGTTCAGTAATCGTGAGAAGGGGGTAGGATTGCCATGCCGATCTTTCTAGACTCGACAAATTTGAATGAGATCGAAAAATATCATCGCATGGGGATCATTCGCGGGATCACGACCAATCCGACCATTATGCTGAAAGAAGGCGTCACTGGGGGTATGTCAGGCATTGAGTCGCGGGCAAAGGCCATTGCGCGGCTCATCGCCCCGCTCCCACTATCGGTTGAGGTGATCACGAACGATCCGTACAAGATCGTGGATCAGGCCAAGACCTTTTCGGGGTGGGCCGACAATATCAACGTTAAGGTGACCATTCACGGCCCACAAGGCGAACTGGAGAACCTGGAAGTCATCCACAAACTGGAAACCATCCACGACATCCGCGTGAACGTTACGGCGATGATGAGTGCCCAGCAGTGCTTTCTAGCCGCCCTGGCCGGCGCGACATACGTCTCCATCTTCGGGGGGCGAGTGAACAACATGGGTTACAACGTGTGCGGCGAGATCATCAAACTGCGAAAGGTGCTCGATCGCTTCGGGCTCAAGGCTCAGATCATCGTGGGGTCCACTCGCGAAGTACTCAACGTCATTGAATGGTTAGAGGCAGGAGCACACATCGTGACCGTCATTCCGGAACTCTTGAAGGGGATGCTAGTGCATCCGTATTCAAAGGAAACTGTACAGATGTTCCTCCGAGACGGCGCCACGGTAGAGGAACTGCTGGAGTCCTCAGGGCCGGACAAGCCATGAGGCTTTTCATCAGTGGTATCAGCGGTTTGTTAGGGCTGAATCTCGCTCTGCAGGCCCGAGACCGCTTCCAGATCAGCGGTTGCTACCACGCGCATCAGGTGATCCTAGAGGGCGTTCAGAGCTTAAAGCTGGACCTTACCTCGCTCAGCAGTCTGGAGCACGCCCTGCTCAGGGTCGGGCCAGACGTTGTGATTCACACAGCCGGGCTGACGAATGTCGAGGAATGTGAGGCCAATCCACAGCTGGCGTATCGGTTGAATGTAGAGGTGACACGTAACGTTGCGAAGGTCACGAACGCCCTGGGGGCGAAGCTGGTGCACATCTCATCGGATCACATGTTTGATGGCAAGGCCTCCTGGAAGAGAGAGGCGGATGTACCTGCTCCCCTGAATACGTACGGGAGAACGAAGTGGGAAGCAGAAGCGGTGGTGCTGGAGGAGTGCCGGAACGCACTGATCATTCGCACCAACTTCTTCGGATGGGGGACACCCGTGCGGGCGTCCTTCAGCGACTGGATTCTCCGGGCCCTGGCGCGCGAAGACGACCTCACAATGTTCTCTGACGTGTATTTTACACCCATTCTCATTAACGATCTGGTCGATGTACTGGCCGAGTTGATTGCACGTGGGGCGGAGGGGACGTTCCATGTCGCAGGGGGTGAGCGCCTGACAAAGCATGCTTTCGCCCTGCGACTGGCACAAGTGTTCAATTATCCGACCCACACGATTCGCGCTATAAGCGTGGAGAATTTTCCTTTCCGGGCGAAGAGGCCAAAGGATATGTCGTTGAGTAGTAAGAAGGCGGCGCAGCTCCTGGGAAGTCCTTTGCCTGGGGTTAAAGAGGGCCTCTATCGATTGAAAGAGTTAGAGACACAGGGCCATCGCGCTGCCCTAGAAAGGGCTATTATGAAGGAAGCATCCCCTCAGACACGGGCATCGCGTGGTAGGCAATGGTAGCATGTCGGGCTTTAGCAACAGGATAGCGTTAGTCGTTCCGACGAAGGATCGTCCTGGTGACTTGCGGCGGATGCTCAATAGCGTTGAAGCGCAGTCAGTTCATCCCGAACAGATCATTATCGTCGATGGAAGCGAGGCCCCAATAAAGAACGTACTCAAAGAACTGCCAGATCTCAACATCAAATATGTTCGTGTGTACCCACCATCGTTGTCAAAGCAACGAAATGCGGGCATGGCAGCGGTTGATCCAAGTGTGACATTGGCCGGTTATCTCGATGACGATCTGGTACTTGAACCTGGGGCCCTCGAAGCGATGTTGCGTTTCTGGGAGAACGCTCCTGAGGACATCGGGGGAGCGAGGTTCAACATCATGAATGAGGAACTTCCGCGCGCTGTCTGGCTTAAGTCTCTGTTTTTTCTTGAAAGTAGGAAGAGGGGTCAGATACTGCCCTCTGGATATCAAACCTCTATCGGACGTGTAAGTACGCACACGTATGTACACTGGTTGTCGGGTGGAGTTACGCTCTGGCGGAGAGACGTAGTGAGGGAGTTTGCCTACGACGAGTGGTTTCAGGGGACGGGATATCTGGAGGACGTTGATTACAGCTATACGATAGGAAAGAGGTATAAACTCTCGGTGGTGGCGGACGCTCGGGTTAGGCATCTCAGTTATCCTATTCGGAGAGAAAGTAACTATATATTGGGAAAATGGCAGACGATCAACCGGATGTACTTTGTGAAGAAGCATCGAGAGTTCTGGCTCCCTTTGTGTTACTGGTCCATGGTCGGGGAGTTTCTCCTGAATTTGGGCACTGCAATCAGGTACATTGACAGTTGGCGTCTTAGGCGGGCTTGGGGGAATCTTGCAGGGCTTCTGTATGTGGTCCAGGGAAAAATTGAAGCGATGGATGGGATGTTAAAATAATATGGCCATGGTCGCCTTCCTGTTTGGCGGAATCAGAACACCATAGCGGATTTGTCTTATGAGCTACCGGTTCCCCATTTGCTTCATGTTCAACACGTTTGCTATGACTGCCCTCCTGGTTGGTCTAGGGCTCGCCGGCAAATCTTCTATGGCAGCGGAGGTGGGCATCGTCCAGGGGGCTACGTTGGCCTTTTTTTATGCCTTTTCGGCGAATGCAAGGAACGTAATCCTGAATCCCTCTTCGCAAATATCGGTGCGATCGATTCTTACGGCTCGTATGCTCCTTGCTGCACCGATAGGGATTGGCGCATTTTACTTGAGCGTGTATGCAGCCGACATTGGATCGCTGTTGGCTGTTGCGCTTATCCTGAGGCGATGCGTTGAATGGATTAGCGAGCTGCATCTGACTGAAATGGAGAAACACGGACACCGAGAGTTTGCCAACAAGTTCATGGTTCTTCAGTCGATTCTCCTCGTTCTGGCACTATTTTGGACTCTCGGTGACACCGCCATCCCCTTGTTGGGGCTTTTCCTTTGGGCGCTTTGTCCCCTACTGATAAGTCTTCGCTTCATTCGGCAACAGATGACAACCCGTGGTTGGCTCCAAGAGGCGTGGATCCAGATGGTTCCACATCTCGGGTCGACCGCAATGATCGGGATTACGGTGTATGTGTTCAGACTGTTAATTTTATTGATCGTGGGAAAGGAAACAGCTGGCGATCTATTCACGGCGTTTGCCCTCGGCAGTGTACTGGGCTCTGCGTTCGCAAATGCGCTGGGCCCCAGCCTTGTGTTACACGAGATGCGCACTGGTGAGCAATGCTTTCCGTGGCCGTTGAAAATGACTCTCGGCGTGTGGGCCGTCGCAGGCGTGACACTGTTTCTTGCACTGCAATCCTCCCCTGCGTCTTTCCAGTGGACAGGAAAGTCCAATATGTTCTGGGGTGCGGTGGGGTTATCGATGATTGGCGGAGTCATTATGGTGTTTGGGCAACGTATGAGACTCCAAGTGCTTCAGAGGTACGAGGAAAATGATGTGTATGGCCCCGATGTTCTCATGAATATCCTCGTCCTTCTAAGCGTCCCATTTCTCTATTACCTCTGGGGAAGAGATGTCCTGATGACTCTGTATCTGCTCAACTCGATCTTTGCACTCCTATTTTACGCGAGCTCAAAAGCTGGAAGTGGCGTCCGCTCGAAACTCGTTGATCTCTTTGGCGATACAGGCAGGCTAGTTATCCCATTTCTGATTTTTTTTCCGTTGTTCTTCCAATTGTCGGGTAACATATTTCATGACTCAACATTCGTCTTCGACTCCCAGGGCGCGTTGACGCGCGTGCCATTACCCATCTCACTTGTGGCGTGTTTTGCCGGAATCCTCTTGTTTGGGGGCTATAAGCGGGCTCACTTGTCCTTGGGGATCATTTTTCTGTCGTTTGTGTTGATGTTGACGTCATCCATGATATCAACGCACGGGCGAGGTATCGAAGGGGAGGCAAAGATTATCCTGTTGCTACAATTTATCGTGCCGATGTGCGCGCTGGTGCTAGGGCAGGTGTATTATGAGGATCGTAATCCAGATAGGTGTAGTGTGGAGAAGGCATTTTTGTATGTTTTAGCTTTAGTGGTTCCGGTTCAGCTGTTGTTAACATGGTTGCAAGGACATGTTTTCCTCTCACCGAATTTGCTTGTATTCAGCATTTATCAACATATTCAATATGTGCCATTGATGTTTGTGTGCGGCTACCTGATTGGCCTTTATGGGCTGTGGGGGGCAGGGAGATATCGAAGTATGATGGTGATTCTCGCTCCGCTAATGGGCATTTATGTTTCCGCCTCAGCGTCTATGGTGGCGATGGCGAGTTTAATCGGCGGTATGTGTGGATTGGTGATTTACCGTTGGCGTGATGAAGCCGATCGATTACTTAAGATAGCGTTCATGCTCGTGATTGTGACATCCGGCAGTTATCTTAACCTTGCGAGGAATACAGGGCATTTTTTGAGCGAGAAGTTTACGTTTCGCAAAGTAGAACACGCAGGGGCTAGTCTGGAGGAAATGAATGAGATTCTTCCGATTGTGGCCACACGGATTCAGTACTGGCGATACTACGCTGGAAAGATTGGTGAGAGTTCTAAGGAATTGCTATTCGGACATTCGGAGCGTTTAGATCGTTCAAAATATCCGAGCGCACATAACTACTATTTGGATTTGGTGTATAATTTCGGTCTGCTGGCGGTCTTGCCGTTGTTGACGGGTATGGGGTATACGTTGTGGATGGTGTATCGGTTCCGGAAAACAATTCTTGCAGCGTCGAGTTTTCTGGGATTGGCCATAGTGGTGCTTCTCGTCTTGTTTGTGGACAACTCCTTAAAGGTGGGGCTCAGGCAGCCGTATCCGGGAATGATCAGCTTCTTTTTGTGGGGGATCTTGCTTTCGAGATTATACAGAGCGTCGGTCATGGGGCAAGAGCTCGAGAAATCCTTCTTGTAAGGTCTTGTAGCGTATGCGAGTTGTACATATCGCTAGCTTGTACGGGTCGAACGTTAGCAAAGGTGGTGTAGCTCGCGCTGCCGACCTCCTTGCCCGTGCCCAAGCGCGAATTGGTGCTGAGGTTACCTTTCTTACCATGAATGGAGATTCCAGAAGGGGCCATAACTTAGAGATTCGAGAAGGCGTACGAATTGAATATTTCTGGCGTGCAGGAGGTTCGGGATCATTGTTTTCATCGTCCTTGTTCGGAGTGTGTCTGGGGCGGGTGAGGAATTGTGACATCGTCCATATCCATGGTATATGGAGTTTTCCTGGGACGTGGGGAGCGTTTGCCGCACGGCGGGCAAAGGTTCCATATGTAGTAAGCCCTCAGGGCATGTTGAATGACTGGGCCATGCGCTTCCGGGCATACAAGAAGATCCCATATTGGTACGCGGTCGAGCGCCGCACCATCGGGCGGGCAGCCTGGATTCATTTCGCGACTGAGGAGGAACAGCGCCAAGCCCAGGCCTGGATTGCACGCAAGAAGAGCAAGGTGATTCCCATCGGCCTAGATCTTCGGGAGTTTGGCGCGTTGTCTCCCCGGGGAATGTTTCGCGAACCCCACGGGATTCCCGAGGGAGCACCCTTATTGGCGTTCCTGGGACGCATCCATCCTATCAAGGGACTTGACGTCCTCCTCCGAGCTCTGGTCCGAGTCAAGGATGAAGTACCGGAGGTCATTCTGGCCGTTGCTGGCCCGGACGAGGATGGACATGGCCGTCGGCTTCAGCGGCTGGCACAAGACCTTGGGGTCGAAGGGCGAGTACGCTGGCTAGGGACGATCGAGGAGCAGGCCAAGCCCTGGTTTCTGGTAGACGCCGACCTTTTCGTCCTTCCATCGTTCTCGGAAAACTTCGGGCTGGCCGCGGTAGAGGCGATGGCAGTCGGCTGTCCTGTGATCGTTGGCCGCGGGGTAAACATCGCCTCCGAGGTGGAGGCGTATGGTGCAGGATGGGTCGTGCCGACCGAGGCCGAAACCCTGGCTTCAAAGATCGTTGAGGCATTGCGCAATCCTGAGGCTCGTCAGGCGGCGGGCAGGGCTGGCCAGCGTCTGGTGGCTGATCGGTACGATGGAGAGGTCGTGGCGCGTGAAATGCTAAAAGCATACGAGGAGTGCCTCCCATGAAGAAAGGCTGTCGTTCGTGAGGGTCGCAATCCTTACTCAGTATTACCCCCCCGAGCCGATTCCAAAGCCGCATGAGCTGGCCCGGGGGTTGACCGAGCGGGGTCACGAGGTGGTCGTAATCACCGGATTCCCAAATTACCCGGCGGGGAGGCTGTATCCCGATACGCGTCTCCGGCCCTGGAAATGGGATACACTCGACGGTATCCAGATCCTCCGGCTTCCCCTCTATCCGGACCACAGTCGTTCGGTGGTTCGGCGCGTGCTGAGCTACGGATCCTTCGCTGTTGCTGCAGCATTGCTCGGCAGTGTCCTGAGTGGCCCGGTTGAGGTGATGTTTGCCGAACATCCGCCGTTGACGATCGGCCTGGCAGCCTGGGTCATAGGACGTCTCCGCCAGGTCCCGTTCCTCTATGCAGTCAACGACCTCTGGCCGGAGAGCGTTGAGGCGACCGGGATGGTGGGAAGTCGGCCCCTTCTCGATTACATCGGGCGACTCGAGCGGTTTGTGTACCGTCGGGCGGCGGCCATCGCGGTCATTTCCCCGGGATTCAAGGCGAATCTTGCAGGAAAGGGGGTCCCGCCTGAAAAGGTACATGTAATCCCCCATTGGGCCGACGAATCTCTGTATCGACCCGTCCCTCCGGATCCCCGGTTGGCAAGAGACCTCGGCATGGCCGGGCGTTTCAACGTGGTTTTTGCAGGGCAGCTTGGTCTGGCGCAGGGCCTGGCCGTGGGCTTGGATGCGGCAGACGACTTATCTGATATGCCAGATGTGCAGTTTGTCTTGGTGGGCGACGGGACCGA
>Ga0184633_10000558_pt1 | contig 13806 bp, 9 predicted proteins | sample PLM31_170_b1_FD_133156 | JGI IMG/M metagenome (GOLD analysis project Ga0184633, IMG submission 133156) | Groundwater sediment microbial communities from an aquifer in East River, Colorado, USA - PLM3-1_170_b1 | ecosystem: Environmental > Terrestrial > Soil > Riparian zone | place: USA: East...
CAGGGATTGGCGCGAGGCCCTCGATAGTCCCCTTTGGCTCCGCCGCTCCCGATCACCACCGCATCCGCTTCGCTCGCCAGCACGCGCGCGCCGGTCATCTCCTTCACCAGCGCATGACCCGCAACGTGGTCCGAGTGCGCGTGCCCCGAGATCATGATCGGTTAACTAGACATGACTAGAGCGCAGTCAACAGGGTGTAGCCGTACTCCTGCGCACGGTTCACCGCGACCACGCCAGCCGCCACCAAGTGACTGTTCGGAATCAGGTTCGACGCAAACTCCTTGTACAGCGCGTCGGCGTTGCCACCGACGGCGGAGGCCACTTGCCCGGAGATAAAATGCGTGGCCATATCGCAGACGGCGAACTGCGTGCCGCGCTTGACTATGGAGTCGATGGTGCTCCCGAAGTTCGATAACGTCATCCCGTAATCGGGCGAGTTGAGCAAATTCGTCGAGGGTGCCTGCTTTGTCTTGGGATCGGTGAACTGCACGAGGTCGCTCATGGCCTTCCCGTACTTGCCCCAGATGGTGTTGTTGTAGGCAAACACCGTGGCGAAGTGCCGCAGGCAGACGACGATGGCAAGGTCAGCCTCGTTGAGCGCGTATCCAGACTTGTTCGCGACGTAGAGGTTGTTGGCGTACAGCATGCCCTCACCAGCGCCGTTCGGGGTCGCCGCGTCGATGAAGGTGCGATGCTTGCCAGGCACCGCGTTCAACCAGCTGTCCTGTTGATGACGTGTGGGCTGAAACCTGCTTGTCGGTGCTTGCGCGCTGGCCTTGGACCCGAGTGCAAACGCGGCGGTGGCCGCGCCTACCCCCGAGATGAACCGTCGACGCGTCGAAGTGTCATTCTTCATCTGCTTCCTCCTGTAAAGACCCGTAGTGTCCCTGGCAGTATTTGCGTGAGGATCAGCTCGTACTGGGAATCGCGGCTCCAGGTCTTCTCCCAATCCGGAACCGTGACGCTGTCGAGGATGCTGTGATAAACGACGTCGCGAAGCAGAGAAGGAGGAAGCTCGTCGTCTTGGGCACACTGCGCGTGCTCGCCGATGCCGACTCCTGAAAATCTAGTTCGGCTTCCTGGCCTTGTCGCCCACGTCCGGCCGGGGATCGGTGACGAAGCCGTCGCGGTTTGGCATCCTGACCTTCGGCAGGCTCTTCGCATCCATGACGCCAGCGTCCCCGATGATGCCGTTGAGGTTCAGAATGTAGGCCGCCACCGCGTACACCTCCGGCGGCTTCAAGAGACCGGGCTGATCGAAGGGCATCGCGCGATTGATGTAGTCCCACAGGGTCGTCGCATAGGGCCAGAAGCTTCCCACCGTCTTGAGAGGCCTCGCGGTTCGAAGCGTACCTTGCCCGCCCACGAGGGCCGGCCCCACATCGCCTTCACCCTTTGGCCCGTGGCATCGGGAACACTGAGCGGCGAACACCTCTCGTCCTGCCGCGACCGTCCCCGAGCCTTCAGGCAAACCACTTCCGTCGGGCGCAATCGCGCCTCCAAGGTCGCGGATCTCCTCTGGCGTCACTGGCCGCCCCACGCCAAACGTGGGCGACTGCGCCGCCAGCGGGACCGCACCCGCCAGCACCAACACCAGCGCGCTACGCGTCCACATTGATCACGGTCCCGTCGGCGCGCACTTTCCAGAACTTCATCCCGTTGAAGTGATAGGCGGAATTGGTTCCTCGCACGGCGATCAGGGCTTCGCGCGAGGGCTGGACGTAGCCGCTTTCGTCCGTCGCCTTCGAGGCGATCACGGTTTCGTGGCCATCGAAACGCCAGGGCAGGCGGAAGCGCGCGAACGCGAGGGGAAGCCGCGGCTCTTGCAGGTGCGCGCGCACCCAACTCCTGCCGCCGTCAGTCGTGATCTCGACGCGCTCAATTCGCCCACGCCCGGACCACGCGAGGCCGGTCAGCTCGTACGGACCCGGGCCCGGCAAGGTCTGCCCTCCCGAGGGAAAGGTGATGACAGACTTGGCTTCCATTTCATACGTGAAGATCCGCGCCTTGCCGTCCGGCATCAGGTCCGAGTACTTCGAGGTTTCGTCTCTCGCCATGTAGGGCTGATCGGTAAGCTTCAGGCTGTGGAGCCACTTCACGTTCGTATTGCCCTCCCACCCCGGAATCCGCAGGCGCAGCGGATACCCTTGCGCGGGGCGAAGGGCTTCGCCGTTTTGTCCGTAGGCGACGAGAACGTCGTCCAGCGCCTTCGCAAGAGGAATGCTGCGCTCCATGCGGCACGCATCCGCCCCTTCCGCGATCACCCAACTCGCCCCCGGCCGGACGCCAACTTCGGCGAGCAGCAGCGACAATGGGACGCCGGTCCACTCGCTGCAACTGACGAGGCCGTAACTGCGCTGGACGTCGGGCGCCGTGCTCGCGGCCCACTCCGATGAACTGTTGCCGCCGCATTCGAGGACCATGGTGCGCGTGACCGACGGCAGGCGCCGGATCTCCGCCACCGATAAGGAGAGCGGCCGATCCACCATGCCGTGAATCACCAACCGATGCCGGGCCGGATCGATCGTCGGGATTCCGGCGTGATGCCGCTCGTAGTGCAGGGAGGAAGGCGTCAGCGTGCCGACCGAGTCCTGCAACGGCGTGAAACTGGAACCCGTTTCCGGTGTCCTCGATTCCCGCCGCCAGCGGACGGCTTTCTCGAACGGTGACCGGTCCCCATAGGGACCCAGCGGGGTCCCGAGCCTACCTGGGGTTTCAAGCGCCAAGGTCTTCTGCTGAGCCAGCAGCCCTCCGCCTATGGCAGCGGCGCCAACTCGCAGGATGTGCCGGCGGCTGGTTCCTCCGGAGTGTTTCATGGACACACCTCGACGGGATTCTATCCCAACTCAATCGTGTTCCCCCAAAGGAAATCGACCCATCGCCATTGTCTCGCTCACGGCTCGACACAAGCCACCTGGTTCGTCGCCTCCTCGAGATCGCTGGCAGGGGGGCGGCACATCATCCGTAACTCGACGGAGACACAGAAAAGGACCGGAGAATCCGAGAGTTCCTTACCGGACACATATTGTTCGCTATTGATTGAATTAATGTCCGGTATGCGCTATACTCGGACCGCGTGAAATCCAGGGGACCGGTTGGGACAAGTCGAAGCGTTTACACTCCAGGGACTCAAGCTCTGGTTCAACTCGTCAGATCACCTGCCTCAGCACTTGCACGTGAAGAGGCGTGGCGATTGGGAGATCCGCGTGTTCTTCCTTGAGTGCACGGAGAACTACTTGGCCTGCGAGCACAAATGGGGCCGCAAGAACCCATCGGCCGCTGACCGCTCTGCAATCTTGGCGGCTGTTCTCGAGCATCGCGTGGCTCTCCTCGAAGAATGGGAACGGAAGGTATGCAAGTCGAACTGAATTCTCCGCCTGAAATGACGGTGCTCGTCCACGGGACCGGTAGCGAAGATCTTCTTCCGGAAGAGAAGGGTCTCCACGTCGTTCGTCGTCCGCGTCTTGAGATCGCGGAACGAGCCCTCAACGTCTTCGTTCTCGTAACAGCGACTGGCCTGCCCGACGTCTCCGACTTCATCTCAGTTGCCAACCGTCGTCATCAGCTGCGTGCGTTGTTTGTCCGAGACGACACGAATGCGCGATGGCTTCCGCACTGGTTCGAACGGGCTGGGCTCAGGACATTGCGCAATACGCTCGTGCATTCGGATGCGACCGTACCCAGGCGTGTGCTCACAGGGTGGCTGCATGGCGCTCAAGACGAGCTGATTGCGGATGCGAGCGTTGCTGATGATCGACTGTTCGTCATCTCGTGCGCACTCGATCGGTACGAAGTCCCGTTCGACAAAGTGCCCGCGATGAAGTCCATTCCTAACGCCCTACGGAGTACGTTTGAAGTAGACGAGGATGGAAGCTACATCCACTGGCCAGGACCGGACATCCACGTCGATCTCGACGCCATTCGTGCGGCGATCAACCCGGAGTGGCGTGCGAAGGCAGAAGTCGCCAAAGCAACTCGCAATCAGCGGTATGGCGCGGCGATCGCGACACTCCGTGCGACAAAGGGCTTGAAACAATCCGACATCGAAGGCCTATCCGATCGACATGTGCGGCGGATCGAAAAGGGCGAAGGGACAACTTCTGAGGCCCTTCGCCGTCTGGCTGAGGCACACGGAATGAGTCTCGACAAGTACTTGCAGGAAGTCGCAACCGTGTTGGCGCGGTCTGAATCTGGATCTGCCGCTCACGCCAAAGCCTCCGTCGCGTGAAAGACTCTGATGCGGATTCGACCGCTTGGAGTTTGAGCCCCCAACTGCTCGAGGCCGATGTGCTGGCCACTGAACTCGGCCAGCTTCGCGAGCTGCTCCCAAATCGGCCGAGAGGGGTAACAGTTTTTGGTACAGCCGGAGCAACGCAAATGAATGGCTTCCGCTAACTGGTTGAAAGAATTGGCTCATCAGGCTGGACTCGAACCAGCCTTCGCTGAAGCTCCGGCGCACCAAGCCAGCAACCCTCCGGTTAACAGATCTAACGGGCGAGCGCGATGTGGTGCAATTGTCAATTCGACGTGTCGGCGAGGAAAGAGCTGGGCGCGAGCTGAAGATTCCGGAGGAGGTGCTTGCGGACGCGCGGTGCGCGTCCGCAAGCAGCACGTTCGCCGACTAGGGCTCGTCCTCGTCGGCTTCGGGTACTCTCGAGATATTCGGCGGGCTGGGAGCGGCTCCCAGCTTCGGCAGCAACGCGGCCGTGCTCGGCGAGAACACGAAGTTTCCGCCAGTACGGATGCCTTCGGCGATGACCAGGGGCGTCCATCCCCGTTTGTTTTTCGCATCCATGTTGGCGCCGTGCTCCACAAGAAACATCACGATCGAGTCCGCAAAATGCCTCCACGCCGCGCCGTGCAGCGCGGTGTCGCCGTTCTTATTGACGGCGTTGATGTCGGCGCCACGCTCCACACACAGCTTGACCGCCTCCAGCGCATTGGCCTCCGTCGATCGACTCATGCCAGGAAGGTGCCCGATGCCGGCTGCCACCATCAGCGGCGTCGTGCCTAGATCCGTCGCCGCGTTCGAGTCGGCAGCGTGGGCCAGCAGCTCGCGCATGATGGCGACATCGTTCGCCTGAGCCGCAATCAGGAAGGGCGTCGCACCCACGAGATTCCCGTTGCCACCCTTCACCTTCATGCCATAATTCGGATTCTTTCGAGTTCGCGCATTCGGATCCGCGCCGCGGGCGAGGAGCGCTTTCACAAAGTCCAGCTTTTCGGCCTTGGGCAAGCCCCCGAAGGCACTCCATTCGGTATCTTCATTCGTGATCCCGTTGGAGAAGTCGCTCAGATAGGAATCCCACACGCCCACCGCCCAGTGCAACGGCACAAACCCGGGGCCCAGGTTCGGGTCGGCACCCTGGTTCAGCAGAAACTTTGCGTACTCCGTATGACTCCGGACCGTGGCGACGACCAGCGCGGTCGTGCCGTCCTTTGCGGCCTCGTTCACATCCGCGCCTGAAGCCAGCAACGCCTTCGTCGTTTCCAGGTTCGCTTCGCGAGCCGTCAGCAGCAACGCTGTGTACCCCTTCGTCGAACGCGCATGGACGTCGGCACCGCGTTCGATGAGGGCTCGCACGACCTCCGTGTGTCCTTCGGCCGCAGCCCACATCAATGCCGTCTGGCCGTCAGAGGTTTCCTTCACGTTCACGTCCGCGCCGCGGGCCAAGAGCGCTTTCACCGCGCCCAGCGCGCCGGTGCGGGCACACGTCATGAGCACGGTCTCGCCGTACACCTGAGCGGCCTTCGGATTCGCTCCTGCCTTGAGCAGCATGTCGACCATCGGCACGCTGCCGTTGGTGCAGGCCAGCGAGAGAGGCGTCACACCGTAGTTGTCCGCCGCGCTCACCTTTTCGCCGGCGCGAATCAGCAAGTCGGCCATGTCCGCCTTATCCCACTGAGCCGCCCAGTGCAGCGCCGTAAAGCCATCAGGCTGACTGGCATTCACTGGAACGCCTTGTTTGAGCAGACGCCGAACAGCTTCCGTATCCCGGTTCTTTGCGGCGTCCACCAGCCGAAGATCCGTGGCGGCAGCGGCCAAGCTGGTGACCGCCAGCAGAGCGAAGACCGATCGGCCGACGAGTCGAATGTTCATGTGCATCTTCGTCCATCCTTGGAAATCTACTGACTGCCAGCTGTTCTCATCCGATTAAACATCAGACAGGACGTTCAACCCACTCGTGCTGTCGCCGAAACGCTCTGTTGCAATGCCCATCTTGTCGAGGACCGTCAGATGGAGATTCGCCAGCGGCGTGTCTGCTGGCAGCCGCACGTGCCGGCCTCCTCTGACCTGGCCGGCGCCGCCGCCCGCCAGGAGGATGGGCAGATTGGCTGGAATGTGCGCGTTGCTGTTGCTCATCCCGGCACCGTAGAGGATCATCGAATGGTCCAGCAGCGAGCCGTCGCCGTCGGGCGTGGACCGCAGCTTTTCCAGGAACCGCCCAAAGAGCTGCATGTGGAATGTGTTGATCTTGGACAACTTCTCCAGCCGAGCGGGAATATTCAGATGGTGTGACGTGGGGTGGTGTGGGTCGGCGATGCCGATCTCAGGATAGGTTCGCACGCTCTTCTCGCGACCGAACAGGAACGTGCAGACCCGGGTCAGGTCGGCTTGGTACGCCACCATCATCAAATCGAACATGATCGCCGCGTAGTCTTCAAATTTAGCGGGGATACCCGCGGGCTGCGCCACCTCCGGGAGCTCCCGATCGCTTTGTGTCTCGGCAATCTGGATGCGCCGCTCGATATCGCGAACCGAATCGAGATACCCCGCGAGCTTGCTGCGATCGCCTCGACCGAGTGTCCGTCGAAGCCCGGCGAGCTCCTCAGCAACCGAATCGAGAAGACTGCGGTCCGCTCGGAGGCGACGGAGCCGTGCCTCGCGCTCGGTGCTATCGCTGGCGCCGAACAGGTGTTCGAAGACCGCGCGCGGGTTGGCCTCCATCGGCAGCGGCGTCGTGGCATTGCGCCAGGCGATCGTGGCGCTGTACGCGCATCCATAGCCGTCCTCGCACTGGCCCACCAATTCGTTGGACTCGAGCGACAGCTCGAGCGACGCCAACTGCGTCTCCTTCTCCAGTTCCCGCGCCGCGATCTGATCCATCGAGACGCCTGCGTTGAGTGTGGTGTTCTTCCCAGACGCCTTGTGCGCATGAGCACCCGTGAGGAAGGCCGTCTGGCTCCGCGAATGGTCGCCGTCCCCTTCGTTCAACAACGGAAAAGCATCTTTGTTGGACATGCCGCTCAACACGAGCACTCGATCCCGAACAGGGGCCAGCGGCATCAAGATCGGCGAGAGCTCGAGATTGCCCTCCGCCGCCGGTGTCCAAAAGGGCATGCTCATGCCGTTTGGCACATAGATGGCGCCGAGCCGCTTGACCGGCCGCGTCCCAGCGGCGAATGCCGGAACCATTCCGTCGAGCAGCGGCAGAGCGATGGTTGCACCGAGGCCCCGCAGCACCGTGCGGCGCGAAAGACTCTTTTTCGTAATCACCATGACACGCTCCTTGAGTTGCGTGAGCGCAGCGACGGAGCTACTGCCCCGTCGTCGCGACCTCCTGCGCCGCTCTCATTTGAAAAGGCCTGCTTGTCACAATTCCCAGAACCAGAGACGACCAGCGGTAGTCGCCGGGGGCCGCCTCCCTCAGAATCGCGCGGAGTGCCGGCATATCGTAGTACGCAACCGCCCGGCCGAGGGCATAGGTCAAGAGCTTTTCCGTGAACGTGCGGACGAACTCGTCGCGGTGCGCCATCAACGCCGTTCGGAACTCGTCGGGGCCCCCAAACTTCGTTCCATCGGGAAGCACGCCCGACGCGTCGATGGCCGAATGCCCTTCGGTGGTTCGCCACTTCCCGATCGCATCAAAATTCTCGAGCGCGAAACCCAACGGATCCATCCGCTGGTGGCACGTCGCGCAGATCGCGTTCTGGCGGTGTGCCTCCATGCGCTCGCGCATCGACACCTCCGCGCGATCCCGCGCGCTGGTCTCCGGCAGCGGCGGGACGTTGGGCGGCGGCGGCGGCGGCGGCGCCCCGAGAATGTTGTCCAGCAGATACTTACCGCGGAGCACCGGAGAAGTGCGCGTCGCGTACGATGTGACCGTGAGAATACTGCCGTGGCCCAGCAGTCCGGCCCGACGGGGATCAGTCTGGACCCGCCGGAAATGCGTGCCATACACATTCCGGATCCCATAGAAGCGAGCCAGACGTTCGTTCGCGAACGTATAGTTCGCGGTCAGGAGCTCCGCGAGCGGCCGATCCTCACGCATCTGACTTTCGAGGAACAGCTCGGTCTCGCGCCGGAAGGCCTCGCGCAAGTTGTCGTCGAAATCCGGAAACGCGTTCGCATCCGGATCCACGGCCTTCATGTTCCGGAGGAAGAGCCACTGACCGCCGAAATTGTTCACCATCGTCGTCGCGCGAGCATCAGCCAGCATGCGCCGAACCTGCTCTTCAAGGATTTTCGGATCCTTGAGTTTGCCGCGCGCCGCCACGTCGAGGAGCTGGTCGTCCGGGATACTGCTCCAGAGGAAGAACGACAACCGGGAGGCCAGTTCGAGGTCGCTGATCCGATAGAGCCCACTCGGCCCCACGTTCGCCGGGTCGCGCTCCATGCGGAAAAGGAACTGCGGAGAAACCAGAAGTCGTCCGAGCGCGGCCTGGATGCCCGCCTCGAAGTTCCCCTCGCTTCGACCGCTCCGGTAGAACCGAAGCAGCGGCTCGAGGTCGGCATCGGTGATCGGTCGGCGATAGGCGCGCCGCGTGAGCGGGGTCAGAATCTTCTTCGCGCACGATTCCTCTTCGCTGGGCCGGGCAGGCTGGCAGATAAAAATCTGGCGCCGGCTGGGTGTGTCGCCCGGGCCTGCGGCGTTGAACGGGCCTTCGAGTCGGACATAGTCCATGTCCATCCGCGGCGCCGCGTAGGTAGAACTGCTGTGGCGCGGCGGCAGCAACGTCGCACCGGGGCCTTCAGTCATCGCACCTTTCTTGACGAACGCGACGCCAAGCGAGTGCATCCCGGCCTTGGCCGCAAAGCGAACCTGGAGCGCGTCATCTGCCGTCAGGTCGTATGCCGGCGTCCCATAACCGGTGGTCGTCCGACTACACTTCGGTTCCTTCGACCCCACACATTCACCACCGATCGTGAATCGCGTGATCGGCGCGAGGTCCAACAGCACGTCAATTTGTTCGCTGGTCTCAATGGCCCGAATCGATGAATCGGTATAGTTTCTTCCCAGGCGGATCTTCACGGCATACTCGCCATCGAGCGGGAAGTAGTGGCGAAGGAGCGCGCCGCCGCGTGTGCCAACCGGCAGCTCCTCGTCCATGCGCTCGTCCTGCCTGAGGCTGCGCGAGATAGTGAAGGTCTCGATGGCGGGACCGATCTTCGGATCGCCGACGGCGAGCCGACTGATCTTCTGGGCAGCGAACATGTAGCGCTCGAGCAGCGTCGGCGAAATCGAGAGGACATCAGCGATGTTGTCGAACCCGTGGTCCGACTCGTCGGCCGGCAGCAGCGATCCCGCGTCGATGTCCAGTGCGAGCAGGTCCCGGACCGCGTTGGAGTACTCGAGCTGATTCAGGCGATGATCCGCGGGGCGGCCCGGATTCGGATGCGCTGCCGCCTCTCGATCGAGCTCACTTTCCAGCCACGTCACGAAGCCTTCGAACGTGGGTTTGTCGGGGCGACGCCGGCCCGCCGGGGGCATCGCGCCGCTGCGAATTTTATGCACCACCTTTTCCCACACGTCCGCGCCGGCACCGGCATGCTGGATGTCTGCCTTGTCGAGCAGGAGCCCAGCCGTCTTCAGTTTTTCGTTGTGGCAGGTGACGCAGTACTCGTTGAGGAGCGCGCGCGAGGAGGTTGCTGAAACAGCAGTGGATGTGGCGGCCTGCGCGCTCGGTGCCTGCGGGACTGCAGCGTGTAAGCGACCAGCGTACCCATAGCCTGCCGCCAACACGACGATGGCCCCGCACGGAATTGCACGTGACAGTCTAAACATCATGCCCCCTGTCGCACTGCGCGGCGTGTGTACTGGAAGCTCGTGAACCGAAGGCCTGAGAACGTGAGCGCGACACCTCCCCCTTCAGTGCAGCACCGGGGAACAGGCACAAACCGACGACATATCGGAAGTGGACGGATTATGGGTGCGTCTGAATGCCCCTGTCAAGCACTTTGGGGCAGGGGACACGCCACCCCAAAAGCCCATGGAGTCGACGAGAGTCCCGCTGGCCCGCTGGAACGTTGCAGCGAAGTTCCGGCGGAATTGCTCTACCGGGACGAGAAGCCCTAACCGCCTATTGACAGGCAGCTTCGAGGCGCCCAACATCTCCTATAAAACAAGGTGAGGAGGCTACGATGTTGAACCGGCGCCAGTTTCTTTCAGCAGCCGCCGCAAGCGCGGCGACGTTCGCCCGCGCCCCGAGAGCATTCGCGGCGCAAGCTGCGAGACATGACCTGATTATCAGGGGCGGGCGCGTCATCGACCCCTCCGTCCGGCTCGATGCGATCCGCGACGTGGCGATCTCGGGAGGCCGCATCGCCGCCGTCGAGGCCAACATCGCGGCCGACGCGGCCGACACCATCGATGCGCGCGGCAAGCTCGTCGTCCCGGGTTTGATCGACATCCATACCCATACCGCGCGCTCCGCCGAAGGGCCAGGGCTCGTGCTGCAGGACGGCGTGACGGGGTGGGTCGATGCGGGATCGCAAGGGGCCGACCACATCGCCGATACGATTGCCGTCGCGCGATCGGCGCCGCAGCAGGGCCGCGTTCTCATCAATATCGGGCGCGCCGGCATCCTGCCCGGAGGCGACACAATGGACCTCACCCGCGCCGACGTGGGCGCGGCGCGCGACGCGATCGCGAAGAACCGCGAATTTATCGTCGGCGTGAAGGCGCGTCTGTCGCGAGACGTCGCGGGCGCCAACGATTACGAGGTGCTTCGGCGCGCGCAGGACGTGGCCACCTCCTTCGGCCTGCCAGTGATGATCCACATGGGGCAGACAATCTCGCCGTTCCCCAAGCTTGTCGATCTTTTGAAGCGCGGCGACATCGTCACCCATATGTTTGCGCCGCCGCCCAACAGCATCGTCGACGACAGCGGCCACATCCTGCCCGAAGTGCTTGCGGCGAGGCGCCGCGGCGTCTGGTTCGACATCGGCAACGGGCAGACCGGACATATGAGGTGGGACACCATCGGCGCGATCATGAAGGCAGGCTTCTGGCCCGATACGTTCTCTACCGACTGGAACACGAACAGCCACACGACGGGGGTGATCGACCTTCCCAACTGCATGTCGAAGCTGCTCGGTTACGGCATGACGCTCAGTCAAGCGATCGCGCGCGCGACCGTCAATGTCTCGCGCACCTTCCCATTGTTCAACGACCGCGGCACGCTCAATGTGGGCGCGCCCGCCGACGTGGCGCTGCTCGAGCTGCGGGAAGGAAATTTCGAGTTCCTCGACAACTTCAAGAACACGATCGCGGGACGCCAGAGGCTCTTCCCGAGCGGAACCGTGCTCGCCGGCAAGCGGATCCCGCGCGCATAGCTTTCGGTCGCGACCGGTTGGCGCCGGCGGGTCGAGGCCTTCCTCGATCCGCCGGCGGATGACTCGTGCGAGTCCAGGGTCTCGCTAGGAGGGGTTCCTGGCGTATTTCTTCAACGCCATCCCGCCCGTCAGCGATCCGTATATGTTGCCCTTTGCGTCCGCGGCGACGCCTTCCTGCGAACCCTCAGGGTCGGGATCGGGAATGGACGACGTTACTTTTCCGTCTTTTGCGCTCCCGATCGTGATGCCCTTCCGGAACCCCGGGTTCGTCTTCTGATCCGACTGATGGTCAGCTAAGTAGAGCGTGTCGTTCCTGTCGATGAACAACCCGCTCGGCCGGCCAAACTGTTTCCACTCTTCGAGGAATTTTCCATCCTGGTCGAAGATCTGAATCCGATTGTTCCCCCGGTCACCGACAAACAGCCGGCCGCGCGAGTCCATGGCGAAGGTGTGAGGCGTCTCGAAGTCGCCAGGGCCGGTTCCTTTTTTCCCCCACGCCTTGATGAACTTGCCATCTTTCGAGAACTTCACCACGCGGGCGTTCGAGTTCCCACCATGGCCGTCCCCGATGAAGATATCGCCGTTCGGTGCGACCAGGATGGCAGACGGCATGTTGAACGTGTCGGGACCCTCGCCAGCCACACCGGCCTTGCCAAGTGTCATGAGGAGCTTGCCGTCCGGACTGAACTTGAAAACCTGGTGACCCTTTCCATTTCTGCGCGCATCCTTCCCGTCGGGTCCTTCTCCATCACTAACCCAGACGTTGCCTTCTCTGTCGATGTGGATTCCATGCGGGCGGACGAACATCCCTGCACCAAAGCTCTGCACCAGCTTCCCGGACGCGTCGAACTTCAGAATGGGCGCCACGTTTGAACCGACGCAATTCTGGCCACCGCATCTCTCAAACACCCAGACGCTGGTCCCGTCGCGATCGATCGTGATCCCGGCCGTTGATCCGATCTTCCTCCCATCGGACAGCTTGAAGTGGTTCTCGAGGGTTTGATAGGAGCTCTGTTGGGAATAGACGGCCTGGGACAGTGCGACGAGCGCAACGCCTGCTGCCACCGCTAGTCTGACTCGGCCTGCATTCGACATGGTTAACCTCCAAAGTATCAATGCGCGTTATCACCGGCGCGGGTGGCCACTGTTCACGGTTCACCCCGCGCATCTTCCGCCTGCTCATTCGAGGTCCAAGTATACGCCTGCCAATGGCTCGCCGGTAACTGTGAACAGCGCGCCACACTGGACCCGGAAGCCAAGTGTTACTTGCCGGGTGTGCCGCGTATCAACGAGGGGAATAAGAACCCGGACAGCTGGCTGCTGAAACCTGATACGAAACAAAGACAGCGTCCCCTAGCGCTGATTCCAACCAGACTGAATTTTCAGCAGGTACAGGCCTTCCCGAAAGAAGCCTCAAGGCAGTACACTTGGCCCGGTCATACTTTGGGCGAGCTCGCTCGTCAGGCGGAGGCGCGACCGATCGATCGGCACCAGCGTTACCGGCGCCGACCGCGGGGGTGGGGCCCCGCGCTATTGAACATAAGGAGGAAACATGGGAATGACAAGACGCGTCATGATGTTTACGGCCAGCTGCCTGATGGCGACTGCGCTGGGTGCCAGTCTTTCGGGCGGAGCGCCGGCAGCCGCCCAAACGGCCGCCGAGCCGCTGAGCAAGACCTGTCGGGTCACCCGCGCGGACGACGTCGAACTTCAAAAGATCGAGCCGTTCAAAGTGTTCGACAATCTCTACTATGTTGGCCCGTGCTACGTTTCGGTCTGGCTGGTGACCACGCCGCAGGGCCACATTCTCTTCGATTCCGCGCAAGAACCCTACGTTGATCACGTCATCGCCAACATTCAGAAAGTCGGCATCAATCTCAGGGACATCAAATACATCATTCTGAGCCATGGCCATCTCGACCATGTCGGCGGCGCGGCACGGCTGCAGGAAGCCACCGGTGCTCGCGTGGTGGCGGTCGCAGAGGACTGGACGATGATCGAAGCCCTGGACGGAAAGTCCAACAGGAGGGACCCCAGGCCAAATCGCGTGCCGAAGCGCGACATGGTGGTCAAGGACGGCGACACGCTGAACTTCGGTAACCAGACGCTGAAATTCCATCAGCTGCCCGGCCACACGCCCGGCGTGCTGATGACTGAGGGAATTACCGTCTATGACGGTGGCACGTCTTACAAAGCGGTCGTGCCGGCTGGAGCGGCCGGTGGTCCCGGACTCGCCGGGGCAGAGCAAG
>Ga0184633_10000560_pt1 | contig 13781 bp, 9 predicted proteins | sample PLM31_170_b1_FD_133156 | JGI IMG/M metagenome (GOLD analysis project Ga0184633, IMG submission 133156) | Groundwater sediment microbial communities from an aquifer in East River, Colorado, USA - PLM3-1_170_b1 | ecosystem: Environmental > Terrestrial > Soil > Riparian zone | place: USA: East...
CAGGTCGCCGAACGCCAGCGCGGCCGGGTCGAGTAATTCCAGTTGCAGGCCGAGTTGGCGCAGCGCATCGGGAATGGGGTCGTTCTCTGCGGCAACGTAGCCCACGCGGAGCCCCGCGGGCACCGTCACATCGAATACGTGCACCACAACTTGCGAAGGCTCGCTCCAGAGGCGTGTCGGCAGCGTGGGCAGAGGTTCGAGCGAAATGTCGAACGCCTCCCCGCCGCGCTGCGCGGAGGCACGCAGCAGGTAGTTGCCCACCGCGGGGCTTGCCGGGGGCGTCACCTCGAAGCGCACAAGTTGGTCGCCCGGGCCTCGGAATTCGAGCGACTGCGGCGGGGAGACTTTCCAGCCGGCCGGCGCTTCGATTCCCACTGTGACGCTGGCCGGCGCGGCGGCATACGCATGGACCCGCGCGAGCAGCCCCAGTTGTCGGGTCGGGTGCCCGGTGGGCGCCACAAACTGACGCGGCTCAAGGGAATTTGTCACGGGGGGAACGAGCATCACCGGCAGCAGGTCGGCCCGCGTCGAGGTGACGCGCTGCGCCATCACCGGCGCTTCCGCTTCGAAGGCGTAGCCCTCCACAACAGCGCGGACGCGCGCCCGCGCGAGTGGCGGCGGCACCGGCAGCATCCATTCACCCGGCGCATGCGGGGTCTCGGCTCCCTTCGGAACGGCAACAATGAATCGCGGTGCCCCCGAAGGGTCTGTATCTTCCTTCGTGATGCTCCAGCCAGCCGGAAGCACAAGCGTCGGCTTGCCCACGTCCGCGAGCGCGCCCGCGCGGCGCTGCATTCCCACGCGCACCGCAAAATTTTCTGCTGTTACTACCTCGCTGCGGTCGGCACGCGCTTCGATCTCGAGCGCCGCGGCCTTCGCAAGCGCCGCATCAATGTGCGCGCGAACGCGCTCGAGTTCCCACTGCGCTTCGGCGGGCGCCTGCGAGCCCAGCGCGGCCTGGAGCTCTGCAATTCGGCTCCCGGCGTGCGCGAGCTCCTTCACCGCGCCCGGCCAGTCGAGTCTGGGCGCCGCCTGCCACGCCGCAGCCAGCGAGCGGTCTGCCAGTTCCAAAGCTGAACGCAATTGCGAGTCCAACGCGGGGAATCGCGCAGCGAGTGAAGCAAGAGGCTCGGACAACGCCGCGGAATCGAACGCGGCGCCATCCGCCCGCTCAAGCGTGTACGTCCGGCGGAAAAAGGGTGAGCCCATGAACCCAGCTACGCCCTGTGATCGGTGATGAAGCAGCGCCTCCGCGGCGAATTGCACGTAGCTCTTTCCCCAGATCGGAGAAATCTCTTCAATGGGAACGGGCCAACGGTTGGCGCCTTCGCCGCGCGCCGGCTGCAAGAGCAACGATGCGCGCCAGGGCTTCAAGCCTTCGACCAGTTGTTCGGGAAAGGCGTTCGGATCGGCAGCGGCCTCAAAGGCTTTCGGCGTAAGATAGCCGGACGCTTGGTGGTTTCCGTGGCCGCTGCGTGTGGTATCCCAGCCGTTGATGATGATGTTCGGGCGCAGGGTGCGGATCACGCGGACGATGTCGGCCAGCGCGTGGTCTCCCCAGATCTTCAGCGTCTCATCCAGCGTTTTTGAAAAGCCGAAGTCGGGCGCGCGGGTGAAGAAAAGCTTCACGCCCTGCACCTCCGTAGCTTCCAGCAGTTCCTGGCTGCGGATGGCGGCGAGTTGCGGGCCGAGCTCAGGGCCGATGGCGTTCTGTCCGCCTTCGCCGCGTGTCAGCGTGAGCAGCGCCACATCGGCGTAGCGTCCGCGCGCTAGATAAGAAAGTAAACTACCGGCTTCGTCGTCCGGATGAGCGGTGATGAACAGGATGCGCGTGGTCACGCGTGCGCGCTGGATGGCTTCGAGCGTCTCCGGCAGGCTCTGCGCCCGCGCCGGCAGGGCCATCAGCGCGAGGCAAGCAGACACTGCCAGCCAGCGCGCCTTCATCGCGCCGCCCCGGCAAGCGGCTCACCGTGAGCCTTGTCGAAGGGCCATTCGTTCTGTGCTCGTGCGCGGATCAGAAACACGCCCACCCCCAGTGCCATCACGCCCGTGGCCGCCAGCGCCAGCCAGCGCGTGGAGAGAAAAATCAGCGCCCATCCGGCAATCGCCGCCAGCGCCGGCAACGGGTACAGCCACATCTTAAACGGCAGCCGCGCGGACGGCCAGCGCCGCCGCAGCATCATCAGGCCCACCGCCTGCCCGATGAACTGCACCAGGCAGCGCATCGCGATGATCGCGCTGATCACGAAGCCCAGCCGGAAGAGCAAACTGAACACTAGCCCTGTGCCGCACAGCGCCAGCAGCGAGACATGCGGGAAATGCTTGGTCGGATGTACGCGGCCGAACACGGCCAGGAAATTCCCGTCTGTTGCGGCGGCGTAGGGAATCCGAGAATACCCCAGCGTGAGCGCAAACAGCGACCCGAACGCGACCCACAGGATCATCCCCGTCGCCACTTTGCCCCAGAAGGGTCCGTAGAGCGTTTCGACAAACGTGCTCACAATGAACTTCGACGTCTGCGCTTGCTGCCAGGGTACGACGCCCAGAATGCTGATTTGCATCGCGAGGTAAAGCACGGCGATGCCGCCGATCGAAAGAAAAATGCTCCGCGGAATCACGCGCTCAGGATCTTTCACCTCGCCGCCGAGGTGGCACACGTTGTAGTAGCCGAGGTAGGTGTACATCGTCTTCACGGTGGCCTGGCCCAGCCCGAGAAAGAACACCCAGGAAAGATTCCACGCGCCGGCGGGGTAATCGAAGGCGCGCCGCGCATCGAAGTGCGTCACGCCGCCCCAGATCAGCCATCCGATTGTGCCGATGACGCCCACCCAGATCAGCAGCGAGATCTTGCCGATCGCTCCGATATGCCGGTACAGAAGAAAGGTGAGGAGCAAGATCAGCGCGGCGCGCACGATGCGTTCGGCCACAGGCCCAACCGGCACCAGATAGCCGAAATACTCGCTGAAGCCGATGGCCGCCGACGCCATCACCAGCGGCGCCTGGATCAGCGTCTGCCAGATGAAGAGGAACGACATCAGCCGGCCCCAGCGCCCGGGCCCGTACGCTTCGCGGAGGAACACGTAGCTGCCACCGGCCTGCGGCATCGCCGCGCCCAACTCCGACCACACGAAGCCGTCGAGCACGGAAAGCAGCGCACCCGCCAGCCACGCCAGCAGGCATTGCGGCCCGCCCATGTACTGGATCACCAGCGGGATCGTCACGAAGGGCCCGATGCCCACCATGTCGATCATGTTGAGGGCCGTGGCTTCTTTCAGGCCCAGGCCGCGCTCGAGTTTGGCTGCTTCGCCCGTCATGTGCGCAAAAGAACCCAAAGCATAGCAGATGCCCCGAGGCGCGCCAAAAATCGTGCGAGTGCGCTACCATCAATCGCGTATGACCAAGCTGGGAGTGATCCTCACAGCGGCAACGCTCACCATTCTGGTGGCCGAATTTCTGCGGCGCCGCGCGCGCGCGTTTCCGCCGCACGGCTGGCTGGGGCTTGCAGCGCTTGCGGGCGCGGAGTGGCTGATGTTCCGTGGCGTCGAGCCGGTGGCCACCTATTTCACGCCGCTCGCGTGGACCGCGTACATCCTCGTCGCCGACGCCGCCGTTTTCGCCATGACGGGCCGCTCGCGCCTACGCAATGCGCCCGAAGAACTGGCCCGCATGGCGCTGCTCTCGATCCCGTTGTGGCTGATCTTCGAGTTATACAACCTGCGGCTCGAGAACTGGGCCTACGTGGGCCTCCCGATGAATCTCCCTGCGCGCTGGTTGGGTTACGCGTGGTCGTTCGCGACCATCACGCCGGGAATCCTGGTCACGGCGGACGTGGTCGCGGCCTTTGGCTGGTTTGCGCACCCTGCGCCGCCGGTGCCCTGTTCTCGCCGCGGTGAAACAGTAGCCGCCGTGATCGGCGCCTTGCTGCTGGCCGCGCCGCTCGTGGCGCCGCGGCAAATCGCGGCGTACCTGTTTGCGCTCGTTTGGGTCGGCTTCGCTCTGCTGCTCGATCCCATCAACCATCGTCTTGGCCTGCCGTCGCTCTCGGGCGACCTCGAGCGCGGCAGCCGGAATTGGCTCTATTCGCTGCTCGTGGCCGGATGGGTGTGCGGCTGGTTGTGGGAATTCTGGAACTATTGGGCCGCGGCGAAGTGGCACTACATCTTCCCCATGTTCCAGCAATGGAAAATCTTTGAGATGCCCGCGCCAGGCTACCTTGGCTTCATTCCTTTTGCGGCGGAATGCTTCGTCATGTACGTTTCGGCGTCGTGGCTGCTCGGCTGGCAGAAAAGAGCATGAGCGCTCTCCGGGTGTCGGATCTCAGATTCCGCATTTCGCTCTTCTGCGTGGCGGCGCTGAGCGCAATCCTGTTCCTTTGCGCCGTTTCTGCCCGCGCCAGGAAGCTCAACCTCCCGCCCGAAGCAACGCAAGGCCTGCAGCAGATGTACGCGGGCGATCCCGACGCCGCCATCGAATCCTTCCTCAAACTCCAGCAGCAGCGGCCGGACAATCCGCTCGGCTATCTGCTCGAGGTCGACGCGCGCTGGTGGAAGATCTACTGTGCCTCCTGTGAGATCAAGTGGAACCTGATCGACGTCTGGCGCCGCCCGCGCGCGCCCGAAGACGCCGCGTACTTCGCGCTCGCCGACAAGGCCATCGCGCTTGCCGAAACGCGTATTGCGCAGGCCGATTCAGCCGAGATGCGGCTCTATGCGGGAATGGGTTACGCGCTCAAGGCGCGGCTGCTTGCCGCGCGCGAAGAAAAGCGAGCCACGGCCCGCGCCGGCGTGAAGGCCCGCGAACACTTTCTGCGCGCGAAGCAGCTCGACCCCGAGCTGGCCGACGCGTACACGGGCCTCGGCCTCTACAACTACTACGTGGACACGCTCTCGCCGATCGTGAAGCTGCTACGCTTTTTCATGGGCATCCCCGGCGGCAGTAGGCACGAAGGCCTGCGCCAGCTCGAGCTCGCCAAACAGAAGGGCGAGTTAACCGCCGTCGAAGCGCGTTTCTATCTCGCGAAGAACCTGCGCAATTACGATGAGAAATACGAGCGGGCGGCGGAGTTGCTCGAGCCGCTCGTGAAGCAGTATCCGCAGAACCCTGTTTTCCAGCTGCTGCTCGGCGATATGAACGCAAAACTGAATCGGAGAGAAAAAGCCGCAGCCAGCTTCCACGCCGCAGAGAAGATCGAAGTGCGCGACTCCGCCTGCCGCGCGCGCACGCGCCAACTTGCCTCCGCCGCGCTCGCCGCGCTGGCTGCCCCTCGCAACGACTAGATGAAAGCCTCCGTACGAAGCTCTTCCTGAGCACTACACCCGGGCGGCGGCTTCCTGCTCCAAGGCGTGGTAGGACGAGCGCACGAGCGGCCCCGACTCGACGTGCTTGAAACCCATTTGCTCGCCCAGGCGCTTGTACTCGGCGAATTCATTGGGATGAACGAAGCGCACCACCGGCAAATGCTCCCGCGTGGGCTGCAGGTACTGGCCGAGGGTGAGGATGTCCGTGCCTTGCGCGGCCAGCTCACGCATCGTGACCAGCACTTCTTCCCGCGTCTCGCCTAAGCCCAGCATCATGCCGGTCTTCACCGGCATCGCGGAATCCATCTGCTTTGCGCGGCGCAGCAGCTCGAGCGAGCGCTCGTAGAGCGCGCCCTTGCGCACCTGGCGGTACAGCCGCGGCACAGTCTCAATGTTGTGGTTCAGCACATCGGGCCGCGCTGCGATGACTGTTTCGAGTGCCGGCCATACGCCGCGGAAGTCCGGGATGAGCACCTCGATCTTGCAGCCGGGCACGCGGCGGCGGATCTCTTCAATCGTGCGCGCGAAAACGCCCGCGCCGCCATCGGCTTCATCGTCGCGGTTCACGGAAGTTACCACCGCGTAGCGCAAGCCCATCTTTTCCACCGCTTCCGCCACGCGCCGCGGCTCGTCTTCATCCGGCGGGCCGATCGGCTTGCCCGAAGGCACGGCGCAGAAGCCGCACGCGCGTGTGCAGATGTTCCCCAGGATCATGAACGTCGCTGTGCGGTGGTCCCAGCACTCCCCCATGTTCGGGCAGCGCGCGCTCTCGCATACGGTGTGCAGGTCCAGCGTGCGCATGATCCGCTTCAGGTCCTGGTAATTCGCCCCACCGAAGAAACGCACCTTCAGCCAATCCGGACGCGGGTGCACATCCGGCGGCGGGACTGCCGCCGGCGGCGAAGGGTTCGCGAGGATGTTGAAAGGTGACGCCATGCGCAAACCGCAATAGATGATTCTACGGCCCCCGCGGCGCGGACTCAAGTGAGTTTGGGCCGCTGTCCCTTGAGAAATGCGCGGCGCCTGCCCGGACGCCTTTGGGGTGTCCCTGCAACGGTGTTCAGCCAAAATGTTGCGTGTTTGCCACACGGGGCGGAAGCGTCTCACTTTCATGTGCCCTAAGCCATGCAAAAACAATTGGTTGCAAACAAACTGGTTGGCTGCAAAAATGCTGAGAATAAGGCCGATAGTGAGCTACCAGACCACAATCGGGCGGCCGGCCGAAGCCGAAGGCATTGGGCTTCACACCGGCGCCCGCGCCCGCCTGCGGCTGGTTCCTGCTCCCGCCGACACGGGAATCGTCTTCCGCCGCACGGACCTGGACAACTTCGCGATCGAAGCCGATGGCAGGAATGTCGCGCGGGTCAGCTACGCCACCAGCCTGATGAAGAAAGGCGTCTGGATCTCCACCACCGAGCACCTGCTGGCGGCGCTCTATTCCTACGGCATCGACAACGTCTACGCGGACCTCGACGCCATCGAAGTCCCCATCTTCGACGGCTCCGCGGGGCCGTTTGTCGAGCTGCTCGAGCGCGCGGGCATCCGCAAGCTGCGCCGCCGCCGCAAGTACATGAAAGTGCTGCGCCCGCTCGAAGTGGCGGAAAAAGATCGCCGCATCGGCATCTACCCCGCCGATGAATTCCGCGTGCGCTGCCTGGTGGACTATCCGCACGCGCTCGTGGGCCGCCAGGAGATCGAGTTGAGGGTCGGCCGCACAACCTTCCGCCATGTGCTCGCGCCCGCGCGGACGTTCTGCTTCACGCACGAAATTGAGCCGCTGCGCGCGATGGGTCTGATCCGCGGCGGCTCGCTCGAAAACGCCATCGTCATGACCGCCGACGGCATCATGAACGGCCCGTTGCGCTTTCCCGACGAGTTCGGCCGGCACAAGACGCTCGACCTGATCGGCGACCTCGCGCTGGTGGGGCGGCCGCTGCTCGCGCACGTCATCGCGCACAAGGCCGGCCACGCGCTGCATACACAGCTCGTCACCCGCCTGCTGGCCGACCCCTCCCTGTGGACCGAAACCACGGCGGCCGAAGCCGGCGCCCCGCTTGCCGCTCCCGAAGCGCTCCCTGCCAGCGATTGAGGGCGTACCCCCCCCCCCCCATTTTTCGTAATGATGTATTTAAAAGGGGAGAACGGCGGGCCCTCCTGTAAGTGTTGATTCCACAAGGGATTAAATCTATTTTTTTCATAAACATGCGCACGGCTCTGGTAAGTATTGATTCTAGAGAACTTACAAGCCTGCCTCACTTTGCACCTGATCTTCTAAGTGATTGAAAGCATAAGGTGATTCCTCGAGGGTTTAGCGGCAAGCCCAAAACGGCGCGTCGCGAAGCATGATAAGTCGCGCCAGGACCACTGCACCCCAGCTTTGCCCAGGGCAGGAGCTGCTGCCGCCGAGAAAGCAGCTAATCCCCTCATCTCTATGTTAGCGCGGCTCTCGGGAAGGATCGAAAGAAACAGCAGCCATTTCCACAGGATTTCCACCCACTTTTCCTGCCCGGTGGAGAGAATTCCTTTCACCCAAGTGGCTCACTGAATTGGCGGGCTTTCTGCTGACGCGGGATGAGAGGTTTCTAAGCGGATAATTCCCGTTTGATCCGAGAAAAAGTACCGCACGCCCGTTGTCCCCTGGGTCGCGGGATTCGCCGTCACTCCATATTCCGTCCCGTGCACCCTGTAGACGAAGACGTACCCGGACTTCATGCCCGAAGCCAGGACGCTATCGATCAAGTCTGCGCTATCCGCGGCGGCGTGCCCCTTGAGCGGAGGGCCAAGCGCAGCAAGCGATCGTGGGAAAGAGCCGTAAGTTGACAAGAGGAAACAGGAGTGTATGATTCAGCTACTTTCCTAATCATGGCACACTGAGAGGTGGCGAGATGCGGCACAGCCGGTTGCGTTTGGGACCCCAGTTCATCGTGTCCGTGCTGGTTTCTCTTTGTGGCTTTTCTATCCACGCGTTCGCCCAGCAGGGAGAAACCCTGGGATCGCGAGAGCTTCAGCGTGACACTCTCATGAACATCACCATGTTCGACCGCGCTATGGCCCCAGACTGCAAGGCCGAGCGGCGAGTTCTTAAAATGGAAATTACCAAGCAGCCGGTCGGTCTAAAGGTCAAGCGTGGCCGCGTGGTGGGCGGCGAGTGGGAAGAGCGCTGGACCATCGATCGCTGCGGAATGCAAGTCCCTTACGATATAACTTATCGCTCCGATGGTCGCGGCGGGACTGATATCGGTTACAGAATGGCAAAGGTCCTGGAGCAGGAGAAAAAAACGGACACCGCCGCCCAGCCGCCGGTAAGCTCCCAGGCAGGGACCGCGGACGCTTTGCCCGAGGGCTTTGTGGTCTACGAAGGCCAAAAAAGCCAATTCACAATCGCGCTCCCGAAGGGATGGGTCGCTTACGACCAGTCGCGGTTGCTGGAGGAGAAGGGGGCACAGGGGATGGCGGGCAGTTTTTTCAATCTCATCTATTTTTACCTGCCTCCAAACGCAACTTCTCAGGACTCGATGTCGGTAGAGCTGCTTACGAAAATCGATGCCGGCGAAATTCCGGCGTTCTTCGTCCAGAAGCTTCCCGCTAAAAATGGGATGTCCTGCGGCGGGTTCTCAGAGAAAGCGGAGAAGAACGTGTTCAAGCTGGTCACCGGTGATCCCATGTTCGGCAAGGGAGCAACCATCCTGGAAGCTCCTCGTTCTGAGCCCATCTCGGTTGCAGGCTGCAAAGGAATCCGAATCCGTGGAACCGGGAAGCCCGCCAGAGAAAACACTCCGCAGACGAGCGACGTGTACGCTGTGTCTGATGGGCAGACACTCTATCTCTTTACCCTGCGGGGCACCGCCGACAACTATAAGAAAAATACCGAGGTCTTTCAGAAAGCCGTTGCAACGGCAAGACTAACCGCGGCCAAGTAGGAAGTGAAGCCCGCGAACCGGAGATGTGCCTTCACCCAAGTGGCTCACCGAATTGGCGGGCTTTCTGCTGAGGCGGGATGAGAGGTTTCTAAGCGGATAATTCCCGCTTAATCCGAGAAAAAGTACCGCACGCCCGTTGTACCCTGGGTCGCGGGATTCGCCATCACTCCATATTCCGTGCCGTGCACCCTGTAGACGAAGACGTACCCGGACTTCGTGCCCGAAGCCAGGACGCTATCGATCAAGTCCGCGCCGCCCGGCCCACTGGGTCAGTGCGTCTTAACTTGGATTAGTCAAACTGAGTCACTACCCACGCATCACTTTCGTTGACACAGCCCCGTGGCGAATCTTATGCTTCGGACCGATTACGCTTTTGTATCCGGCCCGAACAAGGAGAAAACATGTCTGAGACGGCGGCTCAACCCGAACAGGCACAGCCGATGAAGCCGTTTGGATGGTTCATAATCGCATTCGCAATTCTCTTTTGCTGGCTGGGGGTTGGGGCCTCTTATCCAGACGTTCTCGGCAGGGCCATGGGAATGATGGGAGCGATGCTTTTCCCATTCCTGATTGCGTATGTACTGAGAGGAAGAAAGAAAAAGCGGAATTGGAACTCCTTTGCACGGTGGTTCTTCTGGCTGGCACTCATTCTTCCGGCGCTATACCTTTGCCTTTCCTTGTATGAAGCACTGCAGTGGGGATAGAAACGCCCACCTAAATTCAGGGTCTAGTGCCCGCAAGGGTGTGGAGGTCAAGTCTGCGACCCGGGACCGTTGCAGCTTGCGAATTGGCCGCGCCCAGCGCTGGTTGTCAAACCCCTGCAGGGAGGGCAGAATACATGCGGTGGCTTCTTCCGATTTCATCGTTGTGATCCTCGCTGCGGGCAAAGGCACGCGTCTGCGCTCGGACCGGGCCAAGGTGCTCCACCGCGCCGCGGGCCGCAGCCTGGTCGAGCACGCGGTACGCGCCTGCCGGCCGCTCGGCGCGCGCGCCGTCGTGGCCGTCGTGGGCCATCAAGCTGCGCAGGTGACAGCAATCGTGGAGCCGTTCGGCGTGCGCAGCGTGGTCCAGCAACCGCAGCGCGGCACGGGCCACGCGATGCTCGTTGCGCGGAAAGCCGCGGGCCGCACGCGCTATGCGCTGGTGCTGCCCGGCGATGCGCCGCTCGTTCGCGCGGAAACGCTGCGCGGGCTGGTGCGCGCGCACGCGGACGGCAACGCTGCAGCCACGATTCTCTCCGCGAATCTGGCCGACCCCACCGGGTACGGCAGGATCATGCGCAAATCCGACGGCAGCGTCGCGGCCATCGTCGAGCAGTCGGCGCTGCTCGATGACCAGCGCGGCATCACCGAAATCAACTCCAGCATTTACTGCTTCACGCTCGAAAAACTCTGGCCGTGCCTCGGCCAGCTGCGCCCGGCGAACGTCCATCGCGAGCTCTACCTGACCGACGCCATTGCGCTGCTCAACCAGAAAGGCGAAACGGTGCTCGCGCACGTTGCGGGGGATTCACAGGAAGTCCTCGGCTGCAATACGCGCGCGGAAATCGCCGCGGCGGACGAAATCCTTCTGCGGCGCAAGCGCGACGCGCTGATGGACGCCGGAGTGACGATTTACCAGCCGGATTCCGTGCGCATCGAAGCCGACGTCGAAATCGATTGCGACACCGTAATCGAGCCGGCGGTGCAAGTCCTGGGAAAGACGCGTATCGGCGCGAACTGCCTGATTCGCACGGGCAGCGTAATTGCCGATTCTGTGCTCGGAGACGGCGTCACCGTGAAGCCCTACTCGATCATCACCGCGAGCCGGCTGGCCAAAGGCGCGACCGTCGGGCCGTTCGCGCATCTGCGCGACGGCGCCGAACTCAAGCCCGGCGCGCGTGTGGGGAATTACGTCGAGGTGAAGAAGAGCACGCTCGCCGAAGGTGTGAAGGCCATGCACCTCAGCTATATCGGCGACGCAAAAATCGGCGCGGACACCAACGTCGGCGCGGGCACGATCACCTGCAACTACGACGGCGTGCGCAAGAACCCCACGACGATCGGCAAGCGCGTTTTTGTCGGCAGCAATACGGCGCTCGTCGCGCCGGTCAAGGTCGGCGACGGCGCCTACATTGCCGCCGGCTCCACGATCACCGAGAATGTTCCCGCCGACGCACTCGGCATCGCCCGCGGCCACCAGGAGACCAAGCCCGGCTGGGCGCGCGCCCGCCGTCGCGAGCTGGCCGCAGCAGCAAAACCCTCCCGCAAACGCAAGCCCCGCCGCACGCCTCGCCCCGCAAAGCGCAGCAAGAAGCGCCGCTGATATCTCGGGCGCAGCATGCTGCGCCCCTACAATCCAGAAGTGGCACGGGTCGCGGGGCTCGGGTCGCGCGCCTGTGCTACAATGCGCACGGGACGCGAACGAAATGAAATTTGGCGTTGTCATTTTCCCCGGCTCGAACTGCGATCACGACGCTCATCACGCCATCGGGTCCGTCCTCGGCCAGCCGGTGGATTGGATCTGGCATCAGTCGGAAGACCTCTCGAGTTTTGACGCCGTCATCCTCCCGGGCGGCTTCGCCTACGGCGACTACCTGCGCACCGGCGCGATTGCGCGCTTTTCTCCCGTAATGCGCGCGGTCGAGCGCTTCGCGCGCCGCGGCGGGTTGGTGCTGGGCATCTGCAACGGCTTCCAGATCCTGCTCGAAGCGGGCCTGCTGCCCGGCGCGATGCTGCGCAATTCCGGTTTGCGCTTCATCTGCCGCCACGTGCACATCCGCGTGGAGACCACGGCGACGCCGTTCACCTGCGCCGCGCAGCCGGGTCAGGTGCTGCGCGTGCCCATCGCGCATTCCGAGGGCAATTACTTCTGCGACGCCGCGACGCTCGCCAAGCTCGAGCGCAACGAACAAGTCGTCTTCCGCTACACCGACGCTGAAGGGCGCCAGACCGCCGCAGCCAACCCCAACGGCTCGCTCGCCGCAATCGCAGGCATCTGCAATCGCGAGCGCAACGTCCTGGGCCTGATGCCGCATCCGGAGCGCGCCTCGGAAGCCGCGCTCGGTTCCGCCGACGGGTTGGTGGTCTTCCGCTCGATGGTCAAAAGTCTCGCGCGCGCGACGAACGGCGTTCTGGCCGGCGCGCGCGTACCCGCATAGATCCGTGAAGCCTCAACGAGGAGTGCTCATGCGACGCAGCATCCGCTGGATCGCAATGCTGGCTGGTGTCTTGGCGGCGCTGCCCGCGCTGGCGCAGGAGCCGGCAATCGACTGGGGCAAGGTCAACGCCGAAGCCATCGCCAAGCTGCGCGAATACATCCGCGTGGACACGCAGAACCCGCCGGGCAACGAGATGCGCGGCGTCGAATGGCTGAAGAAGATCTTCGATGCCGAGGGCATCGCGTGCGAGACCGGCGAATCCACGCCGGGCCGCGGCAGCATCGTCGCGCGGCTTAAAGGCACGGGCAACGAGCCCGCGATCATCCTGTTAAGCCACATTGACGTCGTGCCGGTGAACCGTGAGTTCTGGACCGTGGATCCCTTCGCTGGCGAACTGCGCGACGGCTATATCTGGGGCCGCGGCGCCATCGACATGAAGAACCAGGGCATCGCCGAGCTGATGGCGCTTCTGCTGCTGCATCGCAACAAGGTGCCGCTGCGCCGCGACGTCATTTTCATCGCCACCGCCGATGAAGAAGCCGGAGGCAAATTCGGCGCGGGCTGGGTGGCGAAGAACCGGCCGCAGTGGTACGCCGGCGCGGGCTTCCTGCTGAACGAAGGCTCGCCCTCGCGCGCCGATGAATCGGGCAAAACACTTTTCATCGGCGTGAGCGGAACGGAGAAAACTCCCGCGTGGCTGAAGCTCACTGCCACGGGCCGCGCGGGCCACGGGTCCGTTCCGATTCCGGATTCGGCGGTGAACAAGCTCGTCGCCGCGCTCGAGCGCCTGCGCCGCTATGAGCCGCCGCTCGAGCTGACGCCGCCCATTGCGCGCGCGCTGCGCTCCCGCGCGTCCTACGAACCCGAGCCCTGGCGCAACCGTCTCCGCAACCTTCGCGAATTCCTGAAGCAGCCCGATGCGCGCCGCGAGCTCGCCAGGCGGCCCGAGCTGCTCGCGCTCGTGACGAACACGGTCTCGATCACGGGCCTCCAGGGCACGAATAAGATCAACATCATCCCGCCGGTTGCTACTGCGCTTGTGGATTGCCGCCTGCTGCCCACCTGGACGGCGAATCGCTGGGCGGCCGAAGTACGGCGCGTCATCGCCGACGATTCCATCCAGATTGAGGTTCTGGAGAACTTTCCGCCGTCTACCTCGCCGCTCGATACGCCGCTCTATCGCTCCGTCGTCGAGGCCGTGAAGCGCGTGCATCCCGGCGCGGGAGTCACGGAGGCGCTGATCAACGGCTTTACTGATTCGCATTTGTTCCGCGAAAAAGGGATCGTGAGCTACGGCTTCGAGGCCGTTGCGATGACGGAAAAAGATGATTCGCGCGCGCATGGCAATGACGAGCGCGTCCCGGTGAAGGCGTTCACCGACTCCGTGCGCCTGATGTGGGAAGTGGTCTACGGCTTCAGCAAGGC
>Ga0184633_10000561_pt1 | contig 13764 bp, 15 predicted proteins | sample PLM31_170_b1_FD_133156 | JGI IMG/M metagenome (GOLD analysis project Ga0184633, IMG submission 133156) | Groundwater sediment microbial communities from an aquifer in East River, Colorado, USA - PLM3-1_170_b1 | ecosystem: Environmental > Terrestrial > Soil > Riparian zone | place: USA: East...
AGACGAAGCGCCGGTTCGAGGCGATCCTCGAAGCCCGCGCGATGCGGGGCGAGATCCGTTACGTGGCGCTCCGGTACTTCAACGTCGCCGGCGCCAGCATCGACCACGGCGAGGATCACCGCGAGGAAACCCATTTGATTCCGCTGCTCCTCGACGCGGCACGGGGAGCGCGCGGGCCCGTGCCGATCTACGGCACCGATTATCCGACGCCCGATCGGACCGCGATTCGAGACTACGTGCACGTCGTGGACGTCGCCGAGGCCCATCTGCGCGCCATGCGCTTCCTCGCCGACGGGGGCGAGCGCGCGGTCTTCAACCTGGGCTCGGGGCGGGGCGCGTCCGTTCGGGAGGTCGTGCGCGCCGTGGAGCGCGTCGCGGGGCGAGTTCCCACCCTGGAAGCGCCCCGCCGCCCGGGGGATCCGCCCGCCCTGATTGCCTCGGCCGCGGAGGCCCAGCGCGTGCTAGGCTGGAGGCCGCAGTTCGGGGAGCTCACGGACATGATCGAGACGGCCTGGGAATGGCGGCGGCGGCACCCGGAGGGATACAGGGAATGACCGACGGCAAGGGAAGCGGCGGCGGAACCGATGCCGGAGGAGGCGGGCCGGCGCCGGCGGGGTCCCTGGACCGGGAGCACCTCGTCTCCGTGCGCGAGGCTCCGGACGAATCCACCGCCACCATGCTCCGCGATTTCCTCCAGGGGCAAGGGATCGAGGCGGCGGCCGTCCCGGTGCAGATCCCCTGGTTCGGTACCATCGAAACCGTGCGGCACGGGTACTGGGGTCGGGTGGAAGTGCTCGAGCGCGACGCGCAGCGGGCGCGGGAGCTGATCGAGGATTTCTTCGCGGCCGTCCCCGAAATGGAATCGCCGCCGGGTCCGGAGGGGGAAGACTCGTGACACCGTCGCCGCTCACGGCGGCGCGCGCGAAGACCGCGCCGCGCTTCACGCGTGAGAAGCTGGCGGATCGGGTGGGCGAGATCCACGGGCGAAGGGTGCTCATCATCGGGGACGTCATCCTCGACCGCTATCTCTGGGGCCGCGCGACGCGCGTCTCGCCCGAGGCGCCGGTCTTGGTCGTGGACGTCGAGCGCGAGGAACTTCGCCTGGGCGGCGCGGCCAACGTCGCGCACAACGTGCGGGCGCTCGGGGCGGAGCCGATTCTGGTCGGCGCGGTCGGCGACGACGGAGCGGCCGGCGATCTGGAGCGTCTCCTCGCGTCGCGGGGCGTCGACGCGCCGGCCGGCATCATCCGGGACCGCGATCGGCGCACCACGCTCAAGACGCGAATCATCGCGCACCACCAGCAGGTGCTCCGCGCGGACGAGGAGACCCGGGAGCCGCTCTCCGCGTCCATGCGGGGTCAGGTCTGGGACCGCGTCGCGCGGGCGCTGGAGCGCGCCGACGCCGCGCTCATCAGCGACTACGGGAAGGGCGTCGTGACGCCCGAGCTCTTGGAGCGGTTGCTGCCGGAGCTCGAGCGGCGCGGCATCCCGAGCGCGGTCGATCCGAGGGAGGAGCATTTCCTGCGCTACCGGGGCGTTACCGTGATCACGCCCAACGTGGCCGAGGCCTCGGAAGCGTGGGGAAAGCGCATTCGCTCCGATGCGGATCTGATCGAGGCGGGGTTCGGACTTCGCGAGCGGCTCCAAGCGCGCTCCGTGCTGATCACGCGCGGAGAAGACGGTATGTCCCTCTTCAGCGAAGACGGGCATACGCACTTCCCGACGCGGGCGCGCAAGGTGTACGACGTGACCGGCGCGGGGGACACCGTCGTCGCGACGATCGCGGCGGCGCTCGCGGCCCGGGCCACGCTTCCCGAAGCCTGCGTCCTGGCGAATCACGCCGCGGGGCTCGTGGTGGCCCAGCTGGGGACCGCCGCCGCTACGGACGCCGAGCTGATCGCCTCGCTCGAGGATCTGCCGATTGGGTGAATTCCTGAACCTGGTTGAAGCGGGGCGACGCCGCGCGGCCGCCCGGGTGCTACGACAGTCCTTCGTTTTCACCAACGGTTGTTTCGACGTGCTCCACCCCGGCCACGTCACGCTCCTCCGCCAGGCCAAACGCCTGGGTCATTACCTGCTGGTGGGGTTGAACTCCGATCGCTCCGTGCGCGCGCTCAAGGGGGACGGACGCCCCGCGCAGGGTGAAGAGGCGCGCGCGACGGTGCTCGCGGCGCTCGCCGACGTCGACGGGGTGGTGATCTTCGACCAGGAGACGCCGCTCGAGCTGATCGAGACGCTGATGCCCGACGTGCTGGTGAAGGGCGGGGATTACACGCCCGATCAGGTCGTGGGCCGGGAGGTGGTGGAGCGCGCGGGTGGAAAGGTCGTGATCGTCCCGCTGGTCCCCGGGCACTCCTCCTCCGAGATCCTCTCGCGCATCGAGCGCCCCTAGCCTGCGACGGTAGCGGGGTCCACGGACGCTACTCGTACCGCAGCGATTCGATCGGATCGAGGCGGGCCGCGGTGCGCGCGGGATAGAAGCCGAAGAAGAGCCCCACCGCCGCCGAGAAGCCGAACGCCAGCATGATCGCTTCCGCGCCGATCACGGTCGGCCACTGGGCGACCCTAGAGACCAGCTCGGCGAGGCCGATCCCGAGCGCCACTCCCACCGACCCGCCGATCAAGCTGACGAGCGCCGATTCGGCCAGAAACTGGGCCATGATGTCCGATCCGCGCGCGCCCATCGCGCGGCGCACGCCGATCTCCCGCGTTCGCTCGGTCACCGAGACGAGCATGATGTTCATGATTCCGATCCCACCCACGAGGAGGGAGACGAGCGCGACGCTCGAGAGAAGGAGCGTCATCACCTGCGACGTGCTGGCCGCCGCCGATGCGATCTCGGCCTGGGAGCGGACCGTGAAGTCGTCCGGCTCCGATGGAGGCAGCCGATGCCGCTGCCGGAGCAGCGCGGTGACCTCCTCGATCGCCTGCTCCACGCTTCCCTCGTCAACGGCGGAGACCAGGATGGCCCCGATCCGGAGTCTGGAATTGAGCAGCTTCTGCTGCACGGTGGTGAGCGGGGCGACGATGATGTCGTCCTGGTCCTGCCCCCAGGATGTGCTCCCCTTGCTCCGAAGCGTTCCAATCACCTGAAAGGGGAGCTTGCGGATTCTCACGGTCGCTCCGACCGGATCGGATCCGCCGAAGAGCTCGCGGGCCACGCTCGTGCCGAGGAGACAGACTTTCGCCGCCGCGCGGACGTCCGAGATGGTGAACGCCCGCCCGCTCTCGACGGGCCACTCCCGCACCGTCAGGTAATTCTCGTCGCCGCCCTGAATGAGGGTGTTCCAGTTTTGCTCGGCGGCGACGACCTGGGCCATGGTCCGGATCGTCGGGGAGGCGATCTTCACCGACGGGCACTCCTGCTGGATCGCGCGGGCGTCCTCGGGCGTGAGTCCCTGGAGGGTTCCGATGCCGCCCCGCACGCCGCCCGCGCCGGTCGAGCCGGAGAACACCATGATCACGTTCGAGCCGAGGCTCCGGATCTGCTCCTGGACCGTTGCCTTCGCGCCCTCGCCGATCGCGAACGTGGCGATGACGGAGGCGACGCCGATGATGACGCCGAGCATCGTGAGGGCCGCGCGCATCTTGTTCCGCTCGAGCGCGCGGACCGACTCCCAGAGTATCTCGCCCACCCCGACCACGGCCGCCTCAGATCCCGCCGCGCCTGGGACCGCGGCCGCCGCCCGGCGCCGGGCTGCCGCCGAGGGGATTCGCCGCCGGGGCCCGCTTCGCTCCCGATTCGGCCTCTCCCAGCACCACCTCGATCCCAGCCGTGACGGGGCCGTCGAGGACTTCGGTCACCGTTCCATCCGTGATCCCGGTTCGAATCTGGACGGGCTCCGGTACCCCGGCTCCGGGCGGGAGGACGTACACGGTGGACGCGCGGGTGCCCTCGGGCGCCTGAATCGGGCTCGCGGACCGCGCGCCGGCCTCGGCGCGAGGGCTGCCTGCGGCGCGAGGGCTGCCTGCGGCGCGTGCGCTGCCGGCCGCCTGCGCGGTCCGTCGCTCGCCCTGCTTCTCCTCCGATCGCGGGCGGTATCGCAGGGCCGCGTTCGGCACGCGGAGCACGTTCTCCCTCGACGCCGTGACGATCGTCACATTGGCGGTCATTCCCGGAAGGAGCCTGCCATCGGGATTGGGCACGCGCACCAGGGTGACGTAGGAGACCACGCCCGCTTCCGCGATCGGCTCGGCCCGGACCTGAAGCACCCGCCCTTCGAACGAGCGGTCGGGGTAGGAATCCACGGTGAACGTGACCGGCTGTCCTTCCTCGACCTGACCGATGTCGGCCTCGTCGACGCGCGCCTCGAGCTCCATCTCCGCGAGATCGCGGGCGATCAGGAAGAGCTTGGGGGATTGAAGGCTCGCCGCGACCGTCTGGCCGACGTCGATGTTCCTCGAGATCACGATCCCCCCGATCGGGGAGGTGATGGTCGTGTTCGCGAAGTTCACTTCCGCGAGCTCGAGCGCCGCGAGGGCCTGCTTGAGATCGGCGCGGCGGGAGCCGACCGCCGTCTCCGCGGCGTCCAGCTCGGCCTGCGAGAGCACGCCCTGCATTTGCAGATCGCTCGCACGCCGGAGGGAGCGCTCGGCGTCCTGGGTCGCCACCCTCGCCCTCTCGACGTTCGCCTCGGCCTGGCTACGGTTGGCGCGAAAGAGCGCCGGATCGATCTGGGCGAGAAGCTGCCCCGCGCGGACGCGCGAATTGAAATCGACGTAGATGCGCTGGATCGTGCCCGACACCTGGGATCCGATCTCCACCTGATCCACCGGATTCAACGTGCCGGTCGCGGAGACGCGCCGCTGGATTTCGCCGCGCGTGATCTCCCCCTCGTTGTAACGGACGGCGGCCGCTTTCGGCTTCAAGGGTCCGAAGTAGAGCGCGGCGGCGGCTCCGATCACCACGAGAAGCAGGATCAGGCGCGCGCGCAAGCGTGACTCCCAGAGCATCGTGCGATCATGGATGTTCCTTTCATGGCCTTGACAGCGGCGCAAGTCGGCCGCTAAAGTGTTGTGCTTTCCCGACGTAGTCGGTCAGCGCCACGACCCCGTTGGAGCCCGCCCACCGCCGCGAGCGGCTCGAACTCGCGCTTCAACGATTCGCGGGCCGCCAACCCGAACGGTACCCCCGATGGAGGTTTGCCTCGAGTGAGACGCGCGAGACGTGTCGTGATTATGGGCGCCGGTGGGCGCGACTTCCACAATTTCAACATGTTCTTCAAGCGAAATCCCCGATATGAGGTGGTGGCGTTCACCGCCGCGTCGCAAATCCCGGGAATTGACGACCGGAAATATCCCCGATCCCTTTCCGGAGCCCTCTACCCCAAGGGCATCCCGATCTACAGCGAGCAGGAGATCGCCCGCATCGTGCGCGAGCGCGACGTCGATCTGGTCGTCTTCGCCTACAGCGACGTCTCCCACGAGTACGTGATGCACAAAGCCTCCTGGGTCGCGAGTCTCGGCTGCGATTTCATGATCATGGGGCCCAAGTCGACCATGCTGAGGAGCCGCGTGCCCGTGGTGGCGGTGAACGCCGTCCGCACCGGCTCGGGGAAGAGCCAGACCACGCGACGGGTCTGCGAGATCTTGAAGCAGATGGGAATGCGGGTCGTTGCGATCCGCCATCCTATGCCCTACGGCGAGCTCGAGCGCCAGGGCGTCCAACGCTTCGCGAATTACGCGGACCTCGATCGGCACAAGTGCACGATCGAGGAGCGGGAAGAATACGAGCCGCACCTCGACCGGGGCACGATCGTCTACGCGGGCGTGGACTATGCGGAGATCCTCGCCGCCGCCGAGAAGGAGGCGGACGTCATCGTCTGGGACGGCGGAAACAACGACTTCTCGTTTTTCAAGGCCGACCTCCAGATCGTCGTCGCCGATCCGCACCGGCCGGGGCACGAGCGGACCTATCATCCCGGCGAGATCAACGTCCGCCTCGCCGACGTGGTCGTCATCAACAAGGAAACCACGACCGATTACGCGAACATCGAGGCGGTTCGCGCCTCCGTCCGCGAGCTCAATCCGGACGCGGTGATCATCGACGCCGCCTCCCCGATCTCCGTGGACCGGCCGGAGCTGATCCGCGGCCGCCGGGTCCTCGTGATCGAGGACGGCCCCACCTTGACCCACGGGGAGATGAAGTACGGCGCCGGCGTCATCGCCGCGAAGCGGCACGGCGCCCGCGAGATCGTCGACCCGAGGCCTTGGCTCGTCGGTGAAATCCGCGACACGTTTCGTCAGTACCCCGGAATCGGCGCCCTGCTCCCGGCGATGGGATATTCCAAGGAGCAGATCCGCGACATGGAACGGACCATCAACGCCTGCGAGTGCGACGTGGTCGTCGTGGCGACCCCGATCGACCTGCGGCGCCTCATGAACATCCGCAAGCCCTCGGTGCGGGTCGGCTACGAGCTGGAAGAGATCGGCCGTCCCAAGCTCGAGGACGTGATCGGCGAGCTGCTCGCGGAGCGGCGGAAGGCCGGGCGGGGCGCGAAAGGGCCGCGCGCCGCGAAGCCCGCGCTCCGAAAGGCGGCCCGCAAGCCGGCCGGCGCGAGAATCGCCGCCGGGACCCGGACGGGACGCGCCGCGGCCGCATCCCGGCGGGCCGCGAGGAGTCCGGCGCGCGTCCGGAGGCGGCCGCGGTGAATCTCCACGAGTACCAGGGCAAGGAGCTCTTCCGGTCGGTCGGGCTTCCCGTGCCGCCGGGCGAGGTGGCGAGCAGCGCCGAGGAAGCGCTCGAGATCGCGGGCCGGCTGGGCTATCCGGCCGTGGCCAAGGCGCAGGTCCTGATCGGCGGGCGCGGCAAGGCCGGCGGCGTCAAGGTGGTGAAACGTCCCGAGGATCTGGCCCGCGAGGCGGGGAAGATCCTCGGCATGGACATACGCGGGCACACGGTGCGGAGGATCCTGATCACGCCGGCGGCCGAGATCGAGCGAGAGTACTACGCGGGGGTCGTGCTCGACCGCAAGGCCGAGACGCCGGTCCTCATGGTGAGTCCGGCGGGTGGCATCGACATCGAGGAGGTCGCCCGGGCGACTCCCGAGAAGATTCTCCGCGTCCATCTGGACGGCAGGGGGCTTCCGGCCTACCGAGCGCGGGCCGCGGCGCGATTTCTCGATTCACGCTTCGAGATCCAGCGCGCCCTCGCCCCGGTCCTGATCCGCCTCGCGCGGCTCTACCGCGAGCTCGACTGCTCGCTCGCCGAAATCAATCCGCTGGCGGTAACGCCCGACAAGAAGGTGTGGGCGCTCGACGCCAAGGTCGTCATCGATGACAACGCGCTCGATCGCCACCCCGACCTCGCCGGGCTCCGAGATCCGGGAGCGGAGGATCCCGGCGAGGTCGAGGCGCGGGAGAAGGGCCTCTCGTACGTCCGGCTGGATGGCACGATCGGCTGCGTGGTGAACGGCGCGGGCCTCGCCATGGCGACCATGGACTTGATCCAACATCACGGGGGAAAGCCGGCGAATTTCCTCGATATCGGCGGCTCCTCGAACCCCGACAAGGTGACCGCCGCCATGAGCATCCTGACGCGGGACGCCAGGGTGCGCGCCGTCCTCTTCAACATCTTCGGGGGGATCACTCGCTGCGACGACGTGGCGCGCGGGCTCCTGGCGGCGCTCGACCGGATCGGGACCAAGATTCCCATCGTGATCCGGTTGACCGGCACCAACGAGCGGGAGGCCCGCGATCTGCTGGGGGCGCGCGGCATGACCGCGCTCAGCGACATGGACGAAGCGGTGCGGGCCGTGATCGCCCGCGCGGCGGAGGCGGCGTGAGCGTTCTGGTCGGACGGGATTCACGAATCCTGGTTCAGGGGATCACGGGCCGGGACGGTTCGTTCCACGCGCGCCAGATGATGGAGTACGGCACGCGCGTCGTGGCGGGCGTCACCCCCGGCAAGGGCGGATCCTCCTTCGACGGCGTCCCGGTATTCGAATCGGTCGAGGAGGCGGTCGCCCGCACGAAGCCGAACGTATCGGTCATTTATGTCCCGGCCGTGCTGGCCCAGGATGCCATCTACGAGGCGGTGGACGCCGAGATCCCACTGGTCGTCTGCATCACGGAGGGGATTCCGGCCCGCGACATGGTCGACGTGGCCGCGTATCTCCGCGGACGCTCGACCCGGCTCATCGGCCCGAACTGCCCGGGCCTCATCTCGCCTGGCGCGTGCAAGGTCGGGATCATGCCCGGCTTCATCCACACCCCCGGGCGGGTGGGCCTCGTGAGCCGGAGCGGCACCCTCACCTATGAAGTCGTGTGGCAGCTCACGCGCGCGAAGCTCGGCCAGTCCACCTGCATCGGGATCGGCGGCGATCCGATCGTGGGAACCCGGTTCACCGACACGCTGGCACTCTTCGAAGCGGATGACCGGACCGATGCCATCGTCCTGATCGGAGAGATCGGTGGAAGCGACGAGGAAGACGCGGCGGAGCTCATCGAATCGCATATCGCCAAGCCGGTCGTCGCGTTCATCGCGGGACAGACGGCTCCCCCCGGGAAACGCATGGGCCACGCCGGGGCCATCGTCTCGGGCGGCGCAGGCACCGCCCAGGAGAAGATGGCCCGCTTCGCGCGGGCCGGCGTCCCCGTCGCGAGGGTTCCGTCCGAGATCCCCGCGCTCATCGCCGAGGCGCTCCGCGCCCGAGGAAAGTCGGGCCTCCGCGTCGTGACCGGCGCCCGCAAGCGAGCCGCCCGCGTGAAGCGGAAGCCTCCCATGAAGGTTGATTCTCGCGTGAGGGCAAGGCCTCGCGTGAAGGCGAAGGCGCGCGCGAAGAGGAAGGCGCGCCGCTAGCGCGGGCCTTCGAGGGGCCGCGCGCCGGCGCCGCAGCGACCGGTCCCGATCCTCCCTTGCCACGGTGAAGCTCCTTCTCGGGAATGAAGCGGTCGCAGCCGGCGCCATCGCCGGGGGCGTCACGTTCTTCGCCGGCTATCCGCTGGCCGCCACATCCGAAATCCACCTGGCGTTCTTTCGTTCGCTCCAGAGCCCTGGCGCCGCGGTCGTCGCCGAGGACACGGACTCGGCGGTGGCCGCCGCGCTCGGCGCGGGGGCGGGCGGTGGACTCGGCGCGACCGCGCTTGCCGGCCCGACGCTGGGCGCCGCGGAGGAGCTCGTCCTCTACGGCACCGATTTCCGAATCCCCGCGCTGATCGCGGTGCTGGGCGGTCGATCGGATTTCTCGGAGCGCATGGAGTCGGCGGAGCAGGGAGCGGCGTCCCGCCTTCGACTCCATCGCGCAGGATCGCCCCTCCCTCCGGTCTGGGTTCCCGCCTCCTCCGCCGATTGTTACGCGCTCGCCAAGGCGGCGGCCCACGAGGCCGTCGCACGCTCCGCTCCCGTGCTCCTCTATCTCGACGATGTGATCGCGCACTTGAGAGAGCCGGTTCTCCTGCCGGTCGGCTCCGGCGACGCCGAGGCCACGACGGCGGATTCGCCTCCATCGTCGCCGGAGCCGGTCGAGCTCTATCGGACCCGCGATGCGACGGTGATCGTGGTGGCGTTCGGGATCGTCGCCCGGGCGGCGCGGACGGCGGTTCGCCTGGCACGCGAACAGGGCCTGCGCGCCGGACTCTTTCGCCCCGTGCGGCTTTGGCCCTTTCCGGTAGCGGAGCTCGAGGCCGCGGTCGGCCGGGAACGCGCGATTCTGGTGGCGGAGCTCAACGACGGACAAGTCTGGGAGGCGATTGCCGCGCGCGGGAGCGCGGGCGCGCGCGGATCCGTCCGCTCTCTCGCTGAATCGCGCGAGGGAATGCTCACCCCGGCTCGAATCCTGGCCGCGATTCGCGAGGCCGCATGAGCGTCGCCTGCGCTCCATCTTGTGGTCTCGACCAGCTGGGGCGCCGCGTCGCCGCCGCCCTCGAACGCGCTCGGATCTCGCCGCGCGATCGGATCGTGGTGACGAGCGGCGGCTGCGCCTCCTTCGTCGCCGATTCGATCGAGGGGGCACACCACCGCGTCCCGCTGGGCCGCTCCTTGCCATTCGGGCTCGGTCTCGCTTCGGCCGCTCCGTCGCGCGCCATTTACGTCTTCCTGGGGGACGGCGAAGCGGCCGGCGTCGGGGGCAATCATCTGATCCATGCGGCCCGTCGTGGCGATCGAATCAGGACTCTGGTCGTGAACAACGAAGTTCTCGGCGGGCCTGGAGGCTTCCCGTCGCCCACGACGCCCCTCGGAGGTCGGACGGCGGCGACGCCGTCGGGATCGACTTCTCCAGGGCTCGACCTCGCCGCGCTCGCCGGTACGGCCGGCGCCGCGTGGGTGGGCCGGGAGATCGTGAGCGCCGGGGAATCGCTCGACGCGCTGCTCGAGGAGTTCGCGACGGCGACCCCGTTTGCATTCTTGGAGATCGTCGCGCCCTGTTATCCGGCGTTCGGGCGATGGAACGGATTCGCCAGCCCCGAGGCGATGAGGGAAGCCCTCGCGGAACGGGCGCTCGCGGTGGGCCGGCTGTGGCCCCGAAGGGAGGCGCTCCCATGAACCCCGGCCCGCGCGGCGCCGCGCCAGCCGACCCCTACCACGCCGTGCTTCCTCGACGTGCGGCCTCCATCCGCCTCGCGGGCGACCCGGCGCACGGCCTTCTCTTCGCCGGGTACGTGCTCGCCGAGGCCGCGCTCCTGGACCGCCGATCGGTTTGCCACGCGCCGACGCTCGGCGCGGCCGCGCGCGGACCCCTGAGCGGAGGAGCGCTCCGCATCGCGGGGGAACAGAGCGAATATCCTCTCGTGGACGAACCCGACTGCCTCCTTCTCACGTCGCCGCAGGCGCTCCAGCGCCTGGCGTCCTCCCTCGCGTCCGAGGGCCGGCTTCTCGTGGAGGAGTCGATGGGGGAGCACGCCCCCGGCTTCGCGATCGCGCTTCCCCTAGTGCATGCCGCGGTGGAGTACGGGGGAACTTCGCTCGTCGTCGACCTGGTCGCCGCCGCCGCGGTCACGGCGATCACCGGCGCGGTGAGCCGGCGATCACTCTACGAAGCGGCCGCGCGACTGCTCCCGGAGTGGGGCCGGCCGGCGGCGCTGGCCGCTCTCGATGCGGGGATGGAAATGGGAAAGAGCCGGCTCCGCGGGTAGCTGCCGGTCGCATGCGGGTCCAATTTAAGGAGGCTGTCGTGGAAGGAACTCTGTTCATGATCAAGCCGGATGCGGTCCGGGGCCGAAGGGTCGGGGCGATCCTGGCCGAGGTGGAGAAGGCGGGGTTCGAGATAGCGGAGATGCGCATCGTGCGCCTGGCCGCGGGCGATGCGCGGCGCTTCTACGCCGTCCACGAGGGGAAGCCGTTTCTCGACGATCTCGTCGCGTTCATGTCCTCGGGGGCCGCGGTGCCGTGCCTCCTCCGTCGCGCGAACGCGATCCTCGGCCTCCGCGAGCTGATCGGCGCCACCGACCCGAAGGAGGCGAAGCCCGGCACGATCCGCGCGCTTTACGCCGAGTCGAAGCAGAACAACGCCGTCCATGCCTCCGATTCGCAGGAATCCGCCAGGACCGAAATCCGTTTCTTCTTCGGGGATGGAACAGGAGCACGCTAATCTCGGAACCGCCATGCAGATCGATCTTCGAGTGCTTCCCGAAGGCACAAGCAGGCAGGACTTCGAGCTTTCCGCGGGCTCGTTGGGGTTCGCGCCCCGGGACCTGGTCGTGGAAGGGCCCGTCCGGCTCGCCCTCTCCCTGGATCGCAGGGGGGCCGAGATCTGGATCCGTGGCAAGCTGTACCTTGTTGTCATACAACCATGTAGCCGCTGCCTTGCCGATTACCGGCAGACTCTGGAGTTGGACCTGGAGGTATTCTGTGCTAAGGTGCGGAATCCCAACGTCGTGGGGGCGAAGGCCGTGGAGGAGGATGATGACGGGATCCATCATCACGACGGCCGGGTGCTCACCATCGATAGCGAGATCCGCGAGGCCGTGATCCTTGGCCTCCCGATGAAGCCGCTCTGCAAGGAGGCCTGCGCGGGGTTGTGCCCCCGGTGCGGCGAGGATCGCAACGAAGGGCCCTGCCGCTGCGGGCGCGCCGCCGCAGGGTGAGCCGGTTCATGCGGGGTGGTTCTCGCGGCCGGTCGCCAATTCCCGAACCGAGGGTCAATCCGAATGGCCGTACCCAAGAGAAGACACTCGAGCACCCGCGGCAAGAAGCGTCGCACGCATTGGAAGCTCGGCATGCCGTCCCGGTCGCTCTGCTCGCACTGCAGCCAACCCAAGCTGCCGCACCGAGTCTGCGGACATTGCGGCCACTACGCGGGCGAGGAGATCGTCGCCCGGGAGGCTGCGAAGACCTCATAGCGCGTCCTCGAAACTGACGATGGGCCGACGAGACAAAGGACCTGTCATCGGGGTGGACGCCATGGGCGGCGACCTCGCGCCACGCGTCGTGATTCAAGGCGCGCTGGAGGCGCTCCGCGAAGGAGCGGCGTCGTTCGACGTCGCCCTCGTGGGCGACGAGGCGCTCATCGTCGAGGAGGCCGGCCGACTCGGTGTCCGCGACCGGCTCCCCCGCGTGATCCATGCGGCGGAGGTCGTCGAGATGGGCGAGTCGGCGGCCAGTTCCGTGCGACGCAAGCGGGACTCTTCGATCAGCGTCTCGGCCCGCCTTCAAAAGGACCATGAGACCGATGCCCTGGTCTCGGCCGGGAACACCGGGGCCGTCGTCGCGGCCGCGCTCTTGGAGCTGGGCCGCATCGAGTCGATCCAGCGTCCGGCCATCGCGACCGTCCTTCCGACGCCCCAGGGGAATGTGGTGATCCTCGACGTGGGCGCCACTTCGGACTGCAAGCCCCTCCACCTTTACCAGTTCGCCATGATGGGAAGCATCTACGCGCGGCTCGTCCTGCGGGTGGAGCGGCCGCGGGTGGGGCTCTTGAATATCGGCGAGGAGGCGGAGAAGGGTAGCGAGCTCTACTACGAGGCGCACCAACTCCTCAAGCGGAGCCCGATCCACTTCATCGGCAATGTCGAGGGGCGCGACATCATTCTCGGCACCGCCGACGTCGTCGTCTGCGACGGCTTCGTCGGCAATGTCCTTCTCAAGTTTGCGGAGAGCGTCATTCCCAGCTTGGCCAGCACGATTCGGGATGAAATCCAGCGGCATCCGCTCAGCATGATGGCGGGACTGCTGCTCAAGCCGGCGTTTCGCCGCCTGAGGCGGCGCCTCGACTATGCCGAGGTGGGCGGCGCGCCGCTGCTCGGGGTGGACGGCAATTGCATCATCGCGCACGGCAGGTCCAACGTGACGGCGATCAAGAATGCCATCCGAGTGGCCGCGCGATGCGCCGAGGCCGGCGTCGCCGACTCCATCCGCGCCGAGCTGCAACGGCTCAAGCCCGAGGCTGCGTGATCGCCCTGGAGCGGAGCGTCCAGATCATCGGCACCGGATCCTTCACGCCCGAGCGCGTGCTCACCAACCACGACCTCGAGCAGATCGTCGACACTTCGGACGAGTGGATCACGAGCCGCACGGGAATCAAGGAGCGCCGGATTTCCGATCCGGGCACGCCCTCCTCCGCGCTCGCGTTCGAGGCGGCGTCGCGCGCGCTCGAGAACGCCGGGGTCGGGGCGAAGGAGCTGGATCAGATCGTGATCGGGACGGTCACCGGCGACCGCACGTTTCCTTCGACCGCCTGCATCGTTCAGGACCGGCTGGGCGCGACGAACGCGTACGGCTTCGACATCTCCGCGGCGTGCGCGGGTTTCCTCTATGGGCTATCGGTCGGCCGGAGCGCGATCCTCTCGGGGGCGGCGGGGACAGTCCTAGTCATCGGGGTCGAATCG
>Ga0184633_10000562_pt1 | contig 13759 bp, 14 predicted proteins | sample PLM31_170_b1_FD_133156 | JGI IMG/M metagenome (GOLD analysis project Ga0184633, IMG submission 133156) | Groundwater sediment microbial communities from an aquifer in East River, Colorado, USA - PLM3-1_170_b1 | ecosystem: Environmental > Terrestrial > Soil > Riparian zone | place: USA: East...
CGAGTCACGATAGTCACTCAACCGCCACGTAACCGGTTGAAATATCGCCATTCCGGTGACAGAAATGCGGAAGTTGGGCTAGCCGGCCCCGCCTAGCCCATTAGTCCAGGGAATTTCTTGCCGGGATGACAAGGGCCCCTCGAGGCAATACCCGCAAGTTCGCGTCTTTGCTTACTGCTCTTTCCGCGAGCGTGGTTGGAACGGATCGTGCAGTTTACGTCGGCGGCAGTTCATCAATCACGCGCCGTCGGCGCAGCAGGGGACCGCGATGCGATGGAAGGTCTCGATCGGACTCCTCGTCCTCACCCTCGCGCTCCAGGGACGCGCGGTGCCGGAGGCGTTCGCCGGCGCGCCCACCGACCAGCTGCGCAGCCGTGTGGACCAAGTGCTCAAGGTGCTCGGCGCCGGCGACGTCAAGCGTGACCGCCCGCGCGAGCAGCGCGCGGCCCTCCGGAAGATCGCCGATGACATCTTCGACTGGGAGGAGACCGCCAAGCGGTCGCTGGGAGTGCACTGGCAACAGCGCACGCCGGGCGAGCGCGAGGAGTTCGTGCGGCTGTTTGCCGAGCTGCTCGGGCGCTCGTACCTGTCGAAGATCGAGATGTACGACGGCGAGAAGATCGGCTACACCGACGACGCGATGGACGGCGATCAGGCCGTCGTCCGCACGAAGATCATCAATAGGCAGGGGGCCGAGATCCTCGTGACCTACCGGATGCACCTTCGCGACGACGACCGCTGGAAGGTCTACGACGTCGAGATCGAGGGCGTGAGCCTCATCGCGAACTACCGCACCCAGTTCAACAATCTCCTGCGACGCTCCTCCTATCCACAACTCGTGAGCCTGCTCAAGGCGAAGGCCACCGAGCCGGAGCCCGCCGCAGGGATGGCGGCACCGCGACGCTGATGCCGGGCGCGGCGCCGGTTGTGGTAGCCTGCGCCGCGTGAGCATGGTCAGCCGAAAGGAGCCGGAGCGATGAACGTGACACGCCACAAGGCGGGACCCCGAATGAGCGGGGCGGTCGTGCACGGTGACACCGTTTACCTCGCGGGACAGGTGGCGCGTGACGGGTCGACGACGGTCAAGGCGCAGACCGAGCAGGTCCTGCGGCAGATCGACGAGCTGCTCGCCAGCGTCGGCAGCAGCAAGTCGAAGCTGCTGTCATCCACGATCTACCTGGCCGACATGGCGACCTTCGACGAGATGAACGCCGTCTGGGACGCGTGGGTCGATCCCCACAACACCCCCGCGCGCGCCACGGTCCAGGCCCGACTCGCCTCGCCCAAGTACTTCGTCGAGATCTCGACCGTCGCGGCGACCTAGCCTGCCGCCTCGAACAATCCCGCGGCCCCCTGGCCGCCGCCGATGCACATCGTGACCACGCCGTAGCGGGCCTTGCGCCGGAGCATCTCGTTGGCGATCGTGCCGACCAGCCGCGAGCCTGTCATGCCGAAGGGATGGCCGATCGAGACCGACCCGCCGTTGACGTTGAGCTTCTCGGGGTCCAGGCCGAGCCGGTCGCGACAGTAGACGACCTGCGAGGCGAAGGCCTCGTTCAGCTCCCACACGTCGATGTCCTCGACGCGCAGCCCGTGGCGCTTGAGGAGCTTCGGCACGGCGTAGACCGGGCCGATGCCCATCTCCTCGGGACCGCAGCCGGCCACGGCGAAGCCGCGGAAGATGAGCTTGGGACGAATGCCGAGCTGCTGGGCCCGTTCGCGCGACATGAGCAGCGTCGCGGAGGCGCCGTCCGAGAGCTGCGAAGAGTTGCCCGCGGTCACCGTGCCCTGGCCGCTGTCCTTGTCGAAGTGGGGAGCCAGCGCCATGAGGGCTTCGAGCGTCGTGTCGGCGCGGTTGCACTCGTCCTTGTCGACGAAGTACTCCTCCTTGCCGACGACTTCGCCGGTCTTTCTGTCGAGGATGCCGCGTGTGACCTGCATCGGCGCCAGCTCCTCCTTGAAGAATCCCTCCTGCTGGGCGCGCGCGGTCCGCTGCTGCGAGGACAGCGCGTAGCCGTCCTGGGCCTCGCGGCTGACCTTGTAACGCTTGGCCACGACCTCGGCGGTGTCGCCCATCACCATGTAGAGCCCGGGGTGGTGCTCTTTCACCCACGGGTTCGGGCTGCTGTCCCGCTGCATCATCGTGATGCTCTCGACGCCGCCGCCGATCGCGGCCTCCGCACCGTCGTTCATGATGTGGTGGGCGGCCATGGCGATGGCCTGGAGACCCGAGGAGCAGAACCGGTTGACGGTCGTGCCGGCGACGGTGACGGGAAGCCCCGCGCGGAGGGCCGCTACCCGCGCGATGTTGTGCCCCTGGGGCCCGTGGGGCTGGCCGCAGCCGAGGATGACGTCCTCGACCTCGACGGGATCGAGTTGCGGCACCTTGCCGAGGGCGTCCCGGATACAGTGGGCGGCCAGATCGTCCGGCCGTGTGAGGTTGAATGACCCACGGAACGACTTGGCGAGCGGGGTCCGCGAACTGGCGACGACGACGGCTTCTCTCATGGCGGATCCTTTCTCCGGGCGGCGTTTTCCCAAACTGTACCGCATTTGCCGGCTGCGGGGACAGCCGAGTTGGGGGCCCCGTTCTCGGCTAAGCTCAGGCGTCAAGGGAGGGAGCGTTCATGACACCGCGAACGGCCAACATCGTGATCATCGGTGCCGGAGCGATCGGCTGCAGCATCGCCTACCATCTGGCCCTCCGCGGCGCGCGCGACGTCGTCGTGCTCGAGCGCGAGATGGTCGGCGCGGGCTCGACGAGCAAGGCCGCGGGAGGGATTCGCGCGCAGTTCGGCACGCGCGTCGAGATCGAGTTCTCCCTGCGCAGCATCGAATTCTTCACGCGTTTCGAGGAGGAGATGGGCGTGCCCTGCGACTACCGCCAGGAGGGGTACCTCATCCTTCTCTCCGACGAGCCGGACGTGGCCCGTTTCCGGCGCAACGTGGACCTGCAGCGGAGCCTGGGCGCCGAAGTCAGTCTCGTCGGCCCCGACGACGCGCGCGCCATCGTCCCCGATCTTCGTGTGGACGATATCCTCGCTGCCGCCTGGGGTCCGAGGGACGGCTACGCGTCGCCCAACGACGTCGTCCAGGCCTATGCGGCGCAGGCGCGGGCCCGCGGTGTGCGCATCCTCGAAGGCACGCCGGTGGAGGCGATCGAGTTGTCGGGCGACCGCGTGACCGCGGTGGTGACGCCTGCCGGACGCATTGAGACGCCGCTCGTGGTCAACGCGGCCGGCCCCCAGGCGTCGCTCGTCGGACGGATGGTCGGACTCGACCTGCCCGTCGACCCGCGACGGCGCCACATCTTCGTTACTGGCGAGTTCTCCGGCGTGCGCCATCCCATGCCGCTCGTGATCGATCGCGGCTCGGGCTTTTACTGCCGCAGCGAGCAGCGCCAGATCCTCATGAGCGCGGGCGACGTCGGCGCGACGACCGAGTTCACGGCGACGGTGGACTGGAGGGTGCTCGACCAGGCCGTCGACAAGGCCGTGCGGCGGATCCCCGCGCTCGAGGGCGCGAGCATCCACCACGCGTGGGCGGGGCTGCGTCCGCTGACGCCCGACGAACACGGCATCCTCGACTGGGCGCCCGGCGTTCGCGGCCTCTATCTCGCGATCGGCTTCTGTGGCCACGGCTTCCAGCACTCGCCCGCCGCCGGGCAGGTCGTCGCCGAGGTGCTGACCGGAGCGCCGGCCAGCATCGACATCCGCGACCTCGGAATCGGCCGCTTTTGACCGCATGGGGGGCCCCGATATGGCCCCCCAAACCCCCCAACGCTCGGAGCGCCGCGGCGAAGCCGCGGAGCTCCTCGACTACGCGACGCGAGGCTCCTGATCAAGGTCGGCGCCCCGGCTGGTGCCGAGGATCGCGCACGAGGACGAGGAACACCGCGGTGCCGGCTACGCCGGGCCAGGCGGCCAGGCTGAACACGAGAGCCGTTGTATGATCTGGGCTCAGTCGCGCCGGAATCGGAACCCTGCACCGGAGGAGGGCCACCATGCCAGATGCCGTCATCGTCTCGACCGCGCGCACCCCGATCGGCAGGGCCTACCGTGGCGCCTTCAACAACACCCACGGCGCCGTGCTCGGCGGTCACGTCATCAGCCACGCGGTGCAGCGCGCGGGGTTGGAGCCCGGCGAGGTCGAGGACGTCATCATGGGCTGCGGCCTGCCCGAAGGCGCGACCGGCCAGAACATCGCGCGCCAGGCGGCGCTGCGCGCCGGGTTGCCCGTGACGAGCGGCGGGGTGACGATCAACCGCTTCTGCTCCTCGGGCATGCAGGCCATCGCCATGGCCGCCCAGCGCGTGATCGTCGACCGCGTACCGGTCATGGTCGCCGGCGGGCTCGAGTCGATCAGCCTCGTGCAGAACGAGCACTTCAACACCCATCGGCTGCAGGAGTCGTGGATCCTCGAGCACAAGCCGGAGCTGTACATGACGATGATCGACACCGCGGAGGTCGTGGCCAAGCGCTACTACATCACCCGCGAGGCCCAGGACGAGTACGCGCTCGTAAGCCAGCAGCGCACGGCGGCGGGCCAGAAGGCCGGGCGCTTCGACGCCGAGGTCGTGCCGCTGACGACGCGCAAGCTCGTCCAGGACAAGACGACCCACGAGGTGCGCGAGGAAGAGGTCACGCTCGCCAAGGACGAGGGCAACCGCCCCGACACGACCCGCGAAGGGTTGGCGGCGCTGAAGCCGGTAACGGGCGAGAAGGGCCACATCACCGCGGGCAACGCGAGCCAGCTCTCCGACGGCGCCTCGGCCTGCGTCGTCATGGACGCGAAGCTCGCCGAGCGCCGGGGGCTGCACCCGCTCGGGATCTTCCGCGGGCTGGCCGTGGCGGGCTGCGAGCCCGACGAGATGGGCATCGGCCCCGTGTTCGCGGTGCCGCGGCTGCTCGAGCGCTTCAGCCTCAAGGTCGACGACGTCGACCTCTGGGAACTGAACGAGGCGTTCGCGGTGCAGGTGGTCTACTGCCGCGAACGGCTCGGCCTCCCGATGGAGCGGCTCAACGTCGATGGCGGCGCCATCTCGATCGGCCACCCGTACGGGATGAGCGGTGCGCGCATGGTGGGCCACGCGCTGATCGAGGGCAAGCGCCGCGGCGCGCGCTACGTCGTCTGCACCATGTGTATCGGCGGCGGCATGGGCGCGGCCGGGCTGTTCGAGGTCGCCTGAGCAACATATACCGCTTGTGATAGAGTCCACCCACCGTAGCGCCCGCGGCACGAACGTCCGATCGCCAAGGAGGCTCCGATGCTCAGGATCGCGCTGATCGCGCTCCTCGCGCTCGCCCCGGCCCAGCCCGTCTTCGCCGAGTACCCCGATCGCCCACTCACGATGATCGGCGGCTATCCCGCTGGCGGTATGGTCGATATCGTCGAGCGCGCGCTCGCCGAGCACATGAAGAAGAAGTTTCCCAAGGGGATCGCGGTGGTGACCCGTCCCGGAGCGGGCGGGTCCATCGCCGTGGCCGAAACCGTCCAGGCCAAGCCCGACGGCTACACGATCATCCTCGCCCCGCTCTCGACGCTGGTGATCCACCCTCAGCTCAACGACCTGCCCTACAAGACGCCCGACGACTACGAGACGATCATCAACATCGTGTCGTTCTACCCGCTCCTGGTCGTTCGTGGCGACGCGCCCTGGAAGACCATCCAGGAGTTCGTCAGCGCCGTCCACGCGAATCCGGCAAAGTTCAAGGTCGGCTACCCGGGGGAGGGCACCTCCAGCCACCTCAACCTCGAGGAGCTCAAGCGCCACGCCAAGCTGAACGTGACCCACGTCCCGTTCTCGGGATGGGGGGAGTCGAGCCCCGCGCTGCTCGGCGGCCACATCGACGCGCTGGTTGCCCAGCCCGGCGAGGTGAAGCCGCACGTCGACGCCAAGCGCATGCGCGTGCTCACCGTGTTCCAGACCAAGCGCCACCAGTTCTATCCCGACGCGCCGACGGCGAAGGAGCTCGGCTGGGAAGCGAACAACGGCGTGTTGTTCATCTTCATCGCGCCCAAAGGCACGCCGGGGCCGGTCCAGAAATACATCCATGACGCGGTCAAGGCGGCGATCGAGGAGCCGGCGTTCGTCAACCTGATCAAAGCACGCGGGATCGACATCGACTACCGGGTCGGCGACCAGCTTCGCGCCGACCTCTGGAAGGAGTACAAGGCGCACACCGAGATCCTCACGCGGCTCGGGATGCTCAAGAAGAAGTAGATGATCGAGCGGGCCGTGGCGCTGGCGATCCTCGTGGCCAGCGGTGTCTACCTCGGCAACGCCTGGCCGCTGCCGCGGGGCACGGCGGCCCGCCCGGGCGCCGGCATGTTTCCCGTCGCCGTGGGTCTCTTCGGGATGCTCGTGGCTCTCACTTGGCTGGTGAGCGCCCTCCGGCGCGCGCCGGCCGCCGCTGTCCCCGCGATCCCTGCCGACGGGTTCGGTCGCGTCATCGCCACCGGCCTGGCCCTCGTCGGGTTCTGTCTGGTCCTGCCCTGGCTCGGTTATGCGATCGTCGCGTTTCTCTTTGCGGGCGTGCTCCTCCGCCGGCTCGGCGCGGGTTGGACGGGCGCGCTCCTGGTCGCCGCCGGGAGCGCCGCGGGCTCGCACTATCTCTTCGCCGTCCTGCTCGGCGTGCCCCTCCCCCGCGGGATATGGGAGTGATGATTACCACATGGGGGGCCTCGACGGGCCCCCCAAGCCCCCCGACGCTCCTCACGCCCCGGCGAAGCCGGGGCGCTCGTCGATCCTCCGCCCCCCCGACGCTCCTCACGCCCCGGCGAAGCCGGGGCGCTCGTCGAATTCGGGCCCAGCGCCTACCGTGAGCCCGCTCGAGGGGCTGGTCTACGGCTTTTCCGTCGCGCTGACGCCGACGAACATCTTCGCCTGCTTCGTGGGCGTCGTCGTCGGGACCATCGTGGGGATCCTGCCCGGCATCGGGCCCGTGGGCGCGATGGCGTTGCTCCTGCCGACCACCTTCGCGCTCGAACCGGCGACGGGGCTCATCATGCTCGCCGGCATCTACTACGGTTCGATGTACGGCGGCTCGACCACGTCCATCCTCGTCAACGTCCCCGGGGAGGCGGCGTCGGTCGTAACCGCGATCGACGGCTACCAAATGACCAAGCGCGGGCGCGCCGGCGCGGCCCTGACGGTGTCCGGGGTGGGCTCGTTCGTGGCCGGGTCGGTCGGTGTCGTGGGCATTGTGCTCGCCGCCTCCTGGCTCGCCGACCAGGCGCTCCGCTTCGGCCCGCCCGAGTATTTCGCGATGGCGCTGGCCGGGCTGATGCTGCTCTCCCGCCTGTCCGGAGGCTCGGTCTTGCACTCCTTCCTCATGGTGGCCATCGGCCTCGCTCTCGGCACCGTCGGCATGGAGCCGATCTCGGCCATCCGCCGCTTCACGTTCGGCTCGACCCAGCTCTCCCAGGGGATCGAGCTGGTGCCGGTCATCATGGGCCTGTACGGGGTCGCCGAGATCCTGCTCATCGCGGAGGCGGGGATCCGCAAGGCCCACATCGCGAGCATCCGGTGGCGCGAGCTCCTGCCGACACCGGAGGAGTGGCGACGGTCGGGCTGGCCGATCGCCCGCGGCTCGGTCATCGGCTTTCTCACCGGCCTCATCCCCGGGCCGGCGACCGTGCTGGCGACGTTCATCGCCTATTCCGTCGAGCGCAAGGTCTCGCGGACGCCGGAGCGCTTCGGCCAGGGGGCCATCGAGGGGGTCGCGGGCCCCGAAGCCGCGAACAACGGCGCCACGGCCGGGGCCATGGTCCCGCTCCTCTCGCTCGGCATCCCGTTCTCGCCGGCGACGGCGATCCTGCTCGGCGCGCTGATGATCACCGGCGTCACGCCAGGACCGCTCCTCATCAGCCAGCGACCCGACGTCTTCTGGGGCGTCGTGGCCAGCATGTACGTGGGCAATCTCATTCTGCTCATCCTCAACCTGCCCCTGGTTGGTCTCTTCGTCAGCGTCCTCCGGCTGCCCCAGCACGTGCTCGCGACGCTCGTGCTCTTGCTCTGCCTCGTCGGCGCCTACAGCCTCAACAACAGCCAGCTCGACCTCTGGGTGCTGGTGGTCTTCGGCATTCTCGGCTACGGCCTCCGCAAGCTCGCTATCGACGCTTCCCCGCTGGTCGTCGCGCTTGTCCTGGGCCCTCTCATGGAAAAGGCCCTCGTCCAGACGCTCTTCATGGAACGCGGCAACCTGCTCGGGATCCTGAGCCGGCCCCTCGCGCTCTCCCTCCTCCTCCTCGGCGTGCTGGCGCTCCTCGTCCCGCCGGTGATGCGCCTCCTCCGACGCCCGCGCATCGTCCCGGAACTTTCGGGCGCGAGCCGGTGAGCGAGGCGCTGAGCCGCCTCGCCCGCGGACTCAGCAGCTCGGGGGGACGAGGGCGCCGGCGCCGCCGAAGGGGACGCGCGTCATATCTCAACCGGCGACGAGCGGATTTCGGACTACCAGCGCCGGGAACCGACTGAAGTCCCGATCGGCTGTCCACAGTTCGCGCACGCCGTGGAGCCGGCAGAGCGCGGCCACGCGCGCGTCGTGCACCAATGGGCCGGCGATCCGGCCCTCGACCAGGGCGGTACGGAGGCCGGGCCAGTAGCCCTCGGCCTCCGCGAGGAGGACGAGGCTTGGGGCCTTGAGCCACGCCTCCACCTGATCCACCGCGGCTTCCAGGGGGCTCGGCGGCGCGAAGATACGCGGATGGGTGACGATCGCGAGGAACTCGTGGACGCAGGGCCACGGGATCGCCCAGGGTGCGCGATGTTCAGCAAGCTCCCGAATCCGTGTGGCTGCTGCGTCGTGCCAGGGAGAGTCTTCGCGGTGGGCGTAGACGAGGAGGTTCGTGTCGACCGCGATCACCCGCCGCGGGCCTCGTACGTCATCTCTCGGATCCGCTCCCACGAGGCACCGGCGACGCCGGGTTGAAGGCCGTTGCCCTTGAACGAGGCCTTTCGCAGCCGGAAAGCGCCTGCGCGCTGGCGGCGCTCGGCCACGATCTTTCGCAGTCCCTGCTCGATGAGGGCCTTGAGCGTCGTGCCTTCGCGGGTCGCGACCTTCCGGGCCTCTTCGAGGAGGGAATCGGAAATCTCGACAGTTGTCTTCATATGGCTAGATGTACCACTGAAACCATATAGCCGTCAATCCTCGGCCGCTGGGCGAGAGACGGGCCCAATGGTATGAGCCGTTACCCGTGGCCGTTGACCTTCACGACCTCGCCCATTGCGGCGGCGAGGTTGTGACGGGCGGCCTCGAGGTGCGGGTGGACGGCGAGCGTGCGCCGGAAGAGATCGGCGGCCTCGCGATGCTGACCCAGTGCCATGTGGCAGAGCCCCTGGCCCGAGAGCGCGCCGAAGTGGTGGGGCTTGCGCGCCACGGTCTCCTCGCAGTCGGCGATGGCCGCCGCGTAGTTCTCCGTCAGGTATCGTACGGTCGCGCGCTTGTTCCAGCCCTCGGAAAAGTCGGGCGCGCGCCGGATCACGTCGGTGAAGAGCGCCTCGGCGGCGAGCAGGTCGCGCCGCTCCATCGCCTCGAGTCCGCGCCGCAGGAGCCGGTCGATGTCGGGGACACCCGACATGCTCCACATCTCCCACAGCGCGGCCTCGGCCAGTGCCGCCTGGCGCAGATCATCGCCTCGCAGCGCCCGGACGGCCTCGTCCTCAGTCACGAGCGGCGTACCGCGGTTATCCCGCCGGCTCGCCGGCGTTCACCGGGATGACTTGGCCGGAGATGCTGCGGGAGAGGTCGCTGGCCAGGAAGAGGGCCGCGGACGAGATGTCGTCGGCGGTCACGAACCGCTTGAGCGGCGAACGCTCCACCATTGCCTTGCGCACCGCCTCCGCCGGGATGCCACGGACTTCCGCCTGGCCGGCGATCACGCGCTCGATACGGTCGCCGTCGACCGCGCCGGGGGCCACCACGTTGACCCGGATGTTATGTGGTCCCAGCTCGTGGGCCAGACCGAAGGCCATGCCGACCTGGCCGGCCTTCGCCGAGCAATAGCCGATCCGGTAGGCGAGGCCGCGCCGTCCCGCCGTCGACGAGATGTTGATGATGCTGCCGCCGCCCCCCTTGATCATGTACGGCACGGCGAACCGGACGCACAGGTAGCTCGAGGTGAGGCAGGAGTTGATCGTGTAGTACCAGTCCTCCATGGTGTAATCCTGTACCGGTTTCGTCGGACCACCGTCGCCCGCGTTGTTGACGAGGACGTCGAGTTTGCCGAAGGCCTGGACCGCGGCGTCCATCAAGTGGCGTGCGCCGTCCTCGGTCGACGCGTCGGCTACGGCGGCCACCGCCCGCCCGCCGGTTTTCGTGATCTGCGCGACGGCTTCGTGCACCATCGCGGCGGTCCGCGCCGAGCACACCACGCTCGCGCCCTCGTCGGCGAACCGCTGGCTCATGACCCGCCCGATGCCCTTGCTCGAGCCCGTGATGACGGCGACCTTCCCGCTGAGAAGACCCATGCCCGCTCCTCCGATTCAGGGGTCAGATCCGATGTCGAGATTGTAAGCGCGTCGGGGACGGGATGCTCACCCCACCTCGGCTCGCTTCGCTCGCCGACCCTCCCCGTCAAGGGGAGGGTGGTACGTCACCGTAGTTCCGAATCGGAGAGCTAAGGGCGGGGGAGGCGCGGCAGATCGGCGCAGGTGCGCTCGATGTCGTTGACGGTCTTGGGCGCTCCGGCGGTGAGGACCTCGCAGCCGGTCTTCGTGATCAGCACGTTGTCCTCGATGCGGACGCCGATGCCGCGCAGCACCGCGGGGACGGGATGCGTCACGCTCGGGGCGTTGGCCTTTTCCCCGTCCTCCAGGCGCCGGGCCGCCGCCATCCCGAGCCGCATGCGGCGCTCCCACATCTCGTCTTCGCTGTGCTCGCGCAGGGTGAACGTCACCGACTCGCGGTCGGGGTCGAAGTAGAGCCCGGGCTCGACAGTCAACACCATGCCGGGCTCGAGGATGCGCGAGCGGCCGTCGATCCGGTAGTCGCCGACGTCGTGGACGTCCATGCCGACCCAGTGGCCGGTGCCGTGCATGTAGAACTCGCGGTAGTGGTGCATGGCGAGCGAGTCCTCGATGCGACGGGGCAGCGCGCCGAGGGCGACGAGCCCTTCGGCGAGCACGTGCCGCGCGGCCTCGTGCATCGTCTCGTAGCGCTGCCCGGGCCGCGCCGCTGCGATGGCCGCCTGCTGCGCTCTCAAGACCAACTCGTAGACCGCGCGCTGAGGCGCCGTGAAGCGGCCGTTGACGGGGAAGGTCCGCGTGATGTCGGCGGTGTGGTAGTCGTACTCGCAGCCGGCGTCGATCAGGAGGAGGTCGCCATCTTCCATGCGCCGGCGGTTCTCGCTGTAGTGGAGGATGCACGCATTGGGGCCCGAGGCCACGATCGAGGGATAGCCGTCCCGCGGCGAGCCGTGGACGCGGCAAACGAACTCCAGGGCGGCCTGCGCCTGGTACTCGTAGAGGCCCGGGCGGGTATAGCGCATCGCCTCGGCGTGCGCCTCGGCACTGATCTCGCACGCGCGCCGCTGGGCGGCCAACTCCGCGGGCGAGCGGTGCAGCCGCAGGCCGTGCAAGATCGGGCCCGGGTCCTCGACGCGGATGGGCGAGGTGTGACCGCGGGTGCGCGCGCCGCGCAGCTCGACGAGCAGCCGCGTGATGCGGGCATCGAAGGCCGGGTTGCCGAGCCGGTAGTAGAGCGTCGGGTGATCGATGAGCCAGCCGCGAAGCCAGTCGTCCAGCTCCTCGATGGGATAGGCCGAGTCAGCCCCATAGGTGGCGACCGCGCCCTCCACCCCGGCCCGGCGACCGTTCCAGATCTCCATTTGCCGGTCCCGCGGCCGCACGAACAAGACGTACCGCTCCTTGGCGTCGGTGGGGCTGAAGATCGCGACGGCGTCGGGCTCGTCGAAGCCCGTCAGGAAGTAGAAGTCGGAATTCTGACGGAACGGGTAATGGACGTCACCGTTGCGCCGGACCTCCTGCCCGGCGGGAATGATGGCAATGCCGTCGCCGATGGCCTCCGCGAACCGCTGACGCCTTTCGATGAAAGGGCCCTGACCTTCTGTCATCGCCGCCCAGGGTAACACATCGTAAGATGGATCCCATGCTTCGACTCGGCATCCTCGACCAGTCCCCCGTGCGTACAGGCGGCAGCGCCGCCGACAGCGTCCACGAGACGCTCGAGCTGGCGCAGGCCGCGGAGCGTCTGGGCTATCACCGCTACTGGCTGGCCGAGCATCACGCCACCCCGGGCCTCGCCGGCTCGTGCCCCGAGATCCTCATCGGACAGGTCGCGGCGCGCACGAGCCGCATCCGCGTGGGCTCGGGCGGCGTCATGCTGAGTCACTACAGCGCGCTCAAGGTGGCGGAGACCTTTCGCATGCTGGAGACGCTCTTTCCCGGCCGCATCGATCTCGGTATCGGTCGCGCGCCGGGCAGCGATCAGCTCACCGCCCGCGCGTTGCGCGATGGCTCGGGGGGCACGGGCGCCGAGCGCTTCCCCGATCAGGTCACTGACCTCGCCGCGTTTCTCGGCGGCGAGCTGCCCGTCGGGCATCCGTTCGCCGGGGTGCGCGCCATGCCCGAGGTGGCGGGCGCGCCGGAGCTGTGGCTCCTCGGCTCGTCGGATCAGAGCGCAGCGCTCGCCGCCCACTTCGGCATGGCGTTCTCGTTCGCCAACTTCATCAATGACGAGGGCGGCGCCGAGATCACTCGCGCCTACGCGCAGTATTTCCGGCCGTCGCCCGCGCTGGCGGCGCCGCGCGCGAGCGCCGCGGTGTTCGTGGTGTGCGCCGACACCGAGGCGGAGGCTTCGCGGTTGGCCCAGAGCCGCGACCTTTTCATCCTGCGCCTGCGCACCGGGCGTCCCGGGCGCTACCCGTCCGTCGAAGAAGCCGAGGCATACCCGTACACGCCGCGCGATCGGACGATCGTCGAGTACAACCGCCGGCGCACGATCGCGGGCACTCCCGAGCAGGTGCACGCGCGCCTGCTCGCGCTTGCCGCCGAGTACGGTGTCGAGGAGCTGATCATCGTGACGATCACCCACGACCCCAAAGCGCGCCTGCGCTCGTATGAGCTGCTCGCCCAGGCGTTTGGACTGTCATGACGACACCGCTGACCGTGTACCTGCCGTTCAACCGGGACTGCGTGGGCGACGCCTTCGTGCCGGCCAAGCAGGGCGGCAAGCCGCCCGCGGCGTCGGGCCATTGGCTGATCATCCAGAACCAGGGCCTCGTCGTCGTCTCCGAGGGCGAGAGTTTCCATCTGCCGACGGGCGAGCGGCCCGCCGCGCTCGACGGCGCGCTCGGCGAGCCGCTCTGGCTCGGGACGTTCAAGGACGTCCCGTGCTGGGTAATCGCGCTGCCCCGCGAGGCCGCGCTCCCCGCGGGCCTGCAGCGCGAGACGCTGGTGCCGATGCAGGGCGCGCGCCTGCCCGACGAGTTGTTGTCGCTCGGTGGAATGGCGATGCAGGCGCTGTGGTGGGAGAGCACGAGCGGTCACTGCCCGCGGTGCGGCGAGCGAACGGAGCGCATCGGCGGCGAGTGGGGCAGGCACTGCCCGCGCTGCCGCTACGAGCACTACCCGCACCTGCATCCCGCCGTCATCGTCCTCGTCCGTGACGGCGACCGCTGTCTGCTCGCGCGCAAGGCCGGCTGGGCGCCCGGCCGCTACGCGCTCGTGGCGGGCTTCGTCGACAACGGCGAATCGCTCGAGAGCGCGGTCCGTCGCGAAGTCAAGGAGGAGATGGGCGTC
>Ga0184633_10000563_pt1 | contig 13756 bp, 8 predicted proteins | sample PLM31_170_b1_FD_133156 | JGI IMG/M metagenome (GOLD analysis project Ga0184633, IMG submission 133156) | Groundwater sediment microbial communities from an aquifer in East River, Colorado, USA - PLM3-1_170_b1 | ecosystem: Environmental > Terrestrial > Soil > Riparian zone | place: USA: East...
CCTTCCCTGTGCATGCGATATAGCTCGATTCTCTCGGTTAACGAGAACTGCTTATATGTCTTGGCCATGGCAACACCAAGCTATCATGGTGTTGCACTTGTGCCGTGAATTCACGGAATCCAGTGAGATGGCTCGTCGGCTGGGCCCCCGCTTTCGCGGGGGCGACAAGACAGGACGGTCGAACCCGGTTAGCCACTTCATAGACCCGATCCAGGTGGCCTTTTCCCCGCAGATCGCGCTTAGCATCCCGGAGGGGAGGCGAGCCCGAGCGGAGCGAGGGCTCACCCCTGCGGGCACCCCTTCGGGTGCACCCTGAGGGTGCGCCGCCCTTGGCGCCCTGCCCCCTGGGGGCGCCCGAAGGGGTGTAGAGGGCGAAGGGCGTGGCCGGCCCCTCCGGGGTGCTGCGCGAAGCGGGGCCGAATCCAGAGGGTCAAAGGACGCGCCTGGTTGAGATTCCGGAGCGAACCGGTTAACATTCACGCGTTGCCGTGCGTCCTTCCTCCCGTAGAGAAGTCAAACGAAACGCCCGGCCGGCGCCTCCAGGCGCTGGAAGTTCTGTGCGGTGAGGCTTCTCTCGGACAGGATCCGACGCTGAAGAGCCCCCGGGGGGAAGGGCGGAGGCGCACGAATGGGGTTGCCGAAAGAATCGCTTCTGGAGATGTACCGGGTGATGCTTTTCTCCCGGCGCCTCGATGAGCGGGCGTGGGTGCTGCATCGCCAGGGGAAGATCGCCTTCCACATTTCTGCCATCGGCCACGAGGCGGCGCAGGTGGGCGCCGCTTTTGCTTTGCAGCGCGGCGTCGATTGGGTCGTCCCCTACTATCGCGACCTGGCCTTGATCCTGGCCATGGGGATGACGCCGCGCGAGTTCGCCTTGGGCCTGATGGGGAAGAAAGGCGAACCCAACTCCGGGGCCCGCCAGATGCCCAGCCACTGGAGCCTGCGACGGGCCAATGTCGTCAGCCATTCGTCGCCGGTGGCGACGCAGACGCCGCATGCCTCCGGCATTGCGCTGGGGATCAAGATGCGCGGTGACTCGGCCGTCGTGCTGACGACGATCGGCGAAGGCTCGACTTCGCAGGGCGAATGGTACGAAGGAGTCAACTGGGCGGCGGTCCACAAGCTGCCGGTCATCTTCCTGGTTGAGAACAACGTCTACGCCATTTCCGTGCGTCAGGAGATGCAGATGGCGGTGGCCGGGGCGGCCGGCAAGGCGGCCGGGCTCGGGTTGCCCGGCGTCAGCGTCGATGGGCTCGACATGTTGGCCGTCCATGAGACCGTCGGCCAGGCGGTGGAACGGGCGCGGCGAGGAGATGGACCGACGGTGGTCGAGGCCCGAGTCCATCGTTTGACTCCCCACTCCTCCGACGACGACGATCGAACCTATCGCCCGCGGGAGGAGATCGAGGCCATGAAGGCAGCCGATCCGCTGGGCGCCTTCCAGAAAACGCTGCGCGAGAAGAAGGTCCTAACCCAGAAGATCGAAGCCGAGCTGGAGGCGGATGCAGCGGCGGCTGTCGAGGACGCCATCCGGTTCGCCGAGGCGGCGCCCTATCCGGACGTCTCCGAGGCGGCCTATCCGGTCTACGTCGAGGACGTTCGCCGTGTCTGAGGGGACGCTGATCGAGGCGCTGCGCCAGGCGATGGACGAGGAACTGGCCCGCGACGACCGGGTGTTCATCGTCGGGGAAGACGTCGGACCCCGTGGTGGGGTCTTCCGCGCCACGCAAGGGCTGTTCGAGAAGTATGGACCCGGGCGGATCATCGACTCGCCGCTGGCCGAGTTGTCGATTATCGGAGTCGGCATCGGCGCCGCCCTGTACGGCATGCACCCGATCTGCGAGATCCAGTTCGCCGATTTCATTCACCCGGCCTTCAACCAGATCGTCAATGAAGCGGCCAAGATGTGCTATCGCTCGAACGGCGAGTGGACCGTGCCCCTGGTGATCCGCGCGCCGTACGGCGGTGGGATCGGCGGCGGTTTGTACCACTCGCAGTCGCTGGAGGCCTTCTTCGCTCATGTCCCCGGGCTCAAGGTCGTCATCCCCTCCAACCCGCACGACGCCAAAGGCTTGTTGAAAGCGGCCGTGCGCGATCCGAATCCGGTATTGTTCTTCGAACCGAAAAAAGGTTATCGCCTGATCAAAGGCGAGATTCCGGAAGGAGAATTCGTCGAACCGCTGGGGGCCGCCAAGGTTTCCCGCGCCGGGTCGGACCTGACGGCGATCGCCTACGGGATGATGCACCACTACACCTTGCAGGCGGCCGAAGTCGTCGCCGCAGAGGGGATCTCGGTCGAGGTGGTCGATCTGCGCACGCTCCTCCCCCTCGATAAGCCGACGGTGCTGGCGTCGGTTCGCAAGACGGGCAAGGCCCTCATCATCTATGAAGACAACCTGACCGGCGGCTATGGAGCCGAGGTGGCCGCCATCCTGGCCGAGGAGGCCTTCTCCGACCTGGATGCACCGGTACGGCGCCTCGGCGGGCCGGACGTGCCGGCGATGCCCTATAGCCATCCCCTCCAGGATTGGTTCATGCTGAACCCGGAGAAGATCGCGACGGCGATGCGCGACTTGGCGCGGTACTAGTGGCCAGTCGCCACCGGCCAGTGGCCACAAGAGAAGTGGTCAGTAGTCGGTGGTCGGTGGTGAAGGTCAGAAGTGCATGCTCCTGGCGGTGAAGAACAGGGTCGAGGAGGGGGAGATGCAGATCAAGACTTATCGGGACCTTGTCATTTGGCGGAAAGGGATTGATTTGGCGAAGGAAGTCTATCGAGTCACCAAGAGCTTTCCTCCCGCCGAAAGATTCGGGCTCATTAGCCAATTGCAGCGAGCCGCCGTGTCCGTCCCGTCGAACATTGCGGAAGGTCAGGCCCGCCGCCATAGCGGCGAGTTCCGCCAGTTCCTTTATCAGGCCCTGGGCTCGTTGGCGGAAGTCGATACCCAACTGTACCTTGCCGAGGAATTGGGCCTCATCCGTCGGGGCGAAGCAGATCATGCCCAGGCCCTCATCGAGGAGCTGAGAAAGATGGCGCACACTTTGGTCCGGCGCCTTCCTGACCGCCGTGCGATTCACCAACCACAAATTCCTGGCCACTGACCACTGGCCACTGACCACTAAGCGGGAGCGACTCATGTCTACCCAAGTCATCATGCCTCAGCTCGGAGAGTCGGTCGTCGAAGGGACGGTCTCGAAGTGGCTGAAGGCCGAAGGCCAGAGCGTCGCCGAATTCGAGCCGCTGCTCGAGATCAACACCGACAAAGTCGACACGGAGATTCCCTCCCCGGCCAGCGGGGTGCTGCTCAAGGTGCTGGTCGCCGAGGGCCAGACGGTTCAGGCCGGCACGGTGTTGGCGATGATCGGCGAGGCCGGCGAAGCGGTGCCGGCGTCGGCGCCTGCTCCGGTCCATGCGGCGAAGGCGGCGCCAACGATGGCGCCCTCCGCTCCGGCGGCGGCCCCGGCTGCCGTTGCACGTGCCGATCTCGGTTTCATCTCACCCGTCGTGGCGAAAATCGCCGCCGAGCACAACGTCGATCTGACCCAGGTCCAGGGAACCGGAGCCGGGGGACGTATCACCAAGAAGGACGTCCTGGCTCACGCCCGTGGGCTTCCCATGCCCGCCGCGCCTGCATGGGAACAGCCGGCATCCGGCGAACTTTTCCGGCCGACGGAGGAAGTCTTTGGGACGAAGCCCCCCGCTGGCGGGCCAATGCCCGGTCAGGTCGTGCCGCACGATGCCGTCCGCAGGCAGATCGCCGAACACATGGTCCGCTCCCGGAGGACCAGCCCGCACGTGACGACGGTCATGGAGGCGGATCTCAGCCGCGTGGTCGCTCACCGGCAGGCGCACAAAGAGATCTTCGCCCGAGATGGGGTCGACCTGACGTTCAGCAGTTACTTCGTCGCCGCCAGTGTCGCAGCGCTGAAGACGGTGCCGTCGGTCAACGCCTCCTGGAGCGACGAGGCGATCGTCTTGCACAGGCAAGTCAACATCGGCGTGGCGGTGTCGCTGGGGGAGCAGGGGTTGATCGTCCCGGTGATCAAGGATGCCGACCTGAAGTCGCTCCTGGCGATCGCCGCCGCGATCAAGGACCTCGCCGCCCGGGCACGCGGCCGGCAGCTCAAACCAGACGAAGTCCAGGGTGGGACGTTTACCATCACCAATCACGGTGTCAGCGGGTCCTTGTTTGCGACACCGATCATCAACCAGCCGCAGGCCGCTATCCTCGGGGTTGGGGCGATTCAGAAACGCGTCGTCGTGGTCGAGACGTCGGGCGCCGACGCGTTCGCCATCCGCCCGATGGTCTACCTGACGCTGACCTTCGACCATCGCCTGCTCGACGGCGCGGTCGCCGACCGGTTTCTGGCGGCGGTCGTGGACCGGCTGGAAAAGTGGAGCTAGGAGCCTTGCTGGTCCCGGAGGCCCTCGCTAGGCACCGCCGTGCTGGAGGACAACGATGGCTGACTATGACGTGGTGGTGATCGGCGCCGGACCGGGGGGGTACGTCTGCGCCATCCGCGCCGCACAACTCGGCTTGAAAACGGCCATCGTCGACCGCGAATGGCTGGGCGGGGTATGCCTCAACATCGGTTGCGTGCCATCCAAGGCCTTGCTGCGCAACGCCGAGGTGGCGCATTTGCTGCGACACCGCGGAGACGACTTCGGCTTCAAGGTGGAAGGATTGACCCTCGACTATCCCGCCGCGGTCCGGCGCAGCCGGCAGGTTGCGGATCGATTGGTCAAAGGGGTCGGCTTCCTGATGAAGAAGAACAAGATCGACGTGCATATGGGCGCGGCCCGCGTCAGCGGCCCGCAAACGGTCGAAGTCAACGGGAAGGACGGCGTGGTGAAGCTGGCAGCCCGCAACATCGTCATTGCCACCGGCGCCAGCCCGTCGACGATCCCGGGTGTGACTCCGGATAGGGACCGCGTGGTCACGTACCGCGAGGCGATCCTTCAAGAACGGCTGCCCAAGTCGATCATCATCATGGGCGCCGGAGCCATCGGCCTCGAGTTCGCCACGGTCTGGAACAGCTACGGGGTGGACGTGACGCTGGTCGAGATGATGCCGCGCATCGCACCGACGGAGGACGAGGAAGTCAGCCAGGAGCTGGCCAAGGCTTTTGCCAAACTCGGGATCAAAGTGCTGGCCGGCACGCGCGTCGAGTCGATCGAAGTGTTGAAGACCAAGGTCAAAGTGAAAGTCAGCGGGGGGCAAGAGCTGGAAGCCGAGCAGGCGCTGGTGGCGGCCGGTTTTCGGCCGAATACGAAGGACTTGGGCCTGGAGGCGGCAGGAGTGCGCCTTTCGGAGCGCGGTTTCGTCGAGATCGACGAGCGGATGGCGACAAACGTGCCGGCCGTGTGGGCGATCGGCGACGTGACCGGGAAGCTGATGCTGGCGCATGTGGCCTCGGCCATGGGTATCGTCTGCGCCGAAAACATCGCCGGCGTCGAAACGGTGACGGTCTCTTACGAGATGATGCCGCGCGCTTTCTACTGCCAGCCGCAGGTCGGGGCCTTCGGGCTGAGCGAAGCCGAGGCGAAAGAGCGCGGGCATGAGATCAAGGTCGGGCGGTTCCCGTTCCAGGCGAACGGCAAGGCGCTGGGGTTGGGAGACTACGGGGGCTGGGTCAAGATCGTGACCGATGCCAAGTATGGCGAGATCCTGGGTGCGCACATGGTCGGGCCGGAAGTGACCGAGCTGCTGCCCGAGCTCACCCTGGCGCAGATGATGGAGCTGACCCCGGCCGAGATCGCCCGCAACGTCCACGCCCATCCAACGCTGACCGAGGCGCTGATGGAAGCGGCGCACGACGCGGCGGGGCACCCGATCCACATCTGAGTGGCGCACAGTTCCCAGCGGCATCATCCTGAACTCCGCCTTCTCTGCTGCCGTGCATCTTCGCGACTCCCAGGTCGCTGATGTGCCGTGGACGCTCGGGCGACATGCGGGTGGGGTGGATGAGCCTCCTCCCTCATCCTCTGAGATGGAGACTGGGAGCGGGGCTCTGAGAACGACATGGTCCGAGCCAGACGGCTTGGCGGTGCAGGAATGCCCGATGGCTGACGGCTGGGGCCGGCGGCTTGCAGCTGAGAGCCTCTGGCTGCCGGGGGATCAGCTCGAATTGCAGGATACGCGATGAGCATTGCGCCCGCTCCTGAAACGATCCGAACCCGCCTGAGCCGCGTCGACGGCCAGGCCGGCGAGTTGGTCATCGGCGGGTACCGTCTGGAGGACCTGGCGCCTCAGGCGACCTTCGAAGAAGTCGTTTACCTGCTCTGGCACGACCGCCTTCCGAATTCCGCTGAACTCACGAAACACCGCCGGCAGCTGGCCGAGGAGCGCGCCCTTTCTCCGCAAGCGCGGCAGGCGGTCCAAGCGGCCGTCGAGCAAGGGGCCGGATCGATGGATGCGCTGCGCTTGGCGGTAGAGACCCAGGTGCTCGACGGCCCTTCGGAAGCCAGCGAGTCGCGTGAGGCCTGGTTGCAGCAAGCCTTGCGGATGGTGGCCAGGATGCCTGTGCTGGTTGCGGCCTACGCGCGATTCCGCCGGGGACAAGAGCCTGCCGACCCGCCGGGAGACCTTGGGCACGCCGCGGCCTACTTGTACGCGGTCCAAGGTTCCCCCGCCGATCCGGAGGCGATACGTGCTCTGGAGACCTACTTCAACAGCGTCATCGATCACGGCCTGAACGCTTCGACGTTGGCGGCGCGGGTTGTGGCGAGCACGCATTCCGACATGATCGCGGCGGTCGCCGCGGCCTTGGCAGCATTGAAAGGTCCGCTGCATGGAGGCGCGCCCGGGCCGGCGCTCGACATGATGAAAGAAATCGAGCGACGACGGAGCGCCTCCGGCAGAAGTCTGGAGGCGGAGACGGAGGACTATGTCCGGCAGACGGTCGCCGCCGGCGGCCGTTTGATGGGCTTCGGTCACCGTATCTACAAAGTGCGCGACCCGCGCGCCGATGTCCTGTCACGCGCAGCCGAACAGTTGGCGGTCGACCCGCAACGGGCCGACTTTCTCCGGCGGGCCAAGGCCATCGAGCAGGTGACGCTGCGGGTGCTGGAGGAGCTCAAACCGGGCCGCAACCTGCGCACCAACGTCGAGTTCTACACGGCGCTGCTGCTCGAGTGTGTCGGCCTCCCCAGCGACCTGTTTACCCCGACGTTTGCCGTGGCGCGGGTGGCGGGGTGGACGGCGCATATCCTGGAGCAGCGGTTCGAAGGTCGGCTGATCCGCCCGCAAGAGGAGTACGTCGGAGAGGTGGGGCGGCGCTGGGCTCCCGCCTCCCGCCGGTAGCAAGGGCCCCTCCCAAACGCGGCCAATCCGAGCAAAGTGACCTCGCTAAGTGACATCGGTCTCCGGCCGAGATCGCCCGCAACGTCCCGCCCATCCGACGCTCACCCAGGCGCTGATGGAAGCGGCGCACGACGTCGAGGGGCAGGCGATTCATATCTGATCACTCCGAGCTTCCCGGAAGCTTCAAGCTTTCGGGAAGCTGCTCGGGCTTCGTTGATCGCCCGGAGCCGAATAGTGCTAGAGTGGGGTCGCTACGAGGTCGCGGTTTTCAGTCGCTCCCCTTAGGGGTTGTGCGCTCTTCATCCTAGTTCAGTTCACCTGACGAAAAATAGGCCGTTGCCGGCCTGTGCGCCGGAGGTGACGGTTCCGTTTCCAACTTGGGCCCAAGGCGGCCTCACTAGAAGGCAGCCTCGCTTGTGCGCGCTAGCGCATGCGGGGGATTGCGGATGGTAGCTCGTCGCCGCCCGATGGTCGCCGCCAACACCGCTCCTGCCTTGTGACCAATAACACGAACTAGACCTCGCCGCCTGCGGTTCTGTTTGCATTGTCAATTGGGCAGGATCAGCCGTGCCTTGGCGTCTATTGGCGTCTGCGCGTCTGGACTTGGCAGTTGAATTAGGGCCTACTGTCAGTGAGCCTTAGATGGTGGCAGGCCAGACCGACTCTCCTGCTACTCAGTTTGGAAGGACGCAATCATGAACCTGCGAGCCGCAACCGTTCTGTTGGCTGTGTTCATCGCGCTTGCGCTTGCCAGCGGCACTGCCGCTGCCGGGCCGACCGCGGGTGTTCCCTTGGTGGCGGGCACGCCAACACCGGCAGGCAAAGAACCGGGTGTGCGGCGCGGCTACCACAACCAGACCGGGAGGCTCACGTTCCTCGGAGTCGACAACGGGGTTGGACTCCGGCTTCCGGCGGGACGAGATGCCGTGCAGGGGATCCAGGCTCGCGCCGGCGCCTTCCTGGATGTCTACGGCCGTGAGTTCGGCCTGGCCGACTCGGGGCGAGAGATGAGGTTGGTGGCCTCTGAGTCGGAGCCGGGCGGGCATCCGTCGACAAGATACCAGCAGCTCTACCGGGGCGTCCCCGTTCTCGGTGGTGAACTGGTCGTCAACACGAACCCCGATGGGAGCCTGCAGTCGATCAACGGTGAAGTTTCGCCAGGACTGGATCTTCCGACGGACCCGAAAATCAGCGCCCAGCAAGCGCGCGAAACGGCCCTGGCGGCGGTCGCCAAGTGGTATGGGCTCTCGGCGGCGGACCTGACGGCGACCGATCCGGCGTTGTGGGTCTTCGACGAGAGGCTACTGCTCCCCAGCGATCGGCCGGCGGAGCTCGTCTGGAGGATGGAAGTTCGCGCGGGAGAAGCCGATCCTATCGATGAGCTGGTGCTCGTCAACGCGCAGACGGGCGGCATCTCGCTTCACTTCAATCAGATCGACACCAGCTGGAGCGTTGGGTGGGACCGCCCGGTCCTCCAGGACACCGACACCTCGACGCCGACCTCGACCGACACGGCCACGGCAACGGCCACCGCCACCGATACGGCGACGGCCACGAACACGGCGACGGCCACGAACAAGGCGACGGACACGGGCACGGCGACGGCAACGGACACGGCCTCGAGTACGGCGACCGCGGCCGACACGGCTTCAGCGACGCCGACGGCTAGCGACACCCCGACGGCCTCCGCCACCCCGACTGCAACAGCGACGGCGACTTCGACCTCCACGGCCGTCCCGACGACCACCTGGTATGTCGCGACGACCGGGAGCGACGCCAACGACTGCCTCACGGCCTTGACGCCGTGCCTGACGATCAATGGCGCGATCGGCAAGGCGGCGGCTGGGAACACGATCCTTGTAGCGGCGGGGACGTACACCGGTTCTGGAGAGCATGTTGTTTCCATCAGCAAGAGCATCACCCTGTCCGGCGGCTGGGATGCGACGTTCTCGACCCGAAGCGGAATGTGCACGATTGATGGACAGGGGGCACGCCGGGTCGTCTGGGTGAGTTGCTGCATGACCGCCACGCTGGAACGAATTGTGGTGCAGAATGGCAGCTCCGATCACGGCGGCGGCATACGCAACGACTTCAGGTTGACGTTGAACAACAGCATCGTCAGCGGCAATACGACTTCCGGCGGGTTTAGCGACGGCTATGCCGGTGGCATCTGGAATAGCTTCAGTACGTTGACGCTGAACAACACCACCGTCAGCGGCAATACGGCCAGCAATAGCTATGGCGGTGGCATCTACAACAGAGGCACGGTTACGCTGAACAACAGCACCATCAGCGGGAACACGGCCAGGAACGGGGCCGGCATCTTCACTTCCTCCGGCACGGTTATGCTGAACAGCAGCAGCGTTAGCGGCAACACGGCTTCCGGCTTTGGCGGCGGCTTTGGCGGTGGCATCACCAACGACAGCACGCAAGGCCTGAGCACGCTCACTCTTAAGAACACACTGGTGGCTGACAACTCGGCCACGAGCAATGGTGCGGACTGTCACGGCTCTATCAGCTCAGCCGGCTACAACCTGATTGGTGATTCTTCGGGCTGCACGTTCGCCTCGAGCGCAGGCGACCTGACCAATGTCAACCCGAACCTGGGTGCGTTGATCGGCTCGCCGGGCTACCACCCTTTGCCGGCCGGCAGCCCAGCCAATGATGCCGGCGACCCGGGCGGCTGCGCCGGCAGCACCGGCGCGCTCACAACCGACCAGCGCGGCGCGCCACGCGTGGGGCGCTGCGACATCGGGGCGTACGAGTACACGCTGCCGGGAAGTGCAGCGAGCAATCTTGGCGCAGGCAGGGACTCCGCAACGGACAGCGCCGCTGAGCACGTTTGGCGCCCCACTCGAGGCGGTGGTCCTCGATGGGATTGGCAGCCCGGTGGTGGGCGAGGTGGTCACGTTCACGGCGCCGGGAGGTGGGGCGAGCGGGACGTTTGGCGATAGCGGGACGAATGTGACGACGGCGACGACGGACGAGCTCGGCGTGGGGACGGCGGCGGCCTTTGCCGCGAACGAGACTGTGGGCAGCTATATCGTTCAGGCGACGGTGGCGGGCATCGTGATGCCGGCGGAGTTCGAGTTGGAGAATGTCTTGTGGTATGTGGCCACAGTGGGGAATGACGGGAACGGCTGCCAAGGGGCGGGGAGCCCGTGCGCCACGATCAACGGCGTCCTGGGGAAGGTGAGATTCGTCGCAGGGGAGACCGTGCTGGTGGGAAGCGGGACGTACACAGGCAGCGGCAGTGAGGTGGTGCTGATCAACAAGAGTGTCCGCATCCTGGGGGGCTGGGACACGGGCTTCACGGCGCAGACGGGAATGTCTGTGATTGACGGACAGGCCGCCCGCAGAGGCATCACGGTGAACGGGGTAATCGCGGCAATTGAAAGAGTGCAGATCGAGAATGGCTCGGCAGGCGCGGGCGGAGGGATCGCCAACCATGGCGATCTGACGATTGACCGGAGTGTTCTTCGCGGGAACACTGCAGGCGATTGTTGTGGAGGGTTTACGGGGTCGGGGGGAGGTATCTACAATTCCTGGAGGCTGGCCGTCGTTAACTCCACGGTGGAGGAGAACATCGCCTTCAACGGGGACGGGGGAGGCATCTTCAACTCCGGAATGGCAAGCCTGTCAGGGGTTTCCCTAGTTGGTAACGGGGTTTCCCTAGCTGGTAACGGGGCAAGGAGTGGAGGTGCGATCTACAACCGCGGCACTCTCGTGGTGACGAATTCCACACTCAGCGGGAACGGAGGGTATACAGTTGGCGGAGGGATCGCTCAGGAGACTGGTACCTCCCTTTTGGCGAGCGTGGTCGTCACCGGGAATTACTCAAGGGACGGAGGAGGCCTTTATCGTCAGACAGGGGATATGAGCGTGCAGAATAGCATCATAGCGAGGAACCTTTCCGCTAATCCAGGGAGTTCGAATCTTTTCACACCAGATTGCCATGGCACGATCATTAGCCTCGGATACAACCTGCTCGGCAAGGAGGCGGATTGTTTGTTCGAGGCCACCACGGGCGACCTTGTCGGAGGGGTGCTCAGCCCTCTCAACCCGCGCCTGGGGCAATTGCAGGACAACGGAGGGTCCACCTGGACCCACGCCCTGGTAATCGGTAGCCCGGCGCTCGATGCCGGGAACCCTGGGCTTCCGGGCAGTGGAGGCAACGCATGTCCTGCGACTGATCAGCGCGGAGTGCCTCGTCCCCAGGGGACCCGATGTGACATCGGGCCTTTCGAAGGAAGTCTCGATGACTCTATCGGGCCGTCCCTATTCACCTTGACATCAACCAATCTCAACTTCCTTCCGGGTTTCTTCCTGTGCAGTTCGGTTGCCGAGTGCACGCATGGCGCGGACCCGCATGCCGACGCCGCCCATCGACACGCTCGCGACACTTACGATTTCTATCAGACGGTCCATGGCCGTGATAGTCTTGACGATCTTGGGCTTGAGATCGTTTCGACGGTGCATTTCTTAAGCGGCTTCGACAACGCCTTCTGGAACGGGTCACAGGTGGTGTATGGCGACGCCTTCGGCTTCCCCCTGGCCGACGACGTCGTCGGCCACGAACTGAGTCACGGGGTAACCCAGTTTGAGTCCAACCTTTTCTACTACTACCAATCGGGGGCGATCAACGAGTCCTTCTCCGACATGTGGGGCGAGTTTGTCGACCAGACGAACGGGGCCGGCAACGATGGCCCGGCGGTGAAATGGCTGATCGGGGAGGACGTCACGGGCATGGACGCCATCCGTAGCCTGAGCAACCCGCCCACCTTCGGCGATCCCGACAAGATCACCAGCCCGAACTACTTCAAAGGCCTTGCTGATTTCGACGTGTTCGGAGACAACGGAGGCGTGCACACCAACAGCGGGGTTAACAACAAGGCCGCCTTTCTGCTGACCGATGGCGGCACTTTCAACGGATACACCGTCCGAGGACTTGGAATCGCGAGAGTCGGCGCCATCTACTACGAAGCCCAAACGAATCTACTAACTTTGGGCTCGGACTATGCTGACCTATACAACATCCTCTTCCAGGCCTGCCAGAACCTGATGGGCGGCCTCGAAGGGATCACGAGTAGCGATTGCCTGGAAGTCCGCGATGCAGCCAACGCAGTCGAAATGAATCTGCAGCCGGCGGCTGGCTACAACCCCGAGCCGGCCTTCTGCCCGAGCGGAACGACGCGGGATCAGACGGTGTTTTCGGACGAGCTGGAGAGCGGCGACGGCAATTGGACCTTCGGTGCTATCGGGGGCTCGAGCGTCTGGCGCTTGGCAACCGGCTTCGCCAGGAGCGGGGACCAGATGCTGTGGGGCGATGATTTCAGCACTTTCTCCGACTCCTTCGCAGCCATGGCGATTGATGTCCCTCTGCCTGCAGGCGCCTTCCTGCACTTCGCCCATGCCTTTGGTTTCGAGGATCCGAACTTTGACGGCGGCGTGCTGGAGTACAGCACCAACGGCGGTGCGACCTGGATCGACGCGGGCTCGCTCTTCAGCGAGGGGCGTCCCTATGGCTCCACAATCTCCGCGAACTTCGGCAACAACCTGGGGGGCCGCAAGGCGTTCATCGCAGATAGCCACGGATACGTCGCAAGCCGTTACAACCTAGGCACACTGGTGGGCAAGAGCGTACAGTTCCGATTCCGCATGGGCACCGACGATATCTTCCACGACCTGGGTTGGTTTGTCGATGACGTCGAGATCTACACCTGCGTCGGAGCGGCCGCCGTTCCCTCGCTGGTCTCGCCTGCCTCGAACGCCCTCCTGCCGAACCTCCTGCCGACGCTTGACTGGGCCGACGCGGCAGCGGCCGATCCTACCAGCTTCAGGTTTCGACCAGCAGTGCCTTCCTCAGCACGGTCGTCAACCAAAACGTCGCCCCCTCCACGTTCACTTTCTCGTCGCCTCTCTCGAATAACGCGACGTTCTGGTGGAGAGTGCGTTCGGTCAACGTTCTGGATCAGGCAAGCGCTTGGTCGGCGGTGCGGACGTTCCGGACGAAGCTGGCGGCGCCGACGGGGCTGACGAGTGGCGATGCGGGGCTGACGACGCGGCCGACGTTCCAGTGGACAGCCGTGGTGGGGCCGTTGTCGAACTACACGATCCAGGTGTCGACGACGAGCGGGTTTGCGCCGACGGTGGTGAATGCGACGCCGACGGCGACGCAGTACACGACGGCGGTGGACCTGCCGAAAGGGGTGACGTTGTTCTTGCGGGTGCGGGCGAACGGGACGAACGGACCGAGCGATTGGACGGAGGGGGCGAGCTTCACCAGCGCCAATCCGCCGAGCGTGCCGGTGCTGGTCTCGCCGGCGAACAACCTGCTCGTGGCGGCGGGTGCGCCGCCGGCTCTGGACTGGGCCGATGCGACGGGATCACCGGATCACTACCGGGTGCAGGTGGCGACGAACAGCAGCTTTGGGGCGATCGTCGAGGACGAGGAG
>Ga0184633_10000564_pt1 | contig 13750 bp, 11 predicted proteins | sample PLM31_170_b1_FD_133156 | JGI IMG/M metagenome (GOLD analysis project Ga0184633, IMG submission 133156) | Groundwater sediment microbial communities from an aquifer in East River, Colorado, USA - PLM3-1_170_b1 | ecosystem: Environmental > Terrestrial > Soil > Riparian zone | place: USA: East...
AAATCCGAAGGACGGCCGCGCAGTTTTCTCGCTGTCACGCGGCGGAGCAATCATCTTTCAGCCATCGGGGGAGCGCCGTGAGAGTGACGCGCGTGGTGGTGGCCGCAGGTCCTCTGATTGCGTTGGCTCTCCTAATCTGGCTTTCGTCTCTTGCTCTCCCTCCTTCCGTTTCCATCGCCGCCGAGCCTCCGGCCAAGGCGTCCCCGCCCGAGGCCGGCAACGCCTACGTCGGCTCCGAGACCTGCCAACAATGCCACGAGGACTCTTTCAACCACTTTGCCAAGACGCGGATGGGCCGCCTCTTCCTCAAGCACCCCCGGGATGAGTGGGAAAAACGCGGGTGCGAAAGTTGCCACGGCCCGGGCCAAGCCCATGTGGATGCGGGGGGCGGCAAAGGCGTCGGGGGAATAATCTCCTTCGCCAAGGATAGCCCCACGCCCGTGAGGGAGCGGAACGCCATCTGCCTCCGCTGTCACGAGCGCAAGGCCCGTCTGTTCTGGGAAGGGAGCCCCCATGATAACCGTGGACTCGCGTGCACCAATTGTCACCTGATCATGCGGGACATCCTCGCCACCGGTGCGCCCGGCGTTCCCAGACAGGGACTCACCAAGCCCGACGCGGGGCTCGCAAAGCCCACGGTCATAGAGGTCTGCAGGCAGTGTCACCTGCGGCAGGCCGCCCAGCAGATGTCCAACGCGCACATGCCGGTCCGCGAGGGCAAGATGGACTGCACGAGCTGCCACAACCCGCACGGGACGGTGACCGAGAAGCTTCTTAAGGCCAACTCCCTCAACGATACCTGCTTCCAATGCCACGCGGACAAGCGCGGCCCCTTCCTATGGGAGCATCCGCCCGTGGTGGAGAGCTGCGCCAATTGCCATTCCCCCCACGGCAGCAACCACGAAAACATGCTGCTCTTTCCCAAACCCCGGCTCTGCCAGCAGTGCCACATCGAGCAACGGCATCCCACGTCGCCGCAGACAACCCCCACCGCCCCGGCGACGAGACTGCCGGGCGAGTTTATCGCATTCCGTGCATGCGTGACGTGCCACCGCAACATCCACGGTTCGAACCACCCGTCGGGATACCGCTTCCAGCGATGAGAGGCGCGCCATGAGCTATCGACGAGCAGCCGGCTTTCTCCTTGCGGGATTTGTGATTTCGCTCGCGGGTTCCGGCGGGGCGGGGGCGGAGCCCGAGATCTTCGGCCTCAAGGCAAGCGGCGATGTCGAGGTGGGCGGCCGGGTCTTTATAGAGCGACCACCTCCGGAAGACCGGGCCAAGTTCGAAGAGTACCGGGATCTGCCGGAATCCGCCTTCTCGCCGTATCTCCGCCTGCGGGGCGACAGCAAGGACGATTTCTATACCGTGGTAATCTTCGGCGAGAATGTCGGACAGGATGATCAGAAGTTCCAGCTCGATAGTTACGGGGTCGGAAAGTTTAACTTTCTGTTCCTGTGGGACCAAATCCCGCATATCTTTTGCACCAACTGCCGGACACTCTATGTGGAAAACCCCCAGGCGACTTTCAGCCTGCCCACGCCCCGCCCCAGCCCTCTGGATGTCTGGAACTCCGCGCCCCTGATCGACGACATCGGATTCCGGACGGACGTGGCCGCGGTTGCCATCGGGCTCACGCCCGCGCCCGCGTGGGACATCGGGCTGGAAGGGAGTGCCAGGTTTAAACATGGGGATCGCCCGTCAGGGTTGGCGTTTGGCACTCCAGGGAATAATGCCGCAGAGGTCGCTGCGCCCGTCGAAGAGACAACCTACGGCGCGCATTTCAATCTCGGCTTCTCCGGGAAGGGCTACCAGCTCCAGTTCGGTTATGACTTCTCGCTCTTTAGCAACGATATTGACGCGCTGAGAGTCGACAACCCCTGTTTCGGCCTTGCTGCCGCACTCCCGGCGGGCTGCGGCACCAGTGGTACCGCCCCCGCGCCGGCGACAGGGCAGGGGTCCTTGGCTCCGGACAACGTCGCCCACACCTTCACGCTGGCCGGCGGGGTGAACCTGCCGTTGAACACTCGGCTCACCGGCTCCTTCTCCTATAGCTTGCGATTCCAAGATCAGGCCTTCCTCCCCTTCACGATCGCCCCCACCCCTGGGGGTGACCTCGCGGCTCTCGCCCAGGCCCAGGCCAACCTGCCCGGCAGCCTGGATGGCCAGGTGAACATCCTGCGCTTCAACCTCACTGCCACTTCTCGCCTGACGGAGGACCTGACCGCCACGGGAAGGTTCCGCGTGTATGACTACGACGACACGTCTCCCGAAATTCCCTTTACCGCCTATGTGGAAAACGACCGCGTGGTGCAGTCGGGAACGGCCTTGCCCATACGTGCTGAATTGGCGAGGCGGTACCCCTACACCAAGTATGATGCCGGAGGGGACCTCCGGTACCAGCTCTTCAAGCCGCTCACGCTGAAGGTCGCCTTCGACTGGGAGCAGTGGATCCGGGAGGCGGACCAAGTGGTGGTCTCGCCGGCGTCTGTCGAGCCGGGTGGCGATTCCGTGCTCCATGTCCCGCGGGAGGTGTTCACGACAAACCAGTATACCCCCAAGGCGATGCTGGATTACACCCCGCTCGACTGGCTCCTCTTTCGCTTCGGGTACGCCTTCTCCACCCGGACTGGCACCGAGTACCTTCAGGCCAGTGAGGAGCAACTCGCACTGCTCCGCAAGTACGACATGGCGGATCGGGACCGGAATCGGTGGGATTTCCTCGCCGACATCATGGCGATGGACAATCTGACGTTTACCGCCACGTTCAGCTACACGACGGACGATTATGGGAGCTCCCAATACGGCCTGCAGGATGCGAATAACTGGGCCGCGGGAGGGGACGTGACCTGGAAGCCCTTTGAGCGGCTCTCGCTCTTTGCGGGCTACGTCCATGAAGAGTGGGACACCCAATCTCGCCACAAGTACCGGCAAGCCGCCACGGAGTTGAACAACGCCACCTTCGATTGGGTCTCCCAGACGGACGATCGGTACGATACGGTGAGGGCGGGATTTAATGTGGTCATCATTCCCCAGAGGCTGGAGGGCGGCGCGAATTATAACTTCTCCATGGGCCGTACTAGTATGAATGCCTCCAACCCGCTCACACCCGTCGGCACAGGCTCGGCTTCGGCGGTGGCCGCGAACTTTCCCGAGATTGAAACCACACTGAACCAAGTCAATGCCTTTCTCCGCTACTGGATCACGAAGAACTTTTCGGCCAAGGTCATGTATTCCTGGGAGCAATGGGAGCAGTCGGACTTCCGCTTTGACGGTCTCCTGCCATTCAACTTTCCGAATCCGAATACCGGCGATACGATCTTCCTGGGGATGGATCCCCAGAACTACACGGCCCACTGGTTCACGCTCGTGCTCGGCTACCACTTCTAGCCCACGTTCTCACGCAGCGTACCCGAAGAACCGCTCCGTGGTTTCAGGACGGGGCCGTTTTTTGTCGGCGAGCCGCATCGCTAAATGCTGATCCCGAGTTCCTCGAGGGCCTGGCCGTTGAAGTGGTACAGGTGACCGCCTTCGCGTTTTCTCAGGTCTCCATATTTCCCGGCGCGGTTAATTCCGGTTTTCGCCTCCTCCGCATTTGGGCTCTTTTCTGAAGTCCTTCGCGCGGGGCAATACGTCCCCGCTGAGACATTAATGCCACACCGAAAAAAGACTGTACTTACAAGAGATTCGTGACTGTGCCAGGTGGAGCTGTCCCACCGCAGGGACAATCACCGACCAAGGCCTAGCGGATCTTTCCATTCAAATTCCAATAGTTAACCTCAAAACCGGGCTTGGCACTTTTCTCGCATCCCGCGCTGTCACAATCGGGCCCCTCGCCAGCTCATTGCAGCCGAAGGGGAGACGGGGAAGATGGACTCCTTCCTCAGTAAGCTTAGGTGGCTGGGGCCCAAATGGTCACTTGGGTGTCATGCGCCGGGAACGGACGAGGGGAGGTTCGAAGGGGTGGGTCTGGTGAATGAGACGCATGACAAAGACGGAAGAACGGAAGGAGGGGCACGGTGGATCCGGGGTAGGGATAGTTCATAACCCCCACGTCGCATCACGGTTGGCGCGCCGCAACGCCAGACGCCTTCGCGGGTCGAGGGTGGCCCGGGGAAGTGTCACCACTCTCACTTTGGCCTCACCTGTGGTCTTCCTCTGCATATCCCTTACTCTCCTGCTCCTCTGGCCCTTCGAATCGGCCTTCGCACAGTCGGTTTTCAGCCCGACACAGAACCCGGTCGCCGGTTCGCGCGTCTTCGGGTTGAAGGGATGCACCGGGTGTCACGCAGTGAACGGGGTGGGCGGCCAGGTGGGGCCCGATCTTGGCCGCATCCCGGGTCCGCGGTCGTTTTATGCGCTCGCCGCAGCCATGTGGAACCACTTTCCCCGCATGGCTGCGAAGATGAGTGAACTTGGAATCTTCCACCCGTACCTCAATCCGCGAGAAACCGGCGACCTGATCGCCTTTCTCCACACCCTCAACTACTTCGATCCTCCTGGCAACCTCGAGATCGGACAACGGCTCTTCGCTAAGAAGAAGTGTATCGTCTGTCACCAGCTCGGCGGGACGGGAGGGGTGATCGGCCCGAACCTGGATTTTCTCAAGCAATATGGTTCGCCGATCTTCGTCGCAGCGGCCATGTGGAACCACGGGCCTGCCATGGCCGAGGCCATGCGGGTCAGAGGGATCACACGCCCGACCTTCAATGGCTCGGAGCTCATCGACCTGATCGCCTACCTCAAATCGGCCTCACCGCACCCAGCGGACGAGCCTCTCCACCTGCTACCTGGCCAAGCCGAGGAGGGGCGCCGACTCTTCGAAGTGAAGCGTTGCCGTGTGTGCCACAGCGTCGGAGGAAAGGGGGGTCCGGTGGGGCCGGACCTGGCCGAGCGAGGACTTCGCCGGAGCTTGACGGAATTTGCGGCGGCAATGTGGAATAAGACGCCAGCGATGATTCAAGCCATGGAGGCCAGAGAAATCTCTGTCCCCCAACTCCGCCCGGAGGAGATGGCCGATATTGTCGCCTACCTCTACTCCGTGGGCTACTTCGCCGAGCCGGGCGATTCCCGCCAGGGGGAGAAGGTGGTGGCAGGTAAGGGGTGTCTGAATTGCCATTCGGTTGCGGGAAAGGGGGGAAAGGCCGCGCCAGACCTCGCCCGGGTCCAGGACCTTGGCTCGCCTGCCGCAGTGATCTCGGCATTGTGGAACCACGCCTTGTTCATGGAAAAGTTGGCCAAGGCCCGAGGGATCGCCTGGCCCCAGTTCCGCCCCCAAGAGATGGCCGACCTCGTCGCCTATCTCCAGGCACTGGGGGATCGCCGGTGAAGGGCCGGGGGGGACCTTGGGGCTATGAGCGGATCGCCCATTTTCTTGAAAGGGGCGTCCTGAGGGGAGCATCATGAGGGGGCTAGGTGTCGTGGCCCTCATCGCGCTCGGCCTCCTTGCCTGGGGAGCATGGTATCTGTTGGCGGAGCCGGCTATAAGCCAGCCGATCCAGTTCCCCCACAAAAAGCATGTGGAGCTCCTGGAGTGCACAGAATGCCATACACGTGCGACGAAAGGCCCGGTGGCGGGTCGCCCTTCGATGGAGACGTGCCTCTCCTGCCACTCCAGTGGGGAGGGGAACAGCGTGGAGGAGAAAAAACTCCTGGCCTTCGCCGAGCGAGGACTGGAAGTCCCTTGGAAACGGGTCTGGCGGCTTCCCTCCCACGTCTTCTTCTCTCACCGGACGCACGTGGTGGTGGCAAAGGTAAAGTGCCAATCCTGCCACGGACCGATGGAGACCCTCGACCGCCCCCCCGCACGCCCGCTCAAGACGCTCTCGATGAATGACTGCATCGCCTGTCACGAGAAGGGTGTGGGGCCCAGCGAAGAAGATGAGCAAAAGGGAGCAAAGCCGGTGGAGGCGGTGGCTAGGCGCCGGATCTCCACTGATTGCAACGTTTGTCATCGGTGAGTGAAGCCATGCGAGTCACGCGACGAACATTCTTGCAGGTACTCGGCGGAACGGCCGGGGCGGCTGCGCTGGCCAGAGGCCAACTGACCACGACCGAACAGGCAGGCCAGAACCTGGAACGATGGGCCACCCCGGAGGAGGTCGGGGTTCCCTCTCTGTGTCAGCAGTGTCCGGGGGGCTGCGGGATCCTCGTCCGGACGCTGGACGGAGAAGTAGCAGGGATCTCTGGGAATCCCCTGCATCCCATCAATCGCGGCGCATTGTGCCCCAAGGCCTTCGGGGGGCTCCAGCTCCTGTATGACCCCCACCGTCTCAAGGGGCCGATGGCACGAAACGGAAAGCACGGAGCTTTGCGTCCGATCGCGTGGGAGGAGGCGCTGCGGTTGGCAACACAGCGTCTTGCCGAGCTCCGCCAGCAGGGGCTTTCTCACACGGTGGCGATTCTCGGGGGACAATACCGCGGCTATCGGGACACACTCTGGAAGCGCTTCGCTGAAGCTTACGGAACTCCGAATTACATCCGGGTACGCTGCCTGGCCCCGGAGCACCCTGCCCTCACCCATCGACTCATGCAGGGCGTGGAGGCCCCCTTAGGGTATGACCTCGCTCAGGCCCGCTTGATCCTTTCATTCGGAGCCGGTCTCCTGGAATCCTGGCTCGGTCCGGTCCATGGCTCCCTGGCGTTTGCGAACCTGCGGAGCGCGGGGGACCGCCCGAGGGGGAGGCTGATTCACGTCGATCCCAGACGCTCGCAGACGGCAGCGAAAGCGGACCGGTGGGTCCCGATCATCCCCGGCACGGACGGGATCCTGGCCCTAGGGCTTGCCAATGCACTCATCAGGGAACGGCTCTATGATCACGAGTTCGTGGAGACGCACACGTTCGGCTTTGAAGACTGGGTGGACGAAACCGGCCAGCGACACACGGGGTTCAAAGATCTGATCCTCAGGGAGTATGGGCTGCTAACCGTTTCACGGGCCACCGGCGTCCCGGTAAAAACCATCCTGGAAGTCGCCCGGGATCTGGCCACGATAAAGCCCGCCGTCGTGATCGGCGAGCGGGGACCGTCCTACGGCCCCGACGATCTTCACACCCGGATGGCAATCCACAGCCTCAATGCCTTGGTGGGAAACATTGGCGTCCCCGGTGGCCTGATGATCCAGGGCGATCTCCCGCTGGCCCCGCTTGGACCGGTGGAGCAGGATGTGGCGGCGAGGCGCGGGTTGACCCACCCGAGAATCGATGGAGCGGGCCTAGGGGAATATCTCCTCGTCTCCGATGCCTCCCAGGCCCTGCCGGAAAGGATCCTGAACAGGCATCCGTATCCGGTCAACGCCCTCTTCCTCTTCGCCTCGAATCCCCTGGCCAACCATCCGGCAAAAGAAGCCTTTGCCAAGGCGATGGAACAGGTCCCGCTCGTCGTCAGCTTCTCCCCATTCCTGGATGAATCCAGCGAGATCGCCGATCTCATACTGCCAGATCATACCTATCTGGAGCGGTGGCAGGACGACCAGGTCACGCACCTGGCCGGCTTCACCTGCTTCAGCCTGGCCCAGGCGGCTGCGACGCCTCGCCACGACACCCGGAACACGGCTGACGTCGTGCTCCAGATTGCAAAGACGCTGGGCGGACCCATTGCCAAGAGCCTTCCATGGAAGACCTTCGAGGCGCTCCTGCACGAAGGAGCCCGAGGACTCTACGAGGCGGGCCGGGGATACGTAGTTTCTAGTCATGCCGAAGAGTCGCTCAGAAAAATCCTCGAGCGCCAAGGGTACTGGGCGCCCGAGTTCAAGACTTACGATGAATTCTGGCAGGCCCTGCTCAAGCGCGGGGCGTGGTGGGACCCCACAAGCCTTCCGGTGGGGCGGAATGCCCTGCTTCGGACCCCCTCCGGGAAGTTCGAGTTCTACTCCACCAGCCTCAAGCGGTGGGTGGACGAGGCCACAAAACGAGAGGGAAAGAAGGGTCCGTTCGTAACCGCCCTTGGGGGGCAGGACCGTGGGGATCTGCTCTTCCTTCCCGCCGTCGCAATCTCTCCTGCCCAGGAGGCGGAAGCGTTCCCCCTTCGCCTCATTACGTACCGCCTCGTAACCCGGCCACTCGGAGGCGGAAAAAACCAGCCCTGGCTTCTGGAGCAGCCGGCCGTCCATGTCAAGACATCTTGGGAGAACTGGGTCGAGGTTCATCCGGAGACGGGGGCCAAGTTGGGGATCAGCGACGGCGACTGGGTCTTGGTGGAATCCGCCAAGGGGCGGATCCGCCTGAGGGCCAAACTCTATTCCGGTACCCGTCGCGATGTGGTGCAGATCCCCCTCTTTGGGGGGAAGGGACCCAACCCGAACGACCTCATCGCCAACGAGGCCGATCTCTTCCGAGGATTCGGGCTCCTCAACACCACGAGGGTGCGCATAGGGAAAGCCTGATATGGCGCTTTGGGGGATGGTGATCGATCTGGACCGCTGCACCGGGTGCCAGGCCTGCGTCATGGCCTGCAAGGCGGAAAACAACGTCCCGGCCGTTGGACCCAAGGAGGCCAGCAGGGAGCGGATCATCAGCTGGATGCAGGTCCTCACCGAAGAGGACAAAGAGCACCCCGACGGGAAGCTCCGATTCCTGCCCAGGCCATGCCTCCACTGCGACGATCCGCCCTGCACCAAGGTCTGCCCCGTCTACGCCACCTATCGGGACCCGGAGGGGATCGTGGCCCAGATTTACGCCCGGTGTATCGGCTGTCGGTTCTGCATGGCCGCCTGCCCGTACAACGCCAAGTACTTTAACTGGCACACCTACCAGCAAGAGGGCCCGGGACAGAATCCAGACGTGTCCGTGCGCCAAAAGGGTGTCGTGGAGAAATGCACCTTCTGCCACCATCGCCTCCAAAAGGCGCGCGAACGGGCCCTGGCTGAACATCGCGAGATCGAGCCAGGGGAGTACGTCCCCGCCTGCGCGGAGGCGTGCCCGGCCCGGGCCATCGTCTTCGGCGACCTCTCCGACCCCAATAGCGAGGTGTCCAAGCTCGCCCGGAGCCCACGGGCGTTCAGGCTCCAGGAGGAACTCGGGACAAAGCCCAAGGTGATCTATCTCACGGAAGGAGAAGCCCGTGGCTGATCCCCTGGATACGCGCGACGCCGTCCTCCTCGCCCCGATCGAGCGGACGGGACGTGGATTCTACTGGGCTGTGGCCATCCTCTCTCTCGGGGTCCTCTGGGGTGCCGTCGCCTACGCGGTCCAGCTCAACGAAGGCCTCGGGGTCACCGGGCTCCACCAGCCGGTTTCCTGGGGCTTCTACGTCACCAATTTTGTCTTCTTTATTGGAATCAGTCACGCGGGGACCCTCATCTCGGCCATCCTCCGCCTCTCCCGGGCCGAGTGGCGGCGCCCCATTACCCGGATGGCCGAGGTGATCACCGTGATGGTCCTCTTCATCGGCGCTGGCCAAATCCTGGTGGACTTAGGCCGGCCGGACCGGGTCATGAACGTCATCCGTCACGGCCGCTACCAGTCCCCCCTCCTCTGGGATGCCACCAGCATCAGCGCCTACCTGACGGCCAGCCTCATCTACCTCTGGCTCCCCATGATCCCGGACATCGCCATTCTCAGAGACCGCCTCGGCAAGCGGAAGTTCTTCTATACCGTGTTAGCCCTGGGATGGCAGGGGACGGAGCGGCAACACAAAGTGCTCAACCGCGCCATCGCCGTCATGGCGGTCCTGGTGATCCCCATCGCCGTTTCGGTCCACACCGTGGTCTCCTTCGTCTTCTCCATGACACTCCAGCCGATGTGGCACTCGACCATCTTTGGGCCGTACTTCGTGGTCGGGGCCATCTTCTCCGGCATCGCCGCCCTCATCGTAGCCATGCTCATCTTTCGGAAGGCATACGGGCTTCAGGACTACCTCAGGCCGATTCACTTCCGCTACCTGGGACAGCTCCTCCTGGTGATGTCGCTCCTCTGGTTCTACTTCACCTTCACCGAGTACCTGACGGGCTATTACGGCGGTGAGGTGGAGGAGATGAAGGTCTTCTGGGGGAAGTTCTGGGGGCCTTTCTCGCTGTTCTTCTGGGGTATGGTCCTCGCCAACTTCGTCATCCCGCTCATCTGCCTGGTGAGACTCGAACGTCGCACGATCGGCAAGGTCCTGACCGCTTCTCTGTCGGTCATCGTTGGGATGTGGCTCGAACGTTTCATCATCGTCGTTCCCACCCTGTCGTACCCCCGGCTCCCATTCCCCGAGGGGATCTATTGGCCGACCTGGGTCGAGTGGGGGGAGACCGCGGCAAGCTTTGCCTTGTTTGCTCTCTTTTATCTGCTCTTCACCAAGGTTTTCCCCATCATTTCTATCTGGGAAATCCAGGAGGGGCGTGAGGTAGGCCTCAAGGAGGTGGAGAAGCGGCTGCTGACCTATCTCCCGGAAACAGCTGAGCCAGAAACCGTGCCGGCCAAGGGGAGGTTGTGACATGGATCGCCCACAACTCGCGTCAGACCGACGGGTACGAATGTTCCAGTGGGCCATTGCGGGAGGTTTTACCATCTTCGTGGGCGGGATCGTGACCTGGATCATCCACCTGATCCGCACTGCGTGGTGGCTCGGGGACGTCCCTTCTGCGTCGCTCGGCATCTCGATAGTGGCGATCCCCGTCTTTCTCGTCCTCCTCGGTGTGGTCCTCTACGTCTGTTGGGGACTCCTCATCGATCGGAGCGAGCGATGAAGGGCAATCGGCTGTTCGTCGGGTTGGCGTTGCTGGCCGGAATCGGCATGATGCCTCAACCAGCCCTTGGTGGCCATGAGGCCCTCTCGGCCCTCCTTCCCGGCAATCCCCTCGAGGGCAGCCGGTTCTTTATCGAGAAAGGATGCCTCCGCTGTCACGCGGTCCAAGAAGTGGGAGGAGTCACGGGCCCCGACCTAGGTCGGGGGATCCTGAACCGTCCCCTGTTGGAGATCGCCGGGGTCATGTGGAACCATCTCCCCGGCATGGAACACGTCTTCCAAGAAAAACGAGTCGTCCGACCCACATTCAAACCCTCAGAGATGGCGAGCCTCATCGCCTTCCTCTACTACCTGAGCTCCCTGGACCCTCCCGGAGACGCGGCGACCGGTGCGCGCCTGTACCGCCAAAAAGGTTGCCAGACCTGCCACTCCCTGGGAGGGAAAGGTGGCAGGATCGGCCCCGCGCTGGACGAGTACAGCCGGTATGCCTCTCCCCTCTTCCTGACGACTGCCCTGTGGGAAAACGGGAAGGCGATGGCGGAGAAGATGCGGGAGATGGGCGTGCCGCGCCCCACCGTCGAGGGGAACGACGTTCCTGACCTCTTGGCCTATATTCGGGCTGCCGGGAGGGGGGGACTCGAACGGGTCTACGCCCCGGTGGGAAACCCTGGGCGCGGTGAGAAGCTGTACAGAACGAAGTATTGCGTCGATTGCCACTCAATCCGGGGTCACGGGGGGAAGGTTGGACCCGACCTCGGCATCACGGTCAAGGGAAGCCTGATGCGAATCGCTGGCGCAATGTGGAACCACGGGCCCAAGATGTGGGCGGAGATGGCCCAGCGCGGGATCGAGGTCCCCTCTCTGAACGCAGAGCAGATGTCGGATCTCATCAGCTACCTCTATTTCTTTCAATTCATCGACCCGCCGGCCGACGCGGCCAGGGGGAGGGCGGTATACACGGAAAAACGGTGTGGCACGTGCCACGCCGCCCCGGGAATTGGCCAAACGGTCGGGCCGGATCTCGCGAAGGTGGAGGAACTTGGCACCCCCGTGGAGGTGATCACCGCGATGTGGAATCATGCGTCCAAGATGGAAGCCGTGATGCTGGAGCAGGACATTGCCTGGCCGATCCTCAAAGGGGGAGAAATGGCCGACCTGATTGCCTATCTTCTCTCTGCCCGGGCAGGCCCGGGCCGATCGGCCGGGCCGAGGAGCTCGGCGCCCCAGGGCGACCGGCGATGATGGGCCAGCCGGCGCGCTACCCCGGACCCAGGCGACCGAGGAGGCGAAATTGCTCCTTCACGGCGCCGACGCGAAGGCGCGGGCCTCTCGCGCGACGGCGGACAGCATGCGTCTTTCGATAGGCATAAGCGAACGTCGTGAAGACCTACGATTCCCGCGGGCGAGCGTCTCCACCGCGGAAGGGACGGAAGGAGAGGAGCGCATCTACGATGGACAGACCAAAGGAGGAACCACGATGGCACAGGTAATCGTTCGCCCGTTTGCCAAGGGGTTATCCATTTTCGTTCTTGCCGTAGCAGTTTTGGCGGTCTCCTGGTCGGCCGCAGCGGCCGAGCCACCGACCACTCATACGATCTTCATTACCGGCATGGAGGTGAAGGGGGCGACGACGGCCGACAAGCTCGCGCCGCCGGCCATCAATCCCAAGGAGCTCTCCAAGGGGTACGCCTTCAAGGCACCCGGCGAAGCCGACAAGAACGTGCCGCAAAAATGGGAGGTGTCCAGCTACATGTTCACCCCGAGCTTCGTGACCGTGCGCCAGGGGGACACGGTGAAGCTGACCGCCTTCATCGTCAACGGCGATATGCACGAGGTGTGGGTCACCGCTCCTGGTGGGGAGAAAGTTGTCCCCAACACGAAGTGGAACCGGGGGCGCGAGTACCAGATCCAATTCGTTGCCAAGAAAAGCGGCGTTTACCAGCTTGTCTGCTCGGAGCATGCGCCGTCTATGATCGCAACGTTCTTGGTTCTGCCGAGGTAGGGACAAGAGGCTGGATCCAGTGAGGGTCGACGGCCATGGGTGAATCCTTCCAGCGCTGGTTTTTTCCCGAGCGGATGCGATTCCTGCCTGGGACACGGGCGATGTCCATTGCGCTGCGCACCGTTCACCTCGCCGTTTTTGGCATGCTGCTAGGCGGGCACGGCTTCGGCCTTGAGGCGGAACGACTGCTGCCCTACTTGTGGCTCACCGTCGTCAGCGGCGTGGGGCTGATCGCGCTGGAGGTCTATGCCGTCGGGCTGTACTGGCTGGTCCTGGGGAAGGGGATCATGGTGCTCCTCAAGCTCGCCCTCCTGCTCCTGATTCCCTTCTTCTGGGAGGCCAGAGTGCCTCTCCTTCTTCTAGTCGTGGTGATCGCCTCGGTCGGCTCGCACATGCCGGCCCGCTACCGCCACTATTCCATTGTCCATCGACGGGTGATCGAACCGGGGGAGGCCCTTTACTGTGCTATCCTCTCCTCACGCTCAGAGGCCGCGGCGGCTGCCGTGGTTGACGACAGGCGTGGAGAGTTCCGCTAACAGAGGAGGAGCTAATGGGGAAGCTACCAGCACCCTATGAACGGTTTCAGCGGACCTTCCGCCGAGTGTGGAAGGCGTACGATAGCCTGGGGAGTGCCGTTCATCAGGAAGGCCCCCTCGACCCCAAGACCCGGGAATTGATCAAGCTGGGAATCGCCATCGGCGGGCGCTTGGATGGAGCGATACGGGCCCACGTCCGTCTCGGTTTGGAAAAGGGGGCATCCCCCGAAGCGATCCGCCAGGTCGCCCTTTTGGCCATGACCACTTCCGGCTTCCCGACGGGGATGGCGGCCCTCACCGCGATCGACGAGACGCTGGCGAAACGGCGGAAGGCTCGGAAGCGGAAAGGTTGAAGGCGTCCGATGATAAAGGGCAAATGGCGCTTTCGGACTCGACCTTGCTGAGAGGCCTGCCGTCCCTGTGGCGAACCGGGCATCCTCATTAGCCTGGGACACCGATGTCCTATGTATCTCCTCCTTATAATCCAAGGCGTTAAGAATCTGGCGGCGTGCAGGCTGGGGCAGCGATGTCCTAGTCTCCCCTC
>Ga0184633_10000565_pt1 | contig 13743 bp, 10 predicted proteins | sample PLM31_170_b1_FD_133156 | JGI IMG/M metagenome (GOLD analysis project Ga0184633, IMG submission 133156) | Groundwater sediment microbial communities from an aquifer in East River, Colorado, USA - PLM3-1_170_b1 | ecosystem: Environmental > Terrestrial > Soil > Riparian zone | place: USA: East...
CAGATCAACTCCCGCCGGGGGGACTGGGAGTTCGGCGCCGTCTTCACCAAGAAAACCTGGACCGGAATGGTCTCCTACCAGATCTCGGGCCGGCACGACCTGGACATCCGCACCTCCAACCGGCTGCGCTTCGGGCTCGGCGTGGACTTCCGTCTCATGGAATACCTCCACGTGATCGCAGAGCTCGACCGCACGATCTTAGACGGCGGGGACTTCCCGGAGGAGGACTACTCCCTGCTCTCCAACGGCGTCCGTTTCTGGATCGGCCGCACCGGCTTCGCGGTCTCCGGCGCGGTGAACGCGAACCTGGACATGATCATCCACGGTGGCTTCTCCCCCTCCCCCATCGGGGGCCTTATCGGGGTCAGCTACGCCGCCTGGCCTCCCCCGCCGCCGCCGCCCGTCGTGGTCCCCCCGCCGGCGCCCCCGGTCGAGATCGTGGAGGAGGAGAAGGTGCCCGAGACCGTGCAGCAGCCGCCTCCGCAGCCGCCGCCTCCGCCCCCTCCCCGCGCGACCACGGACGAGATCTCCTTCGACGCGGGCAGCGCGCGCCTGACCAACATCGCCAAGGCCATCCTGGACGGCGTCGCCCTTCGCATGAAGAACGACCTAAACTCGACGGCCGTGATCACCGGCTACTCCGACAACATCGGCTCCGAGGAGGCGAACCTCGCCATCTCGGCCAAGCGCTCCGAGGCGGCCAAGGAGTACCTGGTCACCCGCCACGGGATCGACCCGGGCCGGATCTCGACGGCGGCCAAAGGCTCCGCGGAGGCGGCCTACGACAACGCGACGCCGGAGGGGCAGGCGAGCAACCGCCGCGCCGTGATCGTCGTCACCCTCGTCTCGGGAACGTGAGCCGGGACGACTCCCAGAATGCCGGCCAGCCCCCTCCGCCCGAGGGGGCTTTTTTGATTCCGCCGTCTCCGCTCGAGACAACGGCCGGCCCGGTTCCGCCCCGGGTCGTGGGGATGGCCTTTCTCTCCCTCGCCGCGGCGACCGCGCTGCTCTACTACGGGAAGACCCTCTTCGTCCTCCTCGCGTTCGCCCTGTTCCTCTCCTTCGCCATACGCCCCTTCGTGTCGCTCTTAGAGCGCGCTCGGGTCCCGCGCGTCGCGGCGATCCTGCTCCTCCTCTTCATCCTGCTCGGCGCCCTGGTGCTCCTCGTGATCAACGTGACCGCGCAGCTGAACCAGTTCTACTCGGATCTGCCGCGCTACCAGGCGCGGATCCGGGACCTCGTCGCCCGGGTGATGGAGTTCGTCAACACGCTCCGGGAGAGGATGGGGAGCATCCTCCCCGAAGACGCCCGGGGAGTGCGCGAGGTCAAGATCACGGAGTCGCCGCTCGCGGCGACCAGGGCCTTCTTCGCGCAGATCGGCGCCACGCTCGAGATCCTCCTCTACGCCGCCACGGTCCCCTTCCTGACCTTCTTCATGCTGAAGGACCGGGAGAAGTTCGGGCGGGTCATCGAGGGGATCCTCTCCCGCAGCCCGCGGATGGGCCGGTCGAACGTGACCGGGGCCATCTCCCGAACCATGACCGCCTACGCGCTCGGCGTCGCCTTCGTCATGCTCATCATGGCCGGCGCGACGACGATCGCGCTCATCCTCCTGGGAGTGGATTACTACTACATCCTGGGGCCCATCGCGGGGCTCGCGATCCTGCTCCCCTACGTCGGCGTGATCTTCTCGACGGCGCCGGCCCTGGCGGTCGCCTACTTCCAGTACGACGGGCGCAAGGCGCTCGTGGTCCTGGCGGTCTATGCCCTGCTCCAGTTCCTGGAGGGGAACGTCCTGACCCCTTTCATCGTCGGGGGAAAGGTCCGCCTCTTCCCGCTGACCGTGATGGTGGCTTTCCTCTTCTGGGGCCTGCTGTGGGGGTTGCCCGGCGCGATCCTGGCCGTGCCGCTGACCTCGGCGATCAAGGTCGTCTGCGAGAACGTGAAAGGGTGGGAGGGGTTCGCGAGGCTGCTCGGGGACCCGGACCCTCCGCCCCGGGAGGCGATGGCAAGATAAGCGGCCGCTCGGATGGCTCAGACGACAGTCTCCACGTCCGAACGGTCCACGAGGGCCGGCACGGCGGTCGGCTGGGCCGGCCACAGGGCGCTCTCGATCGACCGGCCCGAGGGGAGACTGGCGGCAAGGCCCTCCGTGACGCCTCGACCCGGCCTCGCTAGCGCGCCGCCTTTCCCCCGAGCGACAAGAGGCTGCCCAGGAAGCCCGCCGCCATCCCCGCCACGGGGAGCAGAAGTGTCACCCGCGGGTCCAGGAACCCCACCCAGAAGAGCGAGAGGACCGGATGGGGATCGCGGGCCAGCAGAAACGTCGCGAGGCGGTAGGTGGCGTAGAGAAGGCCAAGCGCGGCCAGCCCCCCCGCGAGCCCCTCGAAGGCCGCGTGCAGCCAGAAGGGGGCCCTGATCGCGCTCTCCGTCGCGCCCATGAGGCGCATGATCTCGACCTCCTCGCGGTGGAGGTCCAAGGCCAGGCGGACCGCCGAGGCAACCGACAGGATCGCCGCCACCGCGAGCAACGCCCCCAGGAAGAGCCCGGCGCCGCGCAGGAGGCGCACGGCGTCGCGGAACCGCCGCCCGAACCCCTCTTCCGACTCCGCCATCTCCACACCCGGCCAGCCGCGCGCGGCGCGGGCGATCTCCGAGGCCGCGCCTTCCGGCGATCCCGGGCGAAGCACCACCTCGAGGGCCGGAGGAAAGGGCGTCTCCCGCAGCTCCGCCAGCGCCGCTCCCAGGTCGGGATACGCCCGACGGAAGCGCTCCAGGGCCGCCGCGCTCCCGACGATGCGGACCCTCGCGACGCGCGGATCGGCCGCGAGCCGGTCGGCTAGGCCGCGCAGGTCGGCGGAGGGGGCTGCGGTGACGACGGCGGCCGCGGGCTCCTCGCGGGTCGCCGCCAGGCGCGAGAGGTTTCTGGCGAGCAAGGCCAGAAGGCCCGGCACGTAGAGCGCGAGCGCGATCAAGAGGACGGCGACCGCCGTCTGGCGAGCGCCGCTCTTGGCGATGGACCAAGCCTCGGCGAAGACGTAACGGGCCTTAACCCGCATGATTCATGACCGCCGCTCCGATCCGGCGAGCTCTGGGGGCACCCCGCGCCCTTTCGCCGGCGGCCTGCAATCCACAAACGAGCCGCGATGGCTTGGAGGCGTGCACGTACGCCGGCCGGGTGACCGCGAACAGTCCGCGTTCACCCCCAGGACACGCCCGGCCCGGGCTCTCACGTCAACGGCAAGAACGGCGCCTCGCGCACGAGGGCGGGCTCTTCGCGCAGCGGAGCGCGCTCAAAGAGGCGTCCCCGGTCGAGCGTTAAGACGCGCTTGCCCATCCGGCGGATCAGCGCGAAGTCGTGGGTCGCGACGAGGACCGTGGTCCCCCGGATGTTGATCTCCGCGAAGAGGCGCATGATTTCCTCGGAGAGCATCGGGTCTAGGTTGCCCGTCGGCTCGTCCGCCAGCAAGAGCGTCGGCTCATTCACGATGGCTCGTGCGATTGCGACGCGCTGCTGTTCTCCGCCGGAGAGCTCGTCGGGGTACGCGTTCATCTGGTGGTGGAGCCCCACGCGCTTCAGGACCTGGTACGCGCGGCGCTTCTGCTCGTTGCGCGGCAGGCCCAGAACGTTTTGGACGAAGGCGATGTTCTCGAAGACGGTCTTCCGGCCGATCAGCTTGAAGTCCTGAAAGACGACGCCGACCGTGCGCCGGAGGTAGGGAATCTGCGAGGCGGGCAGCACGCCGATGTTGCGGCCGTTCACGACGATCTGCCCCGAGGTGGGCCGCTCCTGACGGAAGAGAAGCTTCAAGAAGGTGGACTTTCCCGCGCCCGAGGGGCCCGTCAGGAAGACGAACTCTCCCCTCTCGATCGAGCAGGTAACGTCGCTCAAGGCGTGGCGGAACCGCCCGTACTCCTTCGAGACGCGGAAGAGCTGAATCACGGCGCCGGCGGCCCCCCCCCCCCTTCCAGAGCGCGTTCCAAGGCCTCCCGCACGGCGGCCGGGTCCGCGCGCCCGCCCGTCTTCTTCATGACCTGTCCCACGAACCAGCCGAAGGTCTGCGTCCTCCCGGAGCGGTAGAGGGATACCTGCGAGGGGTTCGCGGCCACGACCTCGGAGACGACACCTTCGAGCGCGCCCGTGTCGCTGATCCTCCCGAGCCCCTTCTCGCGCACGATGTCCGCCGGGTCCGCGGGGGAGTCGAGCATCGCGGCGAAGACTTCTTTCGCGGAGGCGGCCGAGATCTCCCCCGCCTCGAGAAGGCGCAGGAGACCGGCCAGCCGCCGCGGCGTCACGGGAAAGGAGGACGCGTCCTCCGGGGAGATCTTCCTCTCCTTCATCCAGCGCAGGACTTCCCCGGTCACCCAGATCGCCGCCGTCCGCGGCGGCGCCTCCCGCGCCAGCTCCTCGAAGTAGTCCGCGAGCTCCCGTGCCGAAACGAGCGTCTCGGCTTCGCCCTGCGAAATCCCGTACCTCTCGGCGAACCGGGCCCGCCGCGCGCGCGGCAGCTCCGGCAGGCCGCGGGCCGCCTCCGCGATCCAGGCCTCGTCGAGGACGAGGGCCCCCAGGTCCGGCTCCGGGAAGTAGCGGTAGTCGTGCGCCTCTTCCTTCCCGCGCATCGGCGCCGTGCGGTTCTTCACGGAATCGAAGAGGCGCGTCTCGAGGGACACGCGCTCCCCGCGCCCGATCGCTTCCGCTTGCCGCCCGATCTCGTGCTCTAGGGCCTTCGCCACGAAGCGGATAGAGTTCAAGTTCTTGATCTCGACGCGCGTGCCGTAGGGGGCGTCCTCGGCAAACCGGACCGAGACATTCGCGTCGCAGCGCATGTTCCCCTTCTCCATGTCCGCGTCGGAGGCCCCCGTGTAGCGCAGCAGGCGCCGCAGCTCCGTCAGATAGGCCGCAGCCTCCTCGGGAGCCCGGATGTCGGGCTCGCTCACGATCTCCACGAGCGGCACCCCCGTGCGGTTCCAGTCCACGAGCGAGACCGTGGAGGGGACATCGTCGTACGGCGTGTCGTGGAGGAGCTTGCCCGCGTCCTCCTCGAGGTGGATGCGCACGAGGCGGATCGCCTTCGGCCCCGAGGGCGTATCGATCTCGACCGTCCCGCCGGTCGCGAAGGGTCGCTCGTACTGCGTGATCTGGTAGCCCTTCGGAAGATCGGGATAGAAGTAGTTCTTGCGCGCGAAGGCCGACTCGCGGTCGATCCGCGCGCCCACGGCGAGGGCCAGACGGAGAGCGAGCGTCACCGCTTCGCGGTTCAAGACGGGAAGCGTCCCTGGAAAGCCGAGGCAGATCGGGCAGGTCGCCGAGTTGGGTGACGCGCCCACCGTCACCGGGCAGGAGCAGAAGATCTTCGATCGCGTCTGGAGCTGTGCGTGGACCTCGAGGCCGATGACGGGGAAAACCCGCGTCTTCTCAAGCGTTTCCGTGGGAGACACCGCGAAATTCTAGCACGCGGGACGCGTACTATTCCCTCTGTGAGTCACGACCGCTGGACCGAGGAGCAGCGCGATGGCGCCTGGATCTTCCGCCCTTCCGAGCTTCCGGCGGGCCTGCTCGCCGCCTTCTCCGGCCGCGCAACCGCGCCGCAGGACGAGCCCTTCCCAACGGCGCATCTCGCGCGGCGCTTCGCGGCCGCGCTCGGCCTGCACGAGCTTCCGATCGCGCGCGCCACTCAGGTGCACGGCTCCCGCGCCTGCCTCGTGGACGATCTCCCCGCTCCCGGCGAAGTGCGGGACGCCGGTGAGTGCGACGCGCTGGCGACCGGCCTGGCAGGAGTCGGTCTCGCCGTCCAGACAGCCGACTGTGTACCCCTCCTCCTCGCCGGGTGCCGCGCCATCGCCGCCGTCCATGCGGGCTGGCGCGGCTCGTCGGCAAGCGTGGCCACGGAGGCCGTCGGCGCACTGCGGAAGCTCGGGGAAGACCCGAGCGAGGTGCGCGCCTGGATCGGGCCGACGATCGGCGCATGCTGCTACGAGGTCGGCCCCGAGGTCGCCGGCCAGTTCGCCAGCGACTTCTCGCGCTCCACCCCAGCCGGGCGCTATCTCCTCGACCTCGCGGCCGTCAATCGCGCGCAGCTTTCCACCGCAGGCGTGCCGGCCGAGGCGATCTCCGTCCACCCGGCCTGCACGAAGTGCGGCGGCGACCGTTTTGCCTCTTACCGTCGCGACGGCGAGGCGGCGGGCCGCATGATCGCGCTCGTGGCGCGGGTTCGCTGACGGGACGCGAAAACCGGGAGCGGCCCGCTCGATCCCTACCGCAGCCCCTCGACCCCGAGGAGCTCGTCGAGGATGCGCCGGGTTGACACTCCGTACGGGATTGCGTACGATGGAGCGATGTCGATCAAGACCGCTACGGAGGTGCGTGCACACCTGTATCGCCTGCTGGATCAGGTCGCGAAAACGCACGAGCCGATCGCGATCACCGGCAAGCGACACAACGCAGTCCTGGTCTCCGAGGAGGACTGGCGAGCGATCCAGGAGACTCTCTATCTCCTTTCGATCCCCGGCATGCGCCAGTCCATCCGGAACGGCCTGCGAACCCCCCTGTCTAAGACTTCCGAAAAGCCCGGGTGGTAGCGCCGGCGTCGCCCTGGCGCGTCGTGTTCACCAGGCAGGCCCAGAAGGACGCACGCAGAATCGCCGGAAGCGGGTTGCGAGAGAAGGCCGACGAACTGCTCGAGATCCTGCGTAGGAATCCAAGGCCAAACCCGCCTCCTTTCGAGAAGTTGATCGGTGATCTCGCCGGGGCTTACTCGCGTCGCATCAACATCCAGCATCGCCTCGTCTACCAGATCCTCGACGAAGATCGCGCGGTGAAGGTCATCCGGATGTGGACACATTACGAGTGAGGACGCGAGGACCCCTCGGCGCCTGGGCGGTCAGGTAGCTGAACAGGCAGCCGTTCTCCATAGCATTCAAGAGGTCGCCGGTTCGATCCCGGCGAGCTCCACCATAAAGAAAAGCGCGCAAGGACGCGGGTTTCCACGCCCTTTTCGTTTCTGCGAAAGGGCGCCGAAAGGCCGGTGAGGTTCACGGAGATGAACTTCCGCGGCGAATGTCGGGCATCGAGGCCGCGATCCGGACCGCGCTGAAGATGGCGCCGTGGGCGCCGCCTCCCCGGCTCCCTAGCGGGGCCACAGCCACCCGAAGGTTCCAGCCGTCAGGAGCCCGTAGACCAGGCCGTCGAAGGTTGACTTGAGCGTCGTGCTCCAGGCCCGCCCGTACCAGATCGAGTTCTGCCAGAGCGCGAGTGCGTATCCCGTGAAGGCGACGGTGCCGACGAACCGGAAGACCGAGAGGTAAGCGGCGCCGGGTTGGAGCGCCCGCCCGGCCACGTAGCCGGCGAAGACCCCCACGAGGACGGCGTAGAGGAACCACTGCACGAGCCGCTTGCCCATCGCGAAGCCGGGCACGATGGTCATGACCGCGATCGGGCCTCGCTTCATCTTCTCCATGAACTCAGGCGACTTCATGACGGCGGGGCTGCCGGCGCACGGGATGAGGTAGTCCCCCGGCGGAATGCTGAACCGGCGCAGCGCCTCCATGACCTCGTCTTCCGAGGGCACCTTGCGGTAATCGGAACGGTGATACCGGAGCACCATGTGAATCAGAGAGCTGACGACGAAGACCAGGACGGCCGAGACCAGGATCGGAAGCCAGAGCGACGTCAGAGGAACCATCTTCACCTCCTCGCGCCTAACTCGAAGCGCAGGCGCTGAAACCGACTTGCCCTGAATCTATCGCAACCGCAGCTCGGGTCGTCGCCAGAACGTAGACGCACGGCACGGCGCTGGCCACGATGGCAAGGGCAGCACGGAGCCATGTAGCCCCCACCGCTAGTCTTCCCTGCGGTGAGCCGACATCCAGTCGCCTCCCGAACTGGCTGCGTCCCCCGCCTGATCAGCCCAGATTCGCCGGCTGTCGCCGATCGCCCGGGCGACCTCTCTCGACGTGGTACCGAGGGCGAGGAGAGAACGCACGAGAAGGTCCATCGAAACAGACGAGGTCCGACCTGAGGCCCGACCCTTTGCGATTTAATCGGAGCCCGGCCTAAGCCGGCGTCAAGTCCGCGTAGCGGGCGACGAATTTCTTCTTGCCGGCCCGGTCGAAATAAACGGTCAGGCGTGTCTCCTCACCGCTTCCCTCCTGGGAGAGGATCACGCCGTAGCCGTAGCGGGGGTGGCGCACGCGGCGGCCGCGGGCGAGAGAGAGCGCCGGCGCCTCCTCGTCGTACTCGCGCGGCGGCACGAAGATGGTCGGGCGCGGAGGCGCGGCGAGGCGCTCCTCCAGGGTCTCGCGAGGGATCTCTTCGAGAAACCGGGAGGGGGAGCGGAGCTGCACCCGCCCGAAGACGAGGCGGCGGTCGGCCAGGGTCAGCGTTAGCTCGTCTTTGGCGCGCGTCATGCCGACGTAGAGGAGGCGGCGCTCCTCTTCCAGCTCGTCCTCGTCCTCCTCGGACTGGCCATGGGGAAGAAACCCCTCCTCGAGGCCGACGACGAAAATCGCGGGGAACTCCCGTCCCTTGGCGGCGTGGAGGGTGGAGAGTGTGACGCTGCCGCGCGTGCCCGCGGCCTCCGTGTCCGTCGCGAGGGAGACGGAGTCCAGGTACTCGGCGACGGTGGCGCCCTCGGCATTCGAGCGTTCGAACTCGCGCGCGGCGTTCACGAGCTCTTCCAGGTTCTCGCGGCGGGCCTGGTCCTCTCGGTCTGCGGAGGTTTCGTATAGGGCCGCGTAGCCGGTCGCGGAGAGCAGGTGCTCGAGAAGCGCCGAGGGACTGTAGGTTTCGGCCCTCTCGCGCAGATCGGAGACGACCGCGCGGAAGCGCGCGAGGGCGGCCTTCGCGCGGTCGGCGAGGCCCGCCGGAGGCTCCGCCGAGACCTCCCACCAGGAGCGGCCCGTCTCGCGGACCTCCGCGGCGAGGCGGTCCAGCGTCGCGGCGCCGATGCCCCGCGCGGGCACGTTGACGACCCGCCGGAAGGCGAGGTCGTCCCCGGGGCGCACGGCCAGGCGCAGGTACGCGAGGGCGTCCTTGACCTCCGCCCGCTCGTAGAACTTCATCCCGCCCACGACGACGTAGGGGACCTTGTGCCGCACGAACTCCTCTTCGAAGGCGCGCGACTGCGCGTTCGTGCGGTAGAGGATCGCGACGTCGGAGAAGGCTCTCCCGCTCTCCGCGATCGCGCGCGCCACGGCCTCCGTCTCCGAGCGGTCCTCGTCGAAGCGCCAGAGGCGCACGAGCATCCCCTTCCCCCGCTCCGCGCGGAGCGTCTTGGGGCGCCGGCGCCGGTTGTGCGCGACGACGGCGGAGGCGGCCTGCAGGATCTTCGAGGTCGAGCGGTAGTTGCGCTCCAGCGGGACGATTCGCGCGCCGGGGAAGTCGGAATCGAAACGCAGGATGTGCTCGACCTCCGCGCCGCGCCAGCGGTAGATGGCCTGGTCCTCGTCCCCGACCGCGCAGAGGGAGTCGGCTCCCTCCCCGAGGAGCTTGACGAGCGCGTCCTGCGAGGTGTTGGTGTCCTGATACTCGTCGATCAAGAGGTGCCTCACGCGGCGCCTCTCCGCGGCCAGGATGTCGGGGCGCGCCTCGAGGAGGCGCACGGAGCGTACGATCAGGTCGTCGAAATCGAGCGCTCCCGCCGCCTTCAGCTTCTTCTCGTAGAGGACATACACGCTCGCGATCCGCTCCGCGGCGTAATCGCTCGCGGCGGCTTCGAAGCGCTCCGCAGAGACGAGCGCGTTCTTGGCGCCCGAGATGCGCGCACGCACGGCTCCCGGCGGGAGCATCTGCTCGGAGATCCCAAGCTCCGCCATGGTCTCCTTCACCAGAGCGAGCTGGTCGGCCGAGTCGGCGATCGAGAAGCGCGGCGGGAGGTTCGCCGCGGCCGCATACCGGCGGAGGAAGCGCAGGGCCCAGGAGTGGAACGTCCCGACGAAGGAGAGGAGCGGTCTTGCTCCCACGAGCGCGCGGGCGCGCTCCCGCATCTCCTCCGCGGCCTTGTTCGTGAACGTGACCGCCAGGATCGAGCGGGGGTCGGCCCCGCTCTCGACGAGCCTGGCGAGCCGGTGCGCGATCACGCGGGTCTTCCCCGACCCCGCGCCGGCGAGGACGAGGAGCGGCCCCTTCTCGTGGAGGACGGCCTCGCGCTGTTCGGGGTTGAGACCAAGAAGGATTTCGGATTGCGGATTGCGGATTGCGGATTTCACCGGGCCGAGACTATCGCAGGCCCCAATCCGATATCCGAATTCCGAAATCCGAAATCGGTCACTCCACCGTGACGGACTTGGCGAGGTTCCTCGGCTGGTCCACGTCGCAGCCGCGGCGCACCGCGACGTGGTAGGCGAAAAGCTGCAGCGGCACGACCGAGAGGATGGGCTGCAGCTCCGGGATCGTCTCGGGGATCACGAGCACGCGGTCGGCGAGCGAGGCGATCTCCTCGTCCTGCCGGGTCGTCACGACGATCGCGATCCCGTCGCGGGACTTCACTTCCCGCAGGTTCGAGATCGTCTTCTCGCGCCAGCCGTCGTGCGGCGCCAGCACGACGACCGGGAGCTTCTCGTCCACGAGGGCGATCGGGCCGTGCTTCATCTCCCCGGCCGGATAGCCCTCCGCGTGGATGTAGGAGATCTCCTTCAGCTTCAGCGCCCCTTCGAGCGCCACCGGATAGTGCAGCCCCCGCCCCAGGAAAAGGAAGTCCCGCGCCGTCTGGTACTCGCGGGCGAGCGACTCGAGCTGCGGCTCCAGATCGAGGGTCTCCTTCAGGGCCGCGGGCAGATGCGCCAGGGCCTTCCGCTCCTCGCCGGTCAAGCCCCGCTCGAGGCCGCGCGACTCGCGCAGCTTCGCGGCCACGAGGAAGAGCACGGCGAGCTGCGTCGTAAAGGCCTTCGTCGAGGCGACCCCGATCTCGGGGCCGGCGTGCGTCGGGAAGACCGCGTCCGCCATGCGGGCGATCTGGGAGCCGGGCATATTCACAATGGCGAGGAGCGGAGAGCCGGCCCGGCGCGCCTCCGAGAGCGCGGCCACGGTGTCGGCGGTCTCCCCCGACTGCGAGATCCCCACCGTCAAAGTCCTCTCGTTGACGACCGGGCGGCGGTATCGGAACTCGCTGCCGTAGTCCACCTCGACGGGCAGGCGCGCCATCCCTTCGATCAAGAACTTGCCGATCAAGGCCGCGTGCCAGGAGGTGCCGCAGGCCAGAAGGAGCACGCGGTCGAAGCCCGCCACGCTCTCGGGCGAGAGGAGCGTCCCCCGGAATGACAGCTCGCCCGTCTCCAGCGAGACCTTTCCCCCGAGCGTCTCGGCCACGGCGGTGGGCTGCTCGTGGATCTCCTTCGCCATGAAGTGGCGGTAGCCCCCTTTCTCGGCGGCCACCGCGTCCCAGACGATGCGGTGCGTCGAGCGCTCTCGCTCCCGACCCTCGGAGTCGGCGATGCGCAAGCTCGAAGCACTCACGCGGGCCACGTCGCCGTCCTCCAGGAAGATGACGTCCCGCGTCCAGGGGGCGAGCGCCACCGGGTCCGAAGCGACGAAGTTCTCACCCTGGCCGACGCCGAGGACGATCGGGGGGCCCGAGCGGGCCGTGACGAGCACCCCCGGCTCGCCGCTCGAGGAGACGACGACCGCGTATGCGCCGCGCAGGTGCCGCGTGGCCTTCTGGACCGCCGCGAAAAGGTCGCCGGTGAAGGCCTCCTCGACCTCGTGCGCGAAGACCTCCGTGTCGGTCTCGCTCGTGAAGCGGTGCCCCTTCGCCTGGAGGGCCGCCTTGCGCTCGGGGAAGTTCTCGAAGATCCCGTTGTGGACCGCGACGACGTTTCCAGAGCAGTCCGTCTGCGGATGCGCGTTGGCCTCGGTCGGGCGGCCGTGCGTGGCCCACCGCGTGTGCCCGATGCCGGTGGTGCCCGCCGGGTAGGAGCCATTCAGGCGCTCGATCAACTGGGAGAGCTTCCCCGGACTCCGGTGGACCGTGAAGCGGCCGTTGGAGAGCGTGGCGATGCCCGCCGAGTCGTAGCCCCGGTACTCCAGGCGCTTCAACCCCTCCAGCAGGAGAGGCGCGGCCTGCTTTTCTCCGACGTATCCGACGATACCGCACATAAAAAGCTCAGAGTCGAGGTTCGAGCGCTCGGGGACCCCGAGAGTTTACCGCGATTCCTTGCGCGCCCGGCGGCGCGCCGCCCAGCCCTCGATGTTCTTCTGCGGCGGGCGCGTGACGGCGAGGGCCCCTTCGGGGACGTCCCGCGTGATGGTGGAGCCAGCCCCGACGTAGGCTCCCCTCCCCACGGTGACCGGCGCCACCAGCTGGGCGTTGCTTCCGATGAAAGCGCCCTCCCCGATCGAGGTCCGGTGCTTCCTTTCGCCGTCGTAGTTGCACGTGATGACACCCGCTCCGATGTTGGCCCCGGCGCCGACCTCCGCGTCTCCCAGGTACGCGAGGTGGTTGGCCTTGGCGCCCTTCCGGAGGATCGCCTTCTTCGTCTCCACGAAGTTGCCGACCCGGACGTCCTCTTCCAGGACCGTCTCGGGCCGCAGGTGCGCGAAGGGGCCGACCCGCGCGCGCGCGCCTACCCGCGCCCCTTCCAACTCGCAGTGCGGGCCGACGACCGCGCGGGGGGCGAGCACCGAGTCCAGGATGCGGGTGAAGGGGAGGACCTCGCACCCTTCCCCCACGACCGTCCTCCCCTCCAGGCTCACGAAGGGATGGATCACGGCGTCGGGCTCCAGGCGCACGTGCACGCCGATCCGGGTCGTGGCCGGATCCAGGATCGTCGCGCCGGCGTCCAAGGCCTGCTCGAGCGCGCGCCGCCGCTCGATCTCTTCCGCGGCCGCCAGATCCCTGCGGGTGTTGATCCCCCAGGCCTCGCGCCAGTCGGCCGCCTCGACGGCCTCGACCGCGCCCCCCGCCGAGGAGAGGACCTCGACCGCGTCGGTCAGGTAGTACTCCCGGGTGACCTCGCTGGCCATGAGCTTCTCGAGCGCGCGGGGAAGCGCGCCGGCGGCGAAGCAATAGACCCCCGCGTTGACCTCCGTCAGCCGCTTCTCCTTCTCCGACGCGTTCTTGACCTCGACGATCCGGCGGACGCGGCCTGCCCGGTCCCGTACCACGCGGCCGAAATCGCCGGGCTCGGGGGGCTTGAACGACAGGAAGGCGAGGTCGAGGCGGCTCCGGCGGCGGCGCTCGACGAGCGCGCCGAGCGTTTCCCTTGTCAGAAGCGGAACGTCGCCGGAAAGGACCAGCACGGGCCCGTCCTCGCCGGCGAGGGCCGCGAGCGCCGTACGCGCCGCGTCCCCGGTTCCGCGCGGCGGGTCCTGCACGACGACCGTGACCGAGCGCCCTTCGAGCGTCGGCTGCACCTGTTCGCGGCCCGCTCCGAGCACCACCACGATGCGCGAGGGGGAGAGGCTCTCCGCCGTCTCGAGCACGGCCTCCAGCAGCGTGCGCCCACCGACCCGGTGGAGGACCTTGGGGAGAGCGGAGCGCATCCGCGAGCCGATGCCCGCCGCCAGGATGACGACGCGCGGCGGAGCTTCGACCGGCGGCGGCGCCTCGGGGCGCCCGGCCCTCGGCTTTCGCCTGCCTCTTCCGGCCTTGTGTGCTCTCACGTCCGCGATTCGGAAGCGAAACGCGTTCCAGGTCCCGGGACTCTCGTCCCGGCTTGAAAAAACGTCGAGTCGACTAGGAGTGTGTCCGAGTAATGCCTGTCGCGAACGCGGCGAGGCCGACGCGAGAGTGGGAGCGCAGAGAAAC
>Ga0184633_10000567_pt1 | contig 13726 bp, 10 predicted proteins | sample PLM31_170_b1_FD_133156 | JGI IMG/M metagenome (GOLD analysis project Ga0184633, IMG submission 133156) | Groundwater sediment microbial communities from an aquifer in East River, Colorado, USA - PLM3-1_170_b1 | ecosystem: Environmental > Terrestrial > Soil > Riparian zone | place: USA: East...
CGAAACTCCCGGCTTTCTACGCGGTGGGACGTACAAGCCCTCCCAGCCCGAGGAGGACGAGACGCAAATCCGGCTCTACATGCGCAGCCGGGGCTTCAAGGACGGGGAGGTCGACTCGATCCGGCCGGTCGACACGCCGGACGGCAAGGGGGTCGTTCTTCACGTGTACGTGCACGAGGGACCCCGCTACCGGTTCGGCACGGTCACGTGGAGCGGAAACTCGGCCGTCCCGACGGCCGCTCTGCAGATCGCGACGGTGGCGCGACCGTGGAATCCCTACAACGAGACCCAAATCCAGAAGACGCTCGAGGGGGCCTACACGCTCTACCAGGAGCTGGGATACCTGTTTCTCTCCATCGAGCCTCGGTTCACCGACGTCGACTCGATCGTAAACGTCGAATTCGTCGTCCAGGAGGGCGCGAGGTCGCGGGTCGCCAATCTCGAGATCGTGGGCAACACCCGGACCAAGGAGAACGTCGTGCGGCGCGAGGCCGCGGTTCATCCGGGGGACACGTTCCGGCGCTCAAGCCTCATGCGGACCCAGCAGAACATCTTCGGGCTCGGTTTCTTCCAGGACGTGACCGTGGACTACCAACCCACCGGCGACAGCGCCGACATCAACCTCACGCTCAAGGTTCAGGAGAAGCAGACCGGCACGGCGAGCGCCGGCGCGGGCTTCGCGAGCAGCACCGGGCTCACCGGCTTCATCGAATTGGGACATAACAATCTCTTCGGGAACGGGCAGAGCATTCGGCTCCACCTCGAACGCGGCGCCAAGCGGAGCGCTTTCGAGATCTCGTTCACCGATCCGTGGTACCACGACACGCCGACCACCGTCGGGTTCAGCCTCTTCAATACCGAGCGGGATCTCGGCACCTACAGCCGGCGAGACGTGGGGGGAGGCGTGCGCTTCGGACGGCCGATCCAGTGGCCGGACTTCACCCGCGCCCTGATCTCCTACGACCTGCGAAACGTGACCCTCTACGACTTCGACGCTCCGGTCATCGGCGAGCCGAACAACCTCGCGAGCCTGCGCACGACGCACTGGCCCCAACTGGTGAGCAGCATCACGTTGACGTTCAACCGGGGGAGCACCGATAACCCGTTCTACCCGACCCGGGGTTCGCTCATCACGTGGATCAATACATTCGCGGGGGGACCGCTGGGGGGCCAGGAGGAGTACTACAAGGGGATATTCAACATCAAGACCTACTCGATGCTCCGGCGCCCGTTCGTCCTCATGCTGCGCGGGCGCGCCGGATTCCTCGGGGGGGTCTCGACCCCCGACTACGAGCGATTCCGCCTGGGAGGGACCACGGTCGAGTATCTGCGCGGCTACCCGGACTGGTACATCGTGCCGCGCGCGAACATCGTCCGGAACGCCGCGGGCCAAGTCGTCTACCCAGGATTCCCGGGCGGGCGGAGGATGCTCATCACCGGAGCGGAGATCCAGTTCCCGATCGCCGATCCGGTCCATGGGCTCTTCTTCTTCGAAGCCGGAAACACGTGGAACTCGACCCAGGAGCTCGATCTCGGAGACATGTACCGTGGCATCGGATTCGGGATCCGCTTCGAGGTGCCGGCGCTCGGCCGGATCGGCTTCGATCTGGGTTACGGCCTCGATCGTCTCGAGGGCGCCCGCTGGCAGACCGCCTTCCAACTTGGCACTACGTTGTGATGAAAGAGGTTAGCTAATGTCTCGACACCAAACGCCGAGTGGGGTAGGCTGGCGTTCGATTCTGTGCCTCCTGGTCGGCGTGCTGCTGCCGGCCGCGGCGAGCGCGGAGATCAAGCTCGCGTTCATCGACTCCGACAGGATTTTTTCCGGTTACTCGAAGACTCAGGAGGTCCAGCAGGCGTTCAACCGGGAGGTCCAGGAGATCTCCAAGCAGGCCCGCGAGATGAAGGCGGAGATCGACTCCCTCCAGAAGAAGCTGGATCAGCAAAGCCCGATGCTCAGCGAGGCCAAGCGCGACGAGCAGAGCGAGGTGATCCAGAAGAAGATCGGGTCGTACGAGTCGTTCGTTCAGAGCAACTGGGGCCCGTCGGGCAAGATCTCCAAGCTGAACGAGGAATACTTGAAGCCGATCGTCGACCGGGTCCATGGGCTCGTGGCCGAGATCGCCGCAGAGGAGGGATATACGCTGGTTCTGGATGCCGCCGGTGGAAACGTGGTCTACGGAGACAAGTCGCTCGACTTGACGGATCGCGTGTTGGTCGGGCTGAAGGAGCAGGACGACGGCACCCGTCCGATCCCCACACCTCCGCCGCAGGGAGCGGGCAGCGGGGGCCAGGCCTCCCCGAGCCGCTGACGATCGGTATCCGTCTGATCCCGGCCATTCCGTCGGCTCCACCCGCGCAAAGGAGCCCCCGATGAAAGCCACGCTGGAGGCGGTCGCCAAGGCCATCGACGGGACCGTCGTTGGGGACGGCTCCGTCGAGATCTCCGGTGTCGCCGGGATCCGCGAGGCGCGGGAGGGCGAGCTGACTTTTCTGGCCAATCCGCGCTACGAGACCTATCTCGAGCGGACGCGTGCCTCCGCCATCATCGTCGCTGAAAACCACCGGAACATTCAGAAGCCGCTCATTCAGAACTCGAACCCCTATCTGGCCTTCCTCAAGGCGGTCCGATTCTTCCAGGGCGAAGCCGAGCGGCCCTCCCCCGGGATCCACCCCTCCACGGTGTTGGGCCAGGGCGCGGTCGTGGACGCGACCGCTCACGTGGGGCCGCACGTCGTGATCGAGGCAGGAGCCTCCGTCGGACCCCGATCGGTGATCCACGCGGGCTCCTACGTCGGGGCCCGGACCCGGATCGGAGCCGACGTGCTTCTCTACCCCCGCGTCACGGTGCGGGAGGACTGCGAGATCGATGATCGCGTCATCGTCCATTCCGGCACGGTGATCGGGAGCGATGGGTTCGGTTTCGTCCGCGACGGGGACATCTACCGGAAGTTTCCCCAAGTCGGGAACGTCGTTCTCGAAGCGGACGTGGAGGTGGGCGCGTGCGTGGCGATCGACCGCGCCACGACCGGAACGACCCGCATCGGGGCGGGCAGCAAGATCGACAACCTGGTTCAGATCGCCCACAACGTGCAGGTAGGAAAGAATTGCCTCATCGTCGCGCAGGTGGGCGTTTCCGGAAGCACCGTCCTGGGCGATCATGTGGTCCTCGCCGGACAGGTCGGGATCGTGGGTCACATCGAGGTCGGCGCGGGCGTCATGGTGGGCGCGCAGTCGGGCGTCTCGAAATCGGTGAAGCCCGGTGAAAAGCTCTTCGGCTCTCCGGCCCACCCGGTGGCCCAGGCGAAGCGGATCGAGGCGAGCCTGAGGAACCTACCCGAGTTGATACAGACGGTGCGCCAGCTCAAGCGCCGGATCGAGGAACTCGAGAGGGGGAAGACCGACCGTTGAGCACGCCCAACCAGCGGACTCTCGCCCGCACCGTCTCCTACGACGGGGTCGGCCTCCACACGGGGATTCCATGCCACGTCGAGTTCCGGCCGTCCCCCCCCGGCACCGGAATCCGGTTCGTCAGGCTCGATCTGCCCGGCGCCCCGGAAGTGCCGGTCTCTCCCCGCTACGCCTGCGTGGACATGGAGCAGATGCGCCGCACGATCCTCAAGAACGGCCAGGCCGAAGTCCATACGGTCGAGCACATCCTGGCGGCGGCGGCGGGCCTCGGAATCGACAACCTCGTGATCGCCCTGACCGCGCAGGAACCGCCGGAGCCGACGGACGGAAGCGCGGGTCCCTACGTGCGGCTTTTCCAGGAGGCCGGCATCGTGGAGCAGCCGGCCCCGCGCCGCTATTTTCGGGTCACGGAACCGGTGCGGTACGAAGAAAACGGGGTGATCCTGGTCGCGCTCCCCCATGACGGGCTCCGCGTGACCTTCACGATCGAGTACACCAACGCCTGGCGGGGCACGCAACACGCGTCGTACGACATCAATCCAGAAGTTTTCGTCCGCGAGATCGCGCCGGCGCGCACGTTCGTGCTCGAGCGCGACGTGGAGGCTCTCCGCGCGCGGGGCATGATCCTGGGGGGGACCCTTCAGAACGCGGTCGTCGTGCAGCCGACCGGGATTCTCAACGCGGAGCCGCTCCGGTTCGAGGATGAATTCGTCCGGCACAAGATCCTCGATTTCCTGGGGGATCTCTACCTGCTCGGGAGGCCCGCGCGGGGCCATTTCGTCTCGATCAAGTCGGGGCACGCTACGAACGTGCGCTTCGTGCAGAGGCTCGCGGCCACGGAGGAGCCGGGGATCCTGCTCAAGACCGGCGCCTCGAACGGCGACCACGGTCCGATCCAGCTGGATATCAACGCGATCCAGAGAATCATGCCGCACCGCTATCCGTTCCTCCTCATCGACCGCATCCTGAGCCTCGAGGAGAACCGGGTCGTGGGGATCAAGAACGTGACCATCAACGAGCCCTTCTTCTCCGGACACTTCCCGGGCCATCCGATCATGCCCGCCGTTCTGATCATCGAGGCCATGGCCCAATGCGGGGGCGTGCTGCTCCTCCACTCGGTGGAGCGGCCGAAGGACAAGCTCGTCTACTTTATGGGGATCGATAAAGCCAAGTTCCGAAAACCGGTGCTGCCGGGAGACCAGCTCCGCTTCGAGCTGACCCTGCTCCGCCTCAAGCAACGGATCTGCAAGATGGAGGGGAAGGCCTACGTCCATGGAGACCTCGTCGCGGAAGCAGAGCTTCTCTCAAGCATTGTCGAACGCAATCCCTGAGGTCGACCGGCTGACCGGGACCTGGGCACGGGTCACCGGCGCCGTCCTCCCGCTGCCCGAGTCCCGGGAGGCGCGGCCGTGCATTCATCCCACGGCGATCGTGGAACGGGGCGCGGAATTGGGCCCGGGCGTCGTCGTCGGCCCCTTCGCGTACGTCGGTCCCCGGGTATCACTCGGAGAGGGGACGAGGGTCGGGCTCCACGCGATCATCGAGGGGCGGACCACCGTGGGCGCCCGGTGCGAGATCCACCACGGCGCGGCGATCGGAAACATCCCGCAAGACCTGAAATTCCGAGGCGCGCCGACCGAAGTGGTCATCGGCCACGACACCACCGTTCGCGAATACGCGACGATCCACGCGGCCACCGAAGAGGGAGAGGCGACCGTCGTCGGCGATCACGTGCTGCTCATGGCCTACACGCACGTGGCGCACAACTGCCGCATCGGAAATCACGTGATCCTGGCCAACGCGGCGACCCTCGCGGGCCACGTGCGGATCGACGACTACGCGATCCTCGGCGGTCTGACGCCGGTCCACCAGTTCGTCGCGATCGGCTGCCACGCGTTCATCGGCGGCGGGTCCCGCGTGCCGCAAGACATTCCTCCTTACGTGAAGGCGGCGGGCAATCCGCTCCGGGCCTGCGGGCTCAATTCGGTGGGGATGGACCGGCGGGGCATTCCGGCCGACGTGCGCCTCGAGCTGAAGCGCGCCTACCGGATCCTGTATCGATCGCAGCTCAACGTGAGCCAAGCGCTCGATCGGATCGGGAGGGAGCTGAAGCCGTATCCCGAGATCCACGAGTTCGTGGAGTTCATCCGCAGCTCGGAGCGGGGTATCGTTCGTTGAAGCTGGCACGCATCGGCGTGGTCGGGATGGGACATCTCGGAACCCACCACGCGCGCGCCTGGTCCCGGATCGAGGGGGTACTGCTCGCGGGCGCGTTCGATCCCGACCCGGCGGCTCTGGAGCGCGCGGGCGCCGAGGGGATTCACGCGTTCGATTCGCTCGACGCGCTGCTGGACGGCGTGGATGGAGTGTCGATCGCGGCGCCGACCACCGCGCACGCGAACCTCGCGCTCCGCGCTCTCTCCCGAGGCATCCACGCCCTCGTCGAGAAGCCGATGGCATCTCATCCGGAGGAGGGGGAGGCGATGCTGGCCGCCGCGCGGGAGGCGCGCGCGACGCTCCTGGTCGGCCACGTGGAGCGCTACAATCCCGCCGTGCGTGCTTCGCTGCCGCATCTGCACGCGCCCCGATTCATCGAGGCGCACCGGCTCGCCCCGCCCGTCCATCGCGGCATCGACGTGGATGTGGTGCTCGACCTGATGATCCACGATCTCGACCTGGCGCTGCTTGCGACGCGATCGAAGATCGTGGAAATTCACGCGGTGGGGGTCCCGGTGCTCACGCCCCGCATCGACATCGCGAACGCGCGCCTGGTGTTCGAGAGCGGCTGCGTGGCCAATTTGACCGCCAGCCGGATCTCGCGCGAGAAGATCCGGAAGATCCGCTTCTTCGAGAGCAGCGAATATCTCTCGATCGATTGCCTGAACCGGTCGGTCGAAGCCTACACGCTCGCGCCGGGCCCCGCCGCTCCGACGGCCGATTGGATGGGGCGCATCCGGCCGCTTCGAATCGCGGTGTCGGACGCCGATCCGCTCGAGTCCGAGCTGCGACATTTCCTCTCGCTTTGGGCAGAGCCCTCCCGATCGTGGACGGAATCGGATACGGCGCTCGACGCGCTCCGCGCCGCCACCGCGATCGTCCGGCAAGTCGCTCCGCGTCCGCTAGGCGCCCCGGTCTGATCCTTCCCAAACTCATCGTGTCCGCCGGCGACCCCTCCGGGGACCGGCTCGGCGCGGCGCTTCTCCACGCGCTGCGGGCGCGCGGGGCCCGGTTCGACGCGGCCGGCCTCGGCGGACCCGCGCTCCGCGCGGCCGGGCTCGACGCCCACGTGCCAATGGAATCGGTCGCCATCATGGGCTTCGCGGACATCGTGCGACACCTCCCCGCGATCCGTCGGGCGAGATCGGCGCTCGTCCGACTCTTGCGGGAGACCCGTGAGGCGCTCTTCCTCCCGATCGATTCCCCCGGGATGAATCTGGGCCTGGCGCGCGCGGCCCACCGGATCGGCCGACCGGTCATCTACTATGTTTGCCCCCAGATTTGGGCCTGGGGCTACGGCCGAGTCCGACGGCTCCGCGAGGACGTCGACCTGACGCTCTGCCTGTTTCGTTTCGAGGAGGAAATCCTGACCCGCGAGCGGATCCGGCATCGCTGGGTGGGACATCCGGCCGGGGGGCTCAGCCCGGATCCGTCCTCTCGGGAATCGGCGCGGGCGGCCATCGGGCTCGATCCCGGCGAGACCCTTCTCGCGATCCTGCCTGGAAGCCGCCGGGCCGAGGCGCGGCGACACCTCGCGCCCATGCTCGAAGCGGCGTCCCTGCTCCGGGCTTCCACGCGGGGCAAGCTGCGCGTGGCGGTGAGCGACGCGGCGATGCCACGTCTGGACGGGCACGCCCTGAAACTGTGGCGTGGCCTCGAGCCGATCCATCACCGTGGAGACGCGGAGGCGCTGCTGCGGGCTGCCGATCTCGCCGTCGTCGCCTCCGGCACCGCGACGCTGGAGACCGCAGCGCTGGGTGTGCCCATGGTGATCGTCTACCGGACGAGCGGCATCAATTACGGCATCGCTCGGCGACTCGTCCGGCTCCGGAGGATCGGGCTCGCGAACATCGTGGCCGGCGGCGACATCGCCCCGGAGCGGATCCAGGCGGCGGCGACCGGCCCATCGATCGCCGCGGCCCTGGCCCCGCTCCTCGAGACGCCCGCCGAGCGGGATCGCCAGCGAGCGGGCTTCGCGTCGCTCGGGGAGCGGCTCGGCGGATCGGGCTCGGCAGAGCGCGCCGCGGACGCCATTCTGGCATTCGTGGGAGAGCGGCGAGCGGCGCCGGTCTCCGTCGCGGCTCGCTGAGCCGGAGCGGGGAGCGTGGTCGGCGTTTGGCTCTATCGCGGCGCGACCTCGCTTTTGGGCGCGCTCCGCGCGCCGCTCGCCCGGATCGGGCGGGCAGGGGGCGCGTGGCGGTCCGGCTGGGCGGCGCCCGGCCCGGAGACCGAGTTGGCGGCTGGATCGGTCTGGGTGCACGCCGCCTCGATGGGAGAGGTGGGCGCCGCAGGCACCTGGATCGACGCGCTTCTCACGCACGGGTATCGTCCTCCCGTGCTGCTCACGACCCGCACGCGATCCGGGCTTGCGCGCGCGACGCGCGATCTGAGCGGCCGCGCGGTCGCGTGTATCGCCCCGCACGACGCTCCCCAAGCCGTGGGACCGTTTCTGGACGTGGCCATCCCCTGCCGCCTCGATCTCATCGAGACCGAGATCTGGCCCAACCTGATCCTCGAGGCGCGCCGGCGGTCGATCGCCGTCGTCTTCGTGAGCGGGACGGTCACGGCCGCGACGACTCGGCGGCTCCTTCTCCTGGGTCTCGCCGGGGAAACGCTGCTGGGCCGCGGGGTCTACGCTCTGCCGCAGACGGAGACCCACGCCGCGCGGTTCCGCGCGCTCGGTGTCCCGCCGGAGCGGATCCGCGTGATCGGCGATCTGAAGGCGGAGCCGCGCCTCGGGGCGGACGCGCCGCCCGCGCCCTTCGCGTCGCGTCCGGCGCTCCTGTTCGGGAGCATGAGAGCGGGAGAGGAAGGCGTGGCGGTCCGGCTCGCCGGGATTCTCGAGCGCCACCGGGCCGGCTTCGGAATCGAGCGCGCCGCGTGGGCGTCGGCGCGGGGGGGCGAGGACCCGTTCTCGGGCAGGTGCCGGCCGCTCCTCGTCGTCGCACCGCGCCACCCGAACGGAGCGCGCCGGGCGGCTTCCGCCCTGGCGAGGCACGGCTACCAGGTCTCCAGGCGAGATGAAGCCTCGAGGTCGCGCACCGACGTCAAGTCCTGGATCGAGGAACTCTCGCGGCGCCCGGGGCGGCGCGCGGGCGTGCTGGCCACGCACGGGGAGCTCTCGTCCGCGTACGACACGGCCTGGGCCGCCCTGGTCGGCGGCACGTTCGCGCCTCGCGGCGGACACAACGTCTGGGAGGCTGCCTCTCGGCGATGCCCGGCGCTCGTGGGCCCTTATCACGAAAACGTGCTCTCCGGCGTCGAGGCGCTGGTCCGCGAGGGAGGGGGGGTCGTCGCGGCCGATCAGGGGCATCTCGAGCGGGTCCTCCAAGGCTGGCTGACCGACCAGGATCTCGAGCGCCGTGGCATCGCCGCGGCCAGGGCGGCATCCGGCGCGGCGGGAGCTTCGGCGCGGGCGCTCGAGGCGCTGTCCGATTGGGAGCTCCCACCGTGAGGCGTTCCCATCGCGGATTCGCCGGCGCCCTCGAACGGGCCTGGTCTGGAGAGCCGGGCGCGTGGGGGTGGACCCGCGTGCTGCTTCCCGCCGCCGCGGCCTACGCCGCGGCCTCCTCGGTAGCCCGGCGTCGCGCGTCGCGGGCCAGGCGGGGCATCGCTGGCCTCTATGTCGTCGCGGTTGGAAGCCTCACGGTCGGAGGTGCGGGGAAGAGCAGCTTGGCCCGTTGGCTCGCGCTCGAAGCGATCGCGGGCGGCGCACGCGCGGCAATCTTGCTTAGGGGCCACGGAGCGGGGAAGGCGCACGGCGCCACGGAGGTCGTGCCCGACTTCGATGGGTATCCGTTCGGGGGCGCCCTGAAGCGCTGCGGGGACGACGCCGTCGCGCACCGCGCGGCGCTCCCGCGATCGGTGGCCGTCGCGGTCGATCGGGATCGGCGGCGCGCCGCCCTCGCCGTGAGATCCGGGTACGGGGCCGCGGTGGCGGTGCTGGACGACGGTTGGGGACAGCCGCGGCTGCTCTGGAACGAGCTTTGGGTGCTGCTCGATCCCCACTGCCCCCGCGGAAACGGGTGGGCGCTTCCGGCGGGACCGCTCCGCCGCCCCACCGAAACGCTTCGCGAGGCCGACGTCGTGGCCTTCGTGCTCGAGGGAGAAGAGGAGGACGTGCCGGAATCAACACTCCAGTGGACGGCGGCGCGCGCGCCGGGCGCCGCTGTGGTCCGCTTCCGCCGCGCGCTCCACGGAGTCTCCGGCCTTGGAGGCGGGGCGGTCGAGGCGTGGGAGCGCGACTGGGGGCCGGCCGTGCTGGTTTCGGGCGTCGGCGCTCCCGGCCGCCTCGAGCGCTTCGCGCGCTCCTCGGGGATCGAGTTCGTTCATCACGCCGCGTTTCCCGATCACGCGCGATGGGAGCGCGCGGCGCTCGAGCCGGCGCTCGCCGGCGCGGCGGCCCAAGGCGCCCGCATCGCGCTCGTCACCGAAAAGGACGAGGCCCGATGGCCCGCCGGAGTTCGCTCGACGATCCCGGTACGGGTGCTCCGCGCGTCGCTCCGGCCGATCGATCCGACCGACGCCGCGCTCTTCCGGGTTCGGGCGGCTGCCGCCGGCGGTGGCGGCCACCCGCCCGATCCGATAGGCTCGGGGACCGCGGGAGGAGCTTCGGAGCGATGACGCGGAAACGCAGGAACGAAATCGAAGCGGACGTCCTCGTGATCGGCAGCGGGATCGCGGGACTTTCCGTCGCGCTCCACGCCGCCCAGTTCGGCCGTGTCCTGATCGCCACGAAGGTGGACGCGCTCGAGTCGAACACGAACTACGCGCAGGGAGGCGTGGCCGCCGCGCTGGGGGAGGACGATCGCCTCGCGCTCCACGAAGGGGACACGCTCGCGTGCGGCTGCGGGCTCTGCGATCCCGAGGCGGTCCGCGTCCTCGTCGAGGAAGGCCCGGGCGAGATCATGCGCCTGATCTCCCTCGGAGTCCGCTTCTCGCGCGATCCCGCCGACGCCACCCGCCTCGCTCTCGGCCGGGAAGGGGGACATTCCCGGCGACGGATCGTGCACGCCAAGGATCGGACCGGGCACGCCATCGAGCGGGTGCTCCTCGAGCGGGCGCGCGTCCATCCCAAGATCGAGGTGCTCGAGAACGAGGTCGCCGTGGACCTGATCCTCGAGTCGAAGCACGTGGCCGGACGACGCCTGCCGGCCTCGCGAGACCGCGCCTGGGGCGCGTACCTCTTGAACCGAGCCACGGGGTCGATTCGGCCCGCGGCCTCCCGAGCGACCGTGCTGGCCACGGGCGGCTGCGGGAAGGTCTACCTGTACACTACGAATCCCGACATCGCCACCGGCGACGGGCTGGCCCTCGCGTTCCGAGCAGGAGCGCCGGTCGCGAATTTGGAGTTCATGCAGTTCCACCCGACCTGCCTCTTTCACCCCCAGGCGAAATCGTTCCTCATCTCCGAAGCGGTCCGGGGCGAGGGCGCGAGGCTCCTCACGGCCGCGGGCCGGCCCTTCATGCATCGCTACCACCGGCTCCGAGATCTCGCCCCGCGCGACATCGTCGCGCGGGCGATCGATTTCGAGATGAAGAAGCGGGGCGACAAGTTCGTGCTCCTGGACATGGCGAGGCTCGGAAGGCGCCTCATCGCCCGCCGATTTCCCCACATCACGCGCCGCGTCCAGGAGCTGGGCTACGATATCTTCCGGGATCCGATTCCGGTGGTTCCCGCCGCCCATTACATGTGCGGGGGCGTGGTCACGGATCTCGACGGGCGCACGGAGCTCCCGGGTCTTTACGCGTGCGGCGAGGTCGCGTGCACCGGCGTCCACGGCGCGAATCGCCTCGCGTCGAACTCGCTTCTCGAGGCCATGGTGTACGCGCGGAGGGCGGGCAAGGCAATCCTGAATCAACTCGCCACGGAACGCGACGCGCCTCCGAAGCTCCCCGCCTGGAGATTGGAGGGTGCGGTTCAGGCCAAGGAGCAGGTCATCTTCGACCACAATTGGGATGCGATCCGCAAGGTCATGTGGGACTATATAGGCATCGTCCGGAGCGACGAGCGGCTGGCCAGGGCGACGGCGATGATGGCGGTCCTCCGCGACCAGACCGAGGGAGACTACTGGCGGTACCGGCTCGACGCGGATCTGGTCGAGCTGCGCAACATCGGCCTGGTCGCCGACCTCATCGTGACCGGCGCCCGGCGCCGGCGGGAGAGCCGCGGGCTCCACTACAACGTGGACCACCCGCGGCCGATCGACCGACGCTACCGCCGGGACACGATCCTCACCCGTCAGGACGCGCGCTGAGATGGGAATCGACCTCGAGACCGCGATCTTCGACCTCGCGCAGGAACACGGCCACTACAAGCCGAACGCGTACCATTTCACGATGGAGGCCGTCCAGTTCACCGTCCGAAAGGCGCGGGAGATCCGCCACGTGAGCGGGGGAGAGCTCCTGGAAGGAATCCGGGAGCTCGCCCTGGAACGATTCGGTCCGATGGCGAAGACCGTCTTCGAGCAGTGGGGGGTGCAGCGCACGGAGGATTTCGGCGAGATCGTGTTTCAGCTGGTCGAGCGCGGCCTCCTCGGAAAGACGGAAGCCGACCGGCGGAGCGATTTCGCGCGCGGGTACGACTTCGAGGACGCGTTCGTGCGGAAATTCGACTGGCTCGCGCGCATCGGCTCGAAGCGGGATCGGGTCCACTAGTGACTCCGTCGTGACCCGACGCAAGGCCCAAAGCGGGAGCGCCTCGCTTCGCCTTCTCCACTACCTCCGCCCCTACCGCGGCCGGCTCGTCGTGACCGCCCTGCTCATGGTCGGATTCGCGCTCACGAGCGGCATCACGATCGGCATGATGTCGCCGTTCGTGAAGATCCTCTTCACCCCGCGACACGCGGCGGGGGTCGATCCGGGCGTCTCCGCCGCCGGCGCCGTGTCGTCCGCGCCCGTGGTGACCCTTCCCGGCGTGGGACCGATTCCCATGGGCGGAGGCGACGTCGCCGCCGGCGACGATTCGGCCGCCGCGCGGGACGGCTCGGTCGAGAAGGCCGGAGCGATCGCCGCGCGATTTTCTTCCTGGAAGCGCGATCTCCGGACCTGGTTCGAGCACTTCTTCCTCACGGGCGATCCGATCCGCTCGCTGAACCGGATCTGCCTGACGCTCCTGATCGTATTCATGCTGAAGAACATCTTCGACTACCTCCAGAGCGTCCTCACGGTCTGGGTCGAGCAGGCCGTCGTCCGCGACATGAGAAACGAGGTGTACGCCCACCTTCACGAGCTTTCGCTCTCGTTCTTTCACGCGAGGCGGACGGGCGCCCTCCTCTCCCGGCTCACGAACGACATCGGCCTGGTGCGGGGGGCCCTCGCCGCGGGATTCAGCAACCTTCTCAAGAGCGTGCTCCTCCTCATGGTCTGCCTTTTCTGGATCTTTTGGACTTCGTGGCGCCTGGCGCTCGTGTCGTTGATCGTCATCCCTCCCTCGATCCTCATGATCGTCTGGCTCGGCAAGAAGCTCCGGCGCCGGAGTACGATCACCCAGGAGCGGATGGCCGACTTGAACTCCATCCTCCAGGAGACACTGACCGGCATCCGGGTGGTGAAGGCGTTTTCCATGGAGGCATTCGAGAAGCGGAAGTTCGCCGTCGCCGCGAACGATTACTTCCGATCGTTCGTGAAGCAGCGGCGACTCGGAGCCATGGCCGGACCTCTCTCCGAGTATCTCGGCGTCGTGGCGGCCACCACGGTGCTCTGGTACGGAGGCAACGAGATCCTGCTCCAGCGGGCGCTCGAGCCGCAGCAGTTCTTCATCTTCCTCTTCGCGATGCTCCAGCTCATGAGTCCGCTGAAGTCGTTGAGCAACGTGAACGCGACGATTCAGGACGGGCTCGCGGCGGCGGTGCGGATCTTTCGCCTGCTCGACACGCAACCGACCGTGGCCAGCCGTCCGGGCGCCCGCGCCGCCGCGGGAATCCGGGAGGGCATCGAGTTCGACGGGGTCTGCTTCCGCTACGGCTCGGGAGGCAACGTGCTCCACGATGTCACCTTCCGGGTTCCGGCGGGCGAGGTGATCGCGCTGGTGGGGCCGAGCGGCGCCGGGAAATCGACCCTGGTGGGTCTGGTGGCCCGCTTCTACGATCCCGTCGAG
>Ga0184633_10000569_pt1 | contig 13718 bp, 20 predicted proteins | sample PLM31_170_b1_FD_133156 | JGI IMG/M metagenome (GOLD analysis project Ga0184633, IMG submission 133156) | Groundwater sediment microbial communities from an aquifer in East River, Colorado, USA - PLM3-1_170_b1 | ecosystem: Environmental > Terrestrial > Soil > Riparian zone | place: USA: East...
CGCTTTCCAAGCGGAATCTGGGCCAGTTACGGATTTATGCACACCCCTCAGTTAACTATAGAAAGTATCACGGAGTATAGAATGAGTGATGAGCGCAAGACCGCAACTTACAGCATCGGCCAGGCCACCTACGACCGGATCAACGAACTGGCTGAGCAGACGCAGCGCAACCCCGGCAAGGTCATTGACCTCGCTATTGCCAGCATGACCCCCGCCAGACTCAACCGAATTGCCCGCATTCTGTCCGAGCAGGATTCCGAAGCGGACAAGGTGCCGGCATGAGCGCCGTTACATCCACCCTCCCGGCCGAACAGCCGCAAGGCGCGTTGCGCGTCGTCATTGTGAATAGTGACGAGATATGGTGGTGCGGTTGCTTCGTCGTGGCGACGGCGACGCATCTGTCAAATGGCACCTATCAATTCGAGACGCCGATCACGATACTCCAGTGGACGCCAGACCAGGAGAAGCGGTTCAAGGCCGTCATGGTCGGCGTATTCGGCGCTGACTTTTACACCGCCTGAGCCAGCCCACCACCCCACCGAAGGAGCCTTTCCATGAGCGAAGTTGAAGACCGCTCCGCTGAGCAGATTCTTGACCAACATGCCAAATGGGTACGCGCAGAAGACGGCGGACGCCAGTTGGTTTGGGATGGCCTGACCGTTAAAGAACGCACGACCCTGTACGACGCGGACCTGTACGGCGCGACCCTGTCCGGCGCGAACCTGGACGGCGCGAACCTGGACGGCGCGAACCTGGACGGCGCGGAAGGTATTTTGGACGCTGTGATCCAGCGTCGGCGCATCTGCCCCGACGGGGAATTTATCGGATACAAAAAATTGGCTGACGGAACAATTGCCACGCTGAGAATCCCCGCCGATGCGCGAAGAGTAGGCGGCGTAGTCGGTCGCAAGTGCCGCGCAGAATATGTTGAGGTGGTAGATGGCAATGGTGTGTCCTATTACAACGGCGGCGATACCAAATATGAGCCGGGCGTTGTCCAACCAGATAGCTTCGACCCAGATCCATTGGTGGAGTGCAGTCACGGAATTCATTTCTTCATCACTCGGCTTGAGGCCGAGGAATACAAATTCCAATAGCCCACCCCCCATTGGAGGAGGATAACCATGAATAGGGCGGCTTTTGCAATGCCGGTAAACGGCTGGACTGGACTGTACGCCAATCAGTACATCGTCCAATGCTATACGCTCAGCTTCGTGCCGACGCTGGAGTTTGTCGAGGAACTCGACGACGGTATTCCGCAAGGTCTTCGTTACGGGCTGGGTGGCCTAAATGGCAGCGGGGAACGCGGCGGCGGCACCCAACCTGGACGCGTCATAGTATACGCGACTGATCCAGCATGGTTCGAGCAGTACGCCGAGCCAGCATTGAGTAAGGCCGGAGAGCTGGTTGCCCGTATGCGCGAACAACGCGCTGTCGAGAAGTGGATAGCATAGCCATGACCACTTTTCCCACTATCGCCACCCCCGCCCCGCTGTCGTCTCAGCGCACACTACGCCTGAGTGACGCGGCGCGCTGTCGGGCCGGCTACAAGTCCGGCGCCTTCCGCCAGGTCAGGGCCGTAGCGCACGCTGTCGCCGAGGCTACGACCAGCGATGTGGAGGCGGTGACAAATTGGCTGATGTTTAAGGCGCGCATCCCGGGGCCGATGACGGCTGCGGAGCTGGCGGAGCAGTGGCGGACTCAGATGGCCACAAGTCCTTCTCTGTCATGCTCGGGATGCGGCCAGCCGACGACAAACAATCATGCGCACACAGAATCCGTCCTGTGCAAGACATGCAATGCACAGGCTCTAGAAGAGGCACGGAACACGCTCGTTCGTGTTCTGATGCCAGAGTTATCACGCGGAGAATAGTCATGACCCACGCACTTCCTGAACCCCAGCAGCGCCGAGACGCGGCAGACCTGGCCTTTGTGTTGGCCGCGAGATACGCATGGGATCTCTCCAGCCGGCATTGCCACGCCTGCAATACCCATACGCCACAGCGTGACATCGGTATCAGCGGTGACGAGAACGACGCCGAAGTGTTGCAGATGTTCGTGTGCGGAGTGTGCGGAACGGCGAACAGCAAGCGCGTGCCGAACCCTTCGACTGCGCTCAGGGCAGGCCCGGCACGCGGGGAGTAGCGCGGTACGACCCGCGTTGAATGGTGGCGCGCGGGCGCATGGTGGTGGATCTGGCATAGCAATAGCCTAGCACGAACAGGCGGGAAATGAGCAACGGGAATGTCTCGGGGGAAGTGTGGGGGATGTTTGGGGTCGTTTGCGGACTGCTCTTGTTTGGGAGTGCGTACAACGCATTCGTGAGCTGGCTGGAGGATCGAGGCTACCACGAGGGATATGTCGCGTTCCTGGTCGTTGGCGGCAACCTCGTTACTCTGGCCGGAATGGAAGTTGCAGCGCGTCTCGTTGACTGGAGCGTGTTCGTTGTGGGGTTTATCTGTTTCGCGGCGTCTGGCCTGCCGATGGTTTTGGGGTCGGCCTGGCGCCATGCACACAAGCGCGAGCAGAAACAACGCCTGGCGCATCGCGAATCGAAAGTTGAGGCGATGCTCGGCGACATGGAGATGGACGAGTGACGATTCCCCGGCCGTGGCCAGAGAATGCACGTAGGGCACGCGACAAAGCGGCAGAGGCTGCCAACCTCGGAGCGCGGGATAGTGAGTGGCTGTTGACTAACTTCCGCAAGGTGGACGACACGACCAAGTTGCAGATGCTCGGACAGTTTCAGGCTGAATTTCAAACGATTGTGCGCTGGCTTGAGTCGGTGGAAGCGCCGACGCAGCCGTTAGAACAACGGATAGAGAGAATTCAACGATGAACACTAAAGTGCGTTCCAGCAAGACAACCGATGCCGCGACTGAATTGCCGATGACTATGACCATCACGCATCACAAGAGCACAGGCTACGGATCGGATGGTCAGCGCGCGCGACGCCTTCCACGCAACCGGCGAGAGGCCACGGAGCAGATCTCCAACACTAAAGTGCGTTCCAGCGCCGCGCCGGCGTGTAAGTTCTGCGGGCTGGTGCGGTGCTGCTGTCCACCCCGCGGGATAGACGATGACTAGCCGTGCCCCATCGCTGCGTGCCGATGCCAGCCGGTGATAGCCGCGAATGCGGCGGCACGAGACGCAGGAATTCGGCGCCCTGCGCGGCACGCAGCGGTGTATCGGGCACCGCTCCTCCTTCTACTCCCCGCGCCGCTTCCTCAGTCGGCGCGGGGAGACAAGGAAGGGAACATTCAACAGACTGACCGGACACGAACACTAACCCTAAAGGGCGCTCTGCAGAGGGCACTTCGCAGAGTGCGTTCCAGCACGATATGACATGAACCCAACCTAACCGCTATTCAAGAACTTGAAAGGACACGAACATGAAACGCAACGAAGCATTTCCCGGCAAGTGGCTGCGCAAAGAGGATGTGACGCAGCCTATCAGAGTCACCATCACCCGTGTCGCGCTGACCGACATTGGCACAGACGAAGAACCACAACGGAAGCCTGCCATGTGGTTCAAAGAGGATGTCGCGCCGACGCCCATCAACTCCTCCAACTGGGATGTCTTGGAAGGACTGTACGGCGACGACAGCGATCTGTGGCTTGGCAAAGCCATCGAGATCTACGTTGACCCGGACGTCAAGTTCGCTGGCCGACGAGTTGGCGGGATTCGCCTGCGGGAACCTGCATCCGCACGAGCAGGCGCGCCGCCGAGCTCGAACACTAAAGTGGGTTCCACCGGAAACGCAGACACGTCCACAATCGAGCGGATTCGAGCCATGCGCGAAGCGGGCGCCAGTCTGAATACCATTCAGCGTGAGGTGTTCGGTTTCGTCGGCGGCTCAGCATACGAGCAAGTCAAGGCCGCGTTAGCCGATACTACGACAAAACTCCTGGCGCGCTGGCAACATCTGTGGGACGATGCTCAATCGCTTGGCTTGAAGGTCGAGCCGCTCCCCGGTGGCGCAACGGCTGACATCATCATCGAGCGTGGCAAGCAACTGAGAGCCGCCATTGAAGGGGCAAAAGTGTTCTAGTTGCGTGCCAGAAATTAACATGCTGCGCCGTGCGCTGAAATCCGACGCATCCGTGATGCCAACATTCGGGGACAAACGCGGTAGGGGCGGCGGTGCGGCAGATGGTGAGGATAGAACCGATGACAACTGACTGCCCCGTCTGCAATTCGCAACGCACGAACCCAAACGACTACTACACCGTCCCAGTGCCGGGAACACGGCACAATGTCTACCCGTGCAAGCGCATGGACTGTATCACCGAAGCGCGTAAGAATCCAGCACGGTACATCCCGCAAAGCAAGTCTCATTCCCGCAGATTTGAATCCTGACATGCAGGGATACCAGACTTTCATCGAATCGAAAATCAAACTAGCCGAGCAGAACGGCCACATCGGCACGGACGGCGTTGAGTTCCACACGTCCACGAAGCCACACCAAAACGATTCTGGACTGTGGGCCCTGCGTCGGGGACGAGCATTGATTGCTGCGAGCTTTGGCTTGGGCAAGACGCATATCCAAATCGAGCTGGCCAAGGCTATCCACAAAGCCACGGGTCTGCCTTTCCTGGTCGTTTGTCCGCTCGGAGTGAAGCATCAGTTCCAGGAGGAGGACGGGCCGAGGCTGGGCGTGCGCTGGCAGTACGTCCGCACAGACGACGAGCTGCGCGCCGCCGACACGCCGTTCCTCATCACGAACTATGAGCGCATCCGCGATGGAAACATCGACCCGCGCCTGCACGACCTCGCCGGTGTAAGCCTCGATGAGGGGAGTTGTCTAAGATCGCTCGGCTCGAAGACCTACTCCGTATTCGAGGAGGTCTTCGCGAAGGTGCCTTACCGGTACGTTTGCACGGCCACGCCTGCGCCGAACAACTACCGCGAGCTGATTTACTACGCGCGGTTTCTCGGAGTGATGGATTCCGGTCAAGCTCTCACCCGATGGTTCAACCGGAACCCGGAGAAGGCCGGCGACCTGCGGCTGCATCCACAGCACGAAAATGATTTCTGGCTTTTTGTTTCCTCGTGGGCGCTGTTCCTGTATCGGCCTAGCGATCTTGGCTATGATGACGCGGGCTACGAGTTGCCGGAGTTGAAGATTCACTATCACCGCCTCGGCGTAGACCACCGACGCGCCTGGGAACAAACCGATGACCGGGGCCAGCGCAAGATGCTGCTCGACGCGGCAGACGGCGTGCAGGCTGCGGTCCGCGAGAAGCGGGCGACGATGCCTGAGCGTGTTACTCGAATGTTAGAAATTGTAATTTCGGGACAACCCGGAACTGCTCTTGAAAGTAGTGGCGTATCTGACCAAATCGTGATTTGGTGCAACCTGAATGACGAGCAACGCGCTGTTGAATCAATCCTGAAAGAGCATGGAGTTTCGTTCTCTTCCATATACGGGTCACTTTCCATTGAGGAGAGTGAGCGCAGGCTATACGAGTGGAAAGACAAACGAACTAGTGTCTTATTGAGTAAAGCTGTCATGCTTGGGCACGGACTCAACCTGCAGCAGTGTCATAAGGTCATCTTTCTCGGCATCGACTACAAGTTTGAGAATTTCATCCAGGCGATTCACAGAACGTACCGCTTTCAACAATTGCATCCGGTCGACGTCCACATCATCTATGCCGAATCGGAAGACCGCATCATCGAGACGCTGCAACAGAAATGGCAGCAGCACGACGAATTGACGGTCAAGATGCAGGAAATTGTCCGCAAGTACGGCCTGAGCCACTCAGCGCTGCGTGGTGAACTCGGACGCAAGATTGGCGTGGCGCGGGACGAGGTATGCGGCCAACTCTTTACGGCCGTCTCCAACGACTGTGTGTTGGAGATGCCGAACGTTGCGGACAACAGCATCGGCCTGATTCACACTTCGATTCCATTCGGCAATCATTATGAATACACAACTCAGTTGGAAGATTTCGGACACAACGACGATGACCGGAAGTTTTTCAAGCAGATGGACTACCTCATCCCGGACCTGTACCGTGTGCTGAAACCGGGACGCGTTGCGGCGATCCACGTAAAGGACCGGATTTTGTACGGTCACCAAACCAAGAGCGGCTTCATGGAGGTTGAGGAATTCAGCGATGATACCGTGAAGGCGTTCAAGCGGCATGGATTTTTGTACGAAGGCCGGCGAACGATTGTGACCGACGTGGTGCGCGAAAACAACAGCACCTACCGACTTGGCTGGACGGAAATGACGAAGGACGCCAGCAAGATGGGATCGGGTCTGCCAGAGTATCTGCTGCTCTTCCGTAAGCCGCCAAGCGCGAACGCGCAGCAATACGCCGACGAACCGGTGACGAAGAGCAAGGACGACTACAAGCGTGGGCGTTGGCAGGTGGATGCACACTCGCTGTGGCGATCCAGTGGCAATCGGCTGCTCGCGCCGGAGGAGATGGCCGAGATGGACGGAGGCCAGGTGTCGCGCACCTTCACTGCGGAACAGTTGCACACGGTCTACGACCACCGGCGCCACGTCGCCATCTGCGAAGCGCTCGACCAGCGCGGGCATCTGCCGTCGTCATACATGCTCCTGCCGCCGAAGGTGACACGCGACGAGACGGATATGGTCTGGGACGATGTGGTTTACATGCGGACGCTGAACACGGACCAGAGTCGGGCACATGAGCGGAACCACATCTGCCCGATGCCGCTCGATATCGTGGAGCGAACGGTTCGGCTGTACTCCAATCCGGGCGACGTGGTGCTGGATCCGTTCGCGGGCCTGTTCACCGTTCCGGTCGTGGCGATTCAGATGGGGCGCTACGCTCACGGAATCGAGTTGAGCGGAGACTACTTCCGCGCCGGCGTGGGGTACTGCCAAGACATGGAGCGGAAGGTGACAACGCCGACGCTGTTTGACTGGGTGGAGCAGAATGAGCCGGAGGTGTTGCATCGCAATGGGTCGGGACCGGAAGTGAGCCGAAGCGCACAATGAGCAAATTCTCAATCGGTAAGAAGACCGCGAGACTGGAATAGTCAATGGCTGAGTTCAGAACCATTCACTCAAAAATCTGGCGCGACAGCACAGGGCTTTTGCGTTTGGATATACCGAGATGACACCAATACCCGGCAACAGAAAACTATCGCACGTAAGACACAGGTTGATTCGAGAACGTGGAAATAAATGCGAGATGTGCGGCTATGATGGATATATTGAACTTGACCACAAGGTTCCTGTAGCTGAGGGAGGTGATAACTCAGACGGCAATTTACGATTGCTGTGTGAGGTATGTCATTGTGGTGTTCACGGCTGTAGGAAAAAGAAGTTCTTTGACGAAAGACGGAGACACTGGAAACTCTAATGCGCACCTGGATCAAACTCTACACCGAAATCCTCAACGACCCGAAGATGGGCCGACTCACCGACCGAGAGTTTCGGGTGTGCATCAATCTATTTCTCATGGCCGGCCACACTGACCACGACGGCACGCTAGGATCGACCGCCGAAGTCGCTTGGGCGCTGCGCACATCGGACGAGATTGCAGAGCGCGACCTGCTGGGTCTCAGCGCGGTCGGAATTGTCACGCGAAGGCTCGATGGCGTGTGGGTCGTCACCAAGTTCTCACAACGCCAGCAACGCGCCCCGTCGGACATGCCCAGCGCTATCCGCCAGAGAGTCCAGAAACACCGCCAAAAGCAGGGTGAACAGGAAACGTTACTCGATGGAAGTAACGCCGTTATATCACCGTTACACGATGAATGTAACGACATAGAACAGAACAGATCAGAAGTAGAAGTAGAACAGAACAGAGAAGATCAGACTACTAAGGGCGCTGTCGCGCCAGCGATGCAGGAGCCACCAGAGCCAGAACAACCACGGCTTACAGAAACGCAGTCATTCTTTTTGTCCGCTCACAGTGCGAAGCGGTTTAGAAATAACACACAGCGCGACGAAGTTCTTGAACTCGAAAAGACAGTTGACCATGATGATCTAATCCGCCTTATCAGGTGGAGCGCAACGAAGGGCTTCTCTCTTGGAGATGCAATCATTAACATCAGGACGGCCGTCAAGAACCGCGCTAATGGCGGAGGCAGAAAGACAGTGAGCAAGAAGCGCATTGTCGGTCCGATGAACGCTGACGAAGTACGCGCCGAATTTGAGCGGCTTAATCCAGGGGTGCAACTATGAGAGATATTACCGGGATCCTGTTCCCCGATAGCGTCAACGAACTTCTAGCCGTCTGCAAGGCGGAAGGGCAGCGCGTTGTCCTCAGCACCGCTCCCGGCGGCGAGTGTCCGAATTGCGGTGACATGAAATACCTGAACCTCGATGTGATAAACGCCGGCCCGTCTCAGAACCCCTACGCGCCGTCTCAGGTGTCGCTGTTGGTAAACAACCAATGGTATCTCGGCAAGCGTCACCAGTTTCCATGTCCGATGTGCAACGCCGACAACCGCGCGATGATCGAGGCGCTTTGGGAAACCAGCGGTCTTGAGTCGGCTGAGCGACAGTGGCACGTCGATCACATCGCCAGCATGGACGGCAAAGAACTGGCATTGGAGGCGGCGCGCAAGATTCTGGCGCAGACGCCGCGCCCGGTTGGATGGTCAGTCGTGTACGGTTCTTACGGCGTCGGTAAGTCGGGTCTGATGAAATCGCTTGTCGCCTCGTTCATCCGAGCGGGTGTCAGCGCGAAGTACATCACGGCGTTTGACATCCTCGAAGAAATCAAAACGACATTCAGGCACAACGCTGGTGAGGCGACTGACGAGGCCTATTTGCGCTATGCGTCCTATAAGTTCCTGGCAATTGACGAGATTGACATTGCGCCCGAGAAGGACTGGAGTTACCAGGCGCTCCGCTCAATTATCGACAAGCGGTACAACGCTCGCCACCGATTCGCAACCATGATGGCGACGAATGCAGACCCGGAAGTGATGGGGGAGCCGTGGGGCTACCTAATAAGCCGGATGCGTGACGGCCTGCGTGTGCCGATGGGTGGACAGGATATGCGCGGCCAACGGTTTCCCCGGATCGTTACGGGCGATCTGAACGACTTGAGCCGTGTGATGCGGGGTGAAGCGACACACGGATTTCGCACGGATTACACGGAAGCGCAGGATGAACATTTACAGGCCGGATAGGTTGCCCTGGATCTCGTTGCGGCCCGTGTGGGGGCTGGCGAAATTGGCTGCCGACTTGCGCGAGCGGCAGAAGGACGGCTTCGCCTCGACGCGGAACTGGAACGAACACCCGCACCTTGTCGGCCTGCTCGGTGAGTATGTGTACGCGGTGATGCATGACCTGATGCTCGATGCGACGCTACGCCTGGCCGGTGACGGTGGCGCAGACTTCGGAATCGGAGACGGATGGGTCGATGTGAAGACGTCGACGTACTTGCTGGCGCCGTGCCTGAAGCATCCCGTCAACGCTGGGCGCTGGCCGGCGCGGTTCGCGCTGGTGGTGGTGGATATGCAGGGGATGCGCGGGGCGCTGGTGGGTGAGGTGGATGCGCATTGGCTGAAGGATGCGCCGGTTGTGGACTTCAAGCACGGGCCACAAAGGAGCCTGTCGGCGGATGATATCGTGAGGCTGGCGGCGGTGAGTTGACACACGGATTCGGTCACGGATGACACGGAAGAGGGGCATAGTGAGACCAATGGCAGGTGAACTGTACGAACTTACTGAGGAGCGCCTGATTCCACAGGCGGCATACGACGAGCGTGAGCGCACGGCGCGCATCGCTATCAGCGCGTTTGAGATTGCCGTCAGTTACTTGAAGCGGGCGCGAGAATCTAGGGTCCGCTGGCGTTGCCATGCGCGAGCGCTGGCGCGCCGGCTGCGTCATATCCGGGCACTGGCGCGAGAACGAGACGCAAAGCAGAGGAGCCAGATTGAGACGCTGGAACGCGACGTGCACGATTGGCGGGGACGTGCCGCGAATGCCGAGGTTGCGTTGGATGTGCTGCGCGGGGCGTTTAACCTACCAGACGCGACCAGCGCAGATATCGTGTTGGAGGTTGTTGCCATGAGAGGAGATGCGAAATGAACGGTAGACCCTACGCGCCCGCCGACCTGCGCGGGCTGATCCAGCAGCATGCGGCGGAGAATATGACGCCGATTAACCAGCCGACGACGTGGGCGGTCGTCATGTGGTTTCGCAATAATGGCATCGGCGACGACGACCGCCACGATCTGCTCGAAGCGCTGACAGGCAAGCGGTCGGCTAAGGCGCTGACGATGGGCGAGGTCAAGGGCCTGGCCGAGTGGCTGACGAGCGAGAACGCCGGCGGCTACGTTCTGAGCGAGGCGGCGGCTGTGCTGCGAGAGCGGGCGGTACATGCCGGGCAGATGGATCTGTTCGAGGTGCAGCGATGACGACACACACCAGCAACGGACGCAAGGACGCGGTACATCCCGCGCCAGCCTTCCACCTGCCCGAATCCATCATCGAGGTTCTGATTCAGCAGTCGGATTCGGAGTCATCCGGCGACCTGTCATGGTGGGCGTCGGCGCGCATGATCGCCGACTACATCACGGAGATGCCGGAGTCGGTGGCGCGGCTGTGGCGGGCGAGCCTGATTCGTGAGGCGGCGGTGTATCGCAAGGTGCAGCCGTCGACGATGCGCGAGGAGGTGCATACCGCCGAAGTCTTCACGCACCCGGTTGAGCAGGATGCCGAGCTCGCTCTCTTCGGCAAACAGCATTTCATCCGCGCGGCGCGGACCGGTGACAACGACAAGGCGCTGGCCGTGCTGCGGCGCGCGCTGGAAGAGGTTGACCGGTTCGCCGGTCAGTGTCCGCCTGTCGCGCGCATCAATGAGTTGGTTGCGGAGATGAACGGTCACACATCGGCGCGCCGCCGGCGTTGGCCGGGGACGGTGGTGCATGTGTACGATGATGGCTCGTTCCGCGTGCGGCCTGAGCCTGGCGCTGAGGAGCGGCCGGCCATCGGCGCGGCGGTGACGGTGATCGAGATTCCGCATGACGTGGATGCGCATAACAACGGATCGTGAGAATTCACGGATTCGGACATTCCCGCTAGAAGCGGGCGAGGGCAGGCGGATACACGGAGCAAAGACTGAATGGCCTACGTCACGGTGAAGATAACGGGAACGAAGCGAGATGTCGAGGTTGCGGAGAGCGCGATTCGCGCCGCTGTCCACAGGTCGCCCGATGTGCGTGCGGCGCTGGAGACGAAGTATGAGCGGAGGCGCGGCGGTATGCAGACGGTGCTGCTGTTCGAGGTACACGGCGCGCACAGGAACGGGAAGCAGAGATGACACACGGATTCGGTCATGGATACACGGAACAGAGGTAGAACGCAATGCCTAGAAAATCTGTTGTCGGCAGCAGTTATCCTCCCGACTGGCCCGAAATCGCAAGGCGCGTCAAGGACGAAGCGGGCTGGCGATGTGTACGCTGTGCGCATCCGAACGACCTTGAGGCGGGGTACCTGCTGACTGTCCATCATCTCGATATGAATCCATCCAATAGTGCGTGGTGGAATATGGCGGCACTCTGTCAGAAATGCCACCTACACATTCAGGCAAAGGTCGTGATGGAGAGGACTTGGATGCTGCCTCATTCAGAATGGTTCAAGCCCTACGTCGCTGGATACTACGCCTTTCATTGTGGCTTGCCCGACGACCGTGAAAGCGTTCTGTCCAAGATGGACGAACTGATTGCGCTGGGACGGGGACGGCTACCCCTGGAGGCGTTCAGGGATGAGTGACCTGGAAGACCAACTGCTGTTCCAGATTCGCGTGTTCCAATTGCCGACGCCGGAACGAGAGTACAGATTCAAGGACGGTCGGCGATGGCGCTTTGACCTGGCATTTCCATTTCATCGGCTTGCCGTTGAAGTCGAGGGCGGAACGTGGGTGAGCGGACGGCATACGCGCGGGAGCGGGTTCGAGAAGGATTGCGAAAAATATGCTGAGGCGGCGATCCTGGGTTGGAGAACAATTCGCGTTACGGGAAACATGATTAAAGACGGTCGTGCGATTCGCTACATTGAACGCGCGCTGTACGAGGGCTAATCGCCTAAAGCAAAAGGGTGGCGCGGATCAGCGCACCACCCGGCGGGGCGATAGGACAACTCCCCGCTGACAGATTCTACCACAAGGGGATAGGACAATGAGCGTTAACGTTGAAGGCATGATGATTTCAATGATGAGCATGATTATAGCGGCTACGTTCGGTGCGGGCCTGGGTGTGTGGCGGTATGGCTGGCCGGGGCGCGAACAATTCAGACGCGCGCTTCCAGTGTTCGCGCCGGCAGCGGTGGTCGTGGCACATCATGGTCATTTTTCTGCGCAGGTGACGGTGCGTTGCGCGCACTGCGGCAAGGCAACGACGCAGAACTATGTCCGGGTGTCTCGAGCAGCGACGAGACTGGCGACAGCGTGATGAAGCGACTTTTCGCAATTGTCTACGTTCTAATCTTGGTGACACAGTTCCCGCACGTGTGGGCGGCCTATGCTGCGCACGAGCAGGAAGGTATCGGACATCTCACGGCGGCGGGTGCTGCGCTGGGCTTTGAGTTGTCAACGGCGCTGTTCACCTATCGTATCGTCACGGGTTCAATCCGCAAGTGGACGCGCTGGGGCGTGCGGTTCTTTATTGCCATGAGTATCGTTGCCAACTTGCAATACTATGGCGCCTTCGGCGGAATGGTTATCGCTATCACCCCGTATGTATTTGCTGTTGCGCTCCCCGTTGCGCTTGCGCTTTACGCCGAGGAGTTCGGCGTGGAGATACGCAAGGAGGAGCGCAAAGCGGCGCAACTTGCGCCGCAACTGGAGCGCAATGAGGCGCAAGAGCCGCAACGGGCGCAAAGCATAAGCCGTGCTGCGTTTCTTGCGCTGATTGCGGCGCAACCGGGCCGTGCGGTTGCGGACATTGCGCGCGAAAGAGGCGTAAACAAACGCACGGCGCAATACTGGGTTAAGGTTGCGCGTAATGGGAGTAAAACAACGGATGGGGAGAATTGACGGATTCCGGCCGGGGGTGCAGGACGAAGCAGTGACATGGCACAGGTGATACTTACCCTCATTCTCGTTCTGGCGATCATCGGCGGCGGCGGCTGGCTGCTGAATAGCTGCACGTCCACAGTGGCGGATAGCGCCGAGCGGATCGCGTCGGTGAATAGTCCGCAAGCACAAGCCGAGGGCAACACGGCTAGGCTGCTCGGTGAGGTTCAAGCCGAGGCCGAAGCGATCCGCGTTGAAGTCATGGCACGCGGTCAAGCCGAGCTGCAGCTAGAGCGTGATCGTGAGCTTCAACGGCTGACACTCGCACAACAGGCGAACGAGCAACAGTTAGAGCACGTGGCGCGGCTGGCGGACATTGACGCGGAAAGCAAGCAACGGATCGCGGAGATCAACGCGAAGGGCGCTGAATCGACGGCGCGGGCTAGTGTGGCATGGGTTGGGCCATTCGCTGAAAAAGCCGTTACCGTGTTGGGAGTGTTCGGGCTGGTGACGGTTGCGATTGTCGGCGCGTTGACCGTACGGCGCATGGGCGCGGCGTGGGCGACAAAGGTAGAACACCAAGCGAATGTGCCGATCATGTTCAACTACGATCCGAACACGTTGACGGCGCCTGTGTTCCTGGTTCTGGTGGACGGCAAGCCGACGATGGTCAATCCCAACACCGGGGAGGTGCTGCCGCTTACGCAGACACGGAATGCAGATGCGGCGCGGTTGCGATACCTGGCCGTGCAAAACG